>Ga0207426_1002825_pt1 | contig 10376 bp, 10 predicted proteins | sample AraplaMF_Cvi_mMS_FD_184265 | JGI IMG/M metagenome (GOLD analysis project Ga0207426, IMG submission 184265) | Arabidopsis root microbial communities from the University of North Carolina, USA - plate scrape MF_Cvi_mMS (SPAdes) (version 2) | ecosystem: Host-associated > Plants > Roots > Endosphere...
CGCCCCCGACCCCTACGCCGACGTCCTGGCCCTCGCCCGTACCGCCTTCGCCGGGCTCCAGGCCGGGGTCTGCGCCGGTTCCCTGGCCCGCGCGGTGTCCCACACCACCACCCGCGAACAGTTCGGCCGCCCGCTCGCCACGAACCAGGGTGTGCAACTGCGCGCCGCCGACGCCCACATGGACACCGAGGCGATCCGGGTCACCGCCTACGAGGCGGCCTGGCGCCGGGACGCGGGCCTGGACGCCGGGCCGCATGCGCTGACCGCCGCCTGGTGGGCGTCCGAGGCGGGCACCCGCGTGGTGCACAGCGGCCAGCACCTGCACGGTGGCATCGGCGCCGACCTCGACCACCCCGTCCACCGCCACTTCCTGTGGGGCCGGCAGCTGGCCGGCTATCTGGGAGCGGGTGCGGAAGTCCTCGACGAACTGGGCGAGTTGCTCACGACCGGAAGGAGCCCGGATGAAGGCCGGTGACGAGCTGCCGACGCTCACCATCCCTGTCACCCGCACCCTGATCGTCGCCGGGGCGCTCGCCTCCCGCGACTACCAGGACGTGCACCACGACACCGAGGCCGCCCAGCAGAAGGGCTCCCCGGAGATCTTCATGAACATCCTCACCACCAACGGACTCGTCGGCCGCTACCTCACCGACCACTTCGGGCCGCGCTGCACCCTGCGCAAGGTCGCCATCCGTCTCGGCGCCCCCAACTACCCCGGCGACACCATGGTGTTGAGCGGAACCATCACCGAGGTGACGGACGGTACGGCGGTGGTGCGGATCGTCGGCGCGAACGGCATCGGCCACCACGTCACCGGCACGGTGACCGTCAGCCTCCCGGAGGGCACGGCATGAGCGTCCACCGCCCCGACTCCCTCGGCGGCCGGGCCGCCATCGCCGGCATCGGCGCGACCGAGTTCTCCAAGGACTCCGGCCGCAGCGAACTGAAGCTCGCCGTCGAGGCCGTGCGCGCCGCCCTCGACGACGCCGGGCTGACCCCCGCGGACGTCGACGGCCTGGTCACCTTCACCATGGACACCAACCCCGAGATCACCGTCGCGCAGGCGGCCGGCATCGGCGAGCTGTCCTTCTTCTCCCGGGTCCACTACGGCGGCGGGGCGGCCTGCGCCACCGTCCAGCAGGCGGCCCTCGCCGTCGCCACCGGCATCGCCGAAGTCGTCGTCTGCTACCGCGCGTTCAACGAGCGCTCGGGCCGCCGCTTCGGCTCCGGCGTACAGCGGCGCGAGCCCACCGCGGAGGGCACGGCCCTCGGCTGGAACCTCCCCTTCGGCCTGCTCACCCCCGCCTCCTGGGTCGCCATGGCCGCCCAGCGCTACCTCCACACCTACGGCCTGACCCCGGACGCCTTCGGCCCGGTCGCGGTCACCGACCGGCGCCACGCCGCCCGCAACCCGGCCGCGTACTTCCACGACAAGCCCATCACCCTCGCCGACCACGCCGCCTCCCGCTGGATCGTGGAGCCGCTGCGGCTGCTGGACTGCTGCCAGGAGACGGACGGCGCCCAGGCGATCGTGGTGACCTCGCCCGAGCGGGCCCGCGCGCTGCCCCACCCGCCGGCGCTGGTCAGGGCCGCGGCGCAGGGCGCGGGCCGCGCCCAGGAGCAGATGACCAGCTTCTACCGCGACGACCTGACCGGCCTCCCCGAGATGAACGTGGTCGCCCGCCAGCTCTGGCGCACCGCCGGCCTCGCCCCCGCCGACATCGACGTGGCGATCCTCTACGACCACTTCACCCCCTTCGTGCTGATGCAACTGGAGGAGTTCGGCTTCTGCGCCCCCGGCGAGGCGCCGGACTTCGTCGCCGCGGACGCCCTCCCCCTGAACACCCACGGCGGCCAGCTCGGCGAGGCCTACCTGCACGGCATGAACGGCATCGCCGAGGCCGTCCGCCAGCTCCGCGGTACCTCCGTCAACCAGGCCGGCAGCCCCGCCCATGTCCTGGTCACGGCCGGTACGGGGGTGCCGACCTCGGGGCTGGTCCTCGGCGCGGACGGCTGAGGAGGGCGGTCGGACCGGGGACCGGCCCGACCGCGTACCGACGCCGGCTCTCGCCCTACTGCGCGGAACCGGCCCTGCGACGCCGCACGACGAGTACGGTGCCGACGCCCGCGAGGACCGCCGCGCCGCCTGTCGCGGCGACGGTCCGCAGCGCGTCGGAGGATCCGGTCTCGGCGAGCTTGCCGGAGACCGGGAGCTCGTCGAGTGTGCCCTGCGGCGAGAGGTGGTGCGCGGTCTTCTCCAGGGGACCGGCCGTCCCCCGCCCGCCGTCCTTCCCCAGCGGACCGGCCTTGCCCGGCTTACCCGGCCGCCCCTTGGCGTCCACGACCTTGCCGGGCCGGCTGCCGGCGGGCAGAACCGTGAAGTTGAACTGGCTGATCTTGTCGAACCCGCACTGGCCGTCCTCGCCGTACGAATGGCCGAGGGTGAAGAAGTAGCCTGCGCCCGCCTTCGCCTTCCCGCCGATCTTGATGCGCATCTCGGCGTCCGCGTACTCGCCCGGCTTCAGGCTCTTGATGGTGGCGAACTCGTCGTTGTCGCGGAACGCGGCGCCTTCGCCCTCGATGGGCTTCCACTTGCCGGTCGCCGGACTGAACCACTGGACCGTGACGGACAGTTCGGCGACGTCATCGATCTTCGGGTCGGCGGTGCCGAGCATGAGGGAGACATCGGTCTCCATCACCTTGATCGTGGAGACATTGGTGACGCGGTAGGTGAACCCGTGCCAGCCGGAGCCCGCGACGATCTTGCTCGGGAGTCCGCGCAGCCCCGTCTTGCCGCGGTCCTCGTCGGGTATCCCCGAGCAGAAGGCCGGGCGGGTGTAGGTGGCGGACGGCTCGGCGCCCGGCTTCGCCGACGCCTCGGAGGCGGCCGAGCCGGCTGCTGCGGCCGAGGGTGATGCCGATGCCGATGCCGATGCCGACGCGGTGGCGGCGGCCGCCGGGCGGCTTTCGGCGGCCGCGGGCGCCCCGCCCGCCGCGTATGCGCCCGGAGCCGAGAGCAGTGCCAGGGGGCCGAGGACAGCCGTGACAGCTGCGGTCGCCAGAACGGGGTGAAGCTTCATCGAGGCCCTTCGTACGGAGTGGGACGGCCGCCACGAGGGGCGGCGTGCGCGCTGTGACCGCGCATGATCGGATACGTGACCCGTGAACCGGTCGGAAGGTTGCTCACGGCAGGATCGCCCCCGCGCCGCACCCAGTACCCAGGGGGTACGCGCCGTCTCGACCCGCAGAGGGAACTCAGGGGAACTCAGGGGCACGCGCCGCCGCGCCCCGCAAAGTGAATTCCGGGAAATGCGGACGAACGAGCCGTCCCGACCCGCAGTGGGAACTCAGGGGAACTCAGGGGAACGCAAGGGCCCGTCCCCCCAGAGGAGGTGGAGCCGGCCCCACCCGTACAACTTGAGTCGGATAGCGCTTCGGCACCCTGGGGCGATCCGCCCGACGATCCTCGCTCCTAGCGTGGTCCACATGACCACGCCAGTGTGCACAAGCGCTTCGACCGCCGCTGTGTTCCCGACATTCTCGTCCTATGTACGGGCCCGGGGGCCGGTCCTGCTGCGCACCGCGCGGTCGCTGTCCGCCAACCCGAACGACGCCGAGGACCTCCTCCAAACCGCCCTGGCCAAGACCTTCGTGGCCTGGGACCGCATCGAGGACCACCGCGCCCTGGACGGCTACGTCCGCCGCGCGCTGATCAACACCCGCACCTCCCAGTGGCGCAAGCGCAAGGTCGACGAATTCGCCGTCGACGAACTGCCGGAGCCGGACCCGCTGCCCGCGCCCGACCCGGCCGAACTCCAGGGCCTGCGCGACGCGATGTGGCGCGCGGTGATGCGCCTGCCCGCCCGCCAGCGGGCCATGGTCGTCCTCAGGTACTACGAGGACCTGAGCGAGGCCCAGACCGCCGAGGTCATGGAGGTCTCCATCGGCACGGTCAAGAGCGCCGTCTCCCGTGCCCTGGCCAAACTCCGCGAGGACCCCGAACTCGGGATGCTCTCGGCCTGATCCGGCCCCGCAGTACCCGGTCGGGCGCCCCGCGCAGGCACCTCCTACGCGCCTCCGCCGCGTCTCGGGCCGCCCCTCCGCTCCCGCCCTGCACAAGCCGCCCGACCAGCACTCTTCCTCACGACCGCGGGCCCCCGAATACGATGGGGAGAGCCTCCGGGGCCACACCGACCGGCCACGGAGAACCAGCAGATCAAGGAGGTGGCGTGATCACGATCGAGCATGCCGCTGCTGACGCTGCCTGACGGGGGACGACGCCGACGGCAGTGAGACCGGACGGACACCTACCGGCGGCACGTGGCACACCCGCGTGACAGTGGCCGGGACAAATGCACAAACCCGGTCGTGGTCCGGATCCGGAGCTGCAAGCGCACTCCGGTGAAGCTGGAGCCGGAAGTAATCGCCCGCCTCAGAGCGGCGGTGAACCGCGTCACTCCCCGGTCAAGCCCGCGACCCCTGCTCCGGCAGGGGGAGAACGAACGGAACCCTGCGCCTCCGAGTTGAAGACCCCTTCGACTCGCTGAGGAGCAGCACCATCAGCAGAACAACCGAAAACACCGGCTTCACCTGCGAAAACTGCGGCAAGGCAGTCGCGCGGTTGGTCAACGGAAGCTACCGCAACCACTGCCCGCACTGCCTGCATTCGCTGCACGTGGACATCGTGCCCGGAGACCGTGCCCACGACTGTCGCGCGCTCATGCGCCCGGTCGCCGTCGAGCACCACTCCGCCAAGGGCTACATGATCGTCCACCGGTGCACCGGCTGCGGCGCCCGCCACCGCAATCGCATGGCCGACGACCCGCACCAGGGCGACGACCTCGACACCGTCCTCGCCCTCATGCGTCTCGGCCCTCCCGAAGCCGGCCACACCAACCGGCGCCAGGCACACACCTGACGTCCCTGCGGCTCCCGCCCACGGCGGGGGCCGCTCTTCTGCTACCGCAGGCGCTCCATACGCAGCACGGCCTCTGGGGGGCAATGCCTGGTGCTGCGCGACCGGCCCGCGTAGCGTGCCGGGGTCGTGCCCACGTGCCGGGGTCGCGCCCACGTGCCGGGTGAAGTGCCGGTGCAGAGGGGCTTGGTCATAAAAGCCCACGGTTGCCGCGACCTCGGCCGGGCGCCGGCCGTCGAGCCCCGTCGTACAGAAGATGACCGAGTGTCAGCATCCCGGCTACACGATCGTCGGCAACCACCTCACCCAGCACCGGTCCCTGTCCGGTCCGGCGATCGGGCTCGCCGCCCACACCCCGGCCGCCGCCCTTCTCGCCCACCTCCGCCACGACGATCCCCGCCTGCTGCTCTCCGTGCGGGACATCGAGCGGCTCACTCCGCCCGTCGCCGCCTGGCTGGAGTGCGGGGCCTCCCCGGAGGCCGTACGCGCCGCCCTGACGACCGGACTCCCGGCCACCCTGCGCCGGCCGGCGGCCCTGCTCGCCCGCGCCCGTCCGGCCCCGCTCACCGGGCCCGGACGGGCGAGGGGGGAGAGACGGCTCCGCCCAACTCGCCCGGGAGTGCGGGCAGCTCGTCGCTCCTCTCGTCACCCCACTCATCACCCGCTCGTCACCCCAGGCTTCGCCACTGCCCCGTGCCCGCCAATAATTGGACATTGAGTATCAGTCAGCCGAAAAGCGAAGATCGACTGCACGCGCGAGTTTCACAAAATCGTCAAGCTCAAGATCCGCTCAACCGGGTTTCCGGATGCCTAATACGGCTAGTACGTTTGTGCGTGGCAAAGAGAGCGCGGCATCTGACCAATGTCCGCGCCGAATAATGAAGTTGAATCGGGGAAATTCAATGAAGAGCCTTGTCTCGGGTGCGATGTCGGCCGTCATGCTGGGAGGCATCGTCCTCGCCAGTGGCACCGGCGTGGCCTACGCGGAGTCGAATCCGCGGCCCGTGGTTCAGTCGAACATGGTGAACCCCATCGAAGAAGCCCGTTCGATGTGCATCATGTCCAAGAGCAAGGACGACTGCGCCTACCTGATGCACAACACCAAGATGATCAAGATGGTGAAGAACTGTCTGATCAAGGGGGCGATCGGCGGGGCCGGTGCACTGGTCGTCGGCCGGTACGTCAGCAAGGACGTGGCCAAGGACATCGCGAGCAAGACCGTGGTCGCCGGAGCCACCGGCTGCCTCTCGTCGCTCGCCTGAGGCTGAGGAAATTCTGATGGCCAAGATTGCATTTACTCTTCTCTGGGTCGGCGTGGTCATCGCGGTGAACCGAGCGCTCGATGACGTCATCTGGGCCCAGTATCTGGCGCTATTCGTCCTCGGGGGAATTTACGCCTTTACTGTCAACAAGGTGCCGGGGCCTCGTGGCAAGAGCGCTCACGAAGGCCCGGAAGCGTAGCTTTCTTGGCGTCACGCGTCCTGAATCAGGCCGTGTCGGCGGTGTCCATGGGGCGCCGTCGGCACGGCTTTTGGGTGGTGCCGCACGAAAACGGCCGACGGGCCGGGCCGCCGGGGGCGTCGTCACGGTGCCTGGTGCGCCGGGCGCGGGAAATCATGGAACCGCGGTGCACCGGGTTCCGGGGCGAGCCGGGTGGCGCGGGCGGTGAAGCTGATCGCGTGGTACCAGCCGCACAGCATCAGCAGGTCCAGGAGCTGTTCCGGGTCGAACTCGGCCGCGAGCCGCTCCCACAGGGCGTCGTCGAGATCGTGGTGGGTGTGCAGCGCGTCGGCGGCGTCCAGGAGCAGCCGGTCGCGTTCCGTGGTCCAGCAGGGGTCCGCGCTCGATCCGTGCGTCAGTGAGCCGATCTGCTCGGGAGTCAGCCCGGCGCGCGGGGCGAAGCGCGCGATGTGCACGCCCCATTCGTACTCGCAGCCGCACAGGGCGCAGATGCGGTCGATGATGACCTCGCGGTCCCGCAGGCCCAGGCGGAGGCGCCGGCTGAGCTGGTACGAACCCCAGCCGTGCAGCGCCTCGGCCAGCGGCACATGGCGTGCGTACATCCGGAAGAGGGTGAGGGGCTCCTCCTCGCCGGGCATCATGCGGCGCAGTGCGGCGGCGGCCTTGGCGGGGTATGGGGCGTCGAGCGGTGGTATCCGGGACGGCATGCGTCCTCCCTCCATCGCTTCGAATTTCGAAGCGCCTGCGGAAGGCTAATGTTTCTGAAACCGAAGCGCCACCCTCCCGGCGAAGGACGGCAACGACGATGACGGCAGCACCGAAACCCCGGCACCCCGTACGGGGCTCCACCACCGGCCGCCCGCTGATGGCCGCGCTCGACCTCTTCGGGCGGCGCTGGACCTTGCGCATCCTGTGGGAACTGCGGGGCGGGACCCTGGGGTTCCGCCCGTTGCAGCAGCGGTGCGACGGCATGTCCTCCAGCGTGCTGCGGCAGCGCCTCACCGAACTCCAGGAAGCCCGGCTGGTGGAGCGCGACGCCGAGGGCGGCTACGGCCTCACCCCGCTCGGCAAGGGCGCCTCCGACGAGCTACGGGGGCTGTACCGGTGGTCCGAACGCTGGGCGGCGGAACTCGACGAGGTGCCCGGCGGGAAGCCGGACTGAGGCAACGGCGGCCGCGGCCCTGCCCCGTCAGCGGCCCGATGCCGGGCGGCAGGCGTCACGTACCCCGGCTCACCATCAACCTGCCGACGGCCTCCTCCAGTTCGGTGATGCGGTCGGCGAGGCGCTCCTTGTCGGAGCCCTTCGCGTCGCGCAGGAGGAGTTCCACCTCGGCGAGCTGGCCGGCGATCTCCGCGAGGCGGGCGGCGTCACCCGCGGGCGCTGCCCCGGGCTGCGGGGGCGGCTCGGGGGGTGCGGGGGCGCCGGGGCCCTCCGGCGGCAGGGGCGGGTGCGCGGTGTGCTGCCCGGCAGGCTGCCCCGTCTGCTGCCCGGGTGCCGGCTGCCGGCCCTGCCCCTCGCTGCCCTGGGGCGCCGGCGGTGGAGCCGCCGCGGCGGACGGCGGGGCCGAAGCCGCCTCCGTGGTCGACGGTGTGGCCGGAGCCGAGGTCGACACCGCGGGCGCGGGAGGGGGAGCCGTTTCCGTATCGCCGGCGGCCGTCGTCGTGGCTGCCGGCGGCGGGCCCTCGCCCCCGGGGCGGTCCTCCGAGGTCAGCAGGCGCTTCAACTGTTCGGCCTGGGCCGCCAGTTGGCGGTTCTTGCGGTGCAGGTCCAAGAAGACGTTGACCTTGGTGCGCAGCAGCCAGGGGTCGAAGGGCTTGATGAGGAAGTCGGCGGCGCCGACCGTGTAGCCGCGGTAGGCGTAGTTCGGGTCGACCGAGGCGCCGGTGAGGAGGATGATCGGGACGTCCTTCGTCTGGTCCAGGCCCTTGATGTTGGCGGCGGTCTCGAACCCGTTCATGCCCGGCATCAGCACATCGATGAGGACGACCGCGAACTCCTCGCGGAGCATGGCCTTGAGGGCCTCTTCGCCGGAGCGTGCCCGGACCACCTTCTGGGCGAGCGAGCCCAGTACGGCTTCCAGCGCGACGAGGTTCTCCTCCATGTCGTCGACGATGAGGATGCTGGACGAGGTGTCCGGTGCGGTCATGAGGGCTCCCCCGTCGCTGCCTGGCCGTCGTCACCGGAGCCGCCGTCGTCATCGGAGCCGCCGGCCTCCCCGGAGTCGTCGCCGTCCCGGGCGCCGTCGCCCTCGCCGGGACCGTCGTCGTCCCGCGGCACCGGATTCGTGTCCTCCGGGTCCAGGAGCCCGCAGATCACGGTCAGCAGCCGGTCCACGTCCACCGGCTTGGGGATGTAGTCGTTGGCCCCGCTCTCGATCGCCTTCTCGCGGTCGCCCGGCATGGCCTTCGCGGTGAGCGCAATGACCGGCAGGTCCGCGAACCGTGGTGCTTGACGGATCGCCTTGATCATCTCGTAACCATCCATTTCGGGCATCATGATGTCCATCAGCACCAGCGAGACGTCCGGCGTCCGGTCGAGGACCTCCAGGCCCTCGCGGCCGTTCTCGGCGTACTTGACGCTGATGCCGACCCGGCCCAGTACGTGCGTGAGCGCGAAGACGTTGCGGATGTCGTCGTCGACGATGAGGATGCGGCGCCTGGCCAGTACCTCGCCGGGGCGTCCGCTGAGCCAGTCCTTGAGGCGGGTGGTCTCGGGCCAGGTGACATCACCGCCGTCGGGGGAGGCGGCGCCCAGGTGCGGTGCCTGTTCGTGCTCCTCCGTGGTGGGGAAGACATCGCCGGACGTGGGCGAGCCGCCGGAGGTGGTCGCGGGCGCGGGCGTGGCCGAGAGCTGCTCGGCCAGGACGGGGCGGGCGGGGCCGGCCTGTGCGGTGCTGTCCGCGGGGCGGGTCGCCGCGGTGGGGCTCGGCGCGGGGAAGGGGCCGGTATAGCGCGCGGGCACGTACAGGGTGAAGGTCGAGCCGACGCCCGGCTCGCTCTCGGCGATGATCCGGCCGCCGAGCAGCGCGGCCATGTCGCGGCTGATGGACAGGCCGAGACCGGTGCCGCCGTATTTGCGGTTGGTGGTGCCGTCGGACTGCTGGAACGCCTCGAAGATGCCGTCGAGCTTCTCCGGGGAGATGCCGATGCCGGTGTCCTTCACGGAGAGGGCGATGACGTCGTCGGCGGTGCGCAGGGATTCCTCCTCGAAGTCCGTGCCCGGTACGCGCTGGACGATGAGTTCCACGCTTCCCGAGGAGGTGAACTTCACGGCGTTGGACAGGAGGTTGCGCAGGATCTGCTGGAGGCGCTGTTCGTCGGAGAAGAGTTCCTTGGGGACGTCGTCGCCGACCGTGACGTCGAAGGTGAGGCCGCGGTCGACGGTGAGCGGCCGGAAGGTGGCGCGCACGTAGTCGAGCAGCTTGATCAGCGGCAGGGTCTTGGGGTGCACGTCCATCCGGCCGGCCTCGATCTTCGACAGGTCGAGGATGTCGTTGATGAGCTGGAGGAGGTCGGAGCCCGCGCGGTGGATGGTGACGGCGAATTCGACCTCCTGGGTGGAGAGCCGGCCGTCGGGGTTGTCGGCGAGGAGGCGGGAGAGCACCAGCAGGGAGTTCAGCGGGGTGCGCAGCTCGTGCGACATGTTCGCCAAGAACTCCGACTTGTACTGCGAGGAGGTGGCCAGGAGCGCCGCCTTCTCCTCCAGCTCGGCGTTCGTCAGCTGGAGCTCGTCGGAGCGCTGGCGCAGCTCGGCGGTCAGCCGCTGGGACTCCGACAGCAGCGACTCCGTACGGGAGTTGGCGATGATGGTGTTGATCGAGACGCCGATGGTGTTCACGAACTGGTCGATGAAGGCGAGGTGGACCTCGCTGAACCGGCTGAAGGAGGCCAGCTCGATCACGCCGAGCACCTGGTCCTCGAAGAGGACCGGGAGGATCACGATGCTGGCCGGGGCCGCGGCGCCGAGCCCGGAGCTGATGGTGATGTAGTCGGGCGGGAC
>Ga0207426_1002826_pt1 | contig 10374 bp, 9 predicted proteins | sample AraplaMF_Cvi_mMS_FD_184265 | JGI IMG/M metagenome (GOLD analysis project Ga0207426, IMG submission 184265) | Arabidopsis root microbial communities from the University of North Carolina, USA - plate scrape MF_Cvi_mMS (SPAdes) (version 2) | ecosystem: Host-associated > Plants > Roots > Endosphere ...
CCCCGAACCGATCCAGGCCAGGCCCAGCGGGACGCCGAGCCGGATGCGGTGGCCGGAGCGGAAGGCGAGCGTCAGCGCACCGGCGACGGTGGCGAGCGCGAAGACGACGTACATCGCCTCCAGGACGTAGAAGTCGCTCGTCCGCTCCGCGGCCCGCGCCGCGGACAGCCCGGCCGTCGAACCGGCCGCCCACAGGGCATGGGTCGCGGCGGGCAGCACGGCGAGCACCGTGGCGACCACGGCGGTGAGGCGCTGGGCGCCGCGGGTGGGGCTGTCGACGGGCAGATCGGCGATCCGGCCGCGCCACAGATGGCCCCAGCGCTCACGGGCGTACAGCACGAAGAGGGCGCCGAGGGCGAGGCCCTGCACGATGAACCCGCCGTAGACGAGGCCGAAGACCCAGTCGGCGAGGAACCGGCTGTCGTCGGCGGCCGTGCCCGCCCCGGTGCCGTGGCCGAGCGCGGTGACGATCAGCTGGGCCGGGAAGCCGGTCATGATCGGCGCGAGCAGCCCGCAGGCGCACCACACGGGCAGCGCAAGCAGCCAGGCCGGGACCCGCCTGCCCCAGGGGCGGGTGAGGAGGAGAGCGAGGACGACGACGGCGGCGTCCATGAGGACGGAGAGCCCGTTGAAGGCGAGCAGGACGGGGCGCTCTTCAGCGTCGCGCAGATCGCTGCCCTCGGGGATGCCGACGTAACTCCCCGCGATCCAGGCGACCTTGAGGGCGATATAGGGGAGGCAGGCGAGGATGGCGACGGCGCGCAGCGCCCGGCGGGGAGCGGTGGTGGCGTGGGGCTGTGTCATGTACACCAGCCTCGCGGCGCGTCCGGCTCCGCACCTCGCCCTGTCCGACGATCCGCCTCCGCCGTGCGGCGGAGGCCGTCGTCCTCCCTATGACCCCGAGGTCACAGGCGGCGGGTGGCGAGCGTGAGGCGGTCGCGGGCGTCGAACAGCGCGTCCTTGATCATCTGCTCATGGGCCCCGGTCAGCCGGGCCACCGGCACCGAGCAGCTGATGGCGTCCCGGGACGGGGTGCGGTAGGGGATGGCGATGCCGAAGCAGCGCAGCCCCAGGGTGTTCTCCTCGCGGTCCACCGCGTACCCCTGCTCGCGGATGAGGTGCAGCTCCTCGATCAGCTTCTCGCGGTCGGTGATCGTGTGCTCGGTGAGCGGGCTCAGCGTCTCCGGCAGCAGCTTGCGCACCTGCTCGTCGGTGTACGTGGCCAGCAGCGCCTTGCCCAGCGAGGTGGAGTGGGCCGGGAGGCGGCGGCCGACGCGGGTGAAGGGGCGCAGATAGTGCTGGGACTGGCGGGTGGCGAGGTAGACCACGTTGGTGCCGTCGAGCCGGGCGAGGTGGATGGTCTCGGTGGTGTCGTCCGAGAGCCGGTCCAGGGTGGGCCGGGCCGCGGCCACGACCTCGTCGCCGTCGATGTAGGACGTGCCGACGAGCAGCGCCCGCACTCCGATGCCGTACCGGGTGCCGGTCGCGTCCGTCTCCACCCAGCCCAGCTCGACCAGGGTGCGCAGCAGCATGTACAGGCTCGACTTGGGGTAGCCTACGGCCTCCTGCACGGAGGCCAGGCTGTGCATCCCGGGCCGGCCGGCGAAGAACTCCAGCAGTTCGACCGTGCGGACCGCCGACTTGACCTGGGCCCCGCCCGTCTCGGCAGCTGTCATCGCCTTGACCCCTCTGTTCGACCAGCCATAGAGTCCCGATGGAATTCATCAACCGGGACAGCGTTCAGCATATCGAACACCCGTCGATGTGCGAGACGCAAGCAGCGGTAACACAGCAGGAGGAATCCGCGGTGTCAGCACCAGTGTGGAGCGTCGACCCCCGAACGGGAAAGCAGCGCGAGCAGGTAGCGGTCGAAGCCACAGCGGAGGAGGTCGACAAGGTGGTGCGGGCGGCCGAAGCCGCGCGCGGCGCCCTCGCCGACCGTACGGTGCGCGCCGCCTTCCTGCGCACCGCCGCCGATCTGCTCGACGAGGCCCGTGACACGCTGGTGGAGGCCGCCGACGCCGAGACCGCACTCGGCCCGGCCCGGCTCACCGGCGAGCTGGCCCGTACCAGCTACCAGCTCCGGTCCTTCGCGACGATCGTGGACGAGGGCGCCTTCCTCGACGTCCACGTCGACCACGCCGACGCCACCCAGACCCCGCCGTGGCCCGATCTGCGCCGCTACAAGCTGCCGCTCGGCGTCGTCGCCGTCTACGCCGCCAGCAACTTCCCGCTGGCCTTCTCCGTTCCCGGCGGCGACACCGCCAGCGCCCTCGCCGCGGGCTGCCCGGTCGTCGTCAAGGCCCACCCCGACCACCCCGCGACCTCCGAGGTGGCCGCCTCCGCGCTGCGCCGGGCCGCCGAGCAGGTCGGGCTGCCCGCCGACGTGATCTCCGTGGTGCACGGCTTCGACGCGGGCCTCGAACTCATCAAGCACCCGCTGATCGCCGCCGCTGGCTTCACCGGCTCGATCCGCGGCGGCCGCGCCCTGTACGACGCCGCGGCCGCCCGGCCGGTGCCGATCCCCTTCCACGGCGAACTGGGCAGCCTCAACCCGGTCGTGGTCACCGAGGCCGCCGCCGCCGAGCGCGGCGAGCAGATCGGCTCCGGGCTCAGCGGCTCGATGACGCTGGGCGTGGGCCAGTTCTGCACCAAGCCCGGCTTCGTGCTGGCGCCCGCGGGCGCCGCCGGGGACGCGCTGGTCAAGTCGCTCACCGAGGCCGTCAGCAACACCGACGCCGGGGTGCTGCTCGACCACCGCATGCGCGACAACTTCGTGGCCGGGGTCAAGGAGCGTGCCTCGCTGGCCGACGTCGAGGCCCCGGTGACCCCCGGCTCCGGCGGCGAGCACAGCGTCAGCCCCGGCTTCCTCACCGTCCCGGCCCGGCGCCTCGCCGAGCAGGGCCCGCACGATGTGCTGCTGGAGGAGTGCTTCGGCCCGGTGACCGTCGTCGCCCGGTACGAGAGCGACGCCGAGATCTCCGCCGTCCTCGGCCGTCTCCAGGGCAACCTGACCGCCACCGTCCAGATCTCCGCCGCCGAGGCCGAGGGCACCGAGGGCCGGGCCGGTGAGCTGATCGCCGAGCTGACCCCGCTCGCGGGCCGGGTCCTGGTCAACGGCTGGCCGACCGGCGTCGCCGTCGCCCCCGCCCAGCACCACGGCGGCCCGTACCCGGCGACGACGTCCACCTCCACCTCGGTCGGCGGCACCGCCGTCGAGCGGTGGCTGCGGCCGGTCAGCTACCAGGACACCCCGCCCGCGCTGCTCCCGCCGGAGCTGCGCGACGACAACCCGCTCGGGCTGCCCCGCCGGGTGAACGGCATCCGGGAACAGCAGGGCTGACCTCCCCGGTGACGGCACGGCCGTCGGGCGCGCGGACCTGACCCGCCCGCCCGGCGGCCGTTTCGCGTTCCGGCGTGCCGCGTTCCGGTAGTGGGAATCAGTGCAGGTCAGAGGGGATGCGTAAGCATCCGTGGCGGGAATGCTACAGAGATGTGCGATGGACGCCGGGGTGGGCCCGTCCCATAGTGGATGGACATGGAGAGCCTGGCGGGCGCCGAGTTCGCGCCACAGACGACGTATCTCAACACCGCTTCCAGCGGTCTGATCCCCGCACGCTCCGTCGCCGCCATGAAGGCGGCCCTCGATGACGCGGCCGCCGGAGGCCCGTACGCCGACGTGGCTTTCGAGGCGGTCGAGGAGACCCGCGCCGCCTACGCCCGGCTGGTCGGCGTACCGGCACGGCGGGTCGCGGCGGGCGCCTCGGTCGCCGTATACGCCGGACTGATCGCCACCTCGCTGCCGTCCGGCGCCGAAGTCCTCATCGCCGAGGGCGACTTCAGCTCCCTGGTCAACCCCTTCGCCGTACGCCGCGACCTCACGCTGCGCAGCGCGCCGCTGGAAGAGCTGGCGGAAGCCGTACGGCCGGACACCGCGCTGATCGCGGTGAGCGCCGTCCAGTCGGCGGACGGCCGGATCGCCGACCTCGACGCGATCCGGGACGCCGCCCGGGCGCACGGCGCGCGCACCCTGATCGACTTCAGCCAGGCCGCCGGGTGGCTGCCGGTGAGCGCGGCGGACGCCGACTTCACCGTGTCCATCGGCTTCAAATGGCTGCTGTGCCCGCGCGGCACCGCCTTCCTCACCGTGCCCGAGGACCTGGGCGGTCTGACCCCGGTCTTCGCGGGCTGGGTCGCGGGGGAGGAGCCGTGGGACAGCTGCTACGGGCCGGTGGCGGAGCTGGCCCGTTCGGCCCGGCGCTACGACGAGAGCCCGGCCCTGTTCTCGTACGTCGCGGCCCGGCACTCGCTCGCCCTGCTCCATGAGCTGGGCACCGAGGCCGTCCGCGCCCACGACCGGGCGCTCGCCGACCGCTTCCGCGCCGGGCTCACCGCCCTGGGGCACACTTGCCTGCCCGCACCGGGGTCGGCGATCGTCTCCGTACCGGGCCTCGGCGAGGCCGCGCCCCGGCTGGCCAAGGCGGACGTACAGGTCTCGGCGCGGGCCGGGAACCTGCGCGCCGCCTTCCACCTCTACAACACCCCGGCCGACGTGGACCGTCTGCTGGAGGCCCTCGCGTAGCGGCAACGCGGATGGCCAGGGGGAGGGCGTGTACCGCCCTCCCCCTGGCCATCCACGGTCAAGAGGACCGGTGGTTCACCTCACCGGAGTGAAGTCCCGCGCCCCGATGAAGTCCGGACGCCGCACGGGCGCCGCGAACGGCTCCACCGCCGTGTTCTCCACGCTGTTGAACACGATGAAGACGTTGCTGCGCGAGTAGGGCGTGATGTTGTCGCCCGAGCCGTGCATGCAGTTGCAGTCGAACCAGGTCGCCGAACCGGGCTTGCCGGTGAACAGCTTGATGCCGTGCTTGTCGGCGAAGCCGGAGAGTGCCTCGTCCGACGGAATCCCGGCGTCCTGCATCTGCAAGGACTTCTTGTAGTTGTCCTTCGGTGTCTGGCCCGCGCAGCCGAGGAACGTGCGGTGCGACCCCGGCATGATCATGAGGCCGCCGTTGGTGTCGTAGTTCTCGGTCAGGGCGACCGAGAGCGACACGGTCCGCATGTTCGGCAGCCCGTCCTCGGCGTGCCAGGTCTCGAAGTCCGAGTGCCAGTAGAAGCCCGAAGCCCCGAAACCCGGCTTGACGTTGATCCGGCTCTGGTGGACGTAGACGTCCGAGCCGAGGATCTGCCGTGCGCGACCCACCACACGCGGGTCGCGCACCAGGTTGGCGAAGACCTCGCTGATCCGGTGCACCTCGAACACCGACCGTACGTCCTGCGACTTCGGCTCGATGATCGAGCGCTCGTCGGCGCGCACGTCCGGGTCGGCGATCAGCCGGTCCAGCTCGGCGCGGTAGACCGCGACCTCGTCCGGAGTGATCAGCTGGTCGATCGCCAGGAAGCCGTCGCGATCGAAATCGCTCAGCTCGGACGGTTGCATCGGACCCTCGGCCCCGGGGTCGGACCACACGACGGGATCCACGCGGGGCGTGGCCACCTCGAGGGGACCGCGGGTCGGGTACAGGTCAGTGACCGTGGTCATCGGATCATGCCTCCTCGGTCTCGGTGATCAGGGGGTATACCCCGTTCTCATCATGGTCCTCCCGTCCGGTGATCGGAGGGTTGAAGACGCAAACGCACCGGAAGTCCTTTTTGATGCGCATGGTGTGCTTCTCGTGCCCGTCCAGCAGGTACATGGTGCCGGGCGTGATGATGTGCTTCTCACCGTTCTCGTCGTTGGTGAGCTCGGCCTCGCCCTCGACGCAAAGGACCGCCTCGATGTGGTTGGCGTACCACATGGACGTCTCGGTGCCCGCGTACAGCGTGGTCTCGTGAAGCGAGAAGCCGACCTTCTCCTTCGCGAGCACGATGCGCTTGCTCTCCCACGTACCCGACTTGGCCTTGACGTGCCTTTCGGTTCCCTCGATGTCCTTGAAGGATCGGACGATCACGGTGAGTCGCTACCTTTCTGCAGTTACGTTACTGAGGGTGTTCAGGCGGTCTCTCGGACCGCCCGGGCGAGGATCCGCAGACCCTCGTCCAGCTCTTCGGGCGTCATCGTCAGCGCCGGCAGCAGCTTGACGACCTCGCTCTCCGGACCGGAGGTCTCGACCAGCAGGCCGAGCTCGAAGGCGCGCTTGCAGACGGCCGAGGCGCGCGGCTTGTCCTCGAACTCCATGCCCCACACCAGGCCGCGGCCGCGGTGGCTGATGCCGGAGTTCTCGTCGCAGATCGCGCGCAGCCCCTGCTCGACCTGCTCACCGCGGGCCAGGGTCTGCTTCTCCATCTGACCGTCGGCCCAGTAGGTGTCCAGGGTCGCGGCGGCGGTCACGAACGCGGGGTTGTTGCCACGGAACGTGCCGTTGTGCTCACCAGGCTCCCAGATGTCCAGCTCCGGCTTGAAGAGGGTGAGCGCCAGCGGCAGGCCGTAACCGCTGATCGACTTGGAGACCGTGACGATGTCCGGGGTGATGCCCGCCTCCTCGAAGGAGAAGAAGGCACCGGTACGGCCGCAGCCCATCTGGATGTCGTCGACGATCAGCAGCATGTCCTGGCGCTCGCACAGCTCGGACAGGGCACGCAGCCACTCGGCACGGGCGACGTTGATGCCGCCCTCGCCCTGGACCGTCTCGACGATCACGGCGGCGGGCTTGTTGAGGCCGGAGCCCTGGTCCTCGAGCAGCCGCTCGAACCACAGGAAGTCCTCGACCGCGCCGTCGAAGTAGTTGTCGAACGGCATCGGGGTGCCGTGGACCAGCGGGATACCGGCGCCGGCCCGCTTGAAGGCGTTGCCGGTGACGGCGAGCGAGCCGAGCGACATGCCGTGGAAGGCGTTGGTGAACGAGACGATCGACTCGCGCCCCTTGACCTTACGGGCGAGCTTCAGCGCGGCCTCGACCGCGTTGGTGCCCGTCGGGCCGGGGAACATGACCTTGTAGGGCAGGTCACGCGGGCGCAGGATGTTGTTCTGGAACGACTCCAGGAACGCGCGCTTGGCCGTGGTGGACATGTCGAGACCGTGCGTGACGCCGTCACGCTCGATGTAGTCGATCAGCGCCCGTTTCAGGACCGGGTTGTTGTGGCCGTAGTTGAGCGATCCGGCACCGGCGAAGAAGTCGAGGTAGGTGTGGCCGTCCTCGTCGTACATGTGGCTGCCCTGCGCGCGGTCGAAGACAGCAGGCCAACCGCGGCAGTAGCTGCGCACCTCCGACTCCAGGGCCTCGAAGACGCTCAGGGCGGGCGGGGTGATGGTCACAGCATTCTCCTGGGAGATGAGTGCGAGGGGTGAGGGGGTGAGGGCATGCGCCCTCGGGGTGTTCAGGGGCTCGCTGTACGGGGGATCGGGGGCAGAAATCGGGGATGACCTCGGGGTGCCGTTGCCGGGGCTCAGCCGCGGTCCGCGAGCGGACCGATGCGGTAGAGCACCTCGGGCTCGTGCCCTCCGTCGGGGAACAGGCCGCCGTCGAAGAGCACCTCGTGCTCGACGGGCGCGCCGTGCCGCTCGGCGAAGGACGTGAACAGCCGGTTCGACGCGGTGTTGTCCGGGGTGATCGTGGTCTCGACGCCCCGGATGCCCGTCGCGGCGACGCGCGCGGTCAGCCCGTCCAGCAGGGTGGCGGCCAGTCCGCGACCGCGCCACGCCTGATCGACGGCGACCTGCCAGACCACCAGGGTCTCGGGCCGGTCGGGGCGGATGTAGCCGGTGATGAAGCCGACCGGTCCGCCCTCGGCGTCGCGCGCCACCACGGAGGTGGCGGCGAAGTCGCGGCACCACAACAGGTAGCTGTAGGAGGAGTTGAGGTCCAGAGTCTTGGAGTCGCGGGCGATTCGCCAGATCGCGGCTCCGTCCTCGACGCGTGGTGTGTCGAGGGTCAGCCCCTCTGGCAAATCAAATTCGCTACGGGCGCCTACTCGGTCTGCTTGTGCGGCGGTCATGCGAATTCAATTTACCCAGCAGGATCTAAAAATGCATCGAGGAGAGGGGTTACGTAGACGGGGGTCGATGTGGTAACACGCGAGTGCGCGCGTACGCGCGGCAGATCGTTGAAAAGCGCTATTTTGTGGGGGAGTTAGCGGGTCGAAACGGTCGGCGTGTGGAGTGTGTCACATGTGCGTAACGGGGTCGTGATGGCACCGAATTACCGTGTCCTGGACCACTAAAAAAAGTGCGTTTAGAGATCGGAAGTGGGGGAAGACGAGATGGGAAGATGTGCTTGAAAAGCGCCCCGAATTTGTCTTCCGGCCTTCCGGAATTCATTCCACCGGGCTTGGCGCATCGCTTCTCGCACGGAACTTACCCCCGAACTCACTGAAAGTCGCCACGGACGGCGAATGCGCCGGAGGGGCCGTTGCCGGAGGCGGAGTAGCGGTCCCGCCCGGCGTCCCGGCTGCCCTCGGCGTGGTTGTACTGCCCCGCGAAGACATGGCGCCCGGCCGGCACCGTGGCCCCCTTCCGGAGCGTCCAGCGGTAGACCAGCACCCCGCCCTCGGAGCGCACCGAGACGGCCAGGTCGTCCGCGGGCAGGGTGCTCCAGGACCCCGTGGTGTGCACCCCGCCGTTCTCGGCGACCCGCAGCTCCACCGTCAGCGACGTCAGCGGCTTGCTCGTGGTGACCGTGATGTCACTCTGCGCCCAGTACGGGTTGGAACTGGGGTTGATCGCCCCCCGCGAACGCACCGCGGGGTCGGCGAGATGGTTTGGACCGACCGAGGTGGGATAGGCGCTCGGCGTGTGCCGACCAGTCCCGTCCCCCGCGCCGCCGCCCGGCCGTCGCGCCGTGCCGCCGCCCTCGCCCGCGGGCGGCCCGGCCGGTTCGCTCGACGTCCGTACCGTCTGCGGTCCGTCGGCGGTGTCGGTGGTCACCACCGCGATCCCGGCGGCCGCGACCGCCGCGGCCAGCCCCGCGGCCGGGCCCACGACCCGGGTCCACTGCCGGGCGGGGACCCGGCGGACGCTCCGCCGCTCGCCCGCCGCCATGCCCGTGGTGACCCGGGCCAGCATCCGCGCCCGGTCCGGCTGGTGCGCCTCGGCGGCCTCGCGCAGCTCGGCGGCGACATCGCGCCGGTCGTCGCGATGGTCGATCATCAACCGTTCCCTCCTGGGTGCCCGGCATGACCCACACGGCCGGGGCGGAGCCCCCGTACCGTCTCCTGCGCCGACGGCACCGGCGGCGGGGCCTGCGCCTGCGTGCCCGCCGCGGGCCGCTCGGTGTCGTCGTCGGGCGGGCCGAGCAGCCGCTCCAGCTCGGCGATGCCGCGGGAGGTCTGGCTCTTGACCGTGCCCACCGAGATGCCGAGCGTACGGGCCGTGTCCCGCTCCGAGAGGTCGAACGCGTGCCGCAGCACCACGCACGCCCGCTTCCGGAACGGCAGCCTCACCAGCGCGGCCTGCACATCCACCATCGCGGACACATCCGGATCGTCCACCCGGTCCGAGCGCTCCGACGAGAAGAGCGCCACCCGCCGCCGCTCGCGCACCAGGCTGCGGATCCGGGACCGGGCCAGGTTGGCGACCACGCCCCGGGCGTACGCGGCCGGATGCTCGGCGACCCGCACCCGGTCCCACCGGTGCCAGACCGCGACCAGCGCGTCGGCCGCCAGGTCGTCCGCCCCGTCGGAACTGCCCAGCAGCAAGTGGGCGAGGCGGGCCAGTTCGGCATGGTGCCGCTCGAAGAACTCCCGGAACTCCGCCTGTGCGTCGGCCGCGGGTAAGCCATCCGCCGGTAAGCCGGACGTCGGTGTGGTGGCCGCGGCGGCCGGGCCATCGGTAGGAGCGCTCACACGGGCCTCCTCACTGTCCCTGCTGTCCCTCGTCCGGTGGGTTGCGTGAGCGTAGCAGCGCTCCCCGTGTTGTACGAGGGGAGCCCTTCCGCTTCCCGGGAATTGGCCGGTCAGCGGCCGGCCGCCGTCTCGTACAGTGCGTGACATGAGGGAGAGCGCGGTGCTGCACATCAAGGGGCGGATCCTGGTCGGCCCGGAGGACGGGGACGCCGGTGGCGTCCGGGACGAGATGTGGGTGATCGACGGAAAGATCACCTTCGACCGGCCGACCGGGACCCGGGACGTCCGGCGGCTGGACGGCTGGGTGCTGCCGGGGCTCGTCGACGCCCACTGCCACGTCGGCCTGGACGCCCACGGCGCGGTGGACGACGCGACGAGCGAGAAGCAGGCACTCACCGAACGCGACGCCGGGGCGCTGCTGCTGCGCGACGCCGGATCGCCGTCCGACACCCGCTGGGTCGACGACCGCGAGGACCTGCCCCGCATCATCCGGGCCGGTCGCCACATCGCCCGCACCAAGCGCTACATCCGCAACTACGCGCACGAGATCGAACCGGAGGACCTGGTCGCCTACGTGGCGGCCGAGGCGCG
>Ga0207426_1002827_pt1 | contig 10370 bp, 9 predicted proteins | sample AraplaMF_Cvi_mMS_FD_184265 | JGI IMG/M metagenome (GOLD analysis project Ga0207426, IMG submission 184265) | Arabidopsis root microbial communities from the University of North Carolina, USA - plate scrape MF_Cvi_mMS (SPAdes) (version 2) | ecosystem: Host-associated > Plants > Roots > Endosphere ...
GGGATGAAGATCCGCGCCCTGCTCACCTAAATATTTAAGGGTAACATTGCCGCCTAATGAGAAACCCACCAGGTGAATGCTCTCGTATTGATCCAGTGTGGTAAGATGATCTATTACCTGCGCCAGATCGCCGGTTTCACCGCTGTGATAAAAGCGCAGCAGCTGGTTGGGCTCCCCGCTGCAGCCGCGGAAGTTCATGGATACCGTATCATATCCGCCCTGGTTAAAGATGTGCACCATGCCTTTTACATACTGGCGGGTAGCATTCCCTTCCAGCCCATGTAAAATGAGCACGATCTTTTTACTGCCAATGCGGCTGAAATCCAGGTCCAGAAAATCCTGGTCGGTGGTGGTAAAGCGTGCGCGCTCATAATGCACGCGTGGCAGCTTACGGAATAAAGCAGGATAGATCGTCTGCAAATGACGATGCCGTAAAAAGAATGGTGGTTTGTACGTAGATGACTGAATGACCGGCATATATGCGGCAAGATACTGCGGATGCGGGAAATTTAGCCCTTAAACTGATCGATCACTCCTTTCAGCTCCCGGGCATTCATTACACCGCTTTGCCGCCATTTTACCTCACCGCCGCGGAATACCATGAGGGTGGGCACGCTTTGGATCTGATAAGCTGCTGCCAGCTTGGGATTACGGTCCACATCCATTTTCAGGATCACCACATCATCCCCGGTCATGTTCTTCAGCTCTTTAAGAATGGGCGGCATCATTTTACATGGGCCGCACCATTCCGCAGAAAAATCTACCAGCACCGGTTTATTACCATTTATAAGCTCACCAAAAGAAGGTTGCGCATTTTTAGTTTCCATAGCCCCTTTTTCCTGTTATTCATCAAAAATAGGGCCGTAGGCCAACCTGGCAGGTGCTGCTGCCGTTAGTTCACATCCTTGTCGGCGCTGAGCTTATCAATAGCACCCTGCACCGTGGTTTTATTGAGCTGGTCGGGCGCAAGCGTCAGGGCCTGACGGGCATACTTCAATGCGGACTTATAATCCCCTGTAGCGGAGTAGCCGCGGGTTAATCCCATAAGGGTGGTGTACTGGTTGGGATGTTTGTCAAAGTTCTGCTTAAACACTTCCAGCGCTTCTGCCGGCTTTTTCTGCTGTATCAGCTGGCGGCCGTATTGGTGCAGCTCGTTCATGCCGGCCAGGGGCAGCGATTTCTTCATGACAGCGGTGGCTTCATCGTTACGTCCCAGCTTATTCAGCACCTGTGCTTTGGTGCTCCAGGCCGGGAAGCTGCTCTCTCCGCCAAAATTGTTGGAGGTGGCAGAATCGGACCACAGCAGCGCTTCTTCGAGGTTGGTGTTATGCTGCACGCACCACTGGGCGGCCTGGTTCCAGCCCTGCCAGTTAAACCCCTTATCTGATCTTAATTCACGGCGGAAGGAGCTGATCTGATCTTTTACATAATCAGTTTCAACAGTGAAGGGGATACTAAGCTTTTCCCATTCCAGGGCCACGGTAGCGGTGTTCTCTGTTTCATCCATGAACTCGTATTTCAGCCATTCCACGCTGTTAGCCAGTGCCACGGGCTTTACTTTTACCCGCAGGGCGTCTTCCTGCTCATTGTAATAGAACTGCCCCCATGAAGTAGAGTTCTTAGAAAAGATGAGGGTACATTCATCAGGCCCATAGGCCACAAAAAATCCGTATTTGCCGGCGGGTAAAGGCTGGCCGGCTATTTTCACATCATTGCTAAACTCAAAAGTGGTGTTCTCATTGGCGCCGGCCCTCCAGGGGGCAGACTTGCTGCTGCCAAAACCAGGGTCTGTAAAACCAGCGGGCACCAGCTGCCCCCAGATCTTACCTTCCCTGCCTTTTACGCCGGGGCGGTCGTAATGAATGGTTACATCCGTTAAACCAATACGTTCGCTTACAGATGCTTTTTTATTATTACCACTGGGCACCGTAGTTAATTGCGCGGATGCTATGAGTGGTAAAAAGATGATGATGGCTACAAGACAGGTTATTGCTTTCATAATGGGATTATTTACCCGGAAAGCTACCGAACCTGGCAGAGGCCGCCAATTAAATTATGAAGGAGGCTGTAAATACAGGGATGGGAGGCTGCAACTATTCATGTGCAGCGCGCCCTCCGAATATGATACCATATGTTATGCGGGCATACATATGATCGTCGTTGCTCATTTTGGGACCGGGCCGCAAACCGGCTTCCACGGCAAAGCGGGTACCAAAGAAAGAACGGTACATTACCATAGCCTGGTAGCCTATACGAAAGCCCATCTTCTTTACCGGTGTGCCGCTAAGGTTTATCTGCTGTGCTACCTGGCCGCTTCCGTTAGCTATTGAATGATAATACATAATATCCTGGAAGGTGATGGACTGGCCGTATAACACATCTACAAAGAGATCCGACTGTGCTTTTTCCGCGCGGCGGCCTTTGTACTTTTCATCCTGCAGCTTTATCTGCATATCACGGAAAGTGCTCCAGCCTATGCCGGCGGTTATAATGCCGGACTTCATCATGGCGGCTGATTGCGACAGGCTGCCTTCTGCTATATCCAGCGTATTGCCTTCATACTGCATAGGTGCTGTAGTGGTAGCAAACGGAATAGGAAAATCGCTTTCAATCATTTTATTCTCCATGGTATATCCCAGGCGCAGGGTTACAGCCTTTCTTTTAAGCCCGGTTACATTTGTACTACTGATATCACCCAGATGAAGGTGGTAGCTGGCTTCCTTGTCGAAAGAGAACAGCGTGAGCTTCGTTTGCAGCTCCAGGCGGGTAGCGCGTTTATAATCTACCGGGATACCGCGTTCATTCCAGCCGTAAGGCACATCCTTTTTATCTGCACTCTTTACAGCATCCAGGTAAGCAATGTGATAATTTGCGCTTACACCCAGCAGGCTTTTATAGGTGTAGAATGCGCCCAGGCCACCGCCTATGCCAAAGTTCAGCGCATCGGCATCAATAGTTACGGGGTTTACGGTAATGCCATACAGGCCGGAGTTGCCCGGCTCATTTCTTTCTATAGAGCCTTTTACGGTTTCCTTTAATTCTTTTTGAGGAGACACATTTTTAGGCAGGGCTGCATTGTTCTTACCGGTACCTGTAGCACCTGTATCTGTTGGCAAGGGCTGATAATAGCGGGCGTTATAAAGATCCAGGGAATAGCGCATAGCGCGGTCTGCCTTTTTGTTATGATAATGTTTCAGGAACACGCCGCCTACCATCATAGCGCCACCAATGCCAAAGCGGGTCCAGAAGGGGGCCATGCTGGCGCCATCCTTCGCTGCTGCAGGCAGGCCGCTAAAGGCGGTTATAATACCTGCAGGCACCAGGGTCCAGCATTCCAGGTTGCCGGCGCGGCGGTGCTTATTCATAATATCCAGCTGCTCATTGGCCAGGGGAGCTTTGGTGTAATACCTTCTTAACATATTCCCTTTCCGGTCTATTGGAACCGGTGTACCATCATTTACAACCAGGTATGGAATGCTTACGCTGCCGGAGCGGAACCCACCGGTGGAGCTGTAACTGGTATAGTTATACGTTTTATAGGTTAGTTTCAGCTTGGTGGTGTTCACCGGTTTCTTTGCAGGGCGGCTGATCTTTTTTGTGGTATCTGTCTGGGCATAGCAGCACAGGGTAATGGCTACGCAGCAAAGCGTTAGCACGGGTCGTAACAGTGGTATCATTTCAGTTTATAAGGTATAGGTACGCTTGTGAAATGCCGCAAATATAGATCATAATATCAATATATTATACCCTTATAACGAATTTACAACGAAAGTTTTATGCGGCTTTTTAAAAAACTTAACATTGCAGGGGTTATATAATTGTTAACTTTATGTTACCACACATTACTCATAATTTATAAACAAACAATTTTCAATGTCTGACACAAAGAAGGGGCAAGCATCCAGCAAGGATACCCGTAAAACAATTGAACAGCAGTTTGAAACGCTGCTTACCAATTGGAAGGAACAATTGGGAGAGAAGAAATTCAAGAACCGGGTGAAGAAAGCAGCGAAGGCCTTCAGCAAAGGATTACCGCTGGTTAAAAAAGAAGCGCCTGTTAATAAGAAAACTGCAAAAAAGGCCGCAGGTGGCAAAAAAGACATTGCAGGTAAAAAGGTAAAAGTGGTTGCCGATAAAAAAGAAGCCCCTAAACCGGCTCCTGAAAAATAGCCGCGCAACGCCTGTTATTACCGCTTACATTTGCTTAAACCGGTAATAACAGGCGAAACCTTTTATACAAAAGATCTTCCGCAGCTGCTAATAAGTATGTTTGAGAATTAAGAAGCAGGTCAAATGCATTGTTGTTACAACCCGAACAGCACAGGCTACATTTCACTTTCAGCTTATTGAATCTTTTCCGCTTTATTATGCGATGGCATTCTCCCTGGCGTGCTCCATGATCTTGCGCAGGTTCATAATGGCATAACGTACACGGCCCAACGCGGTGTTAATGCCTACATTCACCACCTCTGCTATTTCCTTATAACTCAGGTCGGCATAATAGCGCAGTATCAATGCTTCCCTTTGTGTAGCGGGCAGCATATCCAGCATGCCATGCAGCTCCTGCTGCCGCTCCCGGATAATAAGGCGCTGTTCCTCGCTGGGCTCTATGCCTGCTAAATTCTCGGAAAGCTCTTCCCTGTAGCCCAGCACTACCGGCAGTGACACATGCACCTTACGGAAGTGGTTAATGCTGCAGTTATGCGCTATGCGCGCCGCCCAGGCTACAAAACGGTGGTTATCCGTATAATGCCCGGCCTTTAAAGCATTCACGATCTTTATAAAGGTCTCCTGGAAAATATCTTCTGCCAGGGTACGGTCTTTCACCAGCAATACAATGGTGGTAAAGATCCTGTCTTTATGCCGGTACACCAGGCGGGTAAACGCGCTGTTGTCGCCGGATAAATAACGCTGTATTAATTCTTCGTCGGTAAAGTCACAATTTCTGTTCATAAACACTGTAATAGAGGTTCCCAAAAAAGGTTAAGATTAATAACAGGCTGCCCTGAAAAGGGCAGCCCTTTTTCCTATAATCTAATCTGTGATGGAGTTATTAGTAGATCAGTCTTTAGTCTTTTAAATGCAACCAGGCTTTTACCTGCTTGTAATCATTCCAGTCAATACCGGCTGCAGCCTTGCGTGCGCTGGTACCGCCGGGGATCACGATGTAACGTGCCTGCTGGTACTTAACGCCGTTATCATCTACCACGGTTGAGAGGTTGCCGTTAGCCAGCAGCCCTATCAGGCCTTCCACAAAACGTACGTTAATAATGTAGTCGCCGTCAAAATAAGGCAGCGGGGCTACCAGCGGATCAGCAGCAGAGTTCAGGTTCATGTATACTTTTATTTCACCTCCTGCTAATACTTCGGGTGTGATCTGCGGAGCCTCCAGGCTGGCGATCCAGGTGCCGGATGCGGTATCCTGCTCAAAAGTCACATCCAGCCAGCCGGAGTAAATTACGTTGGCAGTACCAGTATCTCCTTTAGGGCCGGTATCTCCCTTGGGGCCAGCAGGACCATTGGGACCGGCCGGGCCGGCGGGTCCGGGATCCCCGTCTTTAGAGCAGGATATTGCTGTAAACATTACAGACATTACAAGTACACAGGGAATAAACCATGATGCTTGGAAAAAACGTTTCATAAAAACTCTTGTTTTTTTGTATTGGTTGAAAAATGAATAAACTGTTTATTGCTGTTACCATACGTTGCGCGGACACAGATCGCCATAGCGGTTACCGATCAGGATGCCTACCAGGATCTCATGCGAGCCACGGCTTACGGTGTTCAAAGATGATCCGGTGTAATCATAAGAGTACCCGATATTGAACGTAGAGCTGATGTTCACGCCCAGCATAGCGGCTACGCCATCCTTATAGCGGTAGGATGCGCCTGCCCATATACGATCACGGTACTGCACCTTGGCATTTACATCAAAGCTTACCGGCGCTGCTGTTATGTATTTCAGCATAACAGAGGGCATCAGGGTAACATCTTCAGATAGCCATAAGCGGTAGCCGGTGGTGAGGAACAGGTGCGGGATCAGCTTACCACGGTACACGGAATCGCCTACTACCTTGCCTTCATCAAAACCCAGGTTCATGGGAATAATGTTCTGGGCCGATAAGCCAATGAAGTAATCGGCGGAGTACAGCCATAGACCTGCAGCTACTTCGGGTTTCCAGGTATTCAGCAGCGAGCTGCCGGCTATTACCGGATCATTGGGGTTCTGCAGCTCCAGCTTGGAAGCATCCAGGGTAATGGACTGCATGCCCAGCGAGATGCCTGCGCTTAAGCTGGTGCGGGGCGCCAGGCCTATATGATGTGCATAGGTGCCGCTGAAAGAAACACGGTTCAGGGGGCCGGTCCTGTCATTCAGCAAAGTGAAACCCACACCGGGGTGTGAAGGCGGCGCTTCATAATCGGCCCAATAGGCCCTGCCGCGCGGGTTAGTACCTTCTATTTCAAAACCCGTTGGCGATGCCTGCGGGTAATCGCTTTTACGCAGCGGGCCATGCACCGTTAAATAAGTGGTTACCGGCGAACCGTTGAGCCCTGCCCACTGGTGGCGGTGGCTGGCCTTTACATCCCAGTAGTTCTCTATACCTGCCACGGCCGGGTTAATAATAAACGGATTCATGATGTACTGCGTGTAATGCGGTTGTTGTTGCGCACTTACGGAATGCACCCCCATACAGATTATTAAAGCAACCGCCATGCATCTTTTAATAAATATGTGCATAACATTTGTTTTAAGGTAACCGGACGCTCCGTGCCGGAACGCCCGGTACCGATTTTCATTATGGCCGAAAGATCACTTCAGCACTTTAAACTCTGTTCTCCTATTCTTCTGCCTTCCTTCAGGATTATCTTTTCCTTCCGGTGTGGTATTAGGTGCAATGGGCTGTGTAGCGCCATAGCCTTTGTATTCCAGCCTTTCCTTATCCACTCCTTTGCTGATCAGGTATTCCACTACGTTGCGGGCCCTTGCTTCAGAGAGGCGGGCGTTCAGCGCATCGGAACCCTTACTGTCTGTATGCGCGCTGATCTCAATGCGCAGATCCGGGTGCTGCTGCAGCATGTTCACCAGCACATCCAGCGCGGGGTATGATTCTGTTTTCAGCGTGGCTACGTTGAAATCGTAATACACATTCTGCAGAATGGTGGGTGTTTCCACTGCCGGTGGCGGCACTTCTTTTACTACCGGCGGCAGAGACTTAATAGTATCCGGCGGTACGGGAATATTTTTGCTGAGGGCAAATAATTCCAGGCAGCATTCTGCTGCACGGTCAGAGCCTATCCAAACGTTTTCCAGTATATTTTTTTCTGTGCCTTTGCTGGCAAAGTAGATATCGTCTTTTACGGAGTTTACGGGGTAGCCAAAGTTCACAGGCGTTTCCCAATTATCCAGGCTGCCCTTGCTGTAAAAGAAATCGTAGCCGCCCATGCCTACGCCGCCATCGGTAGAAAATACCAGCACGCCGCTGGGTGCATGATAGTACGGCGCCTGCTCATTATCAGCGCTGTTGATGGTGCTGCCCAGGTTACGGCTGTTCAGGGGTTTGCCATCCACATCCAGATCGGCATACCAGAGATCGTAACCACCGTAACCGCCTTTGCGGTCGCTGGCATATAACAGGTGCTTACCATCGGGCATTACAAAAGGCTGCTGGGCGCTGTAACCGGCTGCATTCACCTGCTCATCCAGGATCAGCGGCTCACTCCATGCATTGCCGTATTTTTTACTGCGGTATATGTTGGCGATCTTTTTACCATCTTCTATTTTCCAGCGGGTGAGGAATAAGGTGTTGCCATCCGGTGCAATGCTGATGACACCCTGGTGAATATCCCGGGGCTGCGGCAGCTCCAAACGGGTAATATTGGAGGCGCTGCCTTCTGTTACAGCGGCCTGGTATACCCGGTTCAGGTGCACATGGTTCTTATCTGTAGCGCTGTCCGGGCGGGTAGAGGTGAACAGTAACGTACCATCGTTCAGCCATACGGGTGCATAGCTGGCGCCGGTGGTATTAAGGCCGGTGGCGCCCTTATGCACGGAATACTGTGAAAGATCGCTGCGGTGCAGCTGCTCCTGTATGAACTGCAGGTTCTTTACTTCCCGTTCTGCTGCTGCGGTATATTCATCTTTTGTTTCGTGGATGCTCAGGAAATAAGTGAAGGCTTTTTGGGCGGCTTCATATTTTTCCAGCGCGCGCAATGCAGTGGCGTAGTGATAAGCTGCCAGCGGAAACTGCGCTTTATCAAATTCCAGCGCTTCTTCATAATAAGGCGCTGCCTTTACGTAGTAGTGCAGCTGGCGGTAACTTTCTGCCAGGTAATAAATGGCTTGCTGCTCGCTGCTTACAGGGGTTACCTGCTTTTTGCTGAGCGTACCGGTTGTGTAAGGATTATATGATGCGGGACGGATAATGCTTTTGCGGGAGGCCAGGTATTTTTCATAATACTGTGCGGCTGAATTGTAGTCGGCCTTTTTATAGTAAAAATCACCGGCCTTCAGGTAGTCGTAAGTGAACTGCGCCTGTGCTGCCATGCCCATTAACACTACCGCTGCAACTAAGAATATTCTTTTCATGAGTTTTCTTTGAATCGTGTTATTATAATCTTGGACAAACAAATTCTACTTCCTGCGCTTTGTATTTCTTACGGCCAATGAAGGTTAGGGATACTTCAAAGCTGTTGGCGCCTTTCACCATTTTGCCCAGGTCGGAATTATTGATGTCGTAGCTGGCGCCCAGTGTCATGGTCTTATAAATGAAACCGGCGTATACGGAGATGGCATCTTTAACACGGTAGTTAGCTCCCAGCAGGAAATCGGTGTTCATGGCGGCATTCATTTGTCCGTAAGCGCCAAACATTTTTTCAGAAGCAGTACCCTGGCGCATGTACATGGCATTAGGCGTTAGGGTAAAACCCTGGCCCAGCTGCAGTCTTACACCGGCATGGCCAATGTACCGCATGGGTATGCGGGCATCGCCCTTTTCACTGAACTGGTCTTTGGGGCGTGTAAGGTGCGATACGGAGAAGCCGCCGAAAATGTTATAGTTCTTTCCCGGTTCTGCATCATAGTACAATACGCCTGCACCGGCATCAAACGACATGGCGGAGGTTTTGTTAAACACATCTGCAGAGCTGGTGCCCGGGTTGTAACCGGTAATGGGATTCCACTGGTCGCCGAAGGTGAGCTTGGAGGGATCGAACTTGCGCTGTATAAAGCCCAGCTGCATACCAAAGGCCAGCTGGTGTGTTTGCATAGCGCCAAACTTTACACCGGTATAGGCTACGTTAGCATAACCGGTAGTGTAGTTGTAACCACCATCGCCGGCCGACTGGTTCAGCACACTGGCGCCGAAATTGAAATTCTTGTCGGTGGTAATGTCCGCTGCTGCGCCAAAGGTGGAGAAGGGACTGCTGATGTTACCCCACTGTGTACGGTAAATGGCCGACAGGCGGTAATCACCGTCAAACGCGCCGGTTAAGGCAGGGTTTAACCAGGCGGGGTACACGTAGTATTGGGAAAAGTGCGGATCTATCTGCGCCCGTGTGCTTAAGGCGGAGAGTGTTGCTACGATCAGCAAACCCAGGGTTCTGGTAAAGCGTTTCATGCGTACAATTTTTATTTTTTGGTTGACCACATGGCACCTCACTGTGTCCATGTGCGCGTTGGTTAATGTCCTCAGATACGGTTGCATGTGAATTGTTTTTTATTGTTATCTCAAAATGGTTACGTTGCCGGTGAGCGGCGGGAAACCGCTTTGCAGCTTAATTACATAGTAATAAGTGGCCAGCGGTAATGCTTTGCCGTTCCAGGTGCCATCCCATGCTACATTGTAGCCGTTGGAGGTATACACGCGCTGTCCGTAACGGTTATACACATCTACTGTGGCGCCGGGATAATCGGCCAGGTTGGTAATGACCCATTGATCGTTAATACCATCGCCGTTAGGTGAAAATGCATTAGGCACTTTTACAGGCTTCAGCACTTTTACGGTTAAGGCATCCACGGCAGAGCAGTTACCCTGCCCTGTTGCAGTAAGGGTATACGTTTCATCGCGCATGGCCTGCAGGTAGGGGCGCAGGATAGTGGGATCCGTGAAGTCGCCGGAGGGCGTCCAGCGGAAAGTAAGCACGGAGGAATCATTGGCTGTTGCATTGAAATGCAGCAGTGTGCCTTCCGGTACTACAAAGGAGGGGCCTGCATCTATTACCGGCTGCAGGTATACCAGCACTTTGTTGGTGAAAGCATTGCTTACACAGCCAATGGCATTGGTAACCGTAAGCCTTACATCATAGTTGCCCGGTGCATCGTAACGTTTAACCGGGTTACGGGAGGTAGCGCCGCTACCGTCTCCAAATGC
>Ga0207426_1002828_pt1 | contig 10355 bp, 10 predicted proteins | sample AraplaMF_Cvi_mMS_FD_184265 | JGI IMG/M metagenome (GOLD analysis project Ga0207426, IMG submission 184265) | Arabidopsis root microbial communities from the University of North Carolina, USA - plate scrape MF_Cvi_mMS (SPAdes) (version 2) | ecosystem: Host-associated > Plants > Roots > Endosphere...
TCGAGCAGGGCGAGAAGGTCCTCTTCCTGCCCGACCAGCACCTGGGCCGCAACACCGCCGTCCGCGACATGGGCATGTCCCTGGACGACTGCGTGGTCTACAACCCGCACAAGCCGAACGGCGGGCTCACCGCCGAGGAGCTGCGGGCCGCCAAGATGATCCTGTGGCGCGGCCACTGCTCGGTGCACGGCCGCTTCTCCCTGGACTCGGTGAACGACGTGCGCGAGCGGATCCCGGGTGTCAACGTCCTGGTCCACCCCGAGTGCAAGAACGAGGTCGTGGCGGCGGCGGACTACGTCGGCTCGACGGAGTACATCATCAAGGCGCTGGAGGCCGCCCCGCGCGGATCGAAGTGGGCCATCGGCACCGAGCTGAACCTGGTCCGCCGGCTGGCGAACCGTTTCGCCGCGGAGGACAAGGAGATCGTCTTCCTCGACAAGACGGTCTGCTTCTGCTCGACGATGAACCGGATCGACCTCCCCCACCTGGTGTGGGCGCTGGAGTCGCTGGCCGCGGGCAAGGTCGTCAACCGCATCGAGGTCGAGAAGGAGACGGAGAGCTTCGCGAAGCTGGCCCTTGAGCGGATGCTGGCGTTGCCGTAGCCGTACGTTTTCGGCTGTCCCGCCGTGGTGGTTGCTCGCCGTTTGTGGCCCGCTTGCGCGGTGCCCTCGCCGTTGCGCCTGCGGCGGGCGGGGTCCGCTGCGCGGGGCTGTGGGTGCGGTGACGGGCCTCCGGGGCCTGGTGTGTGGACTGCTTCGCTTTACGTCCACACACCAGGCCCCTCCGGCCTGCCCCCTCCCGTTTGGGGAGTGAGTGACGGCGAGTGGGGGCGGGCGCTGGGTTGCCCCCTCCGCCTCTGGTCAGGCCTCCAGGGTCCAGCGGATCTTGTCGCCGCCCTTGATCGGGGTGTGACAGGGGGCGGTCGTGATCTTCTTCTCGTTCACGTACGCGTTCCACTTCTTCTTGTCGTCCGCGGCATCGCCATGGATCGACGTGACGACGAAGTCTTGTGTGGCGGCGTCCCAGCGCGCCTGCACTCCTCCAAGGCCGTACTGCTCATTGGCGTCCACCAGAGCGGTGAGCGGGGTGGCGGCGAGGCCGTCGGCGGCGCAGTAGAAGCCGCCAAAGACGGTGCGCGGGCCCGTGACGACGAGGCCCACGCCGGCGGTGTAGGGGCCACCGGTGACGCCTACGCGGACCCGGACCTCGCCGGGGGCCGCGGTGGCGGGTGGTGCGGTCGCGAGGGCCAGGGCCAGGGCGAGACCGGCGGCGGTTGCGGGGGCGGCCCCGCGGGCCAGGACGGAGGGCACGCTCGCTCACCTTTCGTCGGTTCGGCAGCACACGCCATGATCAACGGCACTCGCCACGAAACCATCACTCCCGGTGATCGGCGAGAGGTGCACCGCCGAATGCGTACGCCGCGCGGTCGGCGGCTCCGGGCGGGTGACGGCGCGTCACAGATAGATCCGCTGACGGCAGGCACGGCAGCAGGTACGGCCCTCGCACAGCCGGGTCTCCCCGTGGTCGCACGGCTCCGGCAGCCGGTCACCCCGGCTGACGGCGATCCGTAACACGGCCTCCAGCGCCTTGTGGAGGCCCGGCGGGCTGCACCTTGGTTTCGTTCAGCAAGGTCTCGGCGGCCGCGAGCAGCTCCCCCTCGACCGAGTCGGCCAGTACGGAAAGGCGGCTGTCCGGGTCGTCCGTGCTCAGGTAACACGGAGCGCCGTCCGGCCTGGTCCACGGCAGCAGCCGGGGTGGCGAACTCTCGAACATCTGAACCGCTTCCTTCGCGTCGACCGTCCTCGTTACCGTGTGTATCGCCATCGCCACGTTGTGGGACATGGCCTCAACGCGGGTGTTCCGTCCCCCTGTTGAGCCGGGACGACCACCGAGAGCTGACGCATATGAAGTTCACCTCGAAGGAACTGAACCCCTACCTCTCCGCCCGCCATTACTTCGGCTCCGAACAGCGCCGCCACCGCGAGCGCGCAAAGCTGTCGCTGGTGCAGCTGGCGGACATCGTCAACTTCAGCAAGAGCGCGTTGGCTCGCGTCGAGACCGCCGAGCTGATGCCGCCACCGGAACTCCCCGCCGCGCTCGACGCAGCCTTCGGCACCGAGCAGTACTTCCACGGCCTGCACGAACTGGCCAAGCGGGAGGCCCATCCGGATCAGTACCGGCGCTTCATGGACTTCGAGGCCCGTGCAGAGGTGATCGAGGTCTATGAACCGCAGGCGGTGCCCGGGCTGTTGCAGATCAAGGAGTACGCCCGGGGCTCGCTGGGCTGCCAGGAGGACTTGACGGAGGAACAGGTCGAAGAGCGTGTCAACGCCCGCATGTCCCGTCAGGAGCGCCTGCACTCGGACTCCCGGCCATACCGATGGGTGATCATCGACGAGGCTGTGCTCCGGCGACCGGCGGGTGACAGGCAGTGCATGCACAAACAACTGGCTCGACTGCTCGAACAGGTGGATACTCCCGACAGTAAGGTGCAGGTCATGCCGTTCAGCGCGGGTCCGTATCCGCTGATGGGCGGTGCACTGAATCTGCTGACGCTTCCCGACGGCTCCACCGTGGCCTATGAAGAGGGCATTGAGACCGCGCATCTCCACGAGGGTTCGGAAGCTGTGAAGAAGTGGCGGCGCCGGTACGAGGTGCTGCGCGCCAATGCCCTCCCACTGGCGGAGTCAGCGGACCTGACCCGAAAGGCAATGGAGGACAACAAGCCATGCGACACACAACCGAGTTGAGCGCGGCTCGCTGGCGCAAGAGCAGCTACAGCAACACCAACGGCGGGAGCTGCGTCGAGGTCGCCGACGACTTCCCCGGCCTCGTCCCCGTACGCGACAGCAAGAACCCCCACGGCCCCGCACTCCTCATCCCGGCGGAGGCCTGGACCGAGTTCGTGGGCTCCCTCAAGCAGCAAGGCTAGGCGCACGGTTCGGCCCGTCCCGGTACGTTGCCGGGACGGGCCGTCACAGTGACACGGTCTGCCCGTCTTCGGTGACCGTGATGCGGTAGCGGTCGCGGGTGGGGCTGCCCTCGGTGGTCCAGTCGCGGTAGGCGGATTCCACCTCGTCCCAGAGACGGCGGGGGCCGTGTTGTTCGGTCTCGTAGGTGTCGTGGCCGGGGGCGTATTCGACGGTGGCCCAGGAGGTGCGGGCGTCGTCGAAGAGCCAGTAGGTGGCCTCGTCGCTGCCGTCGTCGGCGGGGCAGAGCAGGGGCCAGGCGTCCCGGACGCGCAGGCCTACGGCGAAGCGGGCGTCGGGGTTCTCTTCCAGTACCCGGGGGTCGAGGGTGGTTGTCGCGCGCTCGCCCTCCTCGCCGTGGTACCAGTCGCGGATGCGGCCGTAGGAGCGGCGCTGCCGGCGGGCCCACATGAAGGCCGGGCGGCCGGAGAAGCCGCCGGTGGCCCGCCCGTCCCGGACGGTCAGGGTGGCGAACGAGTAGGAGTGGAACGAGGAGCCCCACGGGGTGAGGATCGTGCCGCCCGGGGCGGTCTGCTCCACCCAGGCGTACGGGATGTCGCGGACCGTGCAGGTGGCGATGGTCCGGTCGTAGGGCGCCCGCTCCGGCACTCCGGCCAGGCCGTCGCCGCACACCAGGTGTGGGTGCAGGCCGGCCCGCGTGAGATTGTCGCGGGCGATGTCGTGGAGGGACTTGTCGGTTTCGATGCTGGTCGTGCGGTCCTCGCCGAGCCGGTGGGCGAGCCAGGCGGCGTGGTAGCCGGTGCCGGTGCCGATCTCCAATACGGCGTCGCCGTCCCGGACGATCGCGGCCATGGCCAGCATGAGGGAGGGCATGGACGTCGAGCACGTGGGAAAGGCGACCTGGCCCGCCACGGGCCGGCCGTCGTTGTGCTGGGTGATCAGCGGTAAGTCGGCATAGACCATCCGCCGCCACTCCGCCTCGTCGGCGGAGCGGGAGACCGTGCGCTCCCCCACCTCGAAGGTGTCCGGTACGAAATGCGCGCGGTCGACCGCGGCGACGGCCGGCGCCCATTCCGGCGTCAGCGCGCCCTTGTTACGGAGGATTTCCAGCAGGCGGCCCGGCGAGGACATCACGCGCCCCTTACTTCTTCGGCGGATCGGTCACCGGCTTGGTCCACTGGCCGTCGGATTCCTTCGGGCTCTGCTGCCGGTCGCCTTCCGCGCCGCCCTTGCCGTCACCGTGCTTCCCCATTGCGGTCCCCCTTCGTCGGTGAGGTCGTGCCGGGGCGGTCGGGCCGCCCCGTGACGGGATGCCCGGCACGATGCCCCCGCAAGCATGGGCTTGCGGGGGCATCGTTTCTTCACCGGGAGCCGCGCCGGGCTCCGTTGGTCAGACCGTCGTCAGACGCCCGCCGGTTCCGGGGAACGGTCGGACTTCTCGGACTGCGGGCCGGTCTCGCCGGACCGCTTCGCGGCCTTCTTCGCCGCCCGGCGCTCCTTGCGGAGCTCGATCATCGCGTAGAGCGTCGGGACGAGCAGCAGGGTGAGGAGGGTGGAGGTGATCAGACCGCCGATCACGACCACGGCGAGCGGCTGGGAGATGAAGCCGCCGTCGCCGGTGATGGACAGAGCCATCGGCAGCAGCGCCATGATCGTGGCCAGCGCCGTCATCAGGATCGGGCGGAGACGGTGGCGGCCGCCCTCGATGACCGCCTCCACGACGCCGTAACCCTGCGACCGGTACTGGTTGATCAGGTCGATCAGCACGATGGCGTTGGTGACCACGATGCCGATCAGCATCAGCATGCCGATCATCGCCGGGACACCCAGCGGGGTGCCGGTGGCGACCAGCAGGCCGATCGCGCCGGTCGCCGCGAAGGGGATCGAGACGAGCAGGATCAGCGGCTGGACCAGCGAGCGGAAGGTGGCCACCAGGAGCATGAAGACGATGGCGATGGCCGCCAGCATCGCCAGGCCGAGCGAGGAGAACGCGTCGGACTGGTCCTGGGAGACGCCGCCGATCTCCGCGGTGGCACCGTCCGGCAGCTTCAGATCGTTGATCTTGCTCTGGAGGGTGGCGCTGACCGCTCCGGTGTTGTCGCCGGTCGGCTTGGCGGTGATGGTCGCCGAGCGGGCCCCGTCGATCCGGGTCATCTGGACCGGGCCGGGCACGGTCTGCACGGTGGCGAGGGTGCTCAGCTTGGCCGGGCCCGCCGGGGTCGGGATGGTGAGGTTCTTCAACTCGGCCTCGGTGGTGGCCGGGTGGGCCGACTTGATCACGATGTCGCGCTCGGTGTCGTCCAGGACGGCCGTACCGCTGGTGGTGCCGCGGACCGCCTGGGTGACCGCGCCGCCGAGGGTGGTCTGGTTGTAACCGGCCGCGGCCGCCTTGGCGTTGGGCTTCACGGAGATCCGCGGGACGCTCTGGGAGAGGTCGCTCTGGACGTCGGTGACGTCGTCGAGCCCGGCGACGGCCTTGCGGACCTGCTCGCCGGCCTTCTTCAGCACGTCACCGTCGGCGGCCTTGACGACCACGCTCAGGTCCTGGTTGCCGAAGCCGCCGCCCGCGGTGACCGTGGTCTCGCCGATGGACGTGCCGAGCTTGTCGAGGCCGTCGCGCAGATCGCCGGTGACCTTGTCGGCGTCCACGTCGTCGGCCAGCTTGAGCTGGTAGGAGGCCTGGTTGGCGCCGGTACCGCCGCCGAAGGCCGCCATGAAGCCGGAGGAGCCGATGGTGACCTGGTAGTCGGCGACGCCGTCGGTGTCCGCGAGCAGCTTCTCGACCTTCTTGGCCTGCTTGTCGGACGCGTCGAGGCTGGTGCCGGGCTTGAGCTCCTGCTTGACGGTGAGGGTGCCCTGGTCGCCCTGGTCGAAGAAGTTGGTCTTCAGGAGCGGGCCCATGCCGAAGGTGCCGAGGAGGATGACGACGGCGATGACCACGCTGGTGATCCGGCGGCGGGTCGCGAAGCGCAGGACCGGGACGTAGAGGCGCTGGAGCGGGCTCCGGGCCTCCTTCTCCTCGGCCTGGCGCCGGAGTTCCTCGGGGTCGCTGCCCTCGGGGATCCGCGGGGCGCGCAGGAACCAGTACGACAGGACCGGGACGACCGTCAGGGAGACGATCAGGGAGGCCAGCAGGGCGACGGTCACCGTCAGCGAGAAGGAGCCGAAGAGGGCGCCGACCATGCCGCCGACCACACCGATCGGGAGGAAGACCGCGACCGTGGTGAGGGTGGAGGAGGTGATCGCGCCGGAGACCTCCTTGACGGCGGAGAGGATGGCCTCGCGGCGCTCCTCGCCGTAGCCCAGGTGCCGCTTGATGTTCTCCAGGACGACGATGGAGTCGTCGACGACGCGGCCGATCGCGATGGTCAGCGCGCCGAGGGTGAGCATGTTGAGCGAGAGATCCCCGGTCCACAGCACGATCAGGGTGATCACGACCGAGAGCGGGATGGAGACCGCGGTGACCAACGTGGAGCGCAGGCTGAGCAGGAAGACCAGGATGACGATGACCGCCATGGCCAGGCCCAGCAGGCCCTCGGTGGTCAGCGATTCGATCGACTTGGAGACCGCCGGGCCCTGGTCGGAGACGACCGTGACATCGGTGCCCTTGCCCAGGTCCTGACGGATCTCGGGGAGCTGGTCCTTGACCGCGTCGGATATGTCGACCGCGCTGCCGTCCTGGTCCATCGTCACGCTGACGGCGAGGCTGGGCTTGCCGTTGGTGCGGGTGAGGGAGGTCGGGGCGGCCGACTCCTCCTTGACGGTGGCGACATCACCGAGCCGGACCGATTCCGGGGACGGCCGGCCGGCAGCCGCGCCCTGACCGGCGCCGTCGGCGCCAGCGGCCGGGGCGATCCGCAGGTCCTTGATCTGCCGTACGGAGCTGAAGCCCGCCCCGACCTGGACGGTCTTGCTCCGGCCGTCCTCGGCGAACGAACCGGCGGGGACCGAGGTGCCGCCGGCCTCCAGCGCCTGGCCGAGTGCCTGCGAGGTCAGCCCGGCAGCGGCGAGCTTCTTGTCGTCGGGGGTGACCGCGACGATCCGGTCCTGGACGCCGTCCACGGTGACCTGGCTGACGCCCTCGATGTTCTTCAGGTCCGGCACGACGCTGCGGTCGAGCTGATCGGCGAGGCTCTGCTGGTCCCGGCCCGAGGAGGAGACGGCGAGGACGACCGTGGGGATGTCGTCCGTCGAGCCGGCCACTACCTGCGGGTCGACGTCCTTGGGCAGCTTCGCGCGGGCGCGGTTCACGGCCTGCTGGACGTCGGCGACCAGACGCTTGGAGTCATTGCCGTAGTCGAACTGCGCCATGATGACGCCCGAGCCCTCGCTGGACGTCGAGGTGACGGTCTTGATGCCGTCGACCGCCTGGATACCGTCCTCCAGCGGCTCGATCACCTGCTTCTCGACGACATCGGGCGAGGCGCCCTGGTACGGCGTGATGACGGACACCATCGGGAGTTCGATGGACGGCAGGAGCTGCTGCTTCAGCTGGGGGATCGCGATGGCGCCGAAGGCGATCGCCACGATCGACACCAGCGCTACCAGGCCCCGTTGTACGAGGCTGAGTCGGGACAGCCAGGTCATGGGTGGGGTCTCTCTTCTGTTCTACGAAGTCGGCGGGACCGTTCTCGGGCCCACCTACACCCTCCGCCATGCCCTGGCCGGTTTTCCTCGCTCGCAAGTCGGTTTCCGGCCGTAAGCCGTACCGCGTTCGGAGTAGGGGGTGCTCCGCCCTCACTGCACCCGTGGGCGTACGAGTCCGGACTCGTAGGCGATGACGACGAGCTGGGAACGGTCCCGGGCGCCCAGCTTGGCCATCGCGCGGTTCACATGCGTCTTGACGGTGAGCGGGCTGACCTCCAGCTGCTCGGCGATGCCGTCGTTGGACAGCCCGCCGGCCACCAGGACCAGCACCTCCCGCTCCCGCCCGGTCAGCGTCGCCAGCCGCTCGCTGCCCCGGTCGCCCGGCCCGCCGTCGGCGGAACTGCCGCCCTGCGCGAGGAACTTGGCGATCAGCCCCTTGGTGGCGACGGGCGAGAGCAGCGCCTCACCGGCCGCCGCGATCCGGATCGCGTTCAGCATCTCGTCCGGCTCCGCGCCCTTGCCGAGGAAGCCGCTGGCGCCGTTCCGCAGCGACTGCACCACGTAGTCGTCGACCTCGAAGGTGGTCAGGATGACCACCCGGACGTCGGTCAGCTCCGGGTCCTCACTGATCAGACGGGTGCCCGCGAGGCCGTCCACACCGGGCATCCGGATGTCCATCAGCACGACATCGGGCCGCTCGGCCCGGGTCAGCTCGTAGGCCTGCGCCCCGTCGGAGGCCTCCCCCACCACCCGCATGTCCGGTTCGGAGTCGACCAGCACCCGGAACGCACTGCGCAGCAGCGCCTGGTCATCGACGAGCAGCACCTTGATCGTCACAATGTCTCCCCCGTACGGACGGTCTGAAGCGGAAGGGTCACCCGAACCTGGAAGCCGCCGGCCGCGCGCGGGCCGGTCACGACCGTGCCGCGCAGCGCGAAGACCCGCTCCCGCATCCCGATCAGGCCGTGGCCCCCGCCGCTGTCCTCCGGCTCGCCGGGCCCGCCCGGCTCCACGGGCGGCCGGTCGCCGCCCTTCTGCCGCGGAATGCCGGCCCGGCCCGCGCCGTCGTCCAGGACAGTCACGGTCAGCGTGGTGTCGGAGTGGCTGATCCGTACCGTGGCACGGGCGCCCTCACCGGCGTGCTTGTGGACATTGGTCAGCGCTTCCTGGACCACACGGTAGGCGGTGAGGTCGATGGAGGCGGGCAGCGGCCGCGGCTCCCGCGGGATGTCCAGGTCGACCGGGATGCCGGCCCGGACGAAGCCGTCGACGAGCTGATCGAGCACGCCGAGGCCCGGGGCGGGCTCGGTCGGGGCCTTGGGGTCGTCGGACTGCCGCAACAGGCCGACGGTGGCGCGGAGTTCCTCCAGCGCCGAACGGGAGGCCTCCCGGACGTGCGCCAGCGCCTCCTTGGCCTGGTCGGGCCGGTTGTCCATGACGTGCGAGGCGACCCCGGCCTGGACGTTGACCAGTGCGATGTGGTGGGCGACGACATCGTGCAGCTCACGGGCGATCCGCATGCGCTCCTCGGCGACCCGGCGCCGGGCCTCCTCCTCGCGGGTGCGCTCGGCCCGTTCGGCGCGCTCGCGGATCGCGGACACGAACGCCCGGCGGCTGCGGACCGCGTCGCCGGCCGCCGCTGCCATGCCCGTCCAGGCGAAGATCCCGATGTTCTCCTGGGCGTACCAGGGGCGGGGCCCGTAGAGCATCGCGGCGGCGGTGAGCCCCACGACGGTCAGCGCGCCGACCCGCCAGGTGGTGGGCCGGTCGGTGCGCGAGGCCAGGCTGTAGAGGGCGATCACGGCGGAGGCGGCCACCGGGGCCCGCGGGTCGCCGGAGCGGGCGACCAGCTCGATGATCGTGAGCGAGCCGGTGGCCGCCAGGACCGTACGGGGCAGCCGGCGGCGCAGGACCAGGGCGGCACAGGCCAGCGCGGCCAGCACCACGGTGATGGCGGACGGCTCGTGGGCGGCGAAGCGCGGGCCGTGCGGGCCGTGCGGGTCGGCCACCGCGCCGAAGAGTATGCAGGCGAAGGCGGCCCCGGCCAGGACGGCGTCGATGGCGAGCGGATGCTTCCGGTACCACCGGAGGCGGCCGGCGCGGGGGGCGTCCGGGCGGGGGTCGAGGAGGCTCACAAGAGCAAACGGTAGCGCCCCGGTCCCTCGCGGGGCCGGGGCGCAGTGCGCTGGAGTGGAGTGTGCAGGCCGGGAGCGGCCAGGTTTCAGCCCGGGATGAGGCCGTCGTCGCCGAGCATCTCCCGGACCTCGCCAAGGGTCGCGTCCGGGGCGGGGAGGATGAGTTCGGACGGTTCCAGGGCGTCATCGGGAAGCGGTGTGCCCATCCGGCGCACCGCTTCCAGCAGGGCCCCGAGGGTGCGCCGGAAGCCCTCCTCGTCGCCGCTCTCCATCTCGTCGAGCAGCTCATCGTCCAGTTTGTTGAGCTCGGTGAAGTGGGCGTCGTCCAGCTTCACCTGGCCCTCCCCCATGATCCGTACGATCACGACGGTCTCCCTTGGTCCGGTCCGACGATCTCTGGCGAGGCTAACCGCCGCCGTCCCTCACTGCTTGTCGAAACGCGGCCTGTCCTGCTGCGGCGCGGACTGCCCCGAACCGTTCTGTCCGCCCTCGATGGCCTGCTGGCCGGCCGACGAACCGCCCGAGAGCTCCGCCTTCATCCGCTGGAGCTCCAGCTCGACGTCGCTGCCGCCGGACAGCCGGTCCAGCTCGGCGGTGATGTCGTCCTTGGCCATACCGGACGGGTCGTCCAGCGCACCGGAGGCCATCAGCTCGTCGATGGCACCGGCCCGGGCCTGGAGCTGCGCGGTCTTGTCCTCCGCGC
>Ga0207426_1002832_pt1 | contig 10330 bp, 10 predicted proteins | sample AraplaMF_Cvi_mMS_FD_184265 | JGI IMG/M metagenome (GOLD analysis project Ga0207426, IMG submission 184265) | Arabidopsis root microbial communities from the University of North Carolina, USA - plate scrape MF_Cvi_mMS (SPAdes) (version 2) | ecosystem: Host-associated > Plants > Roots > Endosphere...
AGGCTCCCCGGAGCAGTACGTGGTGCGGCTGCGCCAGGAAGCGCACAAGCGCACCGACCTCATCGCCTTCGGAGCCGCCACGGCCGCCGATGTCGACACCCTGGCCGCACAGCTGATCGCGCAGGGCGTGCGGCTGGTCCACGAACCGAAGGCGTTGGACACACCCGGGGGCGGCTACGCGGTCCGATTCTTCGACAACGAGGGCCGCGTGGTGGAGGTCTCCGCCGACGTCGCCGCGCGCCGGCACCGCAGGATCGAGGCCCGCGAGCCGGTCCCCGTGCGCCTCTCCCACGTCCTGATGAACTCCCCCACCCCCGAGGCCACAGTTGCCTGGTACATCAGGCACCTGGGGTTCCGCCTCTCGGACACCATGTGCCTCGCCAGCCGCGGTGACATCATGTGGTTTCTGCGGTGCAACACCTTCCACCACAGCTTCGGCATCGTCCGCGGGCCGCACGCGGCCTTCCACCACGCCTCCTTCGAGATGCGCGGCATCGATGAGTTCATGCGCGGCACCGGCCGGATGCGGCGCCTGGGCATCGAGCGGCTGTGGGGGCCAGGGCGGCACCGCGCCGGTGACAACACCTTCAGCTACTTCCTCGACCGGGCCGGAAACACCGTCGAGTACACCACCGAGCTGGAGGTCCTGGACGAGGACACCTGGCACCCTCACCTCTACGACCTTCGCGAGCCCGCCAACGTGGATCAATGGGGCACGGCCAACGAGATGGACGAGTTCATCGCCGCCAAGTCCCACAACGACGCCGACCCCGGACTGTTCGTGGCCCCGCCGATGTGAACACGCCCACGAGGGACCGCGTCACCTGCGGGCGCAGAACCGCCGACCAAGCCCCCGGCGGGCCAACAGCGGTGACACACTGACAGCAGCCCCCGGTCGCCCGCACCACCACACACCGTTGCGGCCGCCTCAAGGGAGATGAACGCGTGCCGGCTCCGCTGCGCAACTTCCTCATCATCAAATCGCCCAACCCCGTCGACCTCTTGAACGCCGTCACCCGCCTGTTCGGCGGCTCCGTCGCCACGTCGCCGCTGAACGGCCTGTGCCGGGGAGAGCACGAACTGCGCGGGGTGGCCGCGCGCGACTTCGCCGTCGGCTACTTCGCCTCGCCACTCGACGTACGCGTCTCCTCGGCGGGCGGGCGCAGCTCCTACTTCGTCAACATCGGTGTGTCCGGCGCGATCGCCGCATCCTGCGGCGGCCTGAACGCCACCCTCGACACCGCCACGGCCGGGGTCGTCAACCCCGGAGACACCCAGGAGCTGCGCCCCGCGCGCCCCACCCCTTCACGCTTCCTGGGCCTTCGGATCGACGCCGCCCTGGTCAACCAGGAATTCACCGCACTGACCGGGCGCCCGCCGGCGTCCACCGTCCGCTTCGACTTCGCCCTCGACCTGGCCAAACCCAAGGGCCGGGCCGTACTGCTGCTGATCCGCTCCCTCCTGGAGCAACTGGACTCGGGAGACCCCCTGTTCCAGCGTGCCGAACTCCAGCGCAGCCAGCTGCGCAGCATCGTCACCGCGCTGCTCCTGGCCCAGCCGCACTCGCACACCGGCGAGCTGCGAGACGGTCCGCGACCTGGCCACCCGCGCTCCTTACGCGCAGCTCTCGCGTTCATCGAAGCCAACCTCACCGAACGCATCGCCCTCGGCGACATCGCCAAAGCCGCCGACTGCGCCCCACGAACCCTCAGCTCCGCGTTCCGCGACCGGCTCGGCCTGTCACCCATGTCCTACGTACGCAACCTGCGGCTGGACCGGATCCGTCAGGACATCCTCACCACCACCGACAACGTCGGCACCATCGCCTACCGATGGGGTGTCTCCCACCTGGGCCGCTTCGCCGGCGACTACCACGCCCGTTTCCACGAGCTACCCTCCGACACCGCAGCCCGCCGGTAACGGCGCTCTCCCCTTCACCAGTGATCAGGAGAAGATGGCATGCACCTGGTCGACTGCTTCCGGCCCATAGCCGACCGTGCCCACGGGGACCGCACCGTCGATCGCCTCGATGACGCGCCCGGCCCAAACGGGGCCGAACCCTCCACACAGCTCGATCAGCTGCACTCCCTCGCCCACCAGGCGGCGCGCGACCGCAATGGCTTGCTCGGGCTTCTCCACCCCCACGAGGACAGTGCGGCACTCGCCGGTGTCCACGACGTTGACATCGCCGTCGGCGGCGCTGCCGGCTGCTGTGTAGATGAATCCCCAATGCGTGAGCGCCATATGTGTGGGCCTCCTGTGACCGGCGAAGCCACCAGCCAAACAGAACCAGGGTGAAAATGCCCCGGATTGGAGGTAAGTCATGTGTGACCCGCACCTCACCACTCTCCCGGCACCAGCTGGGGCGGACGACGGGCCGTGACCGCCGGGCCCGACAGGCCGCGCTCAGTAGCGGTGACAGCGGCCAAGTGGCGTCCCAGCCGTCCCCGCCGCCAGCTGCAGGACAGAGCAGCCACCAACGCCGAGCTTCCTTCCCCACAGGAGAGGGCGGCGCGGCTGCCGTCGTGACGGCAGCCGCGCCGCCGGATTTTGGGTCAGCCGGGCTTGATCCGGCCGCGCCAGGCCCCGGATTCGGCGCCACGGTGCTCGATGTAGTCCTTGAAGCGCCGCATATCGCCCTTGACTCGCCGTTCGATGGTTCCCGACATGTCGGCGGCCTTCTCCGCCACACCCGAGGGCTCGATGTCCATCACGAGCTCCACCCGCGTGTGGGTTTCATCCAGGCGCTGGAAGCTGACCAGGCCCTTCTGCTGCGTATCGCCGGTGGTGGTACGCCAGGCGATGCGGTCGTCCGGGAGCTGGTCAATGATCTCGGTGTCGAACTCCCGCCGCACGCCGCCGATTTTGGTGGTCCAGCGGTTGTGCTGGTCGTCGAGCTGGGTGACCTTCTCGACTCCCTCCATGAACTTCGGGAACTCCTCGAACTGTGTCCACTGGTTGTAGGCGGTGTGGACCGGAACCTCGACGTCCACCGTCTCCTTCACCGTGCTCATCGCTACGCCTCCTCAGTGGTGGCTCGCGCGGGTGACGAAGCCCGCGACGCGCATCTCGCGTAGTTCAGCGGGTGCCCGGTGACTGGCTTCTTAGACGGCGCCCACAGGGGTTTTCGGCTGTCCGGTACCACTCGCTTGTCTTCCCGCTCCTCCTCGGCGCGGGCAAGCGTCTCTTCAGCGCCAGGGCCAGGGCCAGGGCCAAGGAGACCCAGAAGCTGACGCTCGTCGAGCACGAGGCCTACGCCAACGGACTGCGGAAGAACGTCTTCGACGTCGTCCGCTGACACGGCTCCCGCGCTCGCTCTGCCGTCGCGTCACCGGAACGTGGCCCCTTCGGAACGACCTGGCCCGCGCGCCTTGGGCCCCATGCGCGGTCAGGTGTGAGTGGCGGTTGAAGAATGAGCGGTAGCGCTGGGGCGGCCGGCAACGGCGACGCGGTCCGACTAGGCCGGTTGGGTCTGACTGTCATCCCAGTGGCGGCGTTTCGCCCCGTTCGGATCGCAGGCAGGGGCTGCGACGGCCATGATGCCGCTGACTGGCGACGCCAACCGCGAGCATCGGGAGACACCCCCTAGTGAGTATGAGCAACGAAATCCACGGTGCGGCGGCAGCCGAGGACTCGTACGAAAACGAACTGCCGGTCAGGGGCCAGGAGCCCGGTGGCGTCGTGGTCAGGTGGCTGACGACCACCGACCACAAGACCATCGGCACCCTCTACCTGATGACCTCGTTCGCGTTCTTCCTCATCGGCGGGCTGATGGCGCTGGTGATGCGTGCCGAGCTGGCCCGGCCGGGGACCCAGATCGTGTCGAACGAGCAGTTCAACCAGGCGTTCACGATGCACGGCACGATCATGCTGCTGATGTTCGCGACGCCGCTGTTCGCCGGATTCACCAACTGGATCATGCCGCTCCAGATCGGCGCCCCCGACGTTGCCTTCCCGCGGCTGAACATGTTCGCCTACTGGCTCTACCTCTTCGGCTCACTGATCGCGGTGGCCGGCTTCCTGACCCCGGACGGTGCGGCCGACTTCGGCTGGTTCGCCTACACACCGCTGTCGGAGGCCGCTCACACCCCGGGCGTCGGCGGCGACATGTGGATCATGGGGCTGGCCTTCTCCGGCTTCGGCACCATCCTCGGTGCGGTCAACTTCATCACCACCATCATCTGCATGCGCGCCCCGGGCTTGACCATGTTCCGGATGCCGATCTTCACCTGGAACGTCCTGCTGACCGCTGTCCTGGTACTGCTGGCCTTCCCGATCCTGGCCGCCGCGCTGTTCGCCCTGGAGGCGGACCGCAAATTCGGTGCCCACGTATACGACCCGGCCAACGGCGGCTCGCTGCTGTGGCAGCACCTCTTCTGGTTCTTCGGACACCCGGAGGTGTACATCATCGCCCTGCCGTTCTTCGGCATCGTCACCGAGGTCATCCCGGTGTTCGCCCGCAAGCCGATCTTCGGCTACATCGGTCTGGTCGCGGCGACCATCTCGATCGCCGGTCTGTCCGTGTCGGTGTGGGCACACCACATGTTCGTCACCGGAAGTGTGCTCCTGCCGTTCTTCTCGTTCATGACGTTCTTGATCGCCGTCCCGACCGGTGTGAAGTTCTTCAACTGGATCGGCACGATGTGGAAGGGCTCGCTGTCCTTCGAGACGCCGATGCTCTGGGCGATCGGCTTCCTCGTCACGTTCCTCTTCGGGGGGCTCACGGGCATCATCCTGGCCTCCCCGCCGATGGACTTTCATGTGTCCGACTCCTACTTCGTTGTGGCCCACTTCCACTACGTGGTCTTCGGCACGGTCGTCTTCGCGATGTTCGCCGGCTTCCACTTCTGGTGGCCCAAGTTCACCGGCAAGATGCTGGACGAGCGGCTCGGCAAGATCACGTTCTGGACGCTGTTCGTGGGCTTCCACGGCACCTTCCTCGTCCAGCACTGGCTCGGCGCCGAGGGCATGCCGCGCCGTTATGCGGACTACTTGGCGGCCGACGGCTTCACCGCCCTGAATTCCGTCTCGACGATCAGCTCGTTCCTGCTGGGCCTGTCGGTCCTGCCGTTCATGTACAACGTCTGGAAGACGGCCAAGTACGGCGTACCGGTCGGCGTCGACGATCCCTGGGGCTATGGACGCTCGCTGGAATGGGCGACCTCTTGCCCGCCGCCGCGGCACAACTTTCTCACCCTGCCCCGGATCCGCAGCGAATCCCCGGCATTCGACCTGCACCACCCCGAGATCGCCCAGCACGACGAGGCGAACCGCGGCAAACGCGATGTGGTGGAAGCGCCCGGCCAAGAGGGCGGCCGGCCTTGACGCCCCCGAGCCGTCACGAGCCCCGGCTGGACCGGGACAGTGCCGAACTCGCCAACGAGGTCGAGGGCTACCTCCTCGTCCAGGCGGAGCAAGAGCTGGCGCGGCGCGAGGCCGAAGCGCTCTGCGCGCGCCTCGACTGGCTCACGACGGGGCAGGCCGAAGAGCTTGCCCGCCACTACACCGAGCAGCGGCTCGGCCTGACACGCCAGGCGCTCCAAGCCACGGCTGACCGGGCCCAGCGCCTGCGCGGCGAATACGAGATCCGCTACGCCGCACTGCGTCGCGCCTTGCTCAAACGGCATGCCGTGGGCGCCTGTCTCCTGCTCGTCTGTTCCACCGCAGCCGGCGCGGGGGCCCGTTTCCTGGCCCGCTGATGAAGGCGAGACCTTCGTCGTCGCGCAGGTCCGCCACCACGACTGCTTGCCCGGGCAAAGGCCGGAACCCGCTCGACGGCCGGCGACCGAGGTCTCATCCGCGCTCGCGGAGGTACGCCTCCAGCTCCGCGGCCCCGGTCAGCATCGCCCGACCGCGGGCGGACAGCCGGCCGTGCCAGTCGCGCAGGGCGCCCTCCAGGGGCTCCAGCCCACCGGCCGCCCGTACCTGGGCGAGCAGCGGGGCGATCTGCTCCAGCAGGTAGCCGCCCCGCCTGAGCTGGTGGGCCAGCCGGGCGTCCCGTACATCGGCCTCGTCGTAGACGCGGTACCCGGTCAGCGGGTCACGGCGCGGGCGTACCAGCCCGGCGCGCTCCCATTTGCGCAGCGTCGCGGGCCGGATGCCGAGCTTCCCCGCCAGCGGCCCGATGAACGTGCCGCCGGCCGCGGACGCCGCGGCCGGCTCGGGCCCCGCATCGGGCCCGGACGCGGTCGTGGGCTCCAGGTCGCGCAGGGCGCTCTCCACGGCCTGGAGGGTGCGGCGGTCGTCGAGGAGTTGGGCGTGGCTCTCGTCGATGAGGCGCAACGCCTCCTCGGCCGCGCCCTCGTTCACCGCCCGCATGATCGACGTCGCCGTCTGGTGGCCGTGGCCGGGCACCAGGGCCAGGAACGCGCGCAAGGCACCCGCGTGCAGCGAGGTGTAGGTGCGGTAGCCGTGGGGTGTGCGACCGGCGGCCGGAAGGATGCCGGCCTCCTCGTAGTTCCTGACCGCCTGCGTGGACAGACCGTGCCCGCGCGCCAGATCAACCGGCCTGAGGCGTTCGCCGTTTTGAAGGTTTTGTGCCATGACACCGCCATGATCGGGTAAAAGTTTCAACCGAGGGTTCAACGATACCGTTGAAGGCATGGCTACTGACATCAAGGACTCCGTCCATGCCGTAGAGGCCGCCGCCGTCATGGGGCTGCTCCCGGCCCGGCCGCGGCTGCTCGCCCTGGGCGAGCCGACCCACGGCGAGGACACTCTGCTCGACGTGCGCAACGAGCTCTTCCGGCAGTTCGTCGAGCAGGAGGGCTACCGGACGATCGCGATCGAGAGCGACTGCCTGAGGGGCCTGGTCGTGGACGACTACGTCACCTCGGGCACGGGCACCCTCGACGAGGTCATGGAGCACGGCTTCAGCCACGGGTTCGGCGCCTCCGCGGCCAACCGCGAGCTCGTGCGCTGGATGCGCGCCTACAACGACGGCCGGCCCGCGTCCGAGCAGCTCCGCTTCGCCGGGTTCGACGGCCCGCTGGAGATCACCCACGCCGCGAGCCCCCGGCAGGCCCTCACCGCACTCCACGGCTACCTCTCGACCTGGGTGGACGCGGACCTGCTCCCCTGCACCGGGGACACGCTCGACCGACTGCTCGGCGCCGATGACCGGTGGACCAATCCCGCCGCGATGATGGACCCGGCCCAGTCCGTGGGGCAGTCGGCCGAGGCCGGTCAACTGCGGCTGCTCGCCGACGACTTGGTGGCGCTGCTCGACACCCGGATACCGCACCTGATCACGGCGACCTCGCGGGACGACGTGGACAGGGCGCGCCTGTACGGGCGCACCGCGACCGGCCTGCTGCGCTACCACCACTGGATGGCCGACACCTCACCGGCCCGTATGACCCAGCTGTGCGCGCTGCGGGATTTGATGATGGCCCACCATCTCCTTGCCCTCGCCGCGCGGCGCCCGGCACTCGCCCACGCCCAAAACTCCCATCTTCAGCGGGCGAAGAGCACGATGCAGATGTGGCAGGGGCCGGTGGAGTGGTGGAGCGCCGGTGCGCTCGTGAGCGACCGGCTCGCCGAGGGGTACGCCTTCGTGGCCACGGCCCTCGGCACGATCCGGCACCAGGGGGTGGATACGCCGCCGCCGGACACCGTCGAAGGACTCCTCTACACGCTCCCGGAGGACCGCTGCGTCATCGACGCCCCGCGGCTGGCCTCCACCCTCGGCGACACAGTCCCCGCGCCCCGCGTATCCCCCTGGTTCGGCTACGCCCCGCTCGCCCCGGCCCACCTGGCGGACATCGACGGCGTCCTGTTCGTCAGGGACGTTCCGCAGAGCTAGCGCCGCCTCAGCAGTCCGGGCTGACGGGGCGCCTCGAATCGAGGGAGGCGCCCCGCCCCCCTGCCGCCCGAGTGGGGTGCAGCCGAAGAACTGGCTGGCTACCGGGCGGGGAGGCAGGTCGCCTGCCGGTAGTCCTTTGGTGGCATGCCATAGGCGGTTCGGAAGGTACGGGTGAAGTCGGCTGCGTGAGGGAAGCCGCAGCGGGCGGCAATGGCGTGGATGGGGGTGGTGCGCCAGGTGGGGTCGGCGAGTTCGCGGCGGGCGCGTTCGAGGCGTTGTCGGCGGATCCAGGCGGCGACGGTGGTCTCTTCGTGTTGGAAGAGGCGGTGGACGTAGCTGGTGGAGATGTGGTGCGCGGCTGCGATCACCGGGGGCCGCAGGTCCGGGTCGGCCAGATTCCGATGAATGAAGGCTTGGATGCGCAGGATCAGAGCGCGTCGGTGGGATTCGGGCGGTACGTGGTCGCCGGCTTCCAGGTGGTGGGCGAGAGTGGCGGTGAGCAGGTCCAGGGCCACCGTGCCCAGCCGAGTGGTGTCTGCGGGCTGATAGTGCGTGGTGTCAGTGGCCAGGCGCATGAGGAACTGCGCGAGCAGGCCGCCGATTCCTTCCCGGCCGGATAAGGAACGGGCGAGAAGGCGGTCAACGCTGTGGGGAGGAAAGGGCAGTAGCTGTTTGGGTATGCCCATTCCCACCGCTGTCACGGCGCCGGCTGCGGTCTCCCAGGGTCGTGAGGTGTCGACGACATACATCTGCTGTGCACCGTGCGCGGCTTCGTGGCCGCCATGGCGAATTCCCAGGGTTCCGCGCAGGAGGAGAGCGAGGGTGTAACACTCCGGGTCGGATTGCCGGATCAGCTTGGCTGTCCGCAGGCCCGTGACCGGCTGAACCTTCGTCGGCACCACCGATACCGGCCCCAGCTGGAGACTGCGCCTTGTGGGCCATGCCTGCTCACACGTTCTGGACGCTCCCAGCGGACCGCATGACCACCGGCAGCGGCACCCGTTACGAACTGACCGTCCTCCAGCCGCCGTTCACCGTGCACGCGGCGGGACTCCCGCCCAACGATCCAGCCCGGGCTGCCGCGTTCGCCCGCTCGCTGGACGCGGTCGACGAGGTGATCGAAGACCTCGGCCCCCGCAAGCAGAGCGCCACCCATACGGTCACCACCCGGGCCGATCTGGACGTCGTCCGGGCCGGGGTGTGGGGCAACCTCATGTCGGTCTCCGATCCGGCGTTCGCGGACGACGGCAACGACATGCCGCTTCTCGCCGAGGCCACCCGCCTGCGCAGGCGATTCCCCGACGCGCGGATCGTGGGCCGGGTGGAAGTCCACTGCGGCGCCGAGCACACCGAGGACCTCGTATGGCTCCCGGACGGCACCATGTTCCACGCCTGCGGCTGGCCCGGCGACGAACCGTTCGTCGTCGCCGGGGACCCCCGTGCCGTAATGGCGGCCCTCGGCGTCACCGCGGAAGTCCTCGACGACCTTGAGGTGTACTTCGATCTGGACGACGAGCCGAACCAGAACGACTGGGGCGCGCTCGCTACCGCATGCCTCGGGGACGCCGACCCGTGGGGCAGGCCCGACCTGGACGCCTCGACACTGCGCGTGCGGCGCAGCGAGCACGCCACCCGCCACATGGAATCCCTTTACTTCATCACCGGCTGAGGCCCCTTGCCTGGCATTGAGCGCCTGCCCTGGACCTGCGGGACGTCCCTGGAGCGGATCAGAACTTCACGGTGGAGACCGTGTAGACCACCGGGTGCCCCGGCTCGTCGTAGCTGACCATGATCCGCTGGGAGGGGTGCGGTGCCCGGTCCGTGGTCGTCGTGCCGGCCCACGGGCCGTCGGTGCCCAGGTCCCAGCCGACCTTGGCCGCCTGGCCGGGCGGGATGGTCCTCCGGTCCTTCTTGAGGGCGGCGGTGCTGGTGCCGACGGCCGCGAGGTAGTGCTCCAGGCCCCACTCGTTGGTCCGGAACTGCACGAACAGCGCGCTGGTCTGCCAGGAGTTGGTCTCGTAGTAGTAGACCGGGGTGGAGCCGACCGGTACCGGGACGTTGTAGATCCGCTGCTGGACCTTGGAGGGGAAGGCATTGGTCAGGCCGGTGGCGGCGGCCTCCAGCTCCTTGCCCTCACCGCTGTCGCGGCTCTGCTCGGCGGAGATGACGATATATCCGGCCGGGATCGCGATCAGCAGGAAGACGATCAGCGCCATCAGCAGCGGACGCCGGCGCTTGGCGCGCGGCGGCGCGGGCGGCTGGTGGTCGTCGTGCACGGAGTGCAGGTCGGTGTCGGTCATCGGCGGCCGGCCCGTTCATAGCGTTCGTGGCGCTCGACGCGGCGCCGGTTGGCACGCCGGAAGCGGCGGGCCACCAGGCGGGCCAGATCGGCGGCGCCGACCATGCCGGCCTCGGGACCCAACTGGGCCTTGGCGATGGTGGCTTCGGGGCGGTAGCCGCGGCCGGTGAGCTGGCGCCGGAAGGCGTCCCTGGCCGGGGCGATCAGCAGGTCGTCGGCGGCGCTGA
>Ga0207426_1002834_pt1 | contig 10323 bp, 9 predicted proteins | sample AraplaMF_Cvi_mMS_FD_184265 | JGI IMG/M metagenome (GOLD analysis project Ga0207426, IMG submission 184265) | Arabidopsis root microbial communities from the University of North Carolina, USA - plate scrape MF_Cvi_mMS (SPAdes) (version 2) | ecosystem: Host-associated > Plants > Roots > Endosphere ...
CTTTTCCGACCCGCATGGCAAGACGGTCTTCCGCATCGGCTGCGGGTCGCATTTCGAGCTGGATGCGGTCTATCCGGGGGACGCGCCGAAACAGGAGCACACCGAGGCCTCGATCACGATCGGCAATGGCACGACGCAGATGGATTTCGCCGGCTTCACATATGCCGGTCCCGAGTCCTTCCCGCCCAACACCTCGATGTTCAACCAGGCGGACCTCGGGCATCCCGAGCTTGCCGAGGACAAATGGCGCGCGCTGGAAAACCGTGTCCTGGACCTCATGGGGTCCGGGCAGCCCCTGAAAGTCTCGGCCGAAGGCAAAAGCTACGTGCTGCCGCCGGTCAAGGCCCCGCGGTGGCGCGCGCGCTTTCAGAAGGTCTGCTGACGCCTGACGGCGAGCAGGTGGCTACGCGTCCCCCCAAAGCCGTTTTTTTATCGCATTGACGGTTCGATCATGTCGGCATCGACGGGTCTCGTTCGTCCTTGGATGGACATGTCCCGAACGATCGGTGCATGGATCCCCCACAGGTGAATCGATGTCACCTCGAGCTGTCACAATCGAACTGGAGCAATACCCGATGAGGATCACCGTCGAAACCAGCGTCGCAGCCCCGATCGATCAGGTCTGGCGCGCCTATACGACGCCAGCCGACATCGTGAAGTGGAACGCCGCGTCGGACGACTGGCATACGACCAAGGCGACGGTCGACCTGCGGGAGGGCGGCCTCTTCTCGTCCCGTATGGAAGCCAAGGACGGCAGCATGGGCTTCGACTTCGCCGGCACCTACACGACGATCGTCGAGCACAAGCTGATCGAATACGCGTTCGGCGATCGCAAGGCCGAGGTCGAGTTCGTGCCCGGCCCGAAGGGCGTCCTCGTCCGCGTCGTCTTCGACAGCGAGCCGACGCACTCGGTCGAGCAGCAGCAGGGCGGCTGGCAGGCGATCCTCGACAGTTTTGCACGGTACGTGGAAGCGAAGAAGTCGTGAGTGCGTAGCGCGCGGGATGGCTCAGCCCATCCTGCGCGCTGCGGTCCGCGGTGTCTCAGGTGCTCAGAGCCCTGAAGGCACTGATGACGATGAAAGCCCCTAGGGCATAGGCGAGCGCATTGACGACCCACGCAATCGCGACGCCCAACAAGGCGGAGCCGCCTGTCGCTCCCCAGAAGAAATATGCCGCGGTGATGCCGGGCCATTCCAGTGACAGGAGCGCGTAGCCGGTCGGCGATTCCAGCACGAGGAGCGCCGACGAGATCAGCGCCCCGATGGCCAATGCGATGACGAGGATCACTTTCAAGGAGGGCATCACAATCCCAGCAGCCCGGCCAAAACCGGAATCAGGAAATAGGCGGCGACCCCGAGCAGAAGCCCCACGACGATCCGCGTCCTGCGGCCGGGCACCCTGGCATCCAGCCACGCGCCTGCCTTCAGCACGGCCCGTTCGAGCAGGCCCCCGATGAGGGACCTCGCCAGCTCGAACAGCAATTCTCCGAAAAATTTGGCCATCTCCCGCGGTTAGTCTGTTCCATCGCCTTGGGGGTTCAAGCCCTGGCGGCTCCGGCCGGCCGGCGCCGCGCGAATGGGTGCTCAGCGCTTGCCGAACCATTCTTCGTAGATCCTCTGGTAGGTGTCGTTCTCACGCAGCGCCAGCAGCGCTTCGTTGACATGCTTGCGCAAGGGGCTGCCGGTCGGAAACACGATGCCGTAGTCTTCCTTGTGGAACATGGTGCCGACGATCCTCGCCAATCCTCTGCCGTCGTGGGTCTCGTAGTAGTGCAGCGCGGGCGCATCGAATACGACGGCGTCCACCTCCCGGTCCAGCAGGGCATTGTAGAGGTCGTCGACCTTCTCGAACTCGATGACCTCGGCCCTGGCCTCGTGCAGGTAGGTTGCTGCCGTGCTTCCCCGTGTCGTCCCGACGGGCTTTCCGACGAGATCGCGCGGATCGTTGATAGGTCCCCTGATCTGCTGCACCGTCAGCGACGCCGTGAGCTGCGCCGTGTAGAAAGCCACGAACACGACGCCCGTGAACATCCACAGCACCGCTACGAGCCGCGCCATCCAGTGCCGCGGCATTTGATCCGCCTGCGTCGCCAGCGTGCCCGCGGCCCAGAACATCGCGTGGAAGATTCCCGGAAAATATTCTTTGCTCGGAATGATTCCATCGTGATGGCGCCGTTCCACCAGGAACATCAGATGGGCCGGAATGAGGATCAGGAGCAACGCAATGCCGAGCCAGATCAGAAGCGTGCGGGAGAAGAACAGCCGCATCAACTCGCGCAGCGGGTTCGGTTCGACATGGGGCGCGGTGCCGCGAACCAGGATCTGCAGCCCCGAATTCATGATCGGCTGAGAAAAGTCGAACCTGTTCTCGCGGTCGGATGTGATCGAGACGGCTGCGATGGCGAGATCCGCCCGGCCGCTCTCGACGGCATCGAGCAATTCGCCGACATCCGACATGACGACATATTCGGTCTCGCGGTTCAGCCGGCTGCCGATGCTGTTCCAGAGCTCGATGCTGAAGCCGCTCAAAGCTCCGTTTTTCTCGATGACCATGGGAGGGATGATTCTGGTCGCCACCCTGAGCTTGGCGGTCTCGCCTTCGGCCATGGACCAGGTGATGCACGTGAGCAGCGCCAACACGAGCCCGCGCACGACATTGGCCGCAAGCGCGTCGCGGAGTCGGACACCGCCTGCACGAAGCCGGACCGCGAGATCGGGACGAGACATCAATGGTCTCCCAGTCGAGATCAGACGCTACTTCGCCCGCTTGAACACGAACTCCAGCGTGATGCCGGCCGGCGTTCGCGGATTTGTAAACTTCAACTCGTCATCGGTGACGGATGTCACTATTCGGCGCTGATTGGGCGCACCAACCAAGTTGGGAAACGAACTCGCCTCGATATTGACGTTGATCGTCTTGGTGCTTTCGTCCACCGCGTATGTTCCAATGTAGGCGATTACGCCTGACGCGATCGCCATGGCCTCTTCCGGGGAGGGGCGCGCAGAATCGCCAGTTGCATATTTCGGCGCATCGGAGCGTACCGTCATGAAATGGAAGCGGCCCTCGGCGGTGTAGGTGACCGCGCCTCGCAGACTCGGCCGCTGAACGGCGCTGCCGTCGTCGCGTGTACCGGTGCTGGAGACGTAGATCCAGGTACCGACGAGCTGGTCCTTGAGAGACCTCTCTTGCGAAACGCCGTTGTTCGGGAATGCTACAGTCGAAATCAACGCCGCTGCACAAGCCCCAAGTGCATAACGCCTGTTCATGAGGAGCCCCTGCTGTTTGACAATGAGGGAAAGTTACTCAGCCTCCCGTTTGTCGGCAATCGGCCGGTAGCGGACATCATTCCAGCGCGGATGGGTTGAGCCCCTGCGAAACCCGTCAGCGAGAAATGACCCGCCCGGCCGTCGCGGCGGCCGGTTTCGCAACGGCTCAACCCGTCTTACGAACCGAGCGGCAAGATCGTGAATAGTATGATTTATGCGAAGATGCCGGTGCGCTCACCGCAATTATCCGTGCTTGATCCCGGCCGATGGCTCTGTTTGGATCATCTTGTTTGGTAATGCGTATTTCGGATGATCATGGCAGATGAAGCGAATGGCGGCGGTCGTCCGGGGGCTCGTTCGCACGAAAGCATCGTGACCGCCCCCCGCACGGGCATCGGTAACCGGCTGCTGGCGGCGTTACCGCCGGCGGACCTCGGCTTGCTCACGCCCTACTTCAAGAAGGTCTCGTTCGCACCCGATACCGTCCTGGTGCGGTCGGGCGACGAGCTCGACCCGGTCTATTTTCCCCATAGCGGCGCAATCGCCTTCATGCTCGATATGCCCGACGGGCAGTCGGTCGCAACCACCTTGATGGGACGCGAAGGTGCTTTGGCCTCGTTCTCGGTGCTCGGCCCGTCGCTTTCGTCGGTGACCGCGGTTGCTCGCGTGGCCGGCACGGCATCGCTGATTTCCGCCGCCAAGTTTCGCGCTGCCTATGCGCAAAGCGCGGCGATCAGGAACGTCGTGCAGGTCCACGCCCGCGCGGTGCTATTGCAACTGCAGCACGTCGCCGCGTGCAACGCGCTGCACCGGGTTGACGGCCGCATGGCGCGGTGGCTGCTGCAGCTTCACGACCGCGTTCCCGACGACCGGCTTCCGGTGACGCAGGAGGCGCTTGCGCAACTGGTCGGGGTGCGGCGGCCGACAGTGACCCTGACGATGAACAGGCTGCGCGAAGCCGGCGCCGTCCCGTCCGACCGGCGCGGGTTCATAGAGATCGATCGGGCGCGGCTCGAGCGCGTCGCATGCGATTGCTACAAGCTCATGCAGCGCACCATCGACCGGATGTATTGCCAGGAATTGTCGGCGCCGCAGCCTGACCAGCCGCCGTTCCCGCAAGGCGCCATCGTCGCCTCGGATGGAGCGGGTACTGGACCAGAGCCGGTTCGCGGGCGGGACAACAGAGAGCAGAGCCTGGAATCGCGGTGATCGCCCGTCAGGGCGATGGGTTTCGCAAGGGCCTACGAGCTTGAGCGTTGTTCGGCTCAGGGGCCAGGAGCGGACTCTTAGGAGACCTTGTGTCGACCCGCCATATGGGCCGGCATGAGGAGCATTTTGAATTGCTTTCTTGGCCGTTCACCCTGGCATTCTTGAGAGACTGTCATGGCAGCCCATGAACATTGGCAAATGGATGCGAGCGCTCCTGAGCTTTACGAGCGCTATCTCGTACCCGCTATCACTTCAATTTGGGCCAACGATCTGCTCGACCGTACCAGGCCGGAAAATGGTGAAAACGTCCTCGACGTTGCCTGCGGGACTGGCGTGGTGGCGCGGCTGTTGGATGAACGTGGGCACGTGGGGCGGTTGGTTGGCATAGACCTCAATACGGCAATGTTAAGCGTGGCTCGGACGAAATCGCGCAAGATTGAGTGGATCGAGGGGAGTGCGTTGGACCTGCCGTTCAGGGGGCACAGTTTTGACGTCGTGCTCTGCCAACTTGGGCTGCAATTCTTCCCTGATCGGCCGCGGGCTCTCGGAGAGATGGTTCGCGTTCTCAAGCCGGGAGGCCGCGCCGGCATCAGCGTCTATAGCGCCATTGAGCATACGCCGGCCGCGCATGCTTTCGTGCAAGCACTCGACAAGTTTCTCGGATCGGGATCTTCGCGAACGAAACGCTCGGAGCATCTTTCCTGCGATTCCGACGAGGTCGACAATTGGATGCGGCAGGCAGGTTTTGACGATGTCGGTGTCGAGACGGTGTCCAAGCAAATCAGCTTTCCGTCCGTGCTGGACTACGTCCGCTTTCAACTCACGGCAACTCCGATGGCTGCGCTAATCAAGGGCCAGGATGGAGCCGGGCGTGAACGCATCATCATCGAAATCGCCGACGACGTGGCGGACCGTCTCGATTCCACGATGCTGGCCAACGACAGGCTGACGTTCCCGCAAGAATCATTCGTGGTCGTCGCATCACTCCGCGCCGGGTAACCGATGCGGCCGTCCACGAAAGGATAGCCACGACGGCGACTGCGCGCCGATGCTGCGTCCGCGCATCAGCGCGTAGGATGGGTTGAGCCCTTGCGAAACCCATCAAGCTTCATTTTCACGAGCGGATCGAACTTACGAGAATATCCAGATACGACGTCCGCCCGTCGCAGCGATGGGTTTCGCAAGGGCTCAACCCATCCTGCGAGCTTGATCTCCACGATCGGATCGAGCTGACGAGACTGCCGGGCGCGACTTCCGCCCGCCAGGATGATGGGGTTCGCAAGAGCTCACCCCATCCTACGAGCTGCCTGCCTCCCGCCAGAGTGTCCAGATCCAGCCGATGAAAGTCGCAACCAGCACGGGATAGGCGTAGGTCGGCAACGGCGTGGACGTCGGCTCCAGCTGCTCACCCCAGAAAATTCTCGCCGCGGTGACGATAAACAGGGCCGCGCTCACGATGCCAAGGATTCGGATTGGCATGGCGAACAGCCCGGGAATGCTGATGAGGAGAAGCGCCGTCCCCCAAAGAGCAGTGCCGGCGGCAAACGCCGGGATGCTGCCCGCAAGACCCGCGGCCGGGGCTGAAAGCATGATGACACCCTCGCCGATGGCAAAGACCAGAAAGCCGCCGGCGACGACGTCATGTCCTGCCCGAAAGTATTTTGTGGCGAGCAGTGCTGCGGCCATCACAAGTCCCGAGCCGTCGATCGCCCATAGAATCGCCTGCACGTTCCGTTGCGTGACCATGGCCCCCGCCATTCCCAGGGCGCCACCCAGTGCAAGGCCTATGGCCGCGATAACGTTGATCGAACGATGCATCCCCGCCCTCCCGGCTGGACTCTAAGCACGCAAGATGGGTCGAGCGACTTGTCCGCCGTAGCTCGAAGAGCGAAGGCGGAAGCGAAACCCACAATCAAGGCTGCCGAGTAATTTGCGACGCGTGGTGCTTGAACGGACCATGCAATGACTCCGTCAGATTGAATGATTGATGTCTGAAAAATTGCACGTGAATGATCGCGCAGGCTCAACTCGTAGCCGGCGGTGATGATGTCATCATGCTCCTGTTTCGCCCGACGGGTCAAACAGATTTCGGCAAATCAAAAAGGAGCAGTGCAAGCAAGGTCCCCGGCTACCGTGCATCGGGTTGTCTTTGCCGCGCGTCGGATGGGATGAGCGCTTGCGAAACCCATCCGGTCCTGAAGGCGCCTTTCAGCCGCGCCCCTTCCGCCGCGCATTGCCGGGCCGAAACACGCACTTCGCCTAGGCCGCGGCGCGGCCAAGGTCGAGTGATTGCCTGCGTCTGGTCGGGAAGCTCAACGCCACGGCGACGGCGGCGAGCCCGATCGCGAAGGAGCCGACGTGCAGCCAGGTGTATTGCTGGAAGCTGTCGAACACGAGCCCGCCGGCCCACGGGCCGAGCGCCATGCCGAGGCTGGCAAAGGCCGACACCGCGCCGAACACGGTGCCCATGATGCGCGCGCCGAAGAATTCGCGGACCAGCACGGCATAGAGCGGCATCACGCCGCCATAGGCGAGGCCGAACACGACGGAGAGCGCGTAGAATTCGCCGAGCTGGGCCACGGCGAGATAGGTCGCGATGCACATCGCCTGCACGAAGAGGCCGCCGACCAGCACGGGTTTTGCGCCGATGCGATCGGCCAGCGTGCCCAGCAACAGGCGTCCGCCGAGCCCGGAGACGCCGGCGACGCTGTAGACCGTCACCGCCGTGAGCGGGGCGATGCCGCACACCATCGCATAGGACACCATGTGGAAGATCGGGCCGGAATGCGCGGCGCAGCAGGCGAAATGTGCCGCGGCGAGTGCGATGAATTGCGGCGTGCGCAGCGCCTGGCCGGCAGTCAGCTCGACCGCTGGCGCGGCATCCGCAGTGGCGCCGTCCATCGTGCGAGGGGCCGGCCGCACCAGGAAGCAGGCCGGGATCAGCAGCGCCCACGCCGCACAGCCGATCACCAGCATCGCGGTGCGCCAGTCATAGGCCGTGATCAGCCAGCTCGCGGTCGGCGCGATCGTCACCGGCGACACGCCCATGCCGGCGGAGACCAGCGCAACCGCAAGGCTTCGGTTCTTCTCGATCCACGCGCTCGCGAGCGCCATCATCGGTGCGTAGAAGCTGCCGGCGGCAATGCCGATCAGCACGCCGAAGAACAACTGGAATTGCCACAGGCTCGTCGCCTGGCTCGCGGTGACGAGCCCGAGCCCCAGCAGAACGCTTCCCGCGAGAACCACGATGCGCGTGCCGAACCGGTCCGACAGCGTGCCCCACAGGAATGCGGCAAATCCCATGCAGAGGAAATCCAGCGTCGCTGCCGCCGACACGCCGGCGCGCGACCATCCCATCGCTTCCGAGATCGGCTGCAAAAACACCGCCAGCGACAGCATCGTGCCGAACCCGACACACGTCATCAGCGCACCCGCGGCGACAATGACCCAGCCATAGTCGAAGCCTGACGGCTTGCTCATGCGTTTCCTCGCGCTTTTGGTTTTGTTGGTGGTGCGCAGAAGGGATCGTGGCCTATCTGCCGATGAAGGGCAAGGTGACCTGCTATGCGCGCTTTGCCACTCTGCCGTGAGCGAGATCTATTCCGTCGCGGTGATCAAGGTCTTCGCCGCGTCGTCATTCCGGGGCGCGCAAAAGCGCGAGCCCGGAATCCATCATGCAGCAATCAATGCGGAGAATTGGATTTCCGAGATCGCGCCAAGTGGCCCCAAATGACGATGTGCCAGGCACCGCCATGATTGCATTATGCCCCTGTTTTGCCCGACGGAGCAAATTGAATTCTGAAAATCGAAAACATCAATGCGAACAACGCCCCGCCTACTGTGCATGGGGTTGTTTTCGAGTTTTTATTTTGTCGGGTCGCAAAATGTTCGGACCGGACCGGTCGCGCCACGCCGTTTGGTCCCACCGTCGTCATGGCCGGGCTTGACCCGGCCATCCACGTCTTCGCCAGGCCCTAAAACGTGGATGCCCGGGACAAGCCCGGGCATGACGGCAATTGGGGTAACTTTCGAGCCTTAAGCTCTCGCTCAGCTATCCACCTTCAGCGCGGCAATAAAAGCTTCCTGCGGGATGTCGACCTTGCCGAACTGCCGCATCTTCTTCTTGCCTTCCTTCTGCTTCTCCAGAAGCTTGCGCTTACGCGTGATGTCGCCGCCGTAGCACTTTGCGGTGACGTCCTTGCGCAGCGCGCGCACCGTCTCGCGCGCGATCACCTTGCCGCCGATCGCCGCCTGGATCGGGATCTGGAACATGTGCGGCGGGATCAGCTCCTTCATCTTCTCGACCATGGCGCGGCCGCGGCCTTCGGCGCGGGTGCGGTGCACCAGCATCGAGAGCGCGTCGACCGGCTCGGCGTTGACCAGGATCTGCATCTTGACGAGGTCGGCCGGCTTGTAGTCGGTGAGATGATAGTCGAACGAGGCGTAGCCCTTGGAGACCGACTTCAGGCGGTCGTAGAAGTCGAACACGACTTCGTTGAGCGGCAGGTCGTATTTCACCATGGCGCGGGAGCCGACGTAAGTGAGCTCCTTCTGCGAGCCGCGGCGGTCCTGGCACAGCTTCAGCACGCTGCCGAGATATTCGTCGGGCGTCATGATCGTCGCTTCGATCCAGGGCTCCTCGATCTCGGCGATCTTGACCACGTCGGGCATGTCGACGGGATTGTGGATCTCGATTTCGGAGCCGTCGTTGAGCTTCATCTTGTAGATGACGCTCGGCGCTGTCGCGATTAGGTTGAGGTCGAACTCGCGCGACAGCCGCTCCTGGATGATCTCGAGGTGCAACAGGCCGAGGAAGCCGCAGCGGAAGCCGAAGCCGAGCGCAGCGGAGGTCTCCATCTCGAAGGAGAAGCTCGCGTCGTTGAGGCGCAGCTTGCCCATCGCGGCACGCAGCGTCTCGAAGTCGTCGGCGTCGACCGGGAACAGGCCGCAGAACACCACGGGGATCGCCGGCTTGAAGCCCGGCAGCATCTCCGTGACCGGCTTGCGGTCGTCGGTGATGGTGTCGCCGACGCGGGTGTCGGCGACTTCCTTGATCGCGGCGGTGATGAAGCCGATCTCGCCGGGGCCGAGCTCGTCGACCTGCTGCATCTTCGGCGTGAAGAAGCCGACGCGCTCGACGTCGTAGGCGGCGCCCGTGCCCATCATGCGCACGCGGCTGCCCTTCTTCATGACGCCGTCGACGACACGAATGAGAACGACGACGCCGAGATAGACGTCGTACCAGCTATCGACCAGCAGCGCCTTCAGCGTCGCGTCGCGATCGCCCTTCGGCGGCGGCAGACGGGTGACGATGGCTTCCAGCACGTCGGGGATGCCGAGGCCGGTCTTGGCCGAGATCATCACCGCGTCGGAGGCGTCGATGCCGATGACGTCCTCGATCTGCTGCTTGACCTTCTCGGGCTCGGCCGCGGGCAGGTCGACCTTGTTCAGGACCGGAACGATCTCGTGATTGTTGTCGAGCGCCTGGTAGACGTTGGCGAGCGTCTGCGCCTCGACGCCCTGGCTGGCGTCGACCACCAACAGGGAACCTTCGCACGCCGCCAGCGACCGCGACACTTCGTAGGCGAAGTCGACATGGCCGGGCGTGTCCATCAGGTTGAACACGTAATCCTTGCCGTCCTTGGCGCGGTAGGCGAGGCGCACCGTCTGCGCCTTGATCGTGATGCCGCGCTCGCGCTCGATGTCCATGGAATCGAGCACCTGCTCCTTGCCCGCCATTTCGCGGTCGGAGAGGCCGCCGGTCATCTGGATCAGGCGGTCGGCCAGCGTCGATTTGCCATGGTCGATATGGGCGACGATGGAGAAATTGCGGATGTTGGAAATGGGG
>Ga0207426_1002837_pt1 | contig 10314 bp, 12 predicted proteins | sample AraplaMF_Cvi_mMS_FD_184265 | JGI IMG/M metagenome (GOLD analysis project Ga0207426, IMG submission 184265) | Arabidopsis root microbial communities from the University of North Carolina, USA - plate scrape MF_Cvi_mMS (SPAdes) (version 2) | ecosystem: Host-associated > Plants > Roots > Endosphere...
GCACCACGATCTTGTCCAGCCGCTCCTGGGCCGAGACCTGCTCCGCCATGGTTTCGCGGAGCCGTCTCAACAAGACGCGGGGACCTCCCGACGCGCTCCGCATGAACCGTCAATCTCCTTCGTCTGCCGGCCCGGCGGTATCGGCCGGCGGCTGGCCTAAAATTCCAGAAAAACAACCAAATTGTCTGTCCGGCGCAGGCGCAAACCATCGCTTGCACCGAATCAGCGGCCTGAACTGGGACACAGTCTGTGGCAGCCCACCCTGTCCGCCGTATAGCGAATTGAGGCTTGTATTGCCAAGCAAAACGCCTGCCAAACGCGAAGGTGTGTACACCTTCGCGTTTGCTGCGACCGCTAAGAGAAAATTAGTCTAGGCAGGTCCGGAAAGTGCGAAGCGGTTTTCCGGAACGGCCGTGCTCAAGCCGCAATATGAAGCGCGACGACCGCCGCGCTTCAGGCTTGATCGAGACCGTAGAGCGTATGCAGGGTCCGTACCGCAAGCTCTGTGTAAGCCGTGTCGATCAGGACCGAGAATTTGATCTCGGAGGTTGTGATGGCCCGGATGTTGATATTCCGTCCGGCGAGCGCCGAAAACGCCTGGGCGGCGACGCCGGCGTGGCTGCGCATGCCGCTGCCGATCACCGAGATCTTGGCGACGTCGGTGGCGGTATCCAGCCGCGCATAACCGATCTTGGCCTTGGCGGCGGCGATCGTGTCCTTGGCGCGGTTGTAGTCGGCGGCCGGCACCGTGAAGGTCAGGTCGGTGGTCTTGCCGTCTTCGGAAACGTTCTGAACGATCATGTCGACGTTGATATTGGCATCGGCCAGCGGGCCGAAGATCGACGCCGCGACGCCGGGCTTGTCCTCGATCTGGCGCACCGAGATCTGGGCCTCGTCCCTTGAAAAGGCGATGCCGGTGACGACGTGGCTTTCCATGATCTCCTCCTCGCTGCAGATCAGCGTGCCGGGCGGCTGGTTGGCATGCGGGTCGATATCCTCGGGCTTGTCGAAGCTCGAGCGGACGAAGATCGGCATGTTGTGGACCATGCCGAGTTCCACCGAGCGAACCTGGAGCACCTTGGCGCCCTGGGAAGCCAGTTCCAGCATGTCTTCGAATGCGATCTTGCCGAGCCTCTTGGCCTTCGGCACGATTCGCGGGTCGGTGGTGTAGACGCCGTCGACGTCGGTGTAGATGTCGCAGCGGTCGGCCTTGACGGCGGCGGCGATCGCTACGGCCGAGGTGTCGGAGCCGCCACGGCCGAGCGTGGTGATGCGGTTGGTCTTGGGATCGATGCCCTGGAAGCCGGCGATCACCGCGACCTCCTTGCGATCCTTGAAACGGCTGATGATCTCGCTGCCGTCGATGTCCTCGATCCGGGCCGAGGCATGGGCGTCGCTGGTCTTGATCGGGATCTGCCAGCCCTGCCACGAGCGGGCCTGGATATCCATGCCCTGCAGCACGATGGCAAGCAGGCCCGAGGTCACCTGTTCGCCGGAGGCGACGACGGCGTCGTATTCGCGCGCGTCGTGCATCGGCGAGGCCTCGGTGCACCAGGCCACGAGTTCGTTGGTTTTGCCCGACATCGCCGAGACGACCACAGCCACTTCGTGGCCGGCGTCCACCTCACGCTTCACATGGCGTGCGACGTTGCGGATACGTTCGATGTTGGCGACGGATGTGCCGCCGAATTTCATCACGAGGCGGCTCATGACGACGCGTGCATTCCTTCATAAGGATCAGTATGGTGACCCGCGCTGGACCAATGCCTCGCGGTCACCGACCGCGCGTATACAGAGGGGCGGGGCCGGGGGCAAGCGGGTTCCTCAAGCAGGGTCTTGAGGACCATTCCGGGCAATGGATTAAACGAGGTCATGGCGCGCTATATTGACGAAATCCTGCAGCCCGGCGAGCGGGTGCTGTATTCGACCAATGCGCACTGGATCTTCTATTTTCCGGCCATCCTGGCCTGGATCGTGGCTTTGGGCTTTCTCGTCCTGACGCCGCAAGTCTCGGCCGACGGCCTCGGCAGGGTGCTGTGTCTTGCAGCCGCGGGCGTCGTGGCAATTGCCGCCCTGTTCTGGACGATCAAGGGCTGGTTCCATCGCTTCACTACCGAGACCGATGTCACCAACCTCAGGGTTGTGCATAAGACCGGATTCATCAAGCGCCGGACCTTTGAAATGGCGCTCGACAAGGTCGAGAGTGTGGACGTCAATCAGACGATTCTTGGACGTATTCTCAACTACGGCGACGTGACCATCAACGGCGTTGGCGAAGGCCGCGAAACCATCCGGACCATTGCCTCGCCGCTCGCCTTCCGTAGTTCGATCACCACGCGGTAGGACCGCGCTTAGCCATGAGCATGCAGCAAGATACTTCCGCCACCACGACCGCCCAGCCGGGCTCGACCGTCGACGCCGCCGAGATCGCGAAATTCTCAAAGCTCTCGGCCGAGTGGTGGGACCCCAAGGGCAAGATGGCGCCGCTGCACCGGATCAATCCGCTGCGGCTCGGCTACATCCGCGACGCCGCCTGCCGCAAGTTCGAGCGCAACGTGCGCAGCCTGAACTGCCTCGGGTCCTTGCGCGTCCTCGACATCGGCTGCGGCGCCGGCCTCTTGTGCGAGCCGCTGTCGCGCCTTGGCGCGCAGGTCATCGGCGTCGATCCGTCCCAGAGCAACATCGCGGCCGCGAAGCTGCATGCCGACAAGAGCCATCTGCCGATCGACTACCGCTGCACCACGGTGGAGGAGATCGACCCGCGCGAGCGCTTCGACATCGTGCTGGCGATGGAAGTGGTCGAGCATGTCGTCGACGTCGGCGTCTTCCTCAAGCGCTGTGCCGCGATGCTGAAGCCCAACGGTTTGATGGTGGTCTCGACGCTGAACCGCAACTGGAAGAGCTTCGCCCTCGCCATCGTCGGCGCCGAATACGTGCTGCGCTGGCTGCCGCGCGGCACCCACGAATGGAACAAGTTCGTCACGCCGGACGAGCTGACCAAATACCTCCTCGACAACCGCCTCGTCATCACCGAGCAGACCGGCGTCGTCTACTCGCCCTTCGCCGACAAATGGGCGCTCTCGTCGGACATGGACGTGAACTACATGGTGGTCGCCGAAGGGATGGTGTGAGGCCGCGTCACCGCATTCGCAGGGACGACAGCGGAGTTGGTGGTGAGGGCATCGCACCCATGACGCATGTGCGGTTGACCCCGCCTGCCTCAACTTGCAGGTTGGCCGCATTGATTTCCCGCTAACGCCTGTTCCCCCACCCATGTTCACCATCGCCAGCCTCTGGATTCCTTTCACCGTCATTGCCGCGCTCGGGCAGGTCGCGCGCAATGCGATGCAGCGGTCGTTGACGAAGCCGCTGGGGACCTGGGGCGCGACCAATATCCGCTTCCTGTTCGGCTTCCCGTTCTCGCTCGTGTTCCTCGGCGTGGTGCTGGTCGCGACCGGCGATCATATCGGTATGCCGCCATCGATTTTCTGGCCGTGGCTGCTGCTCGGCGCGCTCAGCCAGATCGTCGCCACCGGGCTGATGCTGCTCGCGATGAACGACCGCTCCTTCGTGGTGACGACGGCGTATCTCAAGACCGAGGCGATCCAGACCGCGATCTTCGGTTTCGTCTTCCTCGGCGATCACCTGACCTGGCTGAAGGTGCTGGCGATCGTGATCGCGACGGTCGGTGTCGTCATCACCGCGCTGCGGCCCGGCGGCGAGAAGAGCTTTGCGGAATTGAAGCCGACCATCACCGGCCTTGTCGCTGCGGCGGCGTTCGCGCTGTCTGCGGTCGGTTTTCGCGGCGCGATCATCAACGTGCCGAACGTCTCCTTCGTGACGGCGGCTTCGTTCACGTTGGTGCTTGGGCTGTTCGTGCAGACGTTGATCCTGACGATCTATCTGCTCTGGCGCGCGCCCAAGATCCTTCAATCAATCCTGGGCCTCTGGCGTCCGTCACTGCTCGCCGGCTTCATGGGCGCTTTCGCCTCGCAATTCTGGTTCCTGGCGTTCGCGCTGACGGCGGCCGCCAATGTCCGCACGCTTGCTCTGATCGAGGTGCTGTTTGCGCAGGGCGTTGCGTATTATTCTTTTAAGCAGCCGATCGCGCCGCGGGAGCTTGCAGGCATCGCGCTGATTGTCGTCGGTGTGGCGGTACTGGTGGGAGTGTAATTGGCTGTCATTCCGAGGCGCCCGTAGGGCGAACCCGGAATCTCGAGATCCCGGGTCTGGTCCTTCGGACCATCCCGGGATGACGCGCTTCGCGCGTCAGTTCCGATCTTCCGGCAGCGTCGGCAGCGGCGACACCTCGATGCCCTCGTCGATCAGTGACTTTGCGTCTTCCGGCGAAGCCTCGCCGTAGATCGGGCGGTGCTCCTTGTCGCCGTAATGCATCGCGCGGGCTTCGTTGGCGAAGCGCTCGCCGACATTGTCGGCGTTCTTGACGATGTGGTCGCGCAGCTCTTTCAGCTTGGTGCGCAGTTCCTTCTCCTGCGCCATCATCAAGGAAGTCGACTCGGACTGCGCCGTATCGGGTACGGCGGCTGTCGCCGGCTCCGGCGGCGGCGTCGCGCGGCCACGGCCCTTCTTGCCGACGATGCGCGGCGCCATGATCGCCTTGTCGACCTTGGCCGAGCCGCAGATCGGGCAGGTCACCAGCTTGCGCTTCACCTGCGAGTCATACGCCGACGAGCTCTGAAACCAGCTCTCGAACGTGTGGTCGCCGTCGCAGCGGAGCGCGTAGCGGATCATGCCGATCCCCGCACGAGGTGCAGATGGTCCGGTCCGGCCTTGGGATCGGCGACGCCGAAGCGGCGGCCGTGCTGGAGCGAGGGGATCGCGCGGCGCGCGGTCTCGACCTTGGCCGGATCGATCTTGGCCATGATGATGCCGGGCTCGACGTCGCCCTCGGCGAGAATTTCGCCCCAGGGATCGATGATCAGCGAATGACCGAAGGTCTCGCGCTTGTTCTCGTGCAGGCCCGCCTGCGCCGCGGCGAACACGAAGCAGCCGGTCTCAATCGCGCGCGACCGCAGCAGGATGTGCCAATGCGCCTCACCGGTCTTGCGGGTGAAGGCCGAGGGCACGGTGAGGAACGACGCGCCGCTCTCGGCGAGAGCGCGGTAGAGCGCGGGGAAGCGCACGTCGTAGCAGATCGTCAGTCCGATGCGGCCCCAGGGCAGGTCGGAGATCACGGCGGTCTCGCCCGGCTGGTAATTGGCGGATTCGCGATAGCTCTCGCCATCAGGCAGGACGATGTCGAACATGTGGATCTTGTCGTAGCTCGCGAGCACACTGCCCTCGGGCCCGATCAGGAAGGAGCGGTTAACCGCCTTCTCCTCCGAGAAGCGCAGCGCCAGCGAGCCGACATGGATGTGGATCTTCAGCTCGGCCGCGAGCGCGCGATACGCCTTGAGCGAGGCGTCGTTCTCTTCGCTCTGCAGCTGCTCGAACAGCGCCTTGCGGTTCAGCTGCATCATGTTGCTGACTTCGGGCGTCTGCACGTAGTCGGCGCCATTGGCTGCCGCTTGCCGGATCAGCTTGGTGGCCTGCTCGAGGCTCGGCCCCGGCAGCAGCCCGGTGCGCATCTGCACCATGGCAGCGGTGAAGGTTTTGCTCTCGCTCATGACACCGCCTTCACGCTTTCGAGCAGGCCGTCGAGCTTGCCCTCGCGGTCGAGCGCGTAGAGGTCGTCGCAACCGCCGATATGGGTTCCGCCGATCCAGATCTGCGGGAAGGTCGAGCCCTCGCCGGCGCGGTCGTACATCTCGTCGCGCCAGGAGGGGTTCTGGGCGACGTCGAACTCGGTGAAGGTCGCCTTCTTGCGGGTCAGCAGCGATCTTGCGGCGGAACAATAGCCGCACCCCGGCCTGGTGTAGATCTCGACAGCAGCGGTCATGGTGTCCAGCGCTCTCAGTTCATGAATTCATTCAATTATATGGGACGGGGGCCGTTCTCGACAACCCGGGCGAAGACCAGCACGTCGACCTGGGCCGCCCTCGCGCGAAGCAGGGCCCGCGCGCAGGCATCCAGTGTCGCACCCGTGGTCAGGACATCGTCGATCAGGACGATGCGGCGGCCCTGGATCTCGGCCTGATGGTCCGGGGATACCTGGAATGCGCCCTGTACATTGGTGGCGCGCTGGGCCCGCGACAGGCCGATCTGCTGCTCGGTGGCGCGCACCCGGCGCAGCACCTCGCTCCGCACCTTGATCCCGCTCTGCCGCGCGATGATGCGCGCCAGCACGCCGGATTGATTGTAGCGGCGCCGCCAGGCCCGCCGCCAGTGCAGCGGGACCGGCACCAGCATGTCGGCTTCACCAAGCAACTCACCGCCGGCCCGGGCCATCCAGCGGCCCATTGCGGGGGCGAGATCCGTGCGGTCCTGGTATTTCAGCGCATGCACCAGCGTGCGCGCGACGTCGTCATAGCGTACCGCCGCGCGTGCCCGCTGGTAGGCCGGCGGGCTCGCGATCGCTTCCATCGACAGCATGTCGGGGCCGGGATCATATACGAAGGGTATGCCAAGCCGCGGACAATAGGGCCGCTCGATGAACGACAGCCGCGACCAGCAGGCCGCGCAGACGCCCTCGCCAGCGACCGGCTCGCGGCACGACACGCACAGCGTCGGCAGCGCAATGTCGAGCGCAAGCCGTGCCGCGCGCGACAGCACGGTGCGGCTGGCCGTCCATGCGGCGCGCAGCGGTGCGGCGATAGCGCGGGTGGGGGCGGCGTTGGCTTCCATGAGGGGAGGCTAGCGTTCCGTTTGTGGACGCTCAAGCCACTCTCTCGTGCCCCGGACGCGGCGCAGCACCACTTCGGTGGTGCGCCGCAGAGCCGGGGCCCATCTCGCCGCATTCTACGGTGTCGCCCGCTGGGTCCCGGCTCTGCGCAGCAGCGCCAAGAGCGCTGCGGCGCGTCCGGGACACGAGAGGGGAGATTGCAATGACCAGCGTGATCAGCGTAACCAGCGGCATGGCCCAGACTCCGCAAACGCCGCCCGCTCTGTTCGACCGCGCCTTGCTGCACGCGCGGCAGCAGCGCGCGCGGGCGCAGGGCGAGGTGACGTTCCTGCTCGATCGCGTCGCCGAGGACATGTCCGACCGGCTGGCCGCGGTGATGCGCGAATTTCAGGCGCCGGCCGATCTCTGGACATCGGGCGAGGGGCTCGCCGGCCTGCACACCCGGTTGCCGTCGATCGTGCACGTCGCGCTCGATGCGTCGGGCGCGTAGACATTGCCGTTCGCGCCTGAGAGCCTCGACCTCGTCGTCTCGGCGCTGGCGCTGCAGTTCGTCAACGATTTGCCGGGCGTGTTCGCGCAGATCCGCCGTGCGCTGAAGCCGGACGGCCTGCTGCTCGCCGCGATGATCGGCGGCGACAGCCTGACCGAGCTGCGCCAGGCGTTTGCCGCGGCGGAAGCCGAATGCGAGGGCGGCGTATCTCCGCGCGTCGCCCCGTTCGCCGATTTGCGCGACATCGGCGCGCTGTTGCAGCGGGCGGGCTTTGCACTGCCGGTGACCGACGTCGACCGCGTCGTGGTGCGCTATGCCAACGCGTTCGCGCTGATGCAGGATCTCAGGCGCATGGGCGCGGCCAACGTTCTGATCGAGCGCCGCCGCACCCCGAGCCGGCGCGCGACGCTGCTGCGCATGGCCGAAATCTATGCCGAGCGCTTCGCCGACGGCGACGGCCGCATCCGCGCAACCTTCGACATCATCTGGCTCTCCGGCTGGGCCCCGCATGCCAGCCAGCAGCAGCCGTTGAAGCCGGGCTCGGCGAAGGCGAGCCTGGCAGAGGCGGTGAAGAAGGCGGGGAAGGAGTGACGCGTGTCCCGGACGCGCTGCAGCGTGAAACGCTGCTGCGCAGCGCCGGGATCCAATCTGCCGCAGCAGTGGCCCCTGCGCTACGCTGCGTCGGGGCACAGACACTCACATCAGCAAATCAATCAAATGCGGGATCAGTGGAATGTCCGCGGGTGGCATCGGGTAGTCGCGCAGCTTGTTGGCGCGGACCCAGGCGAGCGTCTGGCCTTCGCGCGGCGTGACCTGACCTTCCCAGCGCCGGCAGATGTAGAGCGGCATCAACAGATGAAACGTCTCGTAGCCGTAGCTGGCAAAGGTCAGCGGCGCGAGACACGGCTCGGCGACGGTGATGCCGAGTTCTTCGTTCAACTCGCGGATCAGGCTCTGTTCCGGCCGCTCGCCGGGCTCGAGCTTGCCGCCGGGGAATTCCCAGAGGCCGGCGAGCGTCTTGCCCGGTGGGCGCTGCGCGATCAGGACGCGTTTGTCGGCGTCGACGAGCGCGCAGGCCACCACAAGGGTCAGCTTCAAGTCGGCCATGGTCTACGACCGGTAATCCCCGTTGATCGCGACATATTCCTTGGTGAGGTCGCAGGTCAGCACGCGGTCGCGGCCCTTGCCGAGGCCGAGCGAGACCTTGATCGCGATCTCCGGCGCCTTCATCGCCTCCGACACCTGCGCCTCGTCGTAGGACGGATCGCGTGCGCCGCTCTTGGCGACGCGGATGCCGTTGAAGGAGATCGACAGCTTGTCGCGATCGGCGGGCTCGCCGGCCTTGCCGACCGCCATCACCACGCGGCCCCAATTGGCGTCTTCGCCGGCGATCGCGGTCTTCACCAGCGGCGAGTTGGCGATCGACATCGCGATTTTTCGCGCGGAAGCTTTCGTCTTGGCACCCTCGACGGTGATCTCGACCAGCTTGCGCGCGCCTTCACCGTCGCGGGCGACCTGCTCGGAGAGATCAGCGAGGATCCGGTTGAAGGCCTTGACGAAGGCTTTCAGCCGCGGATCGCTGGCGCGGCTGATCTTTGGCGCGCCGTGCTCGGCGGCCGCGCCAGTGGCGAAGGCCAGCAGCGTGTCCGACGTCGAGGTGTCGCCGTCGATCGTCACCGCATTGAAAGTGTCCTCGACGCCGGCCTTGAGCAGCGCCTGCAGCGCGGCGGGCGCGATCGGCGCGTCGGTGAAGATGAAGGACAGCATCGTCGCCATATCGGGGGCGATCATGCCGGCACCCTTGGCCATGCCGTTGATGGTGACCTTGGCCTTGCCGAGCTTCACGGTCGCGGTGGCGACCTTCGGGAAGGTGTCGGTGGTCATGATCGCCTTGGCCGCGGCGAGGTAGTCGCCGGGCTCGGCGGTTTCGGCCAGCGTGCCCAGCACGCCGTCGAACTTGGTGGCGTCGAGCGGCTCGCCGATCACGCCGGTCGAGGCCAGGAAGATCTCGCTCTCGCTGCAGCCGACCGCCTTGGCGGCGATCTTCGCGGTCAATGCGGTGGAACTGCGGCCGGTCTTGCCGGTGAAGGCGTTGGCATTGCCGGAATTGACGACCAGCGCGCGGGCCTTGCCCCCCTTCAGCTTGGCCCGGCACCATTCGACCGGGGCGGAGGGGCACTTCGACTTGGTGAAGACGCCCGCGACCGCGGTGCCCTTGTCCATCACCGCCAGCAGCACGTCGGTGCGGTTCTTGTAGCGGATGCCGGCCTCGGCGGTCGCAAGACGGACGCCCGCAATCGTGGGCATATCAGGGACGTTCTTTGGAGCGAGGGGAGAGACGGCTGAAGACATCGTGGGGCGCCTTGGTGAGTCTGGATAAGCAGATGCCCGGCGCAAGGGCCGGGCATCACGAAGGCTTAGATACTCTTCGCGTCACCGAAGTGACAGCGAATTCTTACTTCTTGGCGGGCGGCGCCATCTTGCTGTCGGCGGGCTTGGCCGCATCAGCCGGCTTGGCGTCCTTCGACGCGTCGGCCGCGGGCTGGTCCATCCGCTCGACCTTGGCCTCCGCGCGCAGCTTGGCGACGTAGTCGGCCTGGGCCTTGCGGGTGACGTACTGTTCGATCTGGGGCTTCACCTGGGCGAAGTCGGGCGCCTTGCGGTTGCGCTTTTCCTCGACCTTGATGATGTGCCAGCCGAACTGCGACTTCACGGGGTCGGAGATCTTGCCCGGCTCCAGCGCGAATGCCACGGCCGAGAATTCCGGCACCATCTGTTCCTTGGTGAAGAAGCCGAGGTCGCCGCCGTCCGCGGAGCCCGGATCCTTGGACTTCTTCTTGGCCAGCTCGGCGAAATCGGCGCCCTTGTCGAGCTCGGCCTTCACCGCCTTGGCCTCGTCCTCGGTCTCGACCAGGATGTGGCGGGCGCGCACTTCCTGCTCGCCGGTGATCTGCTTGGAGGCCTCCTCGTAGACCTTCTTCATGGCGTCGTCGGTGGTCGCGGCCTTGCCTTCCTGGGCCAGCAGGCTGTCCATCAGCAGGCGGGTGCGGGCGAAGGCGAGACGCTTCTTGAATTCCTCGCT
>Ga0207426_1002838_pt1 | contig 10314 bp, 9 predicted proteins | sample AraplaMF_Cvi_mMS_FD_184265 | JGI IMG/M metagenome (GOLD analysis project Ga0207426, IMG submission 184265) | Arabidopsis root microbial communities from the University of North Carolina, USA - plate scrape MF_Cvi_mMS (SPAdes) (version 2) | ecosystem: Host-associated > Plants > Roots > Endosphere ...
CGGCCTTGCCGCGCTCGGCGTCTACATGGCCGCCGTGACCGACGTTCCGACCGCGGACGCGGTCCGCGTCGGCAAGCTGTTCCTGACGCCGTTCGGCTACGCGATGTTCGTCAGCCCGCTGAAGTGGCTGTTCATGCTCGCGCCGCTCGCCATGGTGTTCGTGATCTCGGCGGGCATCAACCGTCTCGCTCCCTCGACCGCCCAGATCCTGTTCTGGGTGTTCGCGGCGCTGATGGGCGTCTCGCTGTCGTCGATCTTCCTGGTGTTCACGCACACCTCGATCGTGCGGGTGTTCTTCATCACCGCGGCCACGTTCGGTGCGCTGAGCCTCTACGGCTACACCACCCGGCGTGACCTCAGCGGCATGGGCTCGTTCCTGTTCATGGGCCTGATCGGCATCATCATCGCGAGCCTGGTCAACCTGTTCCTGGCCAGCACGATGCTGCAGTTCATCGTGTCCGTGGTCGGCGTGCTGGTGTTCGCGGGCCTCACCGCCTGGGATACCCAGCGGCTGAAGAACGACTACATCTACGGCTACGCTTCGGCCGGCGGTGACATCGCAGAGCGTGCGGCCATCACCGGCGCCCTGTCGCTGTACCTGAACTTCATCAACCTGTTCACGCTGCTCCTGCAGCTCCTCGGCCAGCGCGACTAAGCGCCAGAGACGAGAGAACGGACATGAACCCCGGCCTCACGGCCGGGGTTTTTGTTTGGGCCCCGGCTTCTCCCCGTCATTGCGAGCGTAGCGAAGCAATCCAGAGTCCCTCCGCCGGCGCATTTCTGGATTGCTTCGCTGCGCTCGCAATGACGGGTGTGGGGACGGCGAGGCCTCTTCCAGCGGTCCGCGGAAGCCTTTAGTCTTCCCCCATGTCCGCACCCGAAATCAGGCCCACCACCGAGGCCGACCTTCCCGCCATCACCGCCATCTACCAGCAGGCTGTCCGCGAGGGCACCGCGACGTTCGAGCTGGATCCGCCAGACCTCACCGAGATGACGCGCCGCTACCGCGCGCTGATCGACGGCGGCTATCCCTATGTCGTCGCGATCCTCGAAGGACGCGTGGCCGGCTATGCCTATGCCGGTGCCTACCGGCCGCGACCGGCCTATCGCTTCACGGTCGAGAACTCGATCTACCTCGATCCCTCATTCCACCGCCGCGGCATCGGCTCGCTGCTGCTGGACCGGCTGATCAGCGAATGCGAGGCGCGCGGCTTCCGCCAGATGATCGCCGTCATCGGCGATTCCGCCAATGCCGGCTCGATCGGCGTGCATACAAAGGGCGGCTTCAAGATGATCGGCACGCATCCCAATGTCGGGCTGAAATTCGGCCGATGGCTCGATACCGTAATGATGCAGCGCGACCTCGGAGAGGGCGGGAAGACGGTACCGGAGAAATAATCCGATCTCGTAGGGTGGGCAAAGCGAAGCGTGCCCACCACTCATCGCGATGGAGAAAGAACGTGGGCACGGCGCTACGCGCCTTTGCCCACCCTACGGCACCGATCGTGCGGTCAGACCACCGCCAGCTTGCGATCGATCACCAGCAGCACGCGCTCGAGTTCGTGGCCGCGGCGCAGGATCAGGCCGGTCGCCGAGATCACGCTGTACATGCCCTGCTTGCGCGCCAGGCGCGGGTCTTTCTCGATACGGTAGATCGGCACTTCCGAGGATCGGCGGAAGACCGAGAACACGGCGCGGTCCTTCAGGAAGTCGATGGCGTAGTCACGCCACTCGCCGTCGGCGACCATGCGACCGTAGAGATTGAGAATTCGGTGCAGCTCGAGCCGGTTGAACGTCACCCGGTTCGGCTGTGTCGCCGCTGCGGCGGGGCGCGCCGCCGCGCGCTGCTCGCTCGGATCGGCATCCTCCGACAGACTCATGGAGCGCCTCCTGTGGCCTCGACACGATCGCGTCCGCGAAGACCGTCCCCGGAACCCGCTGATCATGACAGTTGCATGATCGCGCCAACCGTTCCGGGCCGCAAGGGGTTCCCTACTCAACTCCTTGAATCAGGTGTGAAACCTGACACACGCAGGGGTGGAACTTCCTCGCGGCAAACCGTCACGGGATCGTTAGCAGGAATCATAGTATCGCCGCTTTTCCGCCAAGCACCCGCCGCCCTGCGCTGCGAAAAGACTTGTGTGCGTTGACCCGGTCCTTTCGGTTCCGGATTCCTCAGCCCCCAGCCCCCCGGGGTCGAACAGGATCGGGTCTGTACGCGCGACAAGGAGGACCAACGCAAGTTGGTCCTTTTTTGTTTGTGTCGGGATGTGTCCGGCGCAACGAATTTCTCTCATCTCAGCGCGAAGACTTTCGCCCCTCATCCTGAGGAGCGCGCTCTTGCGCGCGTCTCGAAGGATCGAGGCCCGGATGCAGCAGCCCGGGCCGGCAAGCTTCTCGCGGCGATGCGCAGCATCGTCCGCAACGCGCGCTGACGCGCCTCCTCACCATGGGGAGCGAGCAGCGAATGCGACGCTTGAACTTACTGAGAGAAAGATCGAATCAGTGCAGCGACGTGTACGCCGCACCGAGCATCGGGCCGGGCTTGTCGCGGCTGCCGTCCTGGACATAGACCACCGCGCCGTCGACGCCGTCGCGCGTGAGGTTCTCGAGCGGCACGGTCCAGCTCTCCGGGTGGCCGTTCCAGTCGCCGACCTTGAGCAGGTTGCGAACGACGTTGTGATAGGTGATCTGCTGTCCGCGATTCTCGCCGCGGGCGATCGAGATCGGCACCGACTTGGCAACCGAGCAGATCCAGACTTCGCCGCGCGAAGCCGCCGGCTCCTTGCTGGCGGCGACCGAGACGTTGAGCTGCTTGCCCGAGACCGACATCGTCACCGGCACGCTCATCACGCCGGCGCTCTTGTCGGTCTTGCCGATCGCGCTCTCGATACCCGAGCGGTCGCTGCCGATGACATGCGTGGAGCCGTTGACGACGACCTGCGGGGTATAGACTTCGCGATCGCCGCGCATGCGCGAATATGCGCGCTGTCGCGCCGAGAAGCGCGAATCCGCCAGCGTGTCCTTCCAGCCGAGATAGTCCCAGTAATCGATCGGCATGCTCAGCGCGATGATGGAGGGATCGCTGGAGAGATCGCCGATGATCTTGTCGGCGGGCGGGCAGGACGAGCAGCCCTGCGAGGTAAACAATTCGACAACGGCGCGGGGATCAGCGGCGTCGGCAGGGCGAATGACGGCGGCGATGGCACAGAGGCCGAGCGCTCCCGACCAGAGTGCGCCGGACCAGCGTGTAACGAGATTAGAAGCCATACCAGTCATGTCGTGTGTCACACATCGTCATTCAATGGGGAAAGCTTATCGCCTGATGTCACCGTAGCCCTACGGACGCGTCACGTTCAACCGTCCTGAGCGCGATCCCGCCGGCCGGGTCTTTCAGAATTCATGCCAAAACGTGCAAAGGCGGCCTTGTGATAGGCCGCCTTTGCTTAACCTTCTACTCACGTCGCAGTGAGCCGCCGTTCACAAATTCGCGCGTGAAAGCGCCATAGGCGCTTTCAGCTGTTGTTTGAGCATGATCTTTCCGGAAAACCGCTGCGCACTTTGCGCTAACGCGGCCCTTCGAGTCCGGATCATGCTTTACGCAGCGAGCTTGCGCAGCACGTAATGCAGGATGCCGCCGTTGCGGTAGTAATCGAGCTCGTCCAGCGTGTCGATGCGGCACAGCAGCGAAACGCGCTGCAACGAACCATCGCCGGAAACGATCTCCGCCGTCAGTTTCTGGCGCGGCTTGAGGTCGCCGACCAGACCACGCAGCGTGACCTTCTCGTCGCCCTTCAGGCCGAGCGACGACCACGAGGTGCCTTCCTCGAAGGTCAGCGGCAGCACGCCCATGCCGACCAGGTTGGAGCGATGGATGCGCTCGAAGCTCTGGCAGATCACGGCACGAACGCCGAGCAGACGCGTGCCCTTCGCAGCCCAGTCGCGCGAGGAGCCGTTGCCGTATTCGGCGCCGGCGAACACCACCAGCGGCACCTGCTCCTGCTGGTACTTCATCGCGGCGTCGTAGATCGACATCTGCTCGCCGTCGGGCCAGTGCTTGGTGAGGCCGCCTTCCGGAATGTTGCCGTCGGCGCCCTTGAGCATGAAGTTCTTGATGCGGATGTTGGCGAAGGTGCCGCGCATCATCACTTCATGGTTGCCGCGGCGCGTGCCGTACTGGTTGAAATCGGCGGGACGCACCTGATGCTCGCTGAGATATTTGCCGGCGGGCGAGGTGAGCTTGATCGAACCGGCCGGCGAGATGTGGTCTGTGGTGATCTTGTCGCCGAACATGGCGAGAATGCGCGCCTCGACGATGTCGGTGACCGGCTCCGGCTCCTTCTTCATGCCTTCGAAGTAGGGCGGGTTCTGCACGTAGGTCGACGACATGTTCCAGCGATAGGTCTCGCTCTCGACCGTCTTGATCTTGCGCCAGTTGGCGTCGCCCTTGAACACGTCGGCATATTTCTTCTTGAAGATCGCCGACGTCACGAACTTCTTCATGAAGGCGTTGATCTCCTTGGTCGTCGGCCAGATGTCCTTGAGGTAGACCGGCTTGCCGTCCTTGCCCTCGCCGATCGGCTCGACGGCGAGGTTCTTGGTGACGCTGCCGGCGAGCGCATGGGCGACGACCAGCGGCGGCGAGGCGAGATAGTTCGCCTGCACGTCCGGCGAGACGCGCCCTTCGAAGTTGCGGTTACCCGAGAGCACGGCGGCGGCGACGATGCCGTTGTCGTTGATCGACTTCGAGATCTCCTCCGGCAGCGGACCGGAATTGCCGATGCAGGTGGTGCAGCCGAAGCCGACCAGGTTGAAGCCGACCTTGTCGAGATCCTTCTGCAGACCGGAATCGGCGAGATAGCCGGCGACGACCTGGCTGCCCGGGGCGAGCGAGGTCTTCACCCACGGCTTTGCTTTCAGGCCCTTCGCGGCGGCGTTGCGCGCCAAGAGGCCCGCGCCGATCAGCACGCTCGGGTTCGAGGTGTTGGTGCAGGAGGTGATGGCGGCGATCACGACGTCGCCATGGCCGATCTCGAAGTCCTTGCCCTCGACGGCGAAGCGCTTGTTGGGCTCGTCGGCCTTCTTGTACTCGGTGCCGAGCGCAAGCGAGAAGCCTTCGGCGACCGACGGCAGCGCGATGCGGCCTTCGGGACGCTTCGGACCGGCCATCGACGGCACGACGTCGGCGAGATCGAGAGTCAGGGTTTCCGTGAACACCGGATCGGCCGACTTGGCGGTGCGGAACAGGCCCTGCGCCTTGGCATAGGCCTGCACCAGCGCAACGCGCGGCGCGGCGCGGCCGGAGGTCTTGAGGTAGTCGATCGCTGCGGCGTCGACCGGGAAGAAGCCGCAGGTCGCGCCGTATTCCGGCGCCATGTTGGCGATGGTCGCCTTGTCGGCGACGGAGAGATTGTCGAGGCCGGGGCCGAAGAACTCGACGAACTTGCCGACCACGCCGAGCTTGCGCAGCATCTGCGTCACGGTCAGCACGAGGTCGGTTGCGGTGACGCCTTCCTTCATCGCGCCCTTCAGCTTGAAGCCGACGACGGTCGGCAGCAACATCGACAGCGGCTGGCCGAGCATGCAGGCTTCCGCCTCGATGCCGCCGACGCCCCAGCCGAGCACGGCGAGACCGTTGACCATGGTGGTGTGCGAGTCGGTGCCGACCAGCGAATCGGGATAGGCGACCTCGAAGGTGCCGGTCTTCTTGCCGACCGTCATCTTCTCCTTCTTGGTCCAGACCGTCTGCGAGAGATATTCGAGATTGACCTGGTGGCAGATGCCGGTGCCGGGCGGCACGACGGAGAAGTTCGAGAACGCCTTCTGGCCCCACTTCAGGAACTCGTAGCGCTCCTGGTTCTGCTTGTATTCCTCGGCGACGTTCTTGCCGAAGGCCTTGTTGTCGCCGAAGAAGTTCACGATCACGGAATGGTCGATGACGAGGTCGACCGGGACCAGCGGGTTGATCTTCTCGGCATCGCCGCCGAGCTTCTGCATCGCGTTGCGCATCGCGGCGAGGTCGACCACCGCAGGCACGCCGGTGAAATCCTGCATCAGCACGCGGGCCGGGCGGAAGGCGATCTCATGCTCCAGCGACCTCTTGCGCAGCCATTTCGAGACCGCGACGATGTCGTCCTTCTTGACCGTACGGCCGTCCTCGTTGCGGAGGAGATTTTCGAGCAGGACCTTCATCGAATAGGGAAGTTTCGAAATTCCCTTCAGACCATTCTTCTCGGCCGTGGGCAGGCTGTAATAGACATAGGTCTTGGCGCCGACCTTGAGGGTCTTTTTGCATTTGAAGCTGTCGAGCGAGGTCATGTAGGAATCCCAATTGTTAGCTATACCCGGCAGGGTATCTTAACACCGTCAGCGTATCAGGCTGGGCCGCTTGCAGGGGCAGGTTGAGTTGCTGCATCAAGTAGTTCCGGGCTTATAGAAGTTTTCTAACCCCGCCGCCACAGCCACAATCGAACCCAGCAAGTCGCGAGCCAAAAATTCTGATGCGCTACCCCAAGATTTCCTGAGGCCTGGCTATGAGTGGGTTGGCAGCTGGCCGGATGAGGCTCGCCGGACGCGGGGTCGCCTGCGTGCGCGGCGGCCGCGAGGTATTTACCGGGCTCGATTTCGAGGCGGTCGCTGGCGAAGCGGTCGCGGTCGTCGGCCGCAACGGGTCGGGCAAGACCTCGTTGCTACGGCTGATCGCGGGCCTGCTCGTTCCGGCGGGCGGGACAATAGCGCTGGACGGCGGCGATGCCGAGCTGACGCTGCCGGAGCAGTGCCACTATCTCGGCCATCGCGATGCCCTGAAGCCGGCGCTCAGCGTGGCGGAAAACCTGTCATTCTGGGCCGATTTCCTCGGCGGCGAGCGTGTCGACTTCGAAGGAAACCTTGCCACGGTGGGGCTCGACCATGCCACCCACCTGCCCGCCGGCTTCCTGTCGGCCGGCCAGCGCCGCCGGCTGTCGCTGGCGCGGCTGCTGACCGTGCGCCGCCCGGTCTGGCTGCTGGATGAGCCGACCAATGCGCTGGACGTCGCCGGCCAGGACATGTTCGGCGGCCTGATGCGGGAGCATCTGGCGAGGGGCGGGATGATCGTCGCCGCCACCCACGCCCCGCTGGGGATCGAGTCGCGAGAGCTGCGGATCGGGGGTGTGGCGTGATTGCAGTGGACCCTCAGCTTTCCAAGCGGCCTGGCTCCGCCCTGGCGGTGGTCTCGCCTCTCCCGCTTGCGGGAGAGGTCGGCGCGCAGCGCCGGGTGAGGGCTCTCTCCTCTGGGGGACCCGTCGTTGCCGAGGCACCCTCTCCGCGCGAGCGAAGCTCGTCGCGACCCGCAAGCGGGGGAGGGAGCGCACCGCCGTTCAGGCCTGATGGGAGCACCCAATGACTGCTCTCTCCGCACTCATCCGCCGGGACATCAAAATCGCCCTCCGCGTTGGCGGCGGGGCGCTGGTCGGCGTGCTGTTCTTCCTGACCGTCGTCGTGCTGATGCCGTTCGCGGTCGGGCCGGATCTGGCGCTGCTGTCGCGGCTAGGGCCGGCCATCCTCTGGCTCGGCGCGCTGCTGGCAAGCCTGCTGACCCTGGACCGGCTGTTCATGGCCGACCACGAGGACGGCTCGCTCGATCTGATCACGATGAGCCGGACCCCGCTGGAACTCGCCTGTGCCGCCAAGGCGCTGGCGCATTGGCTGGCTGCCGGCCTGCCGCTGATTGTCGCAACCCCGGTGCTCGGCCTGCTGCTCAACCTCGACATGGTCGCGACCGGGGCGGTGGCGCTGACGCTGCTGGCCGGCACCCCCGCGCTGACGTTTACCGGCATGATCGGCGCGGCACTGGCGGTGACGCTGCACCGCGGCGGGCTGCTGATGGCGGTGCTGGTGCTGCCGCTGTCGATTCCCGTGCTGATCTTCGGGGTTGCGGCCTCGCAGGCCGTGATCGTCGGCCCCATGACCTTCGGTGCGCCGTTCTCGATCCTGTGCGCGCTGTCGCTGGTCAGCCTCGTGATCGGCCCCTTCGCAGCCGCAGCGAGCCTGCGGCATGGACTCGACTGAAATGGGCTCGACCGGGATGGACGCGATTGACCTTGACCCCGATCAACTTTCGCAACGGGCTTTCGTGCTGATTGCCTGAGCGGCTACCGATGATTATCAGGGTACCATGACACTGATCGACCTCGCCAACCCCACGCGGTTCCTCGCGCTGACAGCGCGGATCCTGCCGTGGCTTGCGGCCGCGACCGTGCTCCTGCTTGCGATCGGTCTTTATCAAGCCGCGCTTGCGCCCGACGACTACCAGCAGGGCGCGACGGTGAAGATCATGTTCATCCACGTGCCCAATGCGTGGCTGTCGATGTTCGTCTGGGGCGTCATGAGCATCGCTTCGCTGGGCACGCTGGTTTGGCGGCATCCGCTCGCCGACGTCGCCGCCAAGGCCGCTGCTCCCATCGGCGCCGCCTTCACCTTCCTCGCACTGCTGACGGGTTCGCTGTGGGGCCGGCCGATGTGGGGCACCTATTGGGAGTGGGACGCGCGGCTGACCTCGGTGCTGATCCTGTTCCTGATGTATCTCGGCCTGATGGCGCTGTGGCGCGCGGTCGACGATCCCTCGCGCGCGGCGCGCGCCGCCGCCGTGCTGACCCTGGTCGGCGCGATCAACCTTCCCATCATCAAGTTCTCGGTCGATTGGTGGAACACGCTGCACCAGCCGGCCTCGGTGATGCGCATGGGCGGCTCCGCTCTCGACAAGTCGTTTCTGATTCCGCTGCTGGTGATGGCGATCGCATTCACGCTGCTGTTCGTCACGCTGCATCTGGCGGCGATGCGGAACGAAATCCTGCGCCGCCGCGTCCGCTCGCTGCAGATGATGCAGGCGAGCCGTGTCGCGTTCTCAGGCGACATAGGCGCCGGTTCGCGCGGACAAAACGCGTCGAACGAAGTTGGGGCCGCCTGATCATGTCGCTCGGTCCCTATGCATCCTTCATCGTGACGTCCTATGCCGCAGCGGCCGTCGTGGTCGCGATCCTGATCGGCTGGATCGTGCTCGACCATCGCAACCAGACGCAGCGGCTGCGCGAGCTGGAGGAGCGCGGCATCACCCGTCGCTCGGGCCGCAGCGCGATGGACGCGCCATGAGCGAACAATCGACCTCCGCACCGCCGCAGCGCCGCACCTTCCTGATGGTGCTGCCGCTGATCGCCTTCATTGCGCTGGCGCTGCTGTTCTGGTTCCGGCTCGGCAGCGGCGATCCCTCGCGGATTCCCTCCGCGCTGATCGGTCGTCCGGCGCCGCAGACGGCGCTGCCGCCGCTCGAGGGATTGCAGGCCGACAACGCGCAGGTGCCGGGCCTCGACCCTGCCGCGTTCAAGGGCAAGGTCAGCCTGGTCAATGTCTGGGCGTCCTGGTGCGTGCCGTGCCATGACGAGGCGCCGCTTTTGACCGAGCTCGCCAAGGACAAGCGCTTCGAGCTGGTCGGCATCAATTACAAGGACGCGTCCGACAATGCGCGCCGCTTTCTCGGGCGCTACGGCAACCCGTTCGGCCGCGTCGGCGTGGATGCCAACGGCCGCGCCTCGATCGAATGGGGCGTCTACGGCGTGCCGGAGACCTTCGTCGTCGGGCGTGAGGGCACCATCGTGTACAAGCTGGTCGGCCCGATCACGCCGGACAATCTGCGGACGGTGTTGTTGCCGCAGATGGAGAAGGCGCTAAAGGCGGGGAGCTAGCCAAGACCCCGTCATTGCGAGCGCAGCGAAGCAATCCAGACTGTCTCTGCGGAAAGATTCTGGATTGCTTCGCTGCGCTCGCAATGACGAGTGGACAGACCTAACCCTTCCTCACATCCCCCGCATCCGCCTCGCTCGCTTCCAGCGACGCGGGCTCGACACCATAGCGCTTGGTCAGCGGCATCTGGGCGAGGGCGAAGATCATCGTGATCGGGGTCACGCCGAACACCTTGAAGTTCACCCAGAAATCCGTGCTCTGGGTGCGCCAGACGATCTCGTTCAGCACCGCCATGCCGGCGAAGAACAGCGCCCAGCGCAGCGTGAGGATGCGCCAGCCTTGCGGCGTCAGATTGAACATCTGGTCGAACATGACGGCGATGAAGGAGCGGCCGAACAACAGGCCGCCGCCGAGGATCGCGGCGAACAGGCCGTAGATGATGGTCGGCTTGACCTTGATGAAGGTCTCGTCGTGCAGCACCAGTGTCAGCGTGCCGAACACCAGCACGATCACGCCCGTGACGATCGCCATGATCGGGATGTGGCGCGTCACCACATAGGAGGCGATCATCGCCGCCACGATCGCGACCATGAAAGC
>Ga0207426_1002839_pt1 | contig 10310 bp, 9 predicted proteins | sample AraplaMF_Cvi_mMS_FD_184265 | JGI IMG/M metagenome (GOLD analysis project Ga0207426, IMG submission 184265) | Arabidopsis root microbial communities from the University of North Carolina, USA - plate scrape MF_Cvi_mMS (SPAdes) (version 2) | ecosystem: Host-associated > Plants > Roots > Endosphere ...
TGATCCGATGATTTCCGACACGTATGAACCCTATCCGAGGTTGATCATGGCCCCGCTGACGTTGACCGCGGTCGACCCCTGGATGTTCACCGTCGCGCCCTTCAAGGTGAGCGCGCCGGTGGCTTCCACGCTGACGTTGGCACCCTTCACCGTGACGGTGGTGCCGGCTTCAACGTTGATGGTCTGGGCCTTCGTCTTGCTGGAACCGGTGATCTCGTGGGTGTGGCTGCCCTTGGTCGTGATCTTCTCGTCCTGCTTGATCTCGATGACCATGTTCTGGTCGGACTTGATCTCGTAGTCCTTCTTCGAGTGCAGGTGGATCTTCTCGTTGGACATGACGGCGAGCGAGCCGTCTTTATTCTGGTACAGCTCCTCGCCGGGCTTGTCCTTGCCGTTGAAGGTCGAGCCGAGGACGATCGGGCGGCGGCTGTCGCCATGCTCGAAGCCGACGACGACCTCCTCGTCGACCTGCGGGAGCATCAGCATGCCGCGTTCCTTGCCCGTGCTCATCGTCACCACGGGCGCCCAGGCGGACTCCTCCTGGTCTGACAGGCTCGGGAACTTCACGCGCACGCGGCCGCGCTGCTCGGGGTCGTTGTTGTTGGTCACGACGCCGACGACGACGCCCTGGGCGGACCAGTCGCGCTTGTCGGGCGGGCGGATCAGCTCGGTCAGCGTGCGCGCGTTGCGGCCCGCGATCTGGAAGTGGGTCGTGTAGCCCGAGGCGCCCTTGTAGGCGTGGGTGGTCGAGCTGACCGTGAACTCGCCGCCGAACTTGGAGCCGACGCCCTCGATCTTGACCTTGGTGCCGGCCTTGATCGCGGGGTTGCCGATCGCGGTGCCCTCGGCCTCGAAGTAGGAGTCGGCCATCCGCTGCAGGGTCGCCTTGGCGATCTGGTTGGCCTCGGCGTCGCTGGTGGCGACGCGGTCCTTGACGGCGGTGGTGCCGCCGCCGAGCCCGCTCGCGACCTGCGAGCGCGAGACGCCCGGCTGGGAGCTCGTCTGCGGGGAGGAAGCGCGGCCGTTGACGACCTTCTTGGCCTTCGGGTCCCAGCCGCGCACCTCGACGGTGTCGACCTGCTGGATCCCGCTCATGCGCGGGCGGAAGCTCTGCAGCGTCTCGCCGTAGCGCAGGCTCGTGGCGCTGCCGTTGGCCTGGTTGGCCTTGCGGAAGTTCAGCGTGGTGTCGTCGACGACGACCTCGAAGTCCTCCATCAGCGCGAGGCGCCAGGCGAACGCCCAGTCGGTCTCGTTGGACTGCTGGAAGAACTCGTGGACGACGCTGGTGCTGTCGCACTTGGGGGAAAGGCCCGAGTCGCCCGCGATCTTCTTGACCATGTCGGAGGCCGACATCTGCTGGAAGGTGCGCGTCTTGCGCTCGCGGTTCATCTTGTGCGAGTTGTCGTAGGCGCGGACCGAGATCATGCAGCCGGTCGGGGTGAAGTCGGGCTCGACGGAGGCGACCTGGCCCTTGAAGATCGAGTTCGTCGAGCGCGCGTCCTGCGAGCCCATCTTGATCTCGATCTTCTTGCCGAGTTGCAGGGGCTGGGAGTCGATCTTGTCGCCGTGCTTGTCGACGATCCGGATCAGGCACATGTCCGGCAGCGTGAGGCTGTCGACGACCTTGACCTCCTGCAACAGGTCACGGAAGGACGCGTCCAGGGCCTGGCCGTCGACGAGGACGTCGACGGAACCGACCTTCTCCTTGGAAGTGGTGCTCGAGGCAGCCGGCATTCGCTAGAGCTCGAGACTCGGCAGCGAGAGCGTGCTGCCGCGACGGAGGTGCATCGGGTTGTCGACGCCGTTGGCCTCGGCGATCAGGCGCCACTTGGTGGCGTCGCCGTAGGCGCTGTAGGAGATCGACGGGAGCGTGTCGCCGTCCTTGACGCGGTGCACGCCGAAGCCGGCGGTCGCGCGCGTGGTCGGGTTCTGGCCCTTGGGTGGCTGGCCGGTCTGCGTCAGGCTGAGCTTGACGTCGGCTCGGAGTGGCTCGCCCTCGGGCGTGAACAGCTTGTACGTGCAGGTGAGGCTCGTGCACGCGCCCTTGAACTTCAGGCGGCCCCAGCCGAAGGTGAAGAACGGCGGCGCGGACGTTGGCGTGCCGGGCGTGATGCCGCCCGGGACCTCCATCGCGTCCAGCAGCGTCGAGGTCGCCTCGGCCACGCTGCGGCCGTCGTTGGGCGGGAAGGTCTGGTCGAAGAGCAGGCTCAGCTCGAGCTTGCGCGGCGTGCCGGACGTGAACTTCTGGTCCGGGCTCGGCTTGCCGTTGACCTTCACGGGCTCCCAGGAGTTCGACTTCGCGACGCTGTACTCCGTGGGGTTGAAGTAGCAGTCGAGCCGGCTGCCGCCGTCGATCTCGATGTAGGCGCGGACGAAGCCGGAGGGGAAAGCGTCGTCGTCCATCAGCCTTGCACCACGCTCATGCCGCTGTGCGCGACCTCGAGGGACTGGGTCAGGAACTCAGAGCCGCCGGCGTTGAGGTCAGAGCCGGTCCACTTGACCGGGTAGGCCTGCCGGAACGACCACGTCTGCAGCGGTTTGCCCTCGAAGTCCAGGACCTTGATCGACAGGTCGGTCGGCTGGGCGGAGTGGACCGACTTGGCCAGCCATTCGAGCAGGCTCGCCTCCTTGGAGACGCCGCGTTTGAGCGTGATGTTGCCCTGCTTGATCCGCGTTGGCAGCCGGTGCACGTAGTCGTTGATCCCGCCCTCGGGGTACTCGAGCACGTCGACCTGCGCGGAGAAGCCGCTGACCTGCGTGAAGAAGCCCACGTTGAGGGTCAGCACCGGGATCGACACCTGGAAGTACTTGGCGTGGATGACCGGCGGGTCGGCCAGTGTTGGTGGTCTTGTGGGTCCAGACATTGGCGTCTCACTACGGGTTGTCGATGATCAGGTGGCCCATCTGCTCGCGCTCGATGAGCAGGTCACGCTTGAAGCGGTCGAGGAAGTACTCGTAGAGCTCCTCGCGCTCTCGTTCCTTGTCTTCAGGGGACTTGGCGTCGTGGCCTTGCCCGCCCTGCGGGTTCTGGCCTGAGGCGGTGGTGTCGGAGCTCGGGGCGGGCGCCGCCGGGTCCGCGATCTCACGGGAGATCGTGTACGGCTGCTGCGTGGAGACCTGCGCGGGCGCGCCCGCGGGGGTCGGGAAGTTCACGGTCCGCAGCCCGCCTTCGCCGCTCTCGAGCGTGCCGCCCGTGGCGTCGGCGAGGCGCTCCGCGGCGGAGCGCGCGATCGTCTGCTCCGGCGCTTGCGAGGTGGGCGGGACCGCGCGCGGCTCGGCGGGCGGCGTCTCGACGAGGCTCAGGTGCGGGCGCTGCGGTTGGCTCTCGGGCTGCTCGGCGGGCGCGGCCGCCGAACGGCTCGCGATCCGCTTGGTCGCCGCGGCTTGCCGGGCCAGCGCACGCGTGGCGGCGGGGCCGGGCTGTTCGCTCTGGGTGCTCAACGCAGCGGCTGTGCGCGCGAGCGTCGGCTGGCGCTGCGGGCCGTCTGCGGCCCGCGCGAGCGTCGGCTGCGACGCAGGCGTGTCCCCGAGCGGCGCGTGCGCGCTGGCCAGCGTCGGCTGCGGGGACGCGTCATCGGCGGCCGAGCGCGCGAGCGTCGGATCGTCCTCTTCGCCGGCGGCGAGATCCGGAGCGGGCGCTTCACCCGCTTCCTCTTCCTCCTCGGGTTCCGCGTCGCGGGCGAGGGTCGGTTCGCTCGCCCAGTTCGGCGCGGCTGAGCGCGCGAGGGTCGGCGCGCCCGACCCTGGATCGTTTGAGGCTAGCGTGGGTCCGCCGGTGGCCGAGGAGCCAGGGTCCGAGGCCGCGAGCCCGTCGGCGTCGGCGCTGCGCGCGAGGGTCGGCCCGCCCGCCGCCGCGGAGCCGGCGTCGGCCGAGGCGGCGCGCGCGAGGGTTGGCCCGCCCGCCGCCGCGGAGCCGGCGTCGGCCGAGGCGGCGCGCGCGAGGGTTGGCCCGCCCGCCGCCGCGGAGCCGGCGTCGGCCGAGGCGGCGCGCGCGAGGGTTGGCCCGCCGGTCGTCGGCGTGTTGGAGGCGGCGCTGCGTGCGAGGGTCGGCCCGCCGGACGCGGGCGAGTTCGAGGCGGCGCTGCGCGCGAGGGTCGGTCCGCCGGACGCGGGCGAGTTCGAGGCGGCGCTGCGCGCGAGGGTCGGTCCGCCGGACGCGGGCGTGTTGGAGGCGGCGCTGCGCGCGAGTGTCGGGCTGCCGGCGGCCGGCGCGTTCGCAGCGGTGCGTGCGAGGGTCGGCCCGCCGGACGCGGGCGTGTTGGAGGCGGCGCTGCGCGCGAGCGTCGGCCCGCTGGCAGCCGGCGAGTCCGCCGTGCGTGCGAGGGTCGGCCGGCCGGCAGCCGGCGAGTCCGGCGCGGCGGTGCGCGCGAGGGTCGGCCCGTCAGCGGCCGCGGTGCTTGCGGGCGTCGGTCCGCCGGCGGCCGGCGAGTCCGCCGTGCGCGCGACGGTCGGGCCGCCAGTCGCGGGCGGAGCCGGCGCGGCGCTGCGCGAGAGCGTCGGCTCGTTCGCGGCCGGGGCCGGGACGGCGGGCATGACCGCGGTCGGCACGGTCGGCTCGGGTTCGGCGCCCGGCCGAGCGACCGTCGGCTGGTCCTCGTCGCCGCGGAAGAAATCGCTGACCCGGCGGAACAAGCCACGCCGCTCGGGAGCGGCCTCGGCTTCGTCCTCCGCGCCCTCGGCGGCGCCGTCAGGCGCGGCCTCGGCGGGCGGAGCCGCTTCGGCCGTCGGCTCCGGCGCGGCGTCGGCGGCGGGCGCCTCCTCCTCCGGGGCCTCGGCCTCTTCGGTGGCGGCCGCGCGCGCGAGCTTCATCACGGGCCGGGCGGACTGCTCGTCCTCGACGGCCTTGCGCGCCACGCGCACCGGCCCGGCCGGGACTGCCGGGCTGGACTCCGGCTCTGGGGATGACGAGGACAAGATCGGAGAGTCCGCGGCGGTCCGCGCGACGGACGCCGGCGCCGCGGAGGGCGCGGCGCCGCTGCTCGCGGCGGGCGTGCTCGGTGAGTCGGCGGGGGTCCGGGCGACCGAGGCCGGAGCGGCGCCGGCCGAGGGTGCGCTCGGCGAGTCGGCGGGCGTGCGGGCGACCGAGGGCGGAGTGGTGCTGCCGCTCGCGGCGGAGGGCGTGCTCGGCGAGTCGGCGGGCGTCCGGGCGACCGAGGCCGACCCGGGGCTGCTCGTGGCGGGCGCGCCTGGCGAGTCGGCGGCAGTGCGGGCGACCGACGCAGGCGCGGACGAGGGCGCAGGCCCGCCGCTCGCGGGGGAGGAGGTGCTCGAAGCGTCCGCGGGGGTACGAGCGACGGAGGCCTGGCCCGACGAGGGCGCGGTCGGCGAGTCGGCCGGGGTCCGGGCGACGGACGCGGCGGCCGACGAGGGCGTGCTCGGGGAGTCCGCCGGGGTGCGGGCGATCGACGCAGGCCCCGAAGCGGGCGTGGCGCCGCCCGGCGAGTCCGTGGCGGTGCGGGCGACCGACGCCGACGAGGGCGTGCTCGCGGGTGTGCGGGCGACCGAGGCGGGCGCGCCGCCTGTCGAGGGGGCGCTCGGGGAGTCGGCGGGGGTGCGGGCGATGGAGGCAGGCCCTGAGGAGGGCGTGGCGCCGCCCGAGGAGGGCGTGGTCGGCGAGTCCGCGGCGGTCCGGGCCACCGACGCCGGCGCCTTGGAGGGAGCGGTCGGCGAGTCCGCCGGGGTGCGGGCGACCGACGCCGAAGAGGGCGCGGTCGACGAGTCCGCGGGCTTCCGAGCGGCCGACGCTCCGGAGGGCGCGGTTGGCGAGTCGGCCGGCGTGCGCGCGACGGAGGACGACGCGGGGCCGCTGCTCGCGGGAGCGGGCGTGGTCGGCGAGTCGGCGGGGGTGCGCGCGACGGACGTGGGCGTCGGGGAGACCGAGCTGGCTGCGTCGAGGGGCGTCGACGCGGGGGCTGAGCTGGGGTCTTCGGGTGCGGGTTCGTCGGCCGTGGTGCGGGCGACGGTGGGGCTGCTCGGGGGGCTGCCCTCAGGCGTGGAGGTGGTGGTGCCCGAGACCGGCTTGGAGGCGGAGCCCTCGTTGACGGGCTTGCGCGAGAGCCGCATGGGCGGGCCGGCCGGCTCTTCGCTGCCGCCGGCGATGCCGAGCTCGGACGACGACAGGGGCGTGCCGGTGCCGGCGCCTTCGACGATGCGGGCGCCGCGGGAACGCTCGAGGCCGCCGCGGGCGTAGAAGCGGGCGAGCTTCTGCTCCTTGGTCTCCTCGGGCATCTTCTCGGCGATCGACATCGGGATGAGGTCGTTGCCGGCGTTGGCCTGGTCGCCGAAGAGCCACTGGGCGGCGAAGGGGCTCATGCCCGCGGCGGCCCAGGCGGGCGGCGCGTTGGCGGGGACTTCGGGCGTGGGGGCGGGCGCGGCGCTGCGCGCGATCACACCCGAGCCGGGGTCAGACGCAGCAGGGGCGGCCGGGACCTCGAAGTCCGGGCCGAAGAATTCGGGGATCGCGGGCGCGGCCGGCGCGGCAGGAGCTGCCGCAGCGAACGGGGGCGCGGGCGGGGCGGGGGGCGCGGGCGGCGCCGGGGGCGCGTACGACTCCGCGGAACGCGACAGGCGCGTGGAAGATTCCAGGTGCTTCGGGCGGTGCGACTCGATCACGTCGCGAGCCAGCGAGCGGCCGCCGGCGCGGCCGGCGGAGTGGCGCGCGACGACGCGCAGGCCCATGCGGACGGGGCGGCGCGGTGGCTGAGCTTCGGGCTGGATGTCGTCGGCCATCGAGTAAAGGACTTAAGGTCGGATGATCGGGGTGGGGCGGAGGGGGATGTGGCCTTTAGTTATCCGGGTATGCGAGCGCGTCGGCCTCGCGCAGGAACTTGCGCCGGTCGGCGTGTTCCAGGTCCAAGATCGTTTCAAGCGGCCAGTGGAGGTGATACGCGAGCCGGGCCGTCTCCTCCATCAACTCGGAGGGCGACGGCCTCGTCATTCCCCCAGGCGCCCGTCCTCTATCTCGGTGAGGTCGACCTCGAACTGGTTCGAGCAGGCCGGGCACGCGACCACCCCCACCGCCTCGCCGTCGGAATTGATCCGCTCGTAGAGGCGCTGGAGGTGGTCGAAGTCGGACGCGTACAGCGCTTCCACCAGCTCGGGGGTGATCTCCGTGAAATCACCGATCCGAACGATGGTGCGCGCCAGCAGCAACACGGTCAGGTACGCCTCGTTCTGGCGCACCTCGACCGAGCGCAGCGGCTCGATCTCGTCGCGGGCGGTCGCAAGGCGCATGACGCCTTCGCGGTGGACCCCACCGGCGCTGTCGACCAGCCCGCGAGGAAGAGTGAACGCGTATTCCGATTTCATTCGTGCTGCCAGATCTCCTAGTTAAGGTCGGATGATCGGGGTGGGGTGGAGGGGATGTCCCCGCCTTCTACTGGATCTCGAAGCCTTCGTGGCAGAGCGTGATGCCCTCGACGGCGACCTCGTTGGAGTCGGCCTTCAGGCCCACGCCCGTGTACTTCTTGGGCCACGCGTTGATGATCGAGTACGTGACCACGGGGTTGAGCTCGTAGTCCATCATCGTGATGGTGCAGTCCTTGCGGGCGTCCTTGAGCTTGCCGTCGACGATCAGCTTGCGCCAGTTCCACAGCGTCTTGTCCTGATCGACGCCGCGCTTGAGCTCGATGTCGCCCCACTTGGTGTTGCCCATCGCCTTGATCACGTCGGTGCGCCCGTTCGGGAGCGACCGCTTGATCTCAGTGACTTCGGACTCGGAGTCGAAGCCCGTCGCCTCCTTGAAGAAACCCGCCGCCTCGGCACCGCCGATGGACAACGTGAACCAAATCGGGACGTGTGCTTCCTTGTCATTGGCCGGCATACCGGTCTGTCCTTTCTATTGCTCAGTTACCGACGTGACTTAGCTGATCGCGGCGCCTTCGCCGCCGCTGAACTGCGACAGCCGGAAGACGACGAACTCGGCCGGCTTGACGGGCGCGATGCCGATCTCGCAGATGACCTGCCCGGCCTCGATGACCTCAGGCGGGTTGGTCTCGGAGTCGCACTTGACGTAGAACGCCTGCGCCGGGGTGGAGCCGAACAGCGCTCCGTCGTTCCACACGCGGGTGAGGAAGTTCGTGGCCGCGATCCGCAGCTGAATCCACAGCTTCTCGTCGTTGGGCTCGAACACGCTCCACTGCGTGCCTTCCATGATCGACTCGGAGATGAAGTTGAACAGGCGGCGCACGTTGATGTAACGCCACTCCGGGTCGCTGGACATCGTGCGGGCGCCCCAGACGCGGATGCCGCGGCCCGGGAACGACCGGATGCAGTTGATGCCGACCTTGTTCAGGCCGCCCTGCTCGGCGTGCGTGACCTGGAAGCCCAGGCCGTTGGCCCCGAGGACGACCTCGTTGGCCGGCGCCTTGTGGACGCCACGGGTGGCGTCCGTGCGGCACCACAGGCCGGCGACGTGCCCGCTCGGCGGGACCATCAGCGGCTTGTTGGTGAGCGGATCCATGACCTCGATCCACGGGTAGTACAGCGCCGCGAACTTCGAGTCGTAGCCGGCGGTGTTCATCCGCCACTCGAGGATCTCCTGCGGGAGCAGGTTCGGCGGGACGTCGAGGATCGCCATGCGGTCGCCCGAGCCCTCGGCGTGGGCGATCAGCTTGCCCTGCAGGTCACGGAACTGCGTGTCGTCGCCGTCGTCACCGATCAGGTTGACGATGTCCGGCGCCACGACCATCGTGATCTCGTCGACGGCGGCGAGGCCACCGAGGCCCTTGCGCCGGGCGACGTCGCCCGCGAAGTGCGTGCCCTTGACCTTCGACGGGTCGATCGACGGGGCCGAGAGCTTGAACACGCCGGTGGCCGGGGCGCGCTGCGCCTCGGGCAGGGACGCGCCGGTCTCCTCGATCTTGATCAGCTTGGAAGCCGCGTTGACCTTGGTGGCGAGGTTGTTGCGGCCCTTCTTGGTGGAGAGGCCGGTGTACTCCTCGGGGGCACCGCCGCCGCCGGACACCTTGACCGTGTAGGTCTTCTCGGCGCCGTCGCCGGCCGTGGGCTCCTCGGAGATCTCGACGGTGACCTCAGCGCTGCCGCCGTTGAGCGCGACGGCCGAGTAGGTCTCCACCGAGGCGTCGGACGCCGCGGGCAGCGCCGCGCGGGCCGCCGAGGCGGCGCCGTTGGCGGCGCCGTCGTCGCCGACGCGGACGATCCAGCAGGTGCTGCCGCCGTTCTGGAAGAAGCCGTAGACGGCGTGCGCCAGGTAGGCGCCCTCCATGAACGGGCCATTGTCGGGCTCGTTCGTGTCGCCGTAGATCTTCGTGAACTGGGTCCAGTTCGAGATCCGCATCGGCGTGTTGATCGGGCCGCCCGGCGCCAAGCCCACGAAGGCGGCGATGGACGTGCTCACGCCCTCAATCGGCTTGTTCGCGGACGGGACTTCCTCGACGTAAACGCCGGGAGTCAGGTACGTGGGCATGTCACTCCTTCACTCGTGGACGTGCTGGCCGCTCAGTTCGCTTCGCAACCGCTCCACAATCGGGACGGCGACGAGGCGCGATGTATTCCAGACCGGCTCGAGAACCTCCATGAGGTCCTCTTCCCGGGCCCAGAGCACGACGGTGGTCTCCGGCGACGCGCCCCGCACGAGCTGAGCCAGCTCATGCGAGGAACCGTTGTCGAGATCGAGCACCACGATGTCGGGGCGCAGCCGATGAGCGGCCCCGATGATGGCGCTGGGCCGGTCTTCGTGACCGACCACGTGGCAGCCCTCCTCGCTCAGCACGCGATTCATGCCAAGGCGCATGATCGGACCGAGATTTCCGAGCAGGACGCTGGGGCCAGGCTCGCTAGGCATGAGCCCACCTTTGCGTCTGTTCGTCGAAGAGGCCAGAGACTGGGAGGCAGTCTTTTGGGCAATCCGTGCCCGAACGCGTCATTTCTTGCCGTCGATCACCAGTTCGACGCCGGCTCCGGGTACTTCCAACTGCGCGTCGGCCTCGCGGCCGTCGACAGTGCGCGCCAGCAGCCGGTGGCGTCCCGGCGGCAGGCGATCGAAGCGGAACCGCCCCTCGGCGTCGGATGACGCCCAGGTGCCGACGTCCGGGAGGGTGACCCAGACGTCGCGCAGCGGTTCGCCCTTCTTGTCGCGGACGGTCCCGACCGTGCGGTGCATCTCGAGCACCGTCCGGCCCATGGGCGCGTCCGACAAGCTTGTGCGGATGGTTTGCGTGCGGACCTCAGGCCCGCGCTCACGCCGGGCGCCGGATTCGACCGACATGCGCACGACGTAGTCCAGCGAGACCTTGTACTGGCCGCCGACGGCGCTCCAGAAGTCCGACTTCTCGCCCTTGCCCTGCCCG
>Ga0207426_1002844_pt1 | contig 10299 bp, 11 predicted proteins | sample AraplaMF_Cvi_mMS_FD_184265 | JGI IMG/M metagenome (GOLD analysis project Ga0207426, IMG submission 184265) | Arabidopsis root microbial communities from the University of North Carolina, USA - plate scrape MF_Cvi_mMS (SPAdes) (version 2) | ecosystem: Host-associated > Plants > Roots > Endosphere...
CGCGACTGGGTCAAGCTCGCCGTCACCCGCGCCCGCGCGACCGGCGACCCGGCGGTGTTCTGGCTGGACGAGGGCCGGGCGCACGACGCGCAGCTGATCGAGAAGGTCAAGGCCCACCTCCCCGAGCACGACACCGAGGGCCTGCAGATCGAGATCATGGCGCCGGTCGACGCGATCACGTTCTCCCTGGAGCGCATCCGCCGCGGCGAGAACACCATCTCGGTCACCGGCAACGTGCTGCGCGACTACCTGACCGACCTGTTCCCCATCCTGGAGCTGGGCACCAGCGCCAAGATGCTGTCGGTCGTCCCGCTGATGAACGGCGGCGGGCTGTTCGAGACCGGTGCCGGCGGCTCCGCGCCCAAGCACGTCCAGCAGCTGGTCAAGGAGAACTACCTGCGCTGGGACAGCCTGGGTGAGTTCCTGGCGCTCGCGGTCAGCTTCGAGCACCTCGCACAGAAGACGGGCAACGCGCGCGCCCAGGTGCTCGCCGACACCCTCGACCGCGCCACCGGCACCTTCCTCAGCGAGAACAAGTCGCCCAGCCGCAAGCTCGGCGGCATCGACAACCGCGGCAGCCACTTCTACCTCGCGCTGTACTGGGCGCAGGAGCTGGCCAAGCAGACCGACGACGCTCAGCTCGCGGAGGCGTTCGCGGCTCTCGCCAAGACGCTGACCGAGCACGAGCAGGCCATCGTCGACGAGCTGATCGCGGTGCAGGGCTCGCCGGCCGACATCGGCGGCTACTTCCAGCCGTCCGTCGACAAGGCCGCGGCGGTCATGCGCCCGTCGACGACCCTCAACCAGGCCCTCGCGACCCTCAGCTGACGCGAGAGCGCGGAAGGCTCTTCCGCCCCGGCCGGCGCCCAGCCGGCCGGGGCGGTTCCGTTTTTCCGGGCGCCGGCGGAGCCGTGGCGCCTTCGCCCCATGGGCGGGTGTGCCGCGGCGCCGGTGGGGCGGTGCCCTGTGCAGGAGTAGCGTCGGCCCGCACGGCGACCGGCCATCACTCACGGGGGTACACCGATGGAACTCACCCAAGTCCGCCTGCTCGTCACGGACTTCCGTGGCTGTTACCGCTTCTACCGGGACGTGCTGGGCCTCGCTCCGCAGTTCGAGGCGCCCGAGGGCCCGTACGCCAAGTTCAGCTGCGCCGACGGCTCGGCGGGTATCGCGTTGCAGGAGCGAGCCCAGATGGCCGAGGTGCTCGGTGAGCTCGGGGCGGCGCCGGACGGATACCGGTCCCTGGTCGTCCTGCGCGTCGACGACCTCGAAGGCCGCTGCGCGGAGCTCACCGGACGCGGCGCCGTCCTCGTGCACGGCCCGGCCCCGATGACGGACCGGATGCGGGTCGCCCACCTGAAGGACCCCGACGGGAACATCGTCGAGCTCCAGCAGTGGCTACGGCCGCGCGCAGCGGTCTGATCCGCCGCGGCTCCTCAGCCCACGAGGTCCAGCACCGGCCGCAGTCCGTCCGGGCGCCGGTCCACCGGAAGCGGGTCCACCGGAAGGAAGGAGCAGCCGACCGCCGTGGCGCCGCCGTCCGCCCTGCGGTCGTCGCCGACCATCAGGACGGCGGCCGGGTCGAGCCCCAGCTCCCGGCAGCCGAGGGCGAAGAGCCGGGGGTCCGGCTTCTGCAGGCCGTGCTCGTAGGACAGCACACAGCGATCGACATGGCCGGCCAGGCCGTGGGCGCGCAGCACCGGCCGCAGATCCCAGCCGATGTTGCTGAGGACGCCGATACGGATGCCGCGCCGGTGCAGCTCCGCGAGCACCTCGGCGGCGTCGGGGTAGGGCTGCCAGGCCTCCGCCGCCCGGGAACGTTCGTAGAGCGCGTCGTACAGGCCCGGATCGGGGAGCGGGACCTGGCGGGCCAGCCCGGTGTACAGCGCCCGGTGGTGGCCGGCGTCGCGGTCCCGGATCTCCCACAGCCCGGCCAGGGCGGCGGGGAGCTCGACGGGCGTGGAGCCGCCGGGCAGCGCGCCGGCGCGTTCGAGTGCGGCCGCCGACCGGACGAGCTCGGCTTCGTCCATGTCCGTGCCGGACGCGGTCAGCGCCGCACGCAGCCATGACTCGGCGGACTCGATCCGCAGCAGGGTTCCGGAGAAGTCGAACAGCACACCCTCGATCACCGTCATGAGCGCCATCCTGCCCGCCGTGCGGTGCCGGGCCAATACGGCCGGGACGCCAGGAAACCGTGGACCGCGGCCGATCCGGCCACCAGGGCCCCGCCCAGCAGCCAGCCCCCGACGACATCCGACAGCCAGTGCACGCCCAGGAAGACCCGGGTGAAGCCGACACCGAGGATCGAGAGCCCGGCCACCGTCCGGGCCGTCCAGTGCCACAGCGGCCGCGCCCCGGTCCGCCGCAGCAGCCACAGGACCAGGGCTCCCGCCACCAGCGCGGACAGCGCATGCCCGGAGGGGAACGCCGTGTAGTGGGCGAAGGCCACCGGGTCCGGCCAGACGGGGCGGTCCCTGCCGACCAGGGCCTTGACCGCCTGCTGCAGCCCCGTCCCGAGGAGCGCGGTGGCCGCCACCCACAGGGCGAGCCGGCGCTCCCCCCGCCGTACGAGCAGACAGACCGCCGCCACGAGCACCGCGCGCATCGTCCACGGGTCCCACACCCAGTCGGTGAGCACCCGGTTGAGGCGGGTCCAGCCGGGCTCGGCGACGGCCGTCCGGTGCAAGGTGCTCGCCAAGGAGGCGTCGAGGGACATCAAGGGGCCCCACCGCAGCACGACGAGGGCGAGCAGCACGCCGAAGAGGAGCGTGCACAGCAGGGCGCAGGGGAGGGCGGGGAGGAGAGGGGCGGATGCCCGCCGGCTGTGGTCTTCCTCGGCGGACGTACGGGTGGTGGGGAGCGGCGTCGAGGGCATGGGACGATCCTCGCCGATGACCGGCGCTCCTCGCGAGGGGCCACGCCCTATGTCAGTGCGCGCAGGCCCGGGATGAAGGCGACCAGCAGGGGGACGGCCGGTACCAGTGTCGCCACCGCCGTCATCCGGAGCCGGCGGCCGGGGGTGAACCGGGGCGCGGGGGACAGCAGCCGGTCCACCCGCTGGGGGACCTGTGCGAGTTGGGTCGGGCAGGGGCCGAACACCCCGCGGTCCTCGTTCAGTTCGACCAGGGCCAGGGCGATCGTCAGCCGGCCGAAGCGGCGCGAGGCCACGTCGTCGGCGGCCAGCTCGACCAGCCGGTGCACCTGGTCGCGGAACGCGGCGAAGACCGGGATCTGCGGGAAGCCCACGGCGAGCGCGGAGGCGCTGTACAGCAGGAGATCGTGCCGGGCCCGTGCGTGGCCCTGCTCGTGGGCGATCAGCGCATCGAGCTGTCGACCCTTCAGGCGCCGCAACGCCGAGGTGGTGATGACCAGTTGGGGCGAGGAGTGCGGCAGCCACCAGGCCTCGGGGCGGTCGCCCTCCAGGACGACCAGGCGCTCGGCGCGGGGCTCCTCGCCGGGCAACAGCGGTGCGCGGCGCAGGAGTTCGTCCCGGCGCTGCCGGCGGCGGGCGCGCGCCGCCCGTACCTCGCGGGTCAGCGCGACGGCCGTCCAGGCCCCGCCGCACGCCAGGAGCAGCGCGAGCACCCCGGCCCACGGCCCGTATCCCTTGAGTGCGTACGCCTCGACGACCACCCGGGGGGCGAAGCCGAACACCGGGCTGCGGACGGTCTCCCAGGCGGCCGAGGCGCTGAGCGACATCGCGAGCACACAGCACAGCAGGACACCGGCCACCACGCACTGCCACACCCACAGGGCGAGCACCGGCTCCCGGTCGGGCCAGTCGGAACGGGCCATCAGCCGTGGCGCCATTGCCGCGGCCAGCACGCCGAGAACCATCAGCGCGAGAGGGACCATCATGGCGTCAGCCTATGAGCGGGCGACTACCCGTTGGTACGGCCGCGAGGCGGATGTGACGTATACCACCTGCGTCAAGGGTGTGGGCCGCCGGACCCGCCGCCCGCCGCCGGGAGGCCGTACGGAGGCCGTACGGAGGCGCTTCGGCGCAGCTCACAGGGCCAGCAGCATCGCCAGCATGCCGATGCCCATCGCCACCCGGCAGGCCCGCAGCACCCCCGGCGGCCCGGCGTCCGCCGGCGCGCCCGCCGCCGTCCCGCCGGCCGCGGAGTCCGCCGCCCGGGCGCCCGCCGGCCCCAGCCGGACCCCGGCGGCGATCACGTACACCGTGTAGTAGGCGAGCAACAGGCCCGTCAGCAGTGGCACTCCGCCCGGCCCGCCGTGCTCCATCCCGCCCATCGCGCCCATCGCGCCCGGCGCAGCCGCCGGCCCCGGCGGGCCCACGGTGCCCGCCGGGCCCGTGAGGTCTGCCGGCACGGCCATCGCCGACGCCATGTACGCCATGGCGAACGTGCCCACCGCGTGGTGCAGATGCCGCCGCGCCAGCGCCCACGCTCCGGCCGTCGCGTAGACCGCGGTGAACACCCAGGGCGACCACTGAGGGGGCGTCACCGCGGACGCGGGCAGCGCCATCGCCGCCATGCCCAGCGCCATCAGCCCTTCGCCGCGGGCTTCGCCCCGGTGCGCCGCCGGACCGGTCCGCGCCCGGACGAGGCAGTACGCGGCGGCCCCGGCGCACAACAGCACCAGCAGCCAGCCGACCCACACCGGTTCGTGCACGGCGCACCTCCCCGAGTACCGCCTGCCGCACGGATCGGGTGCAGAATGCCCGCCCGGCGCCCGGCACACGGGAGCGCACGGACGCACGCAGGGGGAGCGTGAGCGGGTGCGCCGGGAGGTCCCTCAGGGCCGGTAGCGCAGCGGGTGATCCGCCGGAACCTCCGTCAGCACGATCCGGTGGCCGTCCGGATCGGCGATCCACATCTCGATGAGCCCCCACGGCTCCTGGACGGGCGGCCGCAGCACCTCCACCCCGTGCGCCAGGAGCTCCTCGTGCGCCGCTGCCGCGTCGGCCACCTGGAGCCACAGCTGGAGGGTCTCGGTGGCCGGGACCGCGGCGCGGCCGGAGACCTCCAGGAAGCCGCCGCCGAGGAAGTAGACCGTGCCGCGCTCGGGTCCGGTACCGAATTCCCGGTAGATCTCCAGCCCCAGCGCCGTGCCGTAGAACGCCCGCGACCGCTCGGGGTCGGACGGCCGCACCAGCACCCTGCTGCTCAGTACGTGCACCATGCCAGGACCCTACGCCGTCCCCCGCGCGCCCCCGGGCCACCGACGCCGAAAGTCCGTGCCGAACGGCCCTGACACGCCGCACATGCCGCTTGTTAGCCTCCGTACAGCCCTTTGTCCGGCCCTGAGAGGACTGTGCGCACCATGCCCACCGGCGAGCTGACCTTCCGTACCGCCCACGACGCCGACATCCCCGGTCTCGTCGACCTCATCGAGTCGGCGTACCGGGGCGACGCGAGCCGGGCAGGCTGGACGACGGAGGCCGACCTGCTGGAGGGGCAGCGCACCGACCCGGACGGTGTCGCCGCCGTGGTGCGGGCCGAGTCCGGCCGGCTGCTCGTCGCCGAGCGGGACGGCGCCCTGATCGCCTGCTGCCAGCTCGAACACCGCGGGGACCATGTGTACTTCGGGATGTTCGCGGTGCGCCCGCAGCTCCAGGGCGGCGGCCTCGGCAAGGTGATCATCGCGGAGGCCGAGCGGACCGCCCGGGACCTCTGGGGCGCCCGCGAGATGCGGATGACCGTCATCCGGCAGCGCGACGAGCTGATCGCCTGGTACGAGCGCCGCGGCTACCGGCGGACCGGGCAGCTCACCCCGTTCCCGTACGGCGACGAGCGGTTCGGCATCCCGCAGCGCGCCGACCTGGAGTTCGAGCTGCTGGTCAAGCCGCTCGGCCAGGAGGCGACGGGCCGGCCGGTCGCCTCCTGACCGCTCGGCGCCGTCCCGCCCGGATGCTCAGAGCCGTCCCGCCTCGATGATCCGCCGCAGGAACTGCCGGGTGCGGTCCTGCCGCGGGTCCCCGAAGACCCGCTCGGGCGTGCCGCGTTCCACCACCACCCCGCCGTCCAGGAAGCACACCTGGTCGGCGACCTCCCGGGCGAAGCCCATCTCGTGCGTGGCGATGACCATGGTCATGCCCTCCTCCTTGAGGTCGCGGACCACGCCCAGCACCTCGCCGACCAGCTCGGGGTCGAGCGCCGCGGTGATCTCGTCGAGCAGCAGCAGCCGGGGCCGCCCGGCCAGCGCCCGGACGATCGCCACCCGCTGCTGCTGGCCCCCGCTCAGCCGGTCGGGGTACTCCCCGGACCGCCCGCCGAGCCCGAGCCGCTCCAGCAGTTCGTGGGCCCGCGCCTCCGCTTCGGCGCGCGGCACCCCGTGCACCCGGCGGGGCGCCAGGGTGATGTTGTCCAGCACGGTCATGTGCGGGAAGAGGTTGTAGGCCTGGAAGACGACGCCGATCCGGCGGCGCACCGCGTCCACGTCGGCCCGCGGATCGGTGATCTCCGCGCCGTCCAGGAAGATCGCGCCGTCGTCGATCTCCTCCAGCAGGTTCGCGCAGCGCAGCAGCGTGGACTTGCCCGACCCCGAGGCGCCGATCAGCGCCGTCACGGTGTGCGGCGCGACCGCCAGATCCACGTCCCGCAGCACGACCGTGCCGAGTCCGTACGACTTGCGCACGGACTCCAGCCGCAGCACCGGGCCGCCGGCGGGCGCCGCCTCGCCTGCCTTGTCGCCGGCCGGGCGCGGGGTGTCGTCCGTGGTGCTCATACCAGTCCTCCCTGGGCGCGCCGGCGGTCCATACGGGCCGTCACCCAGTCCGTGCACCGCGTCATGGGGATGGTGAGCGCCACGAAGACGAGCCCGGCCACGACGTACGGCGTGAAGTTGAAGTCCTTGCCGGCGATGATCTGGGCCGCGTAGACCGCGTCCACCGCCCCCGCGATCGACACCAGACCGGTGTCCTTCTGCAGCGAGACCAGGTCGTTCAGCAGCGGCGGCACCACCCGCCGCACCGCCTGCGGCAGCACCACGAAGCGCAGCGTCTGTCCGCTGGTCAGGCCCAGCGACCGGGCCGCGGCCCGCTGCGAGGGGTGCACCGATTCGATGCCCGCCCGGAAGACCTCGGCGACATAGGCCGAGTACGTCAGCACCAGCGCGGAGCCGCCGAGCAGCACGGGGTCGGTGGTCACGCCCTGCAGCCGCAGCGCCGGCACCCCGAAGACCACCATCAGCAGACAGATGATCAGCGGCAGTCCGCGGAAGAAGTCGGTGTAGGCGGTGGCCAGGGCGCGCAGCGGGAAGAACACCGGGCCGCGCAGCGTCCGGGCCACCGCCAGCAGCAGCCCGAGCACCAGCACCGCCGCCCCGCACACCACCAGCAGCCGCAGGTTCAGCAGCAGCCCGTCCAGCACCTCCGGCAGCGCCTTGGCGGCGTACTCGGCGCTGAAGAACGTCTCCCGGGTACGCGGCCAGCCGGGGGAGCGGGTGATCACGAGGTAGAGGACGGCGGCGGTGACCAGGGTGCTCAGCGCGGCGACGGCGGTGGCGCGCCGGGTCCTGGCTCGCCGGAAGCGCTCCCGCTCGATCCGCCGCTGCGAGGGCACGTACCCGTCGTCGGCCCCGTCCCGTGCCGTCCGGAGTTTCGACACACCTTCTCCGTACGTCACTTGAGCACCGGGACGGACACGGCGTCGGTCAGCCACTTCTTCTCCAGCGCGGCGAGGGTGCCGTCCTTGCGCAGCGCGTCGACCGCGGCCGTCACACACCGGGTGAGCCGGCTCTCCCTGTCCAGGACCAGGCCGAACTGCTCGTGGGCGGCGCCGGTATCCGCGAACTGCCCGACGACCTCGGCGTTCTTCACCTCGGCCGAGGTGATGTAGAAGGCCGTCGGCAGGTCGGTCAGGATCGCGTCGACCTGGCCGTTCTTCAGCGCGGACTTGGCGAAGTCGTTCTTCTGGAACACGGCGGGGCGCTGCGCCGGCCGGACGGTGTCCTCGACGACGTCCAGGCTGGTGCTGCCGACCTGCGCGCCGAGCTTGAGGCGCCGCAGGTCGGCGACGCTCCTGGCCTTGGCCGCGGGAGAGCCCTTGAGGGCGACGACGGCCTGGCGCACGTCGTAGTAGCCGGAGGAGAAGGCGACGGCCCGCTTGCGGGCGGGGCTGATGGAGATCTGGTTGATGTCGAAGTCGAACTTCTTCGCGCCGGGCGCGAAGGCGTTGTTGAACGGCACGGTCCGCCAGTCCACCGCGCCCTTGCCGTAGCCCAGCCGGCGGGCGACGGCGTAGGCGACGGCCGATTCGAAGCCCTTGCCACTGGCCGGGTCGTCGTCATGGAACCAGGGCGCGTAGGCGGGCTTGTCGGTGCCGACGGTGAGTTTGCCGTCCGCCACGGTGGCCAATCTGCCGCGGTCACAGCTCTGTTGTCGCGGCCCGGCGGCGCCCGGGCCGCCGGGCGACGCGTCCTGCGGGGCACAGCCGACGGCCGCGGTGAGCAGCACGACGGTGGCGCAAGCGGCAAGTCCGAGGGGGCGGTTGGCGAGGCGCATGGCGGGAGAGTGGCAGTGCGCGAGGCAGTCTGTCGAGATCACCGGGGGAAACGTCCGCATGCTGGAATCACATTGCGGCGCTGTGACGTGCACGTTTCCCCGCCGGCAGGGGTGGGGCCCGAGGAGTCGGCACGCCCCACCCGGCTCAGCTCGTCCGGTGCCGCCTCACGCCGTGAAGCGGACCGCCCGCCGGATCTCCGGCTGGTCGGTCACCACACCGTCCAGCCCGAAGCCCCGCGCGAGGCGCAGCTGATCGTGGGTGTTGACGGTCCAGCCCACGACCTTCAGATGCGCGGCATGTGCCCGCTCGACCAGTTCCAGGGTGAGCCGGCGGATGTTCAAGGAGAGCATCGTCGCGCCGACGGCCTGCGCCCGGTCGACCACGTCCGCGCCGTACCTGCTGCCGACCAGCGCGGTGCGCACGCCGGGCAGCAGGGTCCGGATCGCCGCCAGCGCCTCGTCGTGGAAGGAGATCACGTCGACCCGGCCGACCAGATCGCGCGACCGCATCACCTCGGCCAGCGCCTGCGCGGCCGCCACGTCCTTGATCTCGGCCTGCAGCGGCGCCCTGACCGCTTCCACGACCTCCTCGAAGACGGGGATCCGCTCGCCCCGCCCGGCGTCGAGTTCGCGGAGCTCGGCGAGGGTGCGCTCGGCGATCGGGCCGGCGCCGTCGGTGGTGCGGTCCACATCCGCGTCGTGCATCACCACGAGCGCGCCGTCCTTGCTCAGGTGCAGGTCGAGTTCGATGACATCGAGGCCCTCGTGCTCGGCGCGCACGAAGGACCGCAGGGTGTTCTCCGGCTCCACGCCCATCATCCCGCGGTGTCCGATGGTGAGAAAGGACAAGGCTGCCTCGCTTCTGTCGGCTCGGTGCTGGTGTCGGCTCTGTCCACGTGCCGACCGTCGGGCGTCGGCAAGGGCGCTACGAAATGGCGCACAGCCTAACGGGACCGACCGGCGGAAAACGGGCTGCCGGACCGGACCGCGGTGTGTCCAGTACGGGTACCCGCCATATCCGGCTTCAGACCGTCTCACCCTCGCGTGGGCGAGTCCTCGTGGCGCTGACGGCGCCCGGGACGGCAGGTCGGCCGCCGCGGGCCCGGCGTCCGCCCCGCGCGGCGGCTATGGCATATGCCACACGTTCCGGAGGTTTGCTGCCCGGCGCGGCCCCGGAGAAACCGCCGAAACCCTTGGCATTACTGGCAGGAAGTCCCGCCCTTGGTGCTGACGGCAGGAAAAACAGGCGCGAGCGGCGGGGGTGGGCAGAATAATTTTCAGCAGCGCCACTTGAGTGGGCGATCCTCGGCTGGTTACCGTGTTCTGACAACACGATCTATCGCCGGAGGGCAGTCATGACGGAAATTCTTTCGCCTGTGGGTGTCCGTGGGGCCACCACGACCGCAGGGAGCGTGGTCGAGCACCCGGCGTGGCCCGTGCTCAAGGAGGCGGTCGAGACCCTCCGCCCCTGGCAGTCCAAGGACGGTTCGATCGACCTGACGGCGGACGGCGCCCCGCGCGCCGAGGCCGTCCGTACGGAGGTCGACCGCGTGATAGCGGCCCTCGGCGAGCTCGCCCCGCTGCTGCCGCACAACGCCGCCTACCACGACGCGCTCGTCGCCGACCTGCGCCGCTGGGCCGACAGCGGCTTCGGCGTGCCGGACTTCCTGGACTCCCTGCTCGCCTTCCAGCCCGCCCGGCAGCGTGCCGACGGCCTCCAGCACCTCGTGCTGTTCCCCATGTACACCCAGAACGGCAACCCGGACCGCAACTTCGAGGCCGTCGTCCTGCGCATGGTCTGGCCGGACTGGCTGGCCGAGCTGGAGCGCACC
>Ga0207426_1002848_pt1 | contig 10291 bp, 8 predicted proteins | sample AraplaMF_Cvi_mMS_FD_184265 | JGI IMG/M metagenome (GOLD analysis project Ga0207426, IMG submission 184265) | Arabidopsis root microbial communities from the University of North Carolina, USA - plate scrape MF_Cvi_mMS (SPAdes) (version 2) | ecosystem: Host-associated > Plants > Roots > Endosphere ...
CCACCGTGATCGCGGTGTTCGGCAATCTGACGTCGGGGTTGATCGCGCCGATCGCGGGATCGTTCCAGGATTTGAGCTTGCCGAGGTAGATGTCGGCGAGCACCTGCCCGGTGAAACGGATCTGGCCAGGCTTGACGCCCTCGATAGCGACCACTGGCACGACGCCTCCGATCACGATCGGGAATTGCATCAGCCCGAGCCTGTCCAGCTCCTTCGGGTCGAGCGGCATGTCGCTGGCGCCGAAATCGACGGCTTCCGTCTTGATCAGGCTGAGGCCGATGCCGGAGCCGACGGCTTGATAGCTGACGACGTTGCCGGTCTTGGCCTTGTACGCCTCGGTCCATTTCGCCATCAGGGGCGAAACGGAGGTTGAGCCGGCACCTCTGATTTCGGCAGCCCCGCTGTGCGTGGCGATGAGCAGAGCGGTGAGGTTGATGAATAGCTTGATGTGGTTCTGCATGTGCGCGACGCTAACAGGTGAGGCAGGAAGCCGATGTGGCCGATGTCACAAGGACGTCGCGATGCATTCGCGCTGGCCATTGCGCGTCGACTACACCACACGGTTCGTGGCCGCCGCGTCGTCTGATTGGGGGAGATCGAGGTCTTAAGCGTGCCCGGCCGGGCCGTCCTTACGCTGGGTGGCGCCGGGTCGGGACCACCAGCAATTCGGGGTAAACCGCCTGTCAGGTGGCCAAATCGCGCCCTTTCGCGACCTACGGCGGCTTTATTCCCGCCATGGATGCTTTAAGGAAGAGGCAGGATCAGGTCGCAGCCGCCCGCCGGCGGTGCTAGAGCCTGATGCAGGAATAATGGGCCGGGCCTGGACGGCTCGCCCGCAAGGATGAAGGATATGAGGCAATGATCCAGACGGTTGGCATCATCGGGGCAGGGACAATGGGGAATGGCATCGCGCAAATCTGCGCGGCGGCCGGGCTCTCGGTCGTGATGGTCGACATTTCCGATGCCGCGGTGAACCGCGGAATTTCGACTGTCGGCGGCAGCCTCGAGCGCCTGGTCAAGAAAGAGAAGATGTCGGCGGCCGATCGTGAGGCGGTGCTCAAGCGCATCACCGGCACAACGGATCGCGCCAAGCTTGCCGATTGCGATCTGGTCATCGAGGCCGCAACCGAGAACGAGGAGCTCAAGGTCAAGATCCTCAAGGACCTCTGCGCGACGTTGTCGCCGCGCACGCTGCTCGCGACCAACACCTCGTCGATCTCGATCACGAAGCTCGCCGCGGCGACCGATCGTCCCGACCGGTTCATCGGGATGCACTTCTTCAACCCGGTGCCGGTGATGGCGCTGCTGGAACTCATCCGCGGCCTGCAGACCTCGGACGATACCCACGCCAAGGCACTCGATTTCGCCAAGCGCGTCGGCAAGGTCGCGATCACGGCCAAGAACAGCCCGGGATTCGCCGTCAACCGCATCCTCTGCCCGATGATCAACGAGGCGATCTTCGCGCTCCAGGAAGGGATCGCGACGGCGGAAGAGATCGACGCCGGCATGAAGCTCGGCTGCAACCACCCGATCGGGCCGCTGGCTCTGGCCGATCTCGTCGGGCTCGACACCATGCTTTCGGTGATGGAGGTCTTCTACAAGGGGTTCAACGACCCCAAATACCGGCCCGCGCCGCTGCTGAGGGAAATGGTCGATGCAGGCCATCTCGGTCGCAAGACCGGGCAGGGCTTTTACAGCTACGGCGCCTGATCAACCGATCACCTTTGCGCGGGCGGCGGGCCTCAATGCCCGCCGCTGCATCGCGCAATTTGCGCTGTGACAAAGACGTCTCGCGCAATTGCCCCGACAATGTCGAACGGACGGCTTCGCGGGACCAATGAACGGAACACAAAGGATATGTCGGATCGACTGAAGGCCGAGCGGGAAGCGGCGGCCGAACGGCGGAACCTGCTGACTCTCGACGCGATCGAGCGCACCGGGATCACCGACGAGATGATCTCCGAACTCGTCACCCGCTTCTACGGCCGCGTGCGCGAAGATGCGCTGCTCGGGCCGGTGTTCGCCGTCGTGCAGAACTGGGACGGGCATCTCGCCAGGCTCAGGGATTTCTGGTCCTCGGTCGTGCTGATGAGCGGTCGCTATCACGGCTCGCCGATGCGGGCGCATTTGCCGCTCGGTCTGGTGGCTGATCATTTCGACCGCTGGCTCGATCTGTTCGAGCAGACCGCGCGCGAGGTCTGTCCGCCGCCGGCAGCTCGCCTGTTCATCGACAAGGCGCGCCGCATCGCCGACAGTTTCGAGATGGCATCGGCCACCGTCGCCGGTTCGATCGCCGTGCCGCGTCACGTGCTGAGATCCTGACGACGACCGGCTGCCTGTGAAACATACAGGGACGTCGCGCGTTTTGCAGCGCGGCGTAAAGCGCGCTGCACCAATTCCGGCATCATCGGTCTGATCTGCAAAATCATCATGCGGCTCGCGCAGCTTGACGTTGCATTGTGAAAAACGCGCTTGAATGCGTTAATCGCTGCTCAATCAAAACGAGCAAAGCCATATTGATGCACTGCGGCGCCAATTCTTCGCCATGTTTTCGGCAGAGTTCCAGCGCCTGCTTGCAAACATGTCCCGCGCACCGATGATTTCCGACTCTTCATCGTCCGAAAGTCCCACGCAGGACGAGATCGGCGCGTGCGCCGAGCAGACGCGGCGAACGGTCATGCTCGGCGCACTCGCCACCACCGCGTGCCTCGGTTGTTCCTCGCACGTGCGCGCAGGCGAGGAGCCGCCCGGGTCCGACGAGCGGCCGCAGAAGGGCGATGTGCTCGTCTTCTCCGAAGGCGACAAGGAGGGAAAGCTGGTCACCGCGGCCGACCTGCCGGCCGGCGGACCGCCGGTGCATGCCTGGCCGAAGGATCCCAAGACATCGGTGGTACGCAGCGCATCCCGGCTCAACGAGATCCTGATCATCCGGCTCGATCCGGCCGAGCTCGACGACAAGACGCGCGAACGCGCCGTCGACGGCATCATCGCCTATTCGGCAATCTGCGCGCACGCCGGGTGTCCTGTCACCGCCTGGGTGAAGAGCGACGTCGGCGACAAGGAGGTGTTCAAGTGCATGTGTCACAACTCCGAATACGATCCCCGTGCGGGCGCACAGGTCGTGTTCGGACCGGCGCCGCGACGGCTCGCGGCGCTGCCGCTGGCGCTCGCTGACGGATCGCTGACGGTCGCCGGCAACTTCATCGGAAAGGTAGGTGGCGCACAGCCGGGATGACGGACGGTGCGGGCTCGCGCCCGCGTCACGAGAGGCCGTGTCCGCCGTGGGCGGACGGCGGGACGAACGACAAGAATTCACAACAAGAATTCAGAACAAAGAATTCAAACGGATGAAAAAGGGGAACGTCCATGAAGATGTTGATGACCAGGAAGCAATGGTACCTGTCCGGCTTCGTCGCCTTCGCCTGCCTCGCCTCGACCGCCGCCGTCGCCGGCCCGATCGAGAATTATGCGCCGGTCACCCAGCAGCGCCTGGAGAATCCGGAACCCGGCAATTGGATGCTCTATCGTCGAACCTATGACGGGCACGGCTACAGCCCGCTCGACCAGATCAACGCCTCGAACGTGAAGAACCTCACCCCGGTCTGGACCTTTGCCACGGGCGTGGTCGAGGGTCACGAAGCGCCGCCGCTCGTCAATAACGGCGCCATGTTCGTGACGACGCCGATGGGGCAGGTGATCGCGATCAACGCCAGGACCGGCGACGAATACTGGCGCTACAAGCGGCAGCTTCCCGACGACCTGTTCCAGCTGCATCCGACCAACCGCGGCGTCGGCATGTGGGAGGACAAGCTGTATCTCGCGACCACCGACGACCATGTTGTGGCGCTCGACGCCAAGACCGGCAAGGTGCTGTGGGACACCAAGGTGCAGGACTACAGGAAGGGTCAGTACATGACCCTGATGCCGCTGATCGTCGAAGGCAAGGTCATCGTCGGCGGCTCCGGTGGCGAACTCGGCGTGCGCGGCTATGTTGCCGCCTTCGATGCCAAGGACGGCAAGGAGCTGTGGCGCACCTTCACGATCCCGGGCGAGGGCGAGCCCGGCCACGACACCTGGCAGGGCGATGACTGGAAGACCGGCGGCGGCTCCGCCTGGATGACCGGCAATTACGACAAGGACACCAAGACGATCTACTGGGGCGTCGGCAATGCCGCGCCATGGCCCGGCGAGACGCATCCCGGCGACAATCTCTACACCTCGTCGGTGCTCGCGCTCGATCCCGCGAACGGCAAGATCAAGGCCTATCACCAGTACCACCAGAACGATTCATGGGATTGGGACGAGGTCGACGCGCCCATGCTGATCGACCTGCAGCGCGATGGCCGCACCATCAAGAGCCTGATTCATCCGGGCCGTGACGCGATCTTCTGGGTGCTCGAGCGCACGCCGAGCAAGATCAACTACGTCGCCGGCTGGCCGTTCGTCGCAACCGACGTCTGGAAGGGCATCGATGAGACCGGCAAGCCGATCGTCGATCCCGCGCACAAGCCGGTCATCGGCAAGCGCGTGGAGTTCTGTCCGTCATTGTGGGGCGGCAAGGACTGGCCGTCGGCGGCCTACAGCCAGAAGACCGGCCTCGTCTATGTCCCCGCCAACGAGAATTTCTGCGGCGGCTTCACCGGCGAGAAGGTGCCGCTCAAGGCGGGCGAGCTATGGCTCGGCACCAAGCCGGAGGACATCGGGCTGAAGACCAAGCCCGGCGCCGATCATTTCGGCGAACTGCAGGCCTGGGATCCCGCCACGGGCAAGAAGGTGTGGCAGCACAACTTCCCGAAGTCGCAGCTGTTCGGCTCGGTGACGGCGACCGCCGGCGACCTCGTCTTCGTCGGCGGCACCAACGACCGCAACTTCCGCGCCTTCCACGCCAAAACGGGCGAGCTGCTGTGGGAGCAGAAGACCAATTCCGGCATCATGGGCATGCCGGTGTCCTATGAGATCGACGGCACCCAGTACATCGCGATCCAGTCGGGCTGGGGCGTAGACGCCCAGCGCATCCAGGATGCGCTGGTGACCAACAACATCGGCATCGAGGCCAATGTGCCGCAAGGCGGGGTCGTTTGGGTGTTCGCGTTGAAGAAATAGCTCCGCGGGCGGATCGAAAGAAGCGGAGCAGCAGGGGGGTGGAGAATGCGGCGGACGGCAACGTCCGCCGCATTCCTGCGTCTTCCTACTTCCCCGATCGCTCCACCTTGTCCTTTTCCTTCTGATTCATCTCGCGAATCTTCGGATCCGGATTGTGCTGTCCCGTTGTCTCCGTGGTCGAGGGCGGGGGGGCGCTCGTGTTCGGCATTGAGTTCTGCTCCGGCGTCGAGGGACGCGTTGCGGTCGCCGGTGGCGTCGTGTTGCTCTGGGCGTAACTGGTCGCGGCGGGCAAAAGAAAGGCGCTCGACAGCAACGAGACTGCGAGCGCCTTTGGGATGTTTGTCATCGATCTGCTCCTGTCAGATCGATGGAAACGGCGCGAGATCGTTTGTGTTCCGTCTCGCGCCTCTGTTTCGCCTCACGCTTCCAATTGCTTGCCGAGCGGCAGGCTGCGGATGCGTTTTCCCGTCGCGGCGAAGATCGCGTTCATCAGTGCCGGCGCAAACGGCGGGACGCCGGGCTCGCCGACGCCGCTCGGCGGGGTGTCCGGTCCGGGCGGCACGATGTAGACATTGGTCACCACAGGCGACTCGTCGATCCTGACGACCTGGAAGTCGTCAAAATTCTTCTGCTGCACCTTGCCGTCCTTGAAGCTGATCTCGCCGTATTTGGCGAGGCTCAGCCCCATGATCGCGGCGCCTTCGATCTGCGAGGCGATGCGTTCGGGGTTGACGTAGGTGCCGCAGTCGATGGCGGTGTCGACCCGTGGCACCGTCAGCTTGCCCTTGTCGTCGACGGCGACCTCGACGATGGTTGCGATGTAGCTGACGAAGCTGCGGTGCACGGCGATGCCGAGACCGTGGCCCTTCGGTACCTGACGGCCCCATTCGCCCTTTTCGGCGACGAGCTCGACCACCTTGCGCAGGCGCGCGGTGTCGATCGGGTAACTGTCTTGGGGCTCGCCGTAGTTCCACATGTCCTTCACCGCGGGCTTGACGATGCGCGGGCTGCCGATCAGCGCGAGCAGCGTCTCCTTCTGGTCGCGCCCGGTTGCAGCTGCGATCTCGCCGACCATCGATTGCACCGCGAACGCACGCGGAATGTTCGAGACCGAGCGGAACCAGCCGATGCGGGTGAATGCCGCGGCCTCCGGGTTTTCGCAGGAGATATTGGCGATTTCGAACGGCATGTCGACGAGTCCCATGCCGAGCTCGAAGGGCGCCGCGTGCTTGGCGCCCGCCGCGAAGGTCGAGGCGATGGTCGGCGCGACGCTGCGATGGCGCCACGCGATCACCTTGCCGCTCTTGTCCAGGCCCGCCTCGATGCGCTCCACCGAGACGGTGTGCAGGAAGTCGTGGTGGACGTCGTCCTCGCGCGTCCACTGCACCTTCACCGGCGCGCCGAGCTCCTTCGACAGCAGCGCGGCCTCGAGCGCGAAGTCGCATTTCGACTTGCGGCCGAAACCGCCGCCGAGCAGCGTTACATTGACGGTGACATTCCCCTCGGGAATGCCGAGCGTCTTGGCGACGTCCTCGCGCGTGCCGCCGGGGCTCTGCACCGGCGCCCAGATCTCCGCCTTGTCGCCCTTGACGTCGGCAACCGCGACCGGGGGCTCCATGCTGGCATGGGCGAGGTGGGGCAGATAGTATTCGCCGACCACGACCTTGTCGGCGGTCTTGAGCGCGGCGTCGGCATCGCCCTCGGCGCGCACGACGAGGCCGGGCTTGCGCGAGGCCTCCTCGAGCTCCTTGCGATAGGCGACCGAGTCGTATTTGCCGTTGGCGCCATCGTCCCAGGTCAGCTTCAGCGCGTCGCGGCCCTTGATTGCAGCGCCCGTGTTACGCGCGATCACCGCGACGCCGCCGAGCGGCTGGAACTTCGACGGCCACGGCCAGCCCTGAACCTTCATCACCTTCTCGACGCCGGGAACCTTCAGCGCCGCATCGGGATCGAAGGAAACCAGCTTTCCGCCTGTGACCGGCGGACGCGCGATCACGGCGTATTTCATGCCTGGGAGCCGCACGTCGGCGCCGTAATGCGCCTTGCCGGTGGTGATGTCGTGGAGATCGACGATCCCGACCTGGCCCTTGCCGAGATAGCGGAAATCCTTGGGATCCTTCAGCTTGAGGCCTTCGATGCTGGGCACCGATTCCTTGGCGGCATCGGCTGCGAGCTCGCCGAAACCGAGCTTGCGCCCGCTGGCGCCGTGGACGACCTCGTGGTTGACGGCCTTGACCTCGGTCGCCGGCACGCGCCAGCGCTTCGCCGCGGCCTGCTCCAGCATGGTGCGCGCGGAAGCGCCGATCTGGCGCATCGGAATCAGATAGTGCCGCGTGCTGCGTGAGCCGTCGGTATCCTGGTTGCCGAACTTGACCTCGTCGCCATGGGCCTGCTGCACCTTCACGCGTGACCAGTCGGCTTCCATTTCCTCGGCCACGATCAACGGCAGGCTGGTGCGGACGCCGGTGCCCATCTCGGAGCGGTGCGCGAGGATGGTGACGGTGCCGTCGGGTGCGACCGCGACGAACACGCGCGGATCGACCACGACGCCGTGCGGCATCTTGCCGGCGCCGGTCTCATAGGCGAACGCCTGGCGCGACATCACGGGCGCGGCGAGCACGAAGCCGCCGGTGATGCCCAGTCCCTTCAGGATGCTGCGGCGCGAGACCTTCTCGATCTTGATGTTCTTTTCGAAGCCGCGAAGCTTCGTGGGATTGTCGATGAAATTCATGTCACACCCCCGTCGATGCGAGATGGATCGCGTTCTCGATGCGCTGGTAGCAGCCGCAGCGGCAGATGTTGCCGGACATCGCCTCGCGGATCTGGTCATGCGAAGGCTTCGGATTGTCCATCAGAAGCGCGGCGGCCTGCATGATCTGGCCGGCCTGGCAGAAGCCGCATTGCGGCACGTTGACCTGGCGCCAGGCCTTCTGGACCGGGTGATCGCCGTTCGGATGCAGCCCCTCGATCGTGGTGACCTCGCGTCCGGCGACGTCGTTGATCGACGTGATGCAGGAGCGCACCGCTTGCTTGTCGACGATGACGGTGCAACTGCCGCACAGGGCCTGGCCGCAGCCAAACTTGGTGCCGGTGAGCCCGGCTTCGTCACGCAGGAACCAGAGTAGCGGGAGATCCGGGTCGCCGTCCCAGCTCTGTTCCTGGCCGTTGATCTTCACCTTGATCATGATCGTTCCTCGCTCTTCATAAGCATATGCCAAATTCAAAATTCGCCGACGCTGGCCGGCGACGGTCGATGCCTCCTCTCGACAGATCCCGCCGTCGTCCCACGCGGGCAAATCCCGGAGGGAGGCAGGAACGCCGATGGCGATGTCTGGATGTGCTCGATACCTCCCGTTTTTGTTCTTGATTGTTGAACGTCGTGCGGCATCGTGACGGCCCGATCGTAGCAGAAATCGCGCCGGCCCGGCGTTCACAGCCGGGTGTTCTCACCGGGAAAAGATTGCATCGACGGTTTGTCAAAAGCAGGGCGCGTCATCGCGCCGAGTAGACCGGGCGTTTGCAAACAAGGGTTGCGATGGAAAAAAGCTTCGTCCGCCAGAAAGACTGTGCGGACGAAGCAAGATGCCTCAGTCGAGGGAGGGAGAAACGCAGGGACCGGGAACTTCAAGACGGAAGTCGGGACGCTGCGCAGTCATTCAGAGACCAGGACTGAGGGAACCAATCGCCCTCGCATACGCGTCACTTGCAGATGGATGCGGCCTCGCCGCGACTTTGCGGGGCAAGGCCCGTCCGGCTCGCTGGGGCTGATCGAGGCCAGCGAGCCGATCGGGTATGGCGTACGTCCGACCGCCTTGCGCAAGCGGTTTCGTCAGGCGGCCTTGCTCAGGCAGCTTTGGCTTTGGCGACGTGGGTCGCGATCGCGTCCATCAGCGCCGGTGACAGGCAATCATAGGGCTCGAGCCCGATCTCCTTCAGCCGCGAACGAATCCCGGACATCTGCTCCGGCTTCACGCCCGCTTCGATCACCGACGAGACGAAGGCGGCGAATTGCGGCGCCTGCGAGCCCTGCTCCTGGAAAAGCTCGGGATGGATGAAGTCGAGGCCGTAGAACGGATGGTTCTTGTTCTCGATACGGCCGAACATGTGGGTGCCGCAGGCCTTGCAGGCGTGGCGCTGGATCACCGCGGAGGCATCGACGATCTGGAGCTTGTCGCCGTTCTCGAGCACGGTGACGTTCTGGCGCGGCACGACGGCGACGACGGAGAACGTCGCGCCCTGCGGCTTCCAGCACTTGGTGCAGCCGCAGGCGTGGTTGTGGGCGACGTCGCCCTTGACGGCGACCTTGACCTGGTGGTCCTTGCATTTGCAGGCAAGCGTGCCGCCGGCAAAGCTGCCGCTGCCTTGTTTGAGGCCGTTGTCGATCGAGGGATGGAGTGCAACAGTCATGGGCCGATCCTCCTTGGGGGTGACGCTTTCGAGCTAGTAGACGACGACGGAACGAATGGATTTGCCCTCGTGCATGAGGTCAAAGCCCTTGTTGATCTCTTCGAGCTTGAGCACGTGGGTGATCATCGGATCGATCTGGATCTTTCCGTCCATGTACCAGTCGACGATCTTCGGCACGTCGGTGCGGCCGCGAGCGCCGCCGAAGGCGGTGCCGCGCCAGTTGCGCCCGGTGACGAGCTGGAACGGGCGGGTGGCGATCTCCTTGCCGGATTCGGCAACGCCGATGATGATCGAGGTGCCCCAGCCGCGATGGCAGGCTTCCAGCGCCTGGCGCATCACCGTGGTGTTGCCGGTGCAATCGAAAGTGTAGTCGGCGCCGCCGTCGGTGAGGCCGACGAGGTGCTGGACGATGTCGCCGGTGATCTTCTTGGGGTTGACGAACTCGGTCATGCCGAACCTGCGGCCCCAATCCTCCTTGGAATCGTTGATGTCGACACCGATGATCTTGTCGGCGCCGGCCATCTTGGCGCCCTGGATCACGTTGAGGCCGATGCCGCCGAGGCCGAACACGACCACGTTGGAGCCAGGCGTGACCTTGGCGGTGTTGACGACGGCGCCGACGCCGGTGGTGACGCCACAGCCGATGTAGCAGCTCTTGTCGAAGGGAGCGTCCTCGCGGATCTTGGCGACCGCGATCTCCGGCAGCACGGTGAAGTTCGAGAAGGTCGAGCAGCCCATGTAGTGGTAGACCGGCTTGCCCTTGTAGGAGAAGCGGCTGGTG
>Ga0207426_1002849_pt1 | contig 10290 bp, 6 predicted proteins | sample AraplaMF_Cvi_mMS_FD_184265 | JGI IMG/M metagenome (GOLD analysis project Ga0207426, IMG submission 184265) | Arabidopsis root microbial communities from the University of North Carolina, USA - plate scrape MF_Cvi_mMS (SPAdes) (version 2) | ecosystem: Host-associated > Plants > Roots > Endosphere ...
ACTGGTACCCTACCAAGATGTACCTCCAGCAGGCTTGCCTGCCCACACAATTCAGACTCAGTCAATGGAATCTGTCTATCAAAGATGCAGACAAGGAAAAAGTGTATTCATTCATGAAAGCTACCGTAGACGCGGATACGATTATCGGCAAACACCTCTTCATCTTCGGCGGCAAAGGCAGTGGTAAGACCGCCCTCGGCATCGGCATCGCGACTGAATCTGCGATTAAACACAAGGCTTGTCTCTACACCACTGCAATGAAACTGTTTAGCCTTTTCGCACTTTCTGATGAAGACATCCGGCAGGAAGATCCGAACCTCTGGACATGGCGAACTACATCATTACTTGTCATTGACGATATCAATCCAGGACAACCGATTCCAAAAGATATCGTGAGTGCGGATCAGTTTATGGGATATATGGATAGTGAGGCGAACCGCCGTGCACTGAAAAACAAAAATGTAATCTGGATCTTAGGGGATGATACGACGTATACAGAATGGCTGCAAATGCTCCATAATATTGGGGTACCGAAAGAAAGTATCGCTGCTATTTACCTGCCGCAGGGGAAGATGTAATTACTTGCTTTTAATGATGTAATTACTTGCATTAAATTAGGTGTCATTAATTCAGGGGAATGCCTTCCCCTATTTTTTTCATAAATCCCAACACCATCACCTCTTTACACAAACCACCAACCCTTACGGCAATATATGATTCTCATACGCAAACGTCACCAAATGCGTCAAACTCTTCACATCAAATCGCTTATATAAAGGAATAATCCTCTTCTCTATCGCCGACTGCGTCACATTCAACTCATGCGCAATCTCCTTAAATGACCTCCCTTGCGCTAACATCGCCAGGGCCTCCTTCTCCTTATGCGAAATCGCATAATAATGAAACAACTTCTTATTCAACTCCTCCTCAAACTCCGCCTTCTCAGGCCCATACGCTGCATAATGCATCACCTTTCCCAATTTCAACCGATGGCTGACCTGATTCCGCCCAATAATCTCCGTTACCCGCCCATTCTCCGACCTAAACACCCCCACCCGCACAATCAATGGCACCGCAGTTCCATTCTTATGCACTTTCTTCAACTCTATCGTAAAACTATACTTCTCCAACTCCTCCGACCTGCTCATAATAAACATCAATGCCTTGTCATTCAACTCGAATGAAAAAGGTTTATACTCCGGCGTTGTAATATCCACAATACTGAGCATATTGATCTCATTATCATCATACCCCAGCACCTCTTCCCAACCATCAGCATAAATCATCCTGTTCTCCTTAAAGGAATACACATATATCGCTTCCTCCGGAAACCGCTGAATGGTACGTCTTAAACTAACCGCCTGTTCGCTGTTCAAATCTGCAGGCAAAGCTGTGATCATAGATCTTGAAAACTCCCCGGGATTGGACATGACAAATTTTTAATTCCTCTAATTTAAGCATTTCCGTATCAAACTGCGGAATTTCGCAGTTGTCACCCGATAAAAACCGGATTATTTTTGCGGAACCTTTCAACCATTTCTTTAGAGACCCCAAAAAAACATTAACCCCTTTAGTACTACAACTTTTCTATTGCCAGGGTATAGGGCAGGCACTAACCTTCGCTTGCCCTTGCCGTTGGTCCGGAAGATTACTGGAAGTAGTAGGTAAATGAAGATCATCCATCCCCAAAAAAATAGCCCCATTAACACCATTAACCTTTAACCCCATTAACCCTTTAGCCCTTTAACCCTTTAACCCCATCAACCCCTTTAACCCCCAAAGCCCCTCCCTTCAATGTTTCCCCTCCCTGAAAACCCACCCCCTATACCTTAATCCTCTATCATTTAATTACCCCCGCCGCAGCCAACTGCTATGATATTCACCTGATTATTTTTAAATAAAAAATTCAAAATGACACACTACCAACATCCCACCCATTTCCATTATTCAATAAAAAATCCTAATTTGACTAAATAGACCATTAACACAAGAAATAACCCATTCCCTCAACCCATTCACCCTCAACCTATGTCAAACCCAAACCTCACCCACGTTGAAAAATCCACTTTTTCCATCCTCAACAACGATCATGAACCCATTGGATACGGCTTCTTCATCGACCCACACGGCACCGCCCTCACCTGCTACCACCTAATCGTCCATCTCACCACCATCCGTATCAAAGACTACTACGGAACCGAATGCATCGCCACCATAAATAAATACCACACCCAATACAGTACCACCGAATCCGATATCGCCGTTCTTCAAATCCCCATCCACTCTCCCACATTCCTCCCCATCCCCCTCCCCAAATCAATAGACAAAGAAATGACCGTTATCGAAGTAAATAACGGACACTTCAAATTCGAAGACATCCTCTATCATAACATCAACAACCCCACGCATCCACCATCGTCTCACGGCCTCCCCATCCTCGCCACCGGCACCATCATGGCCGTCGGCTTACTATCCGTTGCCGATTATAGAAGCGTGCCCCTACTCGCCATTTTCCACAAAACCAAAAAATCTACCCAACTAGCACTCCTCTTTCAATACATCTCAGATAAATACTGCCCCGGCACATTCCATCCTGAACACAGCACATTAAAAACCATCTGCAACGCACAAGTACTAAATGCCGTCAGAAGCCTCACCGAACAAAAAATCTACCTACCAGACCAATACTGCAACGAAAAAAGATTCGAATCTAAACTAAAGACATTCAAAGAGGACGCTGAATCTATTCTATGCCTCCTCGGTGAAAGCGGCAGCGGCAAAACAAACTGTCTCGTCCGTGAATTACCCCATTACACAAAAGAATTCTTCACCCTGTTCTTTTCAGCCCAGGATTTCGAAGTCCTCGTCACAAGCCTGCCCGGAAAAATAAAAAACGTCTTAAGCAACACACACGATCCCATCACAGCTGAAAATATCATGCAACTCATCTATCAACATCCCACAAGATGCTGTATCATTATCGACGGATTAAATAAAATGCCACGCATCTCTACCCCAACATTCGATGAATGGTTTTTAAGATCTATCCACTGGGCAAGAGGCCTGGGCCTGAAACTAATCATCACCAGCACCCAACTACCCACACTTCAAAACGCCTTCCACCTCAACGGCTTCACCAACGAAAGAATAAAAATGGCCATCAACGCCTACCAGCTCCCGGAAAAATTCGCTAAGATCTCCAGGCTCAATCACCCACTCTTACTACGCCTGCTACACGATACCGGCAGCCAGCAACTGGCTGCGCCATTAGATGACTACCCCCTGCTCACAAAATATCTATCCAGAAAATGTACCACTATCGCAGCCCGCAACTCCATCCCATCACAACTGATCTACTCATCACTTATTAAAATCGCCCAACACTTTGCAGCTAACAATGATTACTGGATCAGCCACGACACCTATCACCACATCCTCCGGGATTGTCCACATCTATCCTCCATCCTCATCGAAGAAAACCTGTTCCTCGAATCCATCAATGGCATCAGGATCACGCATAACTGGCTGGCAGAATTCCTCATCGGTGAAACACTTTCCACCGACACAGCCATCGACCCGGAACAATTCTTCAGTTCCATTCAAAGGAAAGGTCTTACCTGGTTACTGGTCAAAAAATCGTTCTTAGGACAAGACATTTCCACTCACCTGCAAAACCTGCTCACACGCATTTTGCATAAAGAAGGCGATCAATCGCATATCATCAAAATATTTATTAATACGGTAAGACATCTATCGCGCCCTGATAAGTACTACCCCATCATTGAATCATTCGCCATTCATAGCCGACAAAAAGATGTAGTAGGCCCAATGGTATTCAATTCACACCTCTCTTTTCCTAACCAGTTAAAACTCTTAAAAATAGCCCTATCCTGCGAAAAGGTGCCACCTGTATCCAGGCTCAGGGAATACCTCGGGCCGCAATACTTTGAAGGACACAAGTACCTGGAATCAGGCAACTTACCTGATACGAAACAAACCTTGGAAAGATACATACGTACCGCCTATACGAAAACCATTGAGATCATAATGGAATGGCTATATGACTACCAGGAACAGGAGGAAATACCTGCGATCAATATCATAGCAGGTATCCTCATCTTTCAATATACTAAAAGAGTAAAATTCCCATTTCATACAAGGAAGGAAGATATGCCAGCACAGGCCCAGCTCATAAAAATAATGGTCTCGCTCTTATTATTATCTGAAATAGGCATGGCAAGGCAGGTTCACAAGGAGATGATCAAACAGAACGGAAATAAAACAATCAGATTCAATACTGTAGATCAATATATAAAAGCTATTCCGCCCTTTGTCCTGATCGTGTACCGGAGCTTACCGCTTGATGAATTTAAGATGGAGTTTACCATGTGGCTGCTTAGGATCGGTGAATATCGAAATGAAATGATCGCCGAAATTATGTCCTTATTTAAAGAAGGCAAAGCGCCTGAGTGGTTGGCAGACCATTTAAGATTTTACATCACACAGGAAGGCATCTTTGAAATATTGGTACCCATGCTGGTCAAATATATTAAATACGGTTCATTTCATACTGTAAGAAAAACATGTATTCCCATTTTATTTCAATTTGGGCAAAACAAGGAACAAAACAATATACTGGCCAATCATTTGGCAGCGCTCATCCGGAGAGGATCGGATTTTGATGTCTACTTCGCCAGGAGATTGACCCTTGGTCTTTATTTCTTACCTGCCCCTTCAGCAGCCTATCAAACATTATCTGACGTGATCCCGGTGCTGCTGCTAAGGAATATACAATCCTGGTACCGCGCTATAAAATACCTATGCAGGGAAGAAAAAAACACGCATAAACGTGCGGATAAAATAAAATGGATTGAGTGGGGATTTGAAAATATACCTGCACAACCACGGTATACCTTAGTGGTAAAGGTGCTGAATATGCATGTCATTAAAGATGAAGAGAAGATCCAGAAAATGATCAAACCGACGATCTTATTGACTTTGAAAGATTCCAGGCAATTTTACGAGGCGGTGTTAAAAAAAGCAGCTAAAAAGAGTCCTACTTTGTATGAGGCACTTGTGAATGATGAAGATTATAAGGTTCAGGATAATTTTTAATTAAAAAAAAGAGGTAGTATCAAAAGTAAAAATGCATCTATAAATAAAAATTCTTCCCATCAGGTATCCGAATTGAAACCTTATATTTTACTTTTAATACCACCTCTTTTCTTATAAAAACACGGAACTAACCGCCCGGATCCTTTCCCTCATTAACTGATCCGCGTCTTCCAAATTATCAAATGTGATATCCACATTCTGTGCATGAATATTGATCGATCTTGCATACATCTCCGAAGGAATCTGGAAACATACAGCTCTTTTTTCCACAACAGGATACAACAGTGCTAAGAAATACGTACGCCGACTCACAGTGATATTTTAAAGATGCATTTCTACAAGCAATAAATTCTAAATGATCACTTTATTTCTAAAAGCTTCCAATTCATGCATCAGTTTCGTCCTTTGTTCCATGTAAGATCTCATACCAAAATCTCCTTTCGATACTTCCTTTGCTTTCTCCAGCCATTTCGCTTCTTCATCTACCTCATCCAACCCCACATGTGCCTCCGCCATAGAGAAATACACCCACTCCTTATCTTCCCTGCTTTGCCATTTCCCATCTTTCATAAGACCATTACAGATCTCTATCACTTTCCTTCTAATCTTCCTTGCATTGCCAAAGCTTGCATTAGACTCATAGAAATCATTTTCCAGGTTCGCCAATACATTGAACAGATAGGCAGTATTGATACCACCATAATAATCGCTACCTATATAAAACCCTTTCTCGTAAAACCACACTGCATTGTTCAGATATTTGACATCCTTTGTCAATTCATACAAACGTTTATTGATCGCACCAGACAATCCCAGGGTTTCCAGGTCTGTAGAAGTATCCGGATGTAATTCCTCCAGGATCTCAGCGGCATCTAATAATGCCTGTTGCTGATTCGGGTACTTAGACTTATAGGTACAGAGAGCCATTCTTTGTGTTACCAGGATGTTATCCTGGTTCAGCTCTCTTGCCAGCTTCAATACTTCTATCGCTGCCAGGTAATCCTCTTTCGATTTAAAATTCTCCGCTGCCGTGATATAATCCGACAAGGAACCGATACTTTTGATATTCTCTTTAATTTCATTCACTTCTTTCTGGGTAAAGGTGGGCATCTGCAGGTCCGGATGTGCTACATACAATGGGCTATCCACTTTCGGTGCAGCTAATAACTGGGTGACTTTACGTTCCAGGAAATCACGGAACCGGTTTACTTCTCCATGATCAATCCCATTCCCCATGTGTTGGTATTTATCCGTGTTTACATGGCTAAGGTCAAAAGGCAACACCATCTTATCATCTGAGATCACGATAGTCGTATGCTTACGCACCGCATGTCTTACACCTAATTCATACAGTACATTAGGATTAAAAGTGGTCAGATCGGCAACGACAAAATCTGCTTTCAGGATATTCTCATACATGGGTTTATCGATCACACCACTGTGTGCGATGTCACAGGCCCGAAAACAGAAGAAACCTAGTTTTTTGAATACGGGTTCGATGATGTATTGGTAGGTTTTATCCAGGTCGATTTCGCGGCCATTGATGTGGTCCATTTTTTTGCCAAACCCGATGATGACAAAACAAGTTTTTTCTACCTTACCGGGGTTTATGTTTACCTGATTCATAAGAGTATTTTAATATTTACTTACTAAAAAGTTGTACAATCTTTTCCATTGCCGTTTCAAAATGCCCTTCGGTCATCCTGACTGTCGCACGATCATTTAGCATATTAATTACTTTTGTAAAGTTCCTCCGCTGTGTTTTATAATCTTCTAATGGTGATCGAAACACATCCTCTCCTGACTCTTTATCAACTCTTTCCTTTGTCAAACCAGACAGTTCTTTCACCTTACTATCAAAAAAATCCATAATTTCTTTTCTCAGGAGCGTATTATTATCATAGAAACTATCTTCTATCACAATTGGAATAATGCGTGCACCCAGACCACTCTCATTATTCATACAGGCCATCATAGCTTCCTTGTTCACCCATGACGATCGAAGGCTATTAGCAGATACCATAATCAGGAAAAATTCTGCCGCCTGAATTTCCATCTCAAGCCGTTTCCCAATCTCCTCTCCTGCTTCCATCGACACCTTATCCCAGAAGATTTCCGCGCCAGGATGGTTCTGCAGATAATTAAATACCTTCTCTGTTATTTCACGGTCTTTCCCACTATAAGAAATAAAGATCCGACGGCTATTGACCACCTTATCTGGCATATCTGCCCGCTGCTTTTCATCTTCCAGATCTTTCACTCTGCTGTTTACCTCCATCAGATAATTATCCCAATAGCCCTGTTCGACCATTCCATTATCATATAACAGTTTCTCATTTACAAAATCATGTAATAACAAAGCAACAGGCGGATTCCCTTTGCTCTTTGTCTTCAGATTTTCCAGTATTTTATCATGGCTCATCAGGCGTTTCTTTAGGGCTGTTCAATAATATTGTTGTCTGATCGGCCTGGGGTTCATGATATATCGGCAACAATTTTTCCTCTAATTCTTTCAGTTCTTTTTTCCATTCTTCCAGCTCTTCTTTACTATTCACTTTTAGATTCCATTTATAAATTTTATCCTTTAGAACAGCTATCCGTTCATTCATTCGCACCATATCATCAATAATTCCCCGCGTCACTATATCATTACCCGCATTACTAAATACATTTTTAACCTCATCCACCTGCACAATTTCAATATTGAGGGAAAAACGATACTTGATCCTTTTAACACCTTTATCTTCCGCCTGCTCCATGATATACTGAGCAACCGTTTTCCTATCTTTCAATTTATCCACCGGCAGGTCAATATGCAGATGAAGGCAGTTCTTTAATGCATCATTGATTGCTTCAACTTCCTCATCAATATTGGAAAAAATGTTTGCCGCAAAAGCGGCATACAGGTTAGTATCCACTCCAATGATCTTATAGGATACTTTAAATTCTGCAGCCCCATTAAAAAACGACATGATAATACTCTTTTGCCCCTTACTAAGGTTTCTCAAGCGTTCGATAAGTGCGGTATGCCCTATTAATAAATTGATCTCTACCTTTTCATCTACATTAAAATCATTGACCAGATACCCTTTCAGTGCTTCTTTTATCGTCTCCTTGAATTCTTCACTATTAAAATCATTATAAAAACTCTCACTGGATAAAGAACTAATTCTTCCCGATAAAAAATTAATGACCCCTGCCTTAATCATGTCAGCAGGAGAAGACTCTGGTCTCAGCTCCAAATGCCATTTAGCGTGATTGAAATCCCTTATCCTGCCTTTGATTGTCAGGGTTAACTTCACTGAATCCTTAATTTGTGTCTCGAACAGTGTGTCCTCTTCATTAATACGCAATTCCACATCCGTCTTTGTAGGATCCAAAAGACCAGAGATATGAAAGTTATCCACCTTGTATCCAATATCCTGCGCATACTGTCCAAACCGCGCATAAATATCTTCCGACAATTGGTCTAAGTTATGTATCAGTCCTGCAAAGGTCTGACCAGCTACAATACTTTGCGTTGCTTGCTGTAATTTCATATGCACCCACTCTTCCATATTCCCAATACGTGAAGCCTTAAATTGCTCAGGATTCACCAGATCAAGGTTGATGGTATTCTTCAATGATATTTCAGCATTCTTAAGCGTAACAGGTACTTCCAGTTGTGCCTTCTGATAGATCAGTGGTACTTCATCCGGCAATTCAAGTGTCAGGTCTCCTATCTTCCATCCTTTATTAGCACGACTCAATTCACCATTCCAATGGTGAATCAGTTCCTTTCGGATCCTGCTGTTTATCTGTTGTATCAATTCATTATAACTTACCTTTTCGCGGATGTAGGACTTTAATGTCGTTTCTAACATCTCCATAATCTCTTCGGACCGCTTATACGACTGTGATGCCAGCAACTCATTCTGAGACGTACCATCAGGCAGCAATGATAGCTCATAGTTCAGGTTCACCTTTTCATTGAAGTCTTTGGGCTGCACGCGGGTCTTTGTTAATTGAATTTCCTGCGATTGGGGGATATGAATTTTCGTGAGGAATGCAACGGATGTATGAATATCAAGACCCAATTCGTCTCCCAGTTTAGACATTGCCTTTTTAACCAGTAACTGGAAGCCGTCATGATCCGTGTAAATTTCGTTGATGTGATTGTCAATGACCTGGTCCATCGCCTCATTTAATTTATGAGAGATGGTCACCTGTGGATTATTTCTGCCCACCATCCTGGTGGTAAACAACGTCTCCCTCCCTTCTGTCACTTTTATTTTATGGCTGAATTCAATTTCCAGGTCTCCATGCTTCACAGCCTCCAACTTACAAGACTGCTTTTCAATCACCTTTTCCAATGTATCAACCATATACTTCTCCCTGGAAGGCAACAATTTATCCCAGATCATTTTTTTATAAACGGATGCTTTACCTTTATTTCTATCATAGGTGATAGTGACCTGATTACTCAGTTGACGGGCTGGTACTTTACTTTCCTGTACAATCTCACGGATCAATTTCTCAAACCCTTTTACGACAACAGGTTCCAGTTTGTAAGTTATCTTATTCATAAGTAGATTTTTTATGCGTTAACATGCAACAATAATTCTATCAGTCTATCTTTTCTGGCTTTCAGTTTATCGATACGTTCCTGCACCTCTTTTGTATTCTCATGCTCATTTACAATAGAATGCATCGTTTGGTCATATATATCATCGCTCTTTTTTACCCAGTATGTTTTTATATCGACAAGGTGTTCATCAGACAATACAGTGCGGAGCACTTTCCCAAATTCTTTCTGCTTAGCGGCTCTCAATATTTCATCTTTATTACCAATAGAAATAATATAGAACCAGTTCTCATAAATATCTGCTGCCAGGGTGATCACAGTACGGCTGTCATCATCAACCCTTCCTATCAGATTTTCTTCACCAGAAATAACTCTTTCGAGTACATCAAATCTGAGTTCATATAATTTTCTGAAACTTAATACCTCATACCAGCTATTTAGACATTCCTTCTTACACATATCCTCCAGCAACTGAATAAATGAGGGTGTAAATGCATCCTCATCACCAGGCGTAAATAGTCTGTATCTATCTTCTACTTTGTTACCATCAGTGATATATTTATCAAATAAATAGATGCAGTAGTCCAGTCTGAATAACCATGCATATTGTC
>Ga0207426_1002853_pt1 | contig 10276 bp, 13 predicted proteins | sample AraplaMF_Cvi_mMS_FD_184265 | JGI IMG/M metagenome (GOLD analysis project Ga0207426, IMG submission 184265) | Arabidopsis root microbial communities from the University of North Carolina, USA - plate scrape MF_Cvi_mMS (SPAdes) (version 2) | ecosystem: Host-associated > Plants > Roots > Endosphere...
TTTTCGGAGCGCATCGCCGAGCGAATGGGATCGAAACGGGTCTTCTTGCTGGGCGACGCAGCGCACGTCATGCCACCGTTCGGCGCTCAGGCTATGAACACGGGCGCTCGCGATGCCAACAACCTTTGCTGGAAGATTGCGGCGGTTCTGCAAGGGAGGTTCAACTCCACGATCCTTGAAACTTACGAAACAGAAAGAAGGCCGCAGGTTGAGGCGATTATTCGATATTCGGTGATGGTCGGCAGATTGGCAAACATTCGCAACCGCTTTATTGCGGCGGCGAGGGACGCCGTCTTCCAGACATTGAACCTTATCCCCGCGATCCAGCGTTTCTTTGCCGAGATGCGCTATATGCCCCGACCATGGATTAAGGCCGGCTTCATGGCCCGATCCAGGCGGCAGGAATTCGTCGTTGGGCGGACATGCCCGCGTGTTTCGCTTCTCCTGGATGGTGGCAGCAAAAAGTCAATTGATGCGATTTCGGAAGGTCGGTTCATGCTGGTAGGGATCGCTGTACCGACCAACGATTTGCTCGTCCTTTCTCATTCGCGATTTTTGAGCCCGCAGCTTTTGTCTATTTTCTTCAATGAAATGCAGTGTGTGGAGGTTAGTGGTGTGCAGCACGCTAGACCGGCATCGCCTGAGGCAGAAGAGTTTTTGAGATCGCTCACTGGTCGGGTGCTGCTTGTGCGGCCCGATCGATATGTCGCTGCTGTGTCGACGCTAGATGGGATAGGTGCGGTCTTGGCAGAGCTTGAGAAATCGTTTGGCCCGCTGCGAGAAGACGTGAGCTCGTCGCCTAGTCCATCGAGCTGAAGGACACGCGCTCACGCCTCCGGTCCCGTGCCAGCGCTTCCTGGTCTTTTTATCAGCGTCGTAAGTTCCGATAGTCACGATCTTCAGATAAGCGCGCTCTTGATGGCTCAAACGAAGCCGTTTTCGACCGGTTCGGCGCCTGAAGATGCCCGCGAAACCCAGCAGCGCTTTCGGCGCTAAGACGTAGCGAGGGGAACGGCAGGGTCGGAGCCCACCGCAAGCACCAGAGAGGCGTTGCAGCCATGGGAACCATGGAGGCGGGAATCAAATTGGCTGATTTGCCGGCTCGCCGCCGAGCTGGCGGAGCGGCCCCGGCCATACCCCTAGTCCCCCCGTTAGCCGGGGCCGTCTCTCCGCCCAGTATCCGTTCCGGAGTTGCGTATGCGTTCCTCGCCCTCGATGGTGCCAGCCGACCGCCTCGACCGCGATATCTACCTGGTGCTCGAAGATTTCGGCGCCCGAGCCGGCTGTGCTTGGCGCGAGACAGACGAGGCCGACACGGATCTCGAAGCCGTGCTGCAGGGCCTCCTTTCCGGCCAGTACACCTATCCAGTCCGGATCCCATGCTTCAATCCGGGCGAGGGATGGGCCAGGGACGCGACGTCGGACGTTGCCGATGCGCTGGCCCAGCGTGCTGCCGATCGCGACGTGGACGTTCCAGAAGCGCTGCAGGACTTCATAGCTGCCAATGCCACGCGGCGCTTCGACATCCAGCTCGCGCTCCCCCTGCAAGGCGTCGCGTGATGTACAAGGAAGGAAAGCCGGGCGGCCCCGCCCCGCACCCGGAGAATGAGGCCGAGCATTTCATTCGCTGTATGATCTGCGGCGAGACCTTCGACATGCGCGACCTCGGCCAGGTGATCGACCATCTGCACGGGCTGGAGATCGAAGAAGAACCGACGTTGCAGTGACAGAAAAAGGCCGCAGCCAGGAGACCGGCTGCGGCCTGTCGTCTGAAAAATAATCCGGGTGAAAAATTTTAGGAGAACTATGCGCCAGCCCCGGTGCTCCCGTTAAAGCATCCGATTGTTTCAGGCGTGTTTCTTCGCGAAAAGAGAATGTGTCTCGTTTGTTGAACTTGAAAAGTCTGAGGGAGGCCCGCCAAGGGGCCGGCCAGGTGGCGGGCCTCGACCTCGAGGCAGGCTCAATCTTCTCCACGGCCCCGTTCCAAAATGACAGATTCTCGCTGATGAAAGTCGAAGATCGAGGTCAGGTTGGCCTGGGATATGCCTCGGTTTCGTGCCGCGCTGAACGTGCGGAACATCGCGGCGTCGGTCGCAGGAATCCCCTCCATTGGCATTCCTGCAGCGCATGGACAGCCGCTCGATACGTCATGGTCCTTGACGAAGTCCTTCGGTGGTTTTGCAAGCTTTCGGATAAAGGAGCCCGCAAACATGGGTAACGGAAGAATGCTTTTGCGCACTCGATCCGTCACTGCGATCCCTTGGACCCGAAGTCCGCTTCGGGGCATTTGCAGACAATTCCGTGATCAGTCGCTGTAGTCCGATAAGCGCCCTTAACGGACTATAGCCCATCCCAGTATTTGGATCGTCGCTTGCGTCGCTAAAACATATCTTGGCCGCAAGACATCTCTTCACCTTTGGCGGCAGGCTCCGCAGCGGCGCCGATGGCCCGCTCGTTTGAGAGAGCCGGAAACAGCTTGCCATCTAACATTTTCAGCGTGTCTCCTCGCTTGATGTCTGCGCCGGCTTCGCCGGTCGTGATTGGCATGTGAACGTACCCTCCCGACTGGTCATTCGATGTCCAATGAGCTGATGGACTCGATGGGTTCGGTCATAGCCTATCTCGCAACCGAGAGGTCCCACAATACGCGGAAAGGCTATGCCGCTGACTGGAACGATTCTGGTTGGTGCACGGCCGCCGGTCTTCAAAGCCTACCCGCCGAGCCGGCCACCGTGGCCCGCTACTTGGCGCAGCTCGCCGACGGCGGACGGAAATCCTCAGCCATCCAGCGGCGCGTCGCCGCGATCCGGAGCGCCCACAAGGCCGCCGGCTTGGAGCCGCCGACCAATTCCGAGGGCGTCAAGGCGATCATGCGCGGCATCCGCCGCACGTTGCGGTCGAAGCCGACCCGCAAGAAACCGACCACCGCCGGGCTCTTTTCCAAAGTGCTCGAGCACTTGCCAAACACCCTCGCTAGCGTCCGCGATCGAGCCATCCTGCTGGTCGGATTCGCCGCGGCCCTGCGCAGATCCGAGCTGATCGCTTTACAGCTCGATGAGGTCGAGTGGCGCGCCGGCGGCGTCCTGATCCACCTCGGTCATTCCAAGAGCTATCAGGAAGGCAAGGGCACCGCGCTTCTGGTCCCGAATGGGAAAAAGCTGCGGCCGTCGATGCTCTCGACGCCTGGCTGGCGGCGGCGAAGATCACCTCCGGACCCGTCTTCCGCGAAGTCGATCGACACGGCCGCGTCGGCGCCGGCGCACTCTCCGGCAGATCCATCGCGCGGATCGTCAAGCGGGCTATCAAGGCCGCGGGCCTGGATGAGGCGGGGCCGGCTTCGTCACGTCGGCGCTCGAGGCCGGCGAGGATCCGCTCAAGGTCAAAGGCCACAGCCGGCACGTCAAAGTCGACACGCTCGCCATCTATGACCGCCGCGAGAACGACTTCGACGATCACGCAGGCGGCGAATTTCTTTAGAAGAGGCTCTCACAATGGCGACTGAGATTCTTGCGATTGGGACGGGCGCAGCCAATTCGGGCGACCAGGTCGTTACCGCAGGTACGCCCGTCACCTATTGCCTGAAGGATGCAGTTGGGCCCGAGCTCGGGCCGAACGTCCAGGTCGATATCCTGTTGAAGGACGACAACGGACAATACTTCCAGGTCGACAGTCTCGGGGCCCGCAAGAAAGCGGTGATGGTCGTCGCCGCCGGCACGTATCGATTCAGCCGTATCGCCACCAGCGATTCCTGCGGTGTGTTAGTGCCTAAGAACGGGCAGCCGTTGACCAGACCGTTCACGCGGCCGCTGACGGTCGCGGTTTCGGCGTGCGATGGCCTTGGGGGAGTGGGCATCCTGACGGGTGGCCTCAACCTCTCCGGCACGCTTCCGATGGATGCCGTCAGCGGCGTGACGTGGACGGCGGCTTACGGCTTCTTCGCTGTTACGTCTGCCTGGACAGCAGCCGGGATGAACCTGCTCGATTTTGTTGGCGGCACGCTCAAGACTGCTAAAGGCGGTTACCCCGACATCAAGGCGTTCGCTGCGACGCTTGGCATCGATCCCTATAGTGGTTCCGGTGCGGTGCCTGTCACCGGAGCGTACGATCAGAGCGGTAACGGGCGCTATGCGGCGCAGACCAACAACGCCAATCGGCCGTGGATCGGTCTGGTCAATGGCAGGTTCGCGTTCGGCTTCGGCGGCGTGCTGACGATGTATATCGACCACCCCGCGATGGCCGATCATTGGCTCGATCTTCCGGCGTCGGTGGTGATGAACACGCAGAGCCTGTCGGTCTTTGCGCTCGTGAAGCCTTACACCACCACGTCGCGCACGGCGTCGTCGGTCACGAACTATTTCGGTGCCGGCACGCTCAGCACTATCATTTCGAACGCCGGCTTTGCGCTCTACTCGCCGAATAGCTTTTTCGCCGGTACGGCGGGGTCAACGGCGCATCTTTACGATCTGTCGAATTTTGCCAACTACGGCCTTGATGCTCCGAACATCGGCATTCAAAACCAAGTCGTTTACGGCATTCTTGGGCCGTCCGGCGGCAAGTACGGCGCAAACGGGACTTCGCAAACAGGTGCAGCGATCACGGCGGCGGCGCCTACGGGCGGGAGGATAGGCGCTTCGGTTGGCACCTTCGGCGATAGCGGCTTTGGTGGGCGCATGTACGCCGTGCTGATCTCGTCGACCATCTTCGACGGCGCGCAAGAATTTGCGATGAAGAGTGCGTTCAACAACGTTCTCAACATCCCGACGTCGCCAATGATTGCAGGCGTGACGATTGACGGCGCCTCGCTCGACCAGGGACAAGGCGGTGTGCCCGGCACGCTTTACACACCCGGTGAGCAGAACGGCGGTGGCTTCGGCTGGCCTGAGTTCCTCATGGACGAGCTGTCAAGCTATCGGATCAACTGGAATAACGTGGCCGGCAGCGGCTTCCGGATCGACCAAGGGACCGATTACTACAACTCGATCGGCACGCGGAAGCTGTTCAATCCGGCGCTCCCGAAGAACATCCTGCTCGGCCCCAATAGCCAGTATGGAAACAGCTTCTTTCAAGGCAAGACCATCGCGCAGGTAAAGACCGATTTTTCCGCATACATGGCCGCGGCTCAAGCCGATGCCTAGACCAAGATCGCCACGGTGGTGTTTCCTGAGGACGACGACGGCAGCGATCCGAACGGGCAAGAATACACGAATTGCGACAAGGCGAACGCCGCGAGCGCAGGTTATTAGGTGCTGCAGGCGCCCTACAACTTCTTCAACGATCCCTCGAACCTCAACGGTGACCACCTCAGCATTCTCGGCTATCGCCGCATGGCCCACTCGTTCATGCCGCAGCTTCGGCAGTGGCTGGGCATCTGATGCTCGAGGTCACCCTCTGCAAGTGCTGCGGTCACCCGATTCCGAGGGACGAGATTGCTGCATCGCTGACCGGCAAAGCCCTTAAGCTCTACGAGATCATCGCTTCCGCAGGACGGGTCGGGATTACGCGCGATCGGGCGGCAGTCCGGCTCTATGCGGACGATCCGCACGGCGGACCGCTGACGCATCCCATCTCGCAGTGGAAGTGGATCGTCAACGGACTGATCCGGAAGCACGGTGTGCAGATCGTATCAACGCGCGGACGCGCGGCGGTCTATCGGCTTGCGGAAGTCGACTGACGGCGAGGCCTGCGTTTCGAGCGCAGACGCTTTTGGTTCGGTTCGCAAGGTCGACATCGCGTGGGGAGACCATTCGCGCTTGCGTCGGCGGCGGTTTAACGATTGATAGTGCCGCAACCCGTAACCCGTGGCGAAGCCAAGTCCGAGAGCTGCTGCTAAGATCAATAGATCCATCGTTCGCACTCCCGATCGAACGGGCAATCAGGTTTGGTGGAAGGCCGTGTTTATGCCAGCGGTGGAGGCCGCGGTCCTCGACAGCATGCTCAAAGCCAGCCGACGATTTTTGTCGCGAGCCGTGCGAGAGCGTACAACCAGACCGTCATGGCCAAGATCGCGATGGTGAGATAGCCGATCCCTATGAACCAGTCTTCTGGGCTAACTTGACTGTTGACGGTCGCCTTAGTGATGTCCCGAAAAATCATGACGCGACTCTCTGACTGAAAATTGACTGGCTTTAAAATAGGGTCATCGTAGCCCAAAAATTTCGAGATGATAGGGGAACATCACTGTCCCATCTCTGGGAAGCCTTCACTTCCTTGTCTTTCCTCTCTTCCAAGCCAGGTGGGCCGCCAGCTTTCCAGCCAGTAGCCACTGGCGGCCCTTGCCAATCATGAAAATTCTGGCCGCAACGGGTCAGACGACTGGCGGAAACGATGCTGCTGCGGAATGCAGGCAGGCAGCAATCGGGAGCTGGAATTAAGGTAACGCAGCAAGGTTACCGTCCACTCCCTTCACGACTGGGCACGCGATGTACGCACCCTACCGGGTAGACACGCGCGTGAAAGTAACTAGACGGATTAAAGCGGAGCAGCGGCTACTACAGCGTTGAAACAGAACGGACCTATAAATGCCACGTTACTTTTCCGATCTTGTGAGCGGTCCACGGATCTACACCGACACAATAGGCACTGAGTTAGCTGACGTGGAGTTGATTCCTGATGAAGTCAGCGGGTTCCAAATGAGCAATGCCAAAGACAACCTGCAAAGCAGCGATGATTTCGATAGCGTCATCCTTGTTCGAAACGAGAAAAATCAGGTTATCTATCAATCTACTTTGACGCATCGAGTAGTGTGGCTGGCCGATGAGGACTCTGACGCGGCTCCTGTCTCAACCTAGGCGTTGATGCCAGGGCGTCTTGGTCAGCCTTTTGCTTTTCGGCATCGTGACGTTTGTCGGCTGCGTTGCGCTTGATTTCATCCTCATGGACATCGGCCGGGAATTAACCGGTCTCCAGATCGCCATTCCGAAATCAGAAAATGAGGCCGCGGTAGAGATATAGGATGTAGCCGACCACGCCGATGATCCAGACCCAAGTGCCGATCAGGAGCCAGTCCCAATTTTTTACGGCCTTCACCGTGTGTCCGCCTCTTCCTCAATCGGATGAGGGCGTCCGCCAGCATCGGCGCTTCGGTGAATCTTGGTGTCGCATTTGGCGCACGCAAATGATTGCAGCTCGTACATGCCGCCGTGAAGGGGATGAGGTGTCCGCCGGACGAGGAACGTTGCGGTTTTGCAAACGGCGCAGCGCGGCACGGACGAAATACCGAATTTTTGGGGCTTTTTTACCGCGTGGGGCAGTTGCTGCGCCTTTCCGATGCAACTGACCCGTATGAAAGGGGTAGACTCGCGTCTACCCGCTACCAGTCATAGCTGAGGCAAATTGCTCCGCTGGTTCACTCCCTTTCCCTTCAAGGCGGGCCGACCCAATGTCTCAGGCGTGTGCCGAACCGATCTCGCCCTAGGAGTTTCCTGGCTCAACCGGTATTTTGAAGGTTGCGCAATTGAAGTTGCGACCAAATTTGTTAGTGACTACCAAAGCCCTCGGGGACCTTGAGGAACTCGTTTTATATTGGCTAATCTCGACGAGCTCAGCGTCGCCGGTCTTGTCACAACGGGGCAACGTAGATGTTCGATCCAAGTGTTCATTGTCCCAACGTGTCACGATCACGCGGGACAATCTGGTCAATATTGATCTGATCCATCCACTCTCCTTCTGGTCGTGTGCGGACAACAATGGATTACGATCTGCTCCTCAGGTGGAACCCCCTCCGGTTTGTTTAGGTGTCAACGCAGTTTCGAAAGTCCTCGGATCGGGCTGCGATCCTATGCCGACATAGTAGGTGTCGGGCGAGCCACTCTGAGTCACAATCACGCTTGCACACCCGCGCAATTCCGGCTGAACCTCGGCAAGGTATTCGGCTAGCTGCGTCGCCCAGCGAAAAGCTGCCACGGGGCTGCCAAAAGATAGGCCGAGCGGATCGTCTAAGTTCTTTGAGCCAATTAGACCGAAAAAATATCTTTTAATCATGACGCACCCATCATTGAGGAGCGTACTAGGATTCTACCACAAATAGATGTTGTCGCCGATCGCTCATTTGGACAGGGTCAACATCGTGTAACCTCTGGTCAACACGCTACCTTCAGGCTTTCGTACCGAGGAGCTTTCCGGTTTTTCTATTGATCATGTGCAGCAGGCTGCAGGCGGGGCAAGCGACCGAGACGAGTTCATTGTTCGGTGCACCGTCGCTATCGAGCCGGTGCTGGATGTTAAAGCCTGTGTGAGGACAGGTGAACACCACGTCGGTCATCTGGCCAAGCTATCGTGCTCCAGCGTGGCAGACTTGATCTAGCGCAACCGACGCCCGGTCCTTCAAGCTATCGTACGTAGATGTTGCCAGTCTTCCGACGCAATCCTCAATGCACTCGCCCGTGAGAACAGAGCCAAAAAAAGAATGGAGCGCGAGCCGTAGTTTATCGGTGTGGCTTCTCGCAAGTATCCATGTACCATCGAACGATGTCGGAAAATACGCTCCCATTGCCGGATTGCGGCAAATGCAAAACTGTCGCTCAGTTGGTCTACAAGCTTCTTGATCCGCGCACGGGTCGAACTGTCCGGATGTTGAAGTGCACGACGTGCGGAGAGCGGCTCTGGGTTGACGCCTGACGGTCGTCCTATCTTCGCCAGACTTCGAGACCTATGGCTGCTTCGTCATCGTGCGCCATGGATGCGCGCATGTACGAAGAACTGTGGTTTTCCGGCATCCCTGATAGGCGCAGCCGCCTATGGAGTCCGCTAAGGGCGGTCATCGGACGTCTGCACGAGGCGGGCAGGGAGAGGTCAGAAAGGGCCTCAAGCGGAATTGGCCGCTGTGGAAAATGACAGCCGCACCCAAGGTGAGCCGGCATGTGGAGATGAAAGGTCCAAATCGGAGATCGTAACGACCGACAAATATTCGCAAGTGATGGGTTTGGCGCTCGTCGTGCCCGACTGCGAAAGATCGAAAACTTGGAAAAGTGAAGCCGCTGGGTGCTCGTCAATCGCGCGGTCTCTCATCCCATCGTTTGCCGTTAGCTGAGGTTGGCGCCGTCGATAGTCGCTAATCGGTATCAATTGCTTGGGCCGACCAGATTAGCTTGCTGCATACTGCTGCCGCCGTTGCAGACAGAACAAAGTTCATCGCCTGTCTATAGGTCAAAGCGACGGAATGCTGTCCGCCGACAAATCGACGAATAGTCCTCTGACAATCTGAGCAAAGTGTTGGTGAACCCCATAAGCCATAAGAAGGCTGCGGCAATCAGCCGGCGATATCTGATCTAGCAGACGTCCACTCGTTGGGCGCTGGCTGTGCAGTCTCTTCACTTATGCCAAAGCGGCCCCGGTCCGGGGCAAGAACCGGGACCGCCTTAGGAGGCGGAGGCGGCTCCGAGGGGCGGCCTCGCTTGGCGTCCGGCTAGGATCCGAGCACACCCTGCATTACCAACGCAGTTCAAATTTGCTCACAATGGGTTCAGTTTCCAGATTGACGCCAAAACAGAACAAAGGGCCCCAGGGAAATCGCGCTCAGGACGGATATCGTGTCATAGCCCCGCTGGGCCGAACGGCTACATTTGTGACCTTCTTCGATGTCGTCCGGGGAGCCATGCGCGGGTCTCACTACATTCAATTTTACCACGGGCAAGAAGCCGATCAACTACGCCTTTGCCAACGCAGCCCGCACCGAAGCGCCATTGACCTTCACGGAGCCGCAGTTCGCCGTCGCGCATCATCCGCAGGCAGCGAAATTCCGAAGAGTTGAACTTGTTCTTGGGGGAGTTCATCGGAGCAACTGCCTTTCTGGCTCACGCGCCAGCCGATGCTATTGCAGATCAGATATCTGCCTGCTCAACTGAGTTTGGACTAACCTAGATAAGAATAAACTCTTTGTCTGCTCCTGATTGCTCATGTTGCAAGAGTTGGCCGCCGATTTCCGATTCGTGTTCGAACCGAGGTTGGTCCATGCACGCGCTAAGAAACATCAGCAGGACAAACGCTCGGTCGTGACCACTGGGCATGGATAGTCCCCTTTGCATCCGCCGGCATTGTCACAAGCGATGTTCTGGCAGCTCATTCGCGGTGAGTCGGGTCCGGCAATTGACCCATTACCGACTGGATTGCTTCGTGAATAATCTCGATGACTGCCTCAGGCGCCGTGAAGATCGGCGTGTGATCGACTTTGTGCGTTCGGATCCGAGCTCTCATTCGCGATGCCATGAAGAGTTGGGTGGCCGGAGCGATCATCCGGTCATCCTCTGCAACGAAAAACCATGACGGCTTGCTCTTCCAG
>Ga0207426_1002855_pt1 | contig 10266 bp, 8 predicted proteins | sample AraplaMF_Cvi_mMS_FD_184265 | JGI IMG/M metagenome (GOLD analysis project Ga0207426, IMG submission 184265) | Arabidopsis root microbial communities from the University of North Carolina, USA - plate scrape MF_Cvi_mMS (SPAdes) (version 2) | ecosystem: Host-associated > Plants > Roots > Endosphere ...
AAGCCGAATTGGAATACGCCTCACCCGTACCCGGGTCAAATAGGAGGGGTTGCCAGGAAATGATCTGCAGCAGGTCGTGCAGTTTAAAATCCGTCTTCCTGATCTTTGCATAATCCGGACTATGCTCATAATCTCCCAAACCGGAGCGTTTTGTAAGCAATTGGGCGACTGTAATCGCCTTGCCCGTTTTAGGCGGAAAAATGTCTACAAACTGGTCTACAGAAGATAATTCATCCAGGTCACCTTCGGCGATCAGCTGGCGGATAATCTCCTCCGTAAATTGTTTGGTAAGATAACTGGTATTGTAAAGGGTATTGGCAGTCAGTGGTCTTTTGGAGCTGTTCTCAGAAAAGCCGTTTTGCTTGCTGTAAAACACAGCTCCATCTTTGAGGATCGCGGCCTGTCCTGAGAACATGCCCGACTCGATCGCCTGCCGGAATAGTTGAGTGAAGGGTTGTGCATAGGTCGGAATAGTCAGAATCATAGCCACCCCCAATAAATACATGGCCTTTTTCATAGGTATTTTTGGCCGTAAATGTACGTTATATTCAATATTCCAGTATCTCCTTTATACAGGCAATGGCCTGTTCGCAGTCCTGGCGGGTGATGGCATCCAGTAATTCGACGTGCAGCTGCTGGGTCACGGTCATGATAGAAGTATCTCTCATGGTATCCAGCAGGTAGCGTTTTACGTGTTTGGCAGTGGCCTTATACAGGTCTTCCAGCACGGGATTGCAGGTAGCGTGGGCCATACAGCTATGGAAGGCCAGGTCCTCGTCAATGCTTTGCTCGATCTGGCCTGTCCGGCCAAAATGATCCCTGCGCTGCAATACCTCCGCCATGCTGCGGATATCCGCTTCCGTTCTGTTCATGGCCGCTTTCTCCGCCATCTTGATCTCCAGCCATGCGCGTACTTCATCTATGTGTTTGGTATCGGCCTTGCTCAGGCGTACATCGATGGGCTCGCGGGAGCTCACCATCTCATTCACAAATGAACCCACACCGTGGCGCACATCGAGGATCCCGATATTAGCCAGCAACTTGATCGCTTCCCTGATGGTAGACCGGCCCACTCCAAAAGAAGTCATCATATCCGTCTCATTCGGCAGCTTTTCGCCTACCTGGTACGTACCATTCACGATCCCGTCATTGATGCGGTCTGCAACTTCTTCTGCAAGTGTTTTCCTGTGTATTTTAGTCATGTCAGCTATTGAATCGTTTCTATTTTTACCACATGTCCCTTATCCAGTAAAATTCTTTTTTCCAGGCAGGAAGGAAGGGCCGATTCGTAATGGCCTACATATATTAACGTTGTCCCGTTTGCGCAAAGTTTGTCTACAAACTTATTGAAGTATTGTGTCTGGTCATTGTCCAGGCCCTGGCAGGGCTCGTCGAGGATCAGTAATTCCGGGTTCTTGATGATGGCTCTCGCCAGCAATGCCAGGCGTTGTTTACCTAATGGCAATGTGTTCAGCAGTTCATGCTGTACATCTTTCAGGTTCAGGAAAGCAATGATCTCGCGCACCTTTACCGTTTGGGAATAGGGGAGCGTTTTGAACAGACCTATTGAATCATAAAAACCGGATGCGATACTGGTGAACACCGTAGCACTGGGATCAAAATACCAGTGCAGTTCAGGGCTGATCAGACCGATCTTTTCCTTGATATCCCAGATACTTTCACCACTGCCACGCTGCTTGCCAAAAAGGAAGAGGCCATCTACGTAAGACTGCGGATGGTCGGCGCAGACAAGGCTCAGTAAGGTTGACTTACCGGAGCCATTATGCCCCTGCAGGAGCCATTTCTCGCCGGCTTTTACTTCCCAGTTGATGTTGTTCAGTACCTGTTTCTCTCCATAGTGAATATTCATATCGATCATCTTCACGACCTGGTCCGCGTGGTACACGGGATGCTCCTGGAGAAATTCCGGCAATGGTTCCAGTTCGTGCAGGATCTCAGAAGAATGTTCATTTGTTGCAGCAGCAACTATTTTACCATCAATGATCTGCGCATACATATGCACATTATCAGGTACGCTGGAATCATTGGTGATGAGAATATATTGTAATCCTTCGGAAGAGCGTTCTTCCAGCAGGGTATTTAAATTCTTACGGGAGGCTACGTCCAGGCCTGCATAAGGCTGGTCCAGGATCAGTAGTTGTGGTTTGAGCCAGAGGGCTTTGATCAATTGCAGCTTTTTGTGTTCTCCACTGGAGAGCTCAATCAGCTGTGAGTCCAGTAATCCCCTGTATCCGAGTGCATCGATGATGCTATCGGCATCGGCTATATTAAGACCCTTCTCTTTACCAAAGACTTTGAAATCGCCTTCTACGGTCAGGGTTTCTCTTGCCTGTTTACGGTTATAGCGCTGCTGGTAGTAAAAATTAGCATCGCCTTCTAAATTCTTGAAGTGGTACCAGTTGGATACATAAAGTACCTGCTGAGGAAGTGGGCTGTTCTTATCAAAATTATATACAATGCTGCCGTCGATTCCTTTCGGTGTTTCTATTAGTTGGGCAAGGATAGTTTTTCCGCTTCCACTTATTCCGTTCAGCACCCAGTTTTGTCCACGAACTATATTCCAGCTTAAATTATCTAATACAATCTTGTCTTTAAACCTGACAGTCAGGTTTAAAATAGTAACAACGGACTCTGACATCATATTCCAGTTTCTGAATGAAAAACAGGCTGCCCTACAATATCAGGCAGCCTGTTACTTATATCTTAGGCGGTCTTGATAGACTTCATAGCAGTCATTGCTTTACGCAGTTTTCTACCTACTACTTCCACCGGATGGTCGCGCAGGATAGCGTTGATATGTACCAGTTCAGCATTATCTACAGAACCAGTTTTACCTTCGTTGAAGTTCTTACCAACGAGGTCAGTATCAACTGTCTTCATGAAACCAGCCAGCAATGGCTTACAAGCCTGGTCGAACAGGTAGCAGCCATATTCAGCAGTATCAGAGATCACGCGGTTCATTTCGAACAGTTTCTTACGCGCGATTGTATTTGCGATCAGTGGCGTTTCGTGCAGAGACTCGTAATAGGCAGATTCAGCTTTGATACCAGCTTCGACCATTGTTTCGAAAGCCAGTTCCACACCTGCTCTGATGAATGCTACCATCAGGGTGTAGTTGTCAAAGTATTCCTGTTCGCCGATCTTCACATCACCAGCAGGTGTTTTTTCGAATGCAGTTTCACCGGTTTCAGCTCTCCATTTCAGCAGGTTCGCATCGCCGTTAGCCCAGTCTTTCATCATAGTGCTGCTAAATTCGCCGCTCATGATGTCATCCTGGTGTTTCTGGAACAGTGGACGCATGATGGTCTTCAGTTCTTCAGAAATCTTGAAAGCAGCTATCTTGGCAGGGTTGCTCAGGCGATCCATCATTCCGCTTACACCACCGTGTTTCAGAGCTTCAGTGATCACTTCCACACCGTACTGTACTAATTTAGAAGCATAACCCGCATCGATACCTTTCTCCAGCATTTTGTCGAAAGACAGGATAGAACCGGTTTGCAGCAGACCACACAGGATGGTTTGCTCACCCATCAGGTCAGACTTTACTTCAGCTACGAAAGAAGAACGCAGTACACCAGCTCTGTGACCACCGGTACCAACGCAATAAGCTTTCGCCTGTTCCAGACCTTTACCTTCAGGATCATTCTCAGGGTGAACAGCGATCAGGGTAGGTACACCAAAGCCACGCAGGTACTCAGCTCTTACTTCTGACCCCGGGCATTTAGGTGCCACCATTATAACGGTGATGTCTTTACGGATCTGCATACCTTCTTCTACAATGTTGAACCCGTGAGAGTACAGCAGGGTAGAATTCTTTTTCATCAAAGGCATTATCTTAGTTACCACAGCAGTGTGTTGCTTATCGGGAGTGAGGTTCACTACCACATCAGCACCTGGGATCAGCTCTTCGAAAGTACCAACCTTAAAGTTGTTGTCAGTTGCATTTTTCCAGGAATCTCTCTTTGCGTCGATCGCTTCCTGACGCAGTGCGTAGGAAATGTCCAGACCACTATCTCTGAGGTTCAGACCCTGATTTAAACCCTGAGCACCTGCTCCAACGATAACTACCTTCTTACCTTTGAGGGCAGCTACGCCGTCAGCAAATTCTGCGATGTCCATGAACTCGCAAACACCTAGTTGGTTCAATTGCTCCCTGAGGGGTAAAGAATTAAAATAATTTGCCATTGCTTCTTAAAGTATTAATTAAAGTCTAAATTTTAAAGTTCGATGTCGTGTCATCTGATGACAAAGTTATCAGGATTTTTATTATTGTCAATACCCATTTTATATTTCGGGAATATTTTCAAAGACCCCGGGCGTATTTTAGATATTTTCCAATTTACTTAACTTTTCGACCTGATTTTCGAATGATGACGGTTCCATAAACCGGCTACAGGCTTCTTAATCAATAAGCGCATAACAGTTTAATGGTTTCCGTTTCTCATGCAGTGGGGAAAATAAACCAGGCGGGCAAAAACAATAGTGAGAGGGGGTGGATCACAAATTTAATGATTGATGATCAAACTTTAACAATTTTTTGTCTATGAAAATCTGCCTTTCATCTCGGGATTTTTCGATTGCTGGCCAATGCGCTAGGCAGGATGTTTCCTTCGTTATATTTTCCCCTCATGAAATACATGTACCATTTCATATGGGTGATTGTCATCACCGGTTTGACAATCTGTATGCCTTATTTGCCTAAGCCGTCCATCAGCCTGACCCCTGGTGAACTCTATTATTCCGTGATGCTGGCCAATGTGCTGGCTGCAAGCGGCTACTTCCTGAACTTCTATTTGTTCATGCCGTATTTTTATAAGCAAAAGCGTATACGCTATTTTATAATACTATTCCTGTATTTCCTGATAGTATTTTATACACCGGCTGCATTGAGTCACCTGTTTACCCCCTTCAGATTCTTACAACCTTTACATTTTCTAATACCACAACTCTTATTATTGTCACTGGCTTATATGCTTTCTTTCATCGCCCGTAAACGCTACGAATGGCAGCAGCTATCTGAAGAGAAAACCGCCTTTGAACTGGCTGCACTAAAACAACAAATGCAACCACATTTTTTCTTCAATACACTGAATGGTATATATGGTTTATCAATAAAAGAATCGCCACAAACACCTGCTTACATATTGAAACTGGCCAGTATGATGCGCTATGTTTTATATGAGAGCAACGAAGAGAAAGTATCGCTGGCAAAGGAAATAGCGCATATCAGCAATTATTGCGAAATGCAGCAGCTACGCCTGGGGAAGAATAATGTAGTTGTATTGGCAATTACCGGTGAGATCAGCACACAACAAATAGCGCCTTTTATCCTCATCCCATTTATCGAGAATAATTTCAAGCATGGTATCTCTGCCAGTAAAGATACCTCGATGAATATCCGCATTCACATCACAGCAGATACACTACAATTTACATCTTCCAATACGATCATACATGTTCCGCCTACAGAAGGGGTGGGCATACAGAATGTAAAACGCAGACTGGAATTACTCTATCCTCATCAGCATACGCTGGCTATCCGCCGGCAGGAGCAGCAATTTATTGTTCAACTCAGCCTACAATTATGAAACACTTAGATATCATCACAGTCGACGATGAACCGATCGCACATGAAATCCTTTTACATTACAGCCAGCAATTGAACGGGATCCGTGTAAGGAAACAATTCACCAGTCCGGAACAGGCATGGGCTTACCTGGCGGGCAATCCCGTAGACCTGATACTCCTGGATATTGAAATGGCAGAGGTGAATGGCTTATCTTTTTATCGCTCCTTAGCACAGCGGCCGATGGTGATTTTCACCACCGCGCATCCTGAATATGCATTGGAAGGATTCAATGTTGCGGCCATCGATTACCTGCTGAAACCCTTTTCTGCAGAGCGTTTTGAGCAGGCCATTGTAAAAGCAGGTTTATTGCGACAGGCGCAGGAGCTGTCATTGTCACTCACTGTGCGTGCGGATTATGAAACAAAGAATATCCTGCTCTCTGATATACTTTATATTGAGGGACTGAATAATTATGTAAAGATCTATACCACTACATCCACGCATCCCTTGTTGTCTATGATGACCTTAAAAGAACTGATGTCGCGCTTGCCAGCGGAGCAGTTTATGCGGATACACCGTTCTTACATCGTGCCCCGGCACCGGGTGAGTGCGGTAAATAGCCGATATATCACACTGGCAGAGAAGAAGTTGCCGGTAGGCGATACCTATCGTACCTGTGTGAGTGCACTGATGGGCAGGTGAGGCGCTGGTGATGTGAAGGTGACGGTTCACCAATATTATAGCGGGGTTTTCCCTTATTATTTTTTGTGGGGAAGGGCGGCCTATAGATTTGCCGGATGAAGTATTTGATTCCTGTTACACTACTTACTTTTATCCCTGTATGCGCGTGGTCGCAGCCGCCAATGCCAATGCCTACAGGCCCTACACAGAAAGTGCTGACGCTTCAGAATGAGAAAACAGGCCATGTTGATACCATCAAAATGGGGGATTTTATCAAACTGTGGTTCTGGTCTGACAAACGGATAAAAATGGAGCAACCCATTAACCGTACCGACTTTAATAAAAATACTTATTACATAGAATCCAACCTCCTGGGGGTAACGGATACCACGCTTATTTTTCTGAAACGCTCTCCTTTCTTACCCATTCCAGCCATTCCATTGCCTATTCCGCTTCCTGTTCCTATTCCGAATAAGATCCCTATGCATGATTTTGATACTGTGAAGCTCAGTGATGTACGGGGGATCCGTTTGGTGAACAGGGCCGTGGAAGGCGCGGTCATTGGCACTACCATGATCCCGGCTACGTTTATAGTGCCGGAATATTTCACTACCTGGCCAGGCATCATGTTCATGCAACCATCCATGCAGTTCGTGACCTCATATATCAGCGATGTGATCTTTCCCCTGCACAAGGTGAACCGGCAACACAGGCAGAAATATAGTCTCGGTACCGGCGAGATCCCGGTAGATACCATGTACTACATTCAGAAACGCAGGATGAACGGGGAGAATGACTACGAGTGGGAAGTAGAAAGACTGGAACGATATGAAAAGATGTATAAGCACATCAAAAAAGAAATGAATGACAAGCTGCTGGATAGTTACCAGGGAAATACCATATTTAGTATACCCATCGGCGTTACCCTGATCCCGGAGATGTTCAAAGGCGCGGAAGACATGAAAAGTCATGTCAGTATTACAGAGCGGAAGTTCTACTTTGGCATTGCATCCGAGAACTGGATCACAGACAGGCATCGTATTGGCACAGAACTGGCCCTAAACAGGACGGAAAAGTTTATGTCTATGACAGGTGGCACCTCCATGTCTATCAATGCCTCGATGGGCATGATCCTCTCCAATTTCACCTACCTGAAATGGGGCCTGAAGGGCTGGTACAGCGAAGGGTATAAGAAAAGACAATGGATCGCCATTCGCGAGCTGGATGAGCAAATTGCCAAAGCGGAAGAGATAGACGATACAGAAGCAGGTTTGCTCACAGCGAAACGCAATTATTTCAGGAACATGCTGGCAGCAGAGCCGAAGCCCTACCTGATCTTTGGGGTTGGGGCCATCAATACAACCCTTATCCGGATCAAGGGCAGTCAGGCCAGTGGTATAGGCTCTACCGACTATTCCCAGAAGAAATTTGCCGTACAAGGCGGTTTTGGCATGTTCACCCGTATGGGTAAACGATTGACCTACGATTTCTCTGCCAAATACATCTGGAGCCCCATGTATAGCCCCGCTATCGGCGGGCTGGAGCGCTACAGCGGCTTCCGGCTCCAGCTGAATATAGGATACATGTCAGGAATAGCGTTTATGCGGACCCGGAAGATGCTCAAACAGGTCAATACGAACAGGGAGCCAAAAGAAAAGCGGCCATAAGCTGGGATATTTGATAAATTTTTATAATTTACAGGTCCATATTTTTACTATCCTATGAGTATCGAAAGAATTGTATTTGACAAGGTGTATGAAGGACCTATTGATGCATTTGTAGACTGGATTGCCGGCGGAAACTTCGACGGCTATCTCTATAAGACCAGTCTGCGTTTTTCCCAGGCAGAAAGCAAAGTAGTCCTTACGACTAAGATTATTGACCAGTCAAAGTATGACGACCGGAATGCCCATGACCAGGATTCGGTAGGTACGTACATGGTCACAGACAAACGTGCGATCGTATGCCAGTTTGGTGATTTTGAAATGAGAGGAATGGTAGTAGGGAAGGAGCATGAGTTCATTGCTTTTTCCTGCTGGCGTAATAAGGACAGGGCAAATGCTTACTCTACGGTATATAAGCTGGCAGAGTAGTGATCCTGTAAAATAATTGAGCCGGCTGCAAACCTGCGGCCGGCTCAATTATTTGAGGAATAGTAGGTTATTTTGGGTATATTATTTACTTTTAAAAATTCATTGTAATAGTCCGCTTGCCGCGTTCGGCAAAGTATTTAGTAACCATATTTGACCCTTCGCTATTATGCAAAAGATTATTGTACTCGACGATAATGAGGACATATTGGAGGCCGTTTCGCTCGTCTTAAAAACAAAACCGGTTGAAGTTGTTGCTTTGAGAGATCCGCAGGAATTAATGGAAAATATTCCCTCTCATGAGCCAGCCGTACTCTTGATGGATATCTTTCTTGGGAAGGATGATGGTCGCCTGATCTGCCGTGAATTAAAAAACAATCCCTCATTCGATTAGCTGTATGTTGTATTATTTTCTGCGCAGAGCTACGCTCCTGAATCCGTAGAAGAAAGTGGTGCAGATGCTGTTTTGCAAAAACCTTTTTCAGTAAAGACACTGTTTAATGTTATCGATCAGCTGGCGGTATAACCAGGAATGGTGAAGTAAAAAGTAGCGCCATTGCCAGGTTCACTTTCTACTCTGATCTGTCCATGATGCCGTTGAATGATTTGAGCTGTTATATACAAGCCTAAGCCCATGCCGGCGTAGTTTTCCTGGTTCGCAGATGCACTTTTGAAAAACCGTTCAAATATCTTTTCCTGGTCTTCCGGTGCAATGCCGTGCCCCTCATCGCGGATGCTGATTTCAACGCCGTTCATAGTGGCCTTCCCATGGATGGTAATAGCAGAACCTTTTGGAGAATACCTGACTGCATTGGTGAAGAGGTTCGAAAGTACCTGGCTGATGCGCTCGCGGTCTATCATCACCGGGGGCAGCTCGGGTGTTTCCAGCCGGATTTGATGAGATGTTGTCAGTTGAATTTCCGATATCTTCTCACGCAGTAAATCGATCATATCCGTTTTCTCCAGGTTCAGCGCAAGTTCTCCTCCTGCCATCTGGCTACTATCCAGCAGGTGATTGATAAGGGTAGTGAGTTTGTCAATCTGTTTATTCAGCCGTTTTATCAGCTCGGCTTCTTCTGTATAACCAAGTTCTTCCAGTTGCCCTTCCACGATTTCTGCATACACTTTCATACTGGTTACCGGTGTTTTCAATTCATGGCTGGCATTGCTGATGAAATTATCTTTTTGCCGCAGCAACTCTTTAAGTTGGGCTTCATTCTTTCGCAGTGCTTGTTCAGTATGGGCCCGTGCTATTGCCGCCCAGATCCTTTCGCCGGCTTCCTTTACCAACCCGGCTTCTGTACTGGCCCAGGAACGGGGCCTTTGTTCCGCTACACAAAAGACGCCTGCCAGCAATCCGTTGCTGATGAATGGCACTGCTATAAGCGCGCCTAATGCCAGCGGGTTTTCAGGAACCTCGTCCAGCATCAGTGACTCCCCCTTTTCCAGCATAGGCAGTATCCAGCCAAATACGCTGGCATCGTATTCTCCAACCAGGGAAGGAACCCCTGCTTTCCGGTATTCAGCCTGTATCCTGAATAATTTATCATACTCCATGTAAAAGGCATGTTCGGTATCCAGCAGCTCAGCAATTCTCCGGCTGGCTGCGGCCTGAATAGCAAGCGGATCTGAAAGCGGACGCAGCGAATCAGCCAGCGCCAGCAGGAACTCCTGCCGCAACTGATGTTGTTTCCGCTCAGTGATATCGTTAAAGAATACAGCTACCTGGTTGCTGGAGGGCTCGCCATGCGGAAAGGCAAATACATCGTACCAGGTACCACCTTTCAGCGTAGATGCCTCGTTTTCAAAATGAATGGACTCCCGGGTCCTGATCACTTCGCCAAATACTTCGTACCAGTGGGTTTCATGAGCAGGCTGCAATTCGCTCATACGTCTGCCGGTGGC
>Ga0207426_1002856_pt1 | contig 10264 bp, 9 predicted proteins | sample AraplaMF_Cvi_mMS_FD_184265 | JGI IMG/M metagenome (GOLD analysis project Ga0207426, IMG submission 184265) | Arabidopsis root microbial communities from the University of North Carolina, USA - plate scrape MF_Cvi_mMS (SPAdes) (version 2) | ecosystem: Host-associated > Plants > Roots > Endosphere ...
TGTGGCGCACATGCATGACGATGCCCAGCACCCCGATGAGGACAGCGCTCAGCGCGACGAACGCAATCAGCGCGGCGGTCGAGTGGGAGACCATGATGCCCTCCTGCTTTTCTGATAGTCGTTTTGGTATCCGTTAGACCAGTATATGAGTGCGGAGAGCGGAAGGCATGCTGCGCTGCAGCGCCCGCCACTGAGGGCTTTTACCGATTTGCATGCTCAATTCGACCATCTGGCCGTGGCCGTAGCCCGCGCAGGTTTTGAGCTCGGCTGAGTCGTCGTGCGCGCGCAACGCGCCGGCGAATCGAACGATGAAGCGAAGCTACGGCGTCATATCCGGCTGGCGACGCAGCGCGGCGAGATCGGCGTCATCGAGCCAGCGCCATTCGCCTTCGGCAAGCGTGTCAGGCAAAACATAACCGCCGACTTGCTCGCGATGCAGCTTCTCCACACGGTTCCCGGCTGCCGCGACCATGCGCTTCACCTGATGATATTTGCCCTCGAGCACGGTGAGTTCGAGCAGCCTCTCGTCGCGTTGTCGGGCCGCGAGCGCGGCGCTCGGTTTCGGCTCGCCGTGCAGCAGCACGCCTTGGCAGAGCCTCGCGAGCTGTGCATCGTCGAGCGGATGACGCACGGTCGCGAGATAGACCTTCGGCACCTTTCGTTTGGGCGAGGTGAACCCGTGAACGAACGCGCCGTCATCGGAGAGAAGGAGCAGGCCCGTGGTGTCCTGATCTAGCCGGCCGACCGGCTGCACGCCGCGTGCGACGAATTGCGGCGGCAGCAGATGAAACACGCTCAGATGATGCTGCGGATCGCGCGAGCATTCGTAGCCCGCCGGCTTGTTCAGAGCGATGTATGCGTTCTCGCGATACGGCCAGAGATGATCGTCGACTTCGAATTCGAGACCGGCCGTGACGGGAAGATCGGCGTGCGGATCGTCGCGCACGATACCCGCGATGCGCACGCGGCCTTCGGCGACGATGCCGCGGCACTGGCGGCGCGACCCGAAGCCTTGGGAGAAAAGGAGGGTTTCGAGGTCCATCGGATGAGCGGAGTTGAAGCGCGCATTCTAGCAAGCCGCGCGTTCGGTCCCGCGCTTGCCCGGGCGCGTTTCGCATCGGCGACAAAAAAGAGCGCCGCCCGAACCACGGGCGGCGCCGAGCGTGGCGATGCGCACTCGGACGAAGGGGCGTCCGGGGCCGGCATCATCGCCCAGGCAAACGCGGTGCGCGCTTCATTGCATGTCGATGCGCCCGTACACGCCGTCGGCTTCGTCGTTCGGGCCGGCGGCGAAAAAGAGCGTGTTCGAGGGCTGCGCGTTCAGATTGTTGCCGAACGCGATGCCCCACAAGCCGTGCTGCACGAGCGGCGTGCCGTCCGTGTTCATGAACTGGCCGACGAACGCGCCGCTCACCGGATCGAACGCATTGATCGTGCCGTCGCCGAAATTGCCGACGAGGATGTCGTTGCTGAAGGTGCCGAAGTTGCCCGGGGCCTGCGCGACGCCCCACGGCGCATTCAGCGGCCCGTTCGCCGCGAAGCGTTGCATCAGATTGCCGTCGATGTCGAACACGTCGACGAAGCCCAGGCCCGCGCCCTGCACGTCGTCCTCGGCGTCGCTGTCCTGCTTCGCGTAGGTGACGAAGATCTTCGAGCCGATCGCCTGGATGCCGAAGGGCGCGAAGCCTGCCGGAATCTGCGTGTCCGCGAAGTTTCCGGGCACGACGATCTTCGTGAACGTGCCGTCGAAAACGTCGATCTTGTTGTTATGGAAGTCCGTGGCATAGAGGCGATGCCCGCCCGCCGCCGTGGTGGCGATCGCAAGTCCCTTGTAGATCGCGCCCGACGCGCTCGAATCGACGGCGGTGAAGGCGTGCGTCATGTCGACCGCGGGCGCCCACGCGGTGATCGAGCCGCCTTCGCCCGCGAAAATGAATGCGGCGACGCCCGACTTGCCGTTGCGCGCGAGCGTGAGGTCCGGTCCTTTGTTGAAGACGATTCCGGTCGGATTGGCCGGACCCGCCGCGGTCGCGGGAATGGAGACGACCAGCGATTGCACGACGCCGTTGCCGTCATACAGCGTGGCCGTCTGCGTGCCGTTGTTGGCGACCCACACGAAGCCGTTCGGATTGAACGCGACGCCCCAGCCGTTTCTCAGGTTCGGGTCCGTGTGCGGCGCGGGCACGGCGCCATCGGATACGACGATCGACATCTTGAAGCGTGTCGCCGCCGGCATGTTGTCGTTCGAGCCGCCGCCGCACGAGGCGAGGCCCGTCAAGGTCATGACCGCGGCGGCGCAGACGACGAAGCGGCTCCACAATCCGGTTTGCATGATGGTGACTCCTTCGGCAGCGGTCCGCCGTCAGTATGTTCGTCACCTCTAAACGGATGTGCCTCGCGGCTTATTCCGTTCGCAATCCGTGTGGTTGTGTCGATGTGCGTCAGTGCGCGTCATTGCGTCCCTTCGATACCACGGGCACGCCGAGGCCGAAGGGCGTGTAGCGCGAATCGTCGTCATCGGCCGACATCGCGGGATGCCGATTGCCCGCGCTCCAGCGGCCGTCGAAGGTCATCGTCGGGACGATCGGCTTCGGTATGCCGCTGGCTTGCCGGAAGTATTCGGTATTGGTCTCGTTTTGCACGGCGAGCGCACGACGCAGGGTCGCCTGCGTCTGTCCGTTGCGCGGGTCGAGCGCCACCGCGCGGCGCGCATTGCGCAACGCGCACGCCGGGTCCATGTTCGCGGCGCACGTGCGGGCGCTCGCCATTGCGCTGTCGCGTGCGCGTTCCTGACGCGACAATTCGGCCGCGATCTGCTGTATTTCCGGACTGCGCGGCTCACTTGCATAGAGGCCGCGCATGTGACGGCGCGCGGCGGTGAGATCGCGTGCGGCGAGCGCTTGCTGGAGCGCCGCGATGCTTCGCGCGACGGCCGCGGGCAGCGGCTCCGCAGCGGGCTGAGCCGGGCGTGCAGCGGGTTTTTCGGCAGATGCGATCGCCGGGATACTTCGAGGCGGCTCGGCCGTGCGCGCGACCGGTGTGGCTTGCGCGGGCGCTTGCGCCGACGGTTTTGCCGGGATGGGAATAGCTGCGCTCAGCGTCGTGCTGGCATGCGGTTCCGGTTTCTGTGTCGATGCGACGACCGGCGCCGATGGTTTGATCGGCGGCGCAGCGGCAGCGACCGACGCGCCCGCCGCAGCGGCTGAGCTGGTCGTCGCGTTCGTGGTGGCGGGCTTCGCCGACGCTACGGCAGTCGTTGGAGCGATGCCGGGCGACGGTGGGCTCGCCTTGGCGTGAGCCGTGGGTGCGGCGGGCGCGGCGGGCACCGGCGGCTTCGCAGGCGCGGCGGCGGCAACCGTACTGACCGATGCCGGCGTGCTCGTGACGGCCACACGAGGTTCTACGCGAGGTGCGACCGACGTGGTTTGCGTGGTCGCATGCGCGGCCGCGGGAGCGCCTGGCGAGACGGACGCGTGCTCTTCGCGCGCGTGAATTGCCGATGACGCGGGCGTGACGGCCTGCGCGTTCGTCGAGTCCGCTTTGGAGCGCATCAGCGATGCCTGTCGCGCAGTGTTGGCGCCAGGCGCGGCGGATGCGCGGTCGTGAACCGAGCCAGCCACGCTGATGCCGGGGTCGTCGCTCGGCGGTGGTGCGTTGTCGTCCAGACGTGCATAAAAGTACGCGCCGACCGCGATGCTCGCGACCACTCCGCCGACCAGCACGGCGATGGCCGTGTGTGCGGACTTGCGCCGCTGCTCCTGCAAATCGCCGGGTTCGATGAAGTTCGGATACGACGTCAACATCCTGCGGCGCACGAGGCGCTGCAGCCAGTGGCTGTCATCCCAATCGACGATGTCGAGTTGCGCGGGCACCGGCACGCTCGCGCGGGTTTCCGTACGGCTCGTGAAAATCGCGCCCTGACGATCGGCGCCGCAGGATGGGCAAGTCTCTTCTTCGGCTGGCGAAACGGTGTTGCAGCGCTGGCAGATGACGGAGTCGAGCGACAGCGAGTATTCAGGTCGATTCATGTCGCACCCTTCTTCGAGTTATGGCTCGACGCATCGCGCGAGCGGGTTACGACATCGAGATAGTCCTAAGCCACCCGAAATGCGGGCGCGCTGCGCGAGCGAGCATCCCGTGATGTTCCCCGCGGCGGGATTCCGAATGCCGATGGAAGGTATTCTTACGGCGCGCGGTGAGGTGCGTCTACGCGATTGCGCACATTCGCGAATCGTGACGTTGGAGAGAAACGGTTTCGACGTCCGAACACGAGATAGCCATCCGGACGACTTTCCGCAAATGTTTGCGCGGGCGAAATTGTCTGTCATCAGGTACGAAAAGGATGATGACAATGCGATCGAACGGCTTCGACGCGACGGCGCGGCAGTTGATCGTCGGACTGCCGCTGTTCATGGGCGAGATCGTTTGCGCTGGCCGTGCTGCGGGGGAGATGCGCGGCGAGTTCTGGATGTCCACGCAACGAATCGGTCAGGCGATATTTATCGCGTATCTGCGAATGTTCGCCTCTCTGATTGGCGTGCTTCCATGGATACACTTGCTCGTGGCTTCGTTTAGTGAAGAGGTCAGAGAGATCTTGCCGTTTCATCCGCTGTGGGATTCTTTGGTCTACTACCTATTTTCAGTTGCGTTGAATGAAAGCAAGGCTAGGGTGGCGAGATGGTGAACTTCGTTCTGGGATTTTTCCGGGAATATTGGCCGGTCGTGGTTGCGTGCGCGTTCGCGAGATTTGGCGTACCGGTCGTGGTCGACTGGCTGTTTCGCAATTTCGTCAAGGAGGCGGAAGGGCGCTCGGGCGTCGAGTAACAACGAGGCCGACGCGGATACGTCATTGCGGCGTGATCTTGAAGTACGTATAGGAACAGGAACACGTCCGCCCCAAACGCAAAAAAGCCGCTCACTTCGGAGCGGCTTTTGCATGAATTCTGGTGCCCAGGGCCGGAATCGAACCGGCACGCCTTGCGGCGGGGGATTTTGAGTCCCCTGCGTCTACCAATTTCACCACCTGGGCCTTGATCGACTCGTAGCAACACGTCGCCAGCAACGAGCCAATCGAGTCGGCGATTATGACCGAAAACGTCGCCGCCGGCAAGCAGCATCGGCGGCGTGTTCCCAAGCTGGGAAATTACTGAGCGAGATATGTGAACGCACCGTTCGTGATCACGCCCATCACGCTCGCGCGCTGATCCAGACCGACGTGATCCGTCGCGCTCGTATTCACGACGCCGTTCGGCACGACGAGCTCATGCGCGTGCTCCAGTTCCGAGCGCAGCGCGACGCGAAACTCCTTCGTGCCCGGCTTGGCCGTGTGAAGCGCGCGCGCCACCGCATCCTGCAGACGCGGATAGACGCCGGCCGCATCGCCCGCGAATTGCGTGACTGTGCCTTTTCCGTATTTTTCCTCGTAGGCGTTCACGAACGCGAGCGCGGCCTTTTTCGACGGATGATCCGCCGGCAGCGTCCGGGCGACGACGACCGGCTGCGTCGGAAACAGCGTGCCTTCGACATCCTTGCCGCCGAGCTTGATGAACTCGGGCGTCGCTATGCCATGCGTCTGATAGATCGCGCCCTTGTAGCCGCGCTCGACGAGCGTGCGCTGAGGCAGCACCGTGGGCGTGCCCGCGCCCGCGATCAGCACCGCGTCCGGCTTCGCGGACATGAGCTTCAGAATCTGGCCGGTGACGCTCGCATCGGTCCGGTTGAAGCGCTCGCTCGCGACAATCTTGATATGCCGGAGATCGGCGAACTTGGTGAACTCGTTGAGCCAGCTATCGCCGTAGCTGTCCGCGAAACCGATGAAACCGACCGTCTTCACGCCGTGATTGGCCATGTATCGCGTCATCACGTCGGCCATCGCGCGGTCGGTCTGCGCCATCTTGAATGCCCACACCTTCTTGCCTTCCTGCGGTTCCACGACCGAAGCCGAGCCGATCAGCGTAATCATCGGCGTTTCCGATTCGGCGACGGGATCGAGCGCGGCAAGGGCGGCAGGCGTGATGTTCGGCCCGACGATCACGTCGACATGATCCTCGCTGATGAGCTTGCGGATGTTGCGCACGGCCGCGCCCGGGTCCGAGCCGTCGTCCAGAATGATGTACTCCGCGTTCTGCCCGGCGATGGTTTTCGGCCACATCAGCATCGCATTCTTGCTCGTGATGCCGATCGCGGCGGCGGGGCCGGTGCTCGACAGGTCGATGCCGACTTTCAGTTGGGCGTGCGCGGCCGCCGCGATTACGGACAAGACGACGCCGGCGGCAAGCCGGCGCGTGAACTTCGACAGCATCATCGGAAAGGTCTCCAAGGGAGGGAATTTTTTGAGGCAGCGTGCGCCGCCATTTTATTCAGAGCTCGTAACTCTCGTGCTCGCCGGAAAGCGCCTGCTCGATCAACTTGCGGTTCAGCGACGGCGACAGCAATTCGACGAGCGTATACACATAGCTGCGCAGATACGCGCCCTGTTTCAGCGCGAGACGCGTGACGTTCGTGCCGAACAGATGGCCGACGGGCATCGCGCGCAGATGTTTGTCGCGCTCCGGATTGAACGCGATATCGGCCAGGATCCCGACGCCGAGTCCCAGCTCGACGTAAGTCTTGATCACGTCGGCGTCGATCGCCTCGAGCACGACATCCGGCGTCAGGTTGCGTCGCGCGAACGCCTGATTGATCTTCGTGCGCCCGGCGAACGACGCTTCGTAGGTGATGATCGGATATTGCGCGAGGTCGTCGAGCGTGAGCGTCTTGCGCTCGAGCAGCGGATGGTCCGGCAGCATCACGGCGAGGTGTTGCCACTGGAAGCATGGCAGCGAAATCAGCTCTTTATAGTTGGCGATTGCCTCGGTCGCGATGGCGATATCCGCCTGATCGTGGATGACCATCTCCGCGACCTGCGTGGGGCTGCCTTGCAGAATCGAAAGGTGGACCTTGGGAAAGCGCTTCTTGAACTCCGCAATTGCCGATGGCAGCGAGTAGCGCGCCTGCGTATGCGTGGCGGCGATGACGAGATTGCCCTGGTCCTGCGCCGCGTAATCCTTGCCGACGCGCTTAAGGCTCTCGACTTCCTGCAATATTTTCTCGACCGACGCGAGGATGATGCGGCCCGGCTCCGTCAGCGAGCGCACGCGCTTGCCGTGGCGCGTGAAGATTTCGACGCCCAGTTCGTCCTCCAGCTCGATGATCGCCTTCGAGACGCCCGGCTGGGATGTATACAGTGCCTTCGCGGCTTCCGTCAGATTGAAATTCTGCCGGACGGCCTCGCGCACGAAGCGGAACTGATGCAGATTCATTTATAACTCAACCGCATATCAAAGTAATTTTTCAGTCGTTTGCAATATATAGCAGGTTCTTTACTATCAGTCCAATTTTTCCAATATCCATATCTCTATCTGTCATAAGCAAATGAGCGTTTCGTCTGAACGACGCTCGCGACAGCGACTCAATGGGTATTCGATGGACGAGACGCGCTGCGTAACCTAGGACGCGGCGCCTTTACAAGAACTTGGGGCCCCCGAATGTACCAATACGATCAGATCGACCAACGCATCGTCGACGAACGTGTCGCGCAGTACGCTGACCAGGTCCGCCGCCGACTGTCGGGCGAATTGACCGAAGAGGAATTCCGTCCGCTGCGCCTGCAAAACGGCCTTTACATGCAGCGTCACGCGTACATGCACCGCATCGCGATTCCGTACGGCAACCTGCGCAGCGACCAGCTCCGCATGCTCGCCACCATCGCGCGCGAGCACGACCGCGGCTACGGCCACTTCTCGACGCGCACGAACATCCAGTTCAACTGGGTCGAGCTCGAAGAGACGCCGGAAATCCTGCGCAAGCTCGCCTCGGTGCAGATGCACGCGATCCAGACCTCGGGCAATTGCATTCGCAACATCACGGCCGACCAGTTCGCCGGCGTCGCGCCCGACGAGCAGGTCGATCCGCGTCCGTGGTCGGAAATCCTGCGCCAGTGGTCCACGTTCCATCCGGAATTCGCGTGGTTGCCGCGCAAGTTCAAGATCGCCGTGAACGGTTCGGCGGAAGATCGCGCGGCCGTGCAGGTCCACGACCTCGGCGTGTATCTGAAGAAGAACGCGCAGGGCGAAGTCGTGATGGACATCCTCGCGGGCGGCGGTCTCGGCCGCACGCCGATCGTCGGCGCGATCATCAAGCGCGATCTGCCGTGGCAACACTTGATCACGTATTGCGAAGCCGTGCTGCGCGTGTACAACCGCTACGGCCGCCGCGACAACATGTACAAGGCGCGCATCAAGATTCTCGTGAAGGCGCTGTCGCCGGAGAAGTTCTCGAAGCAGGTCGAGGAAGAGTGGCAGCATCTGAAGGACGGCCCCTCGACGCTCACGCAGGAAGAAGTCGATCGCGTGTCGACGTTCTTCGCGCCGCCTGCCTACGAAAAGTTGGCGGACACGGACGCTTCGTTCGAAAAGCATCTGATCGAGGACAAGCCGTTCGCGCGCTGGGTCGAGCGTAACGTGCGTCCGCACAAGGTACCGGGCTATGCGGCGGTGACGCTGTCGCTGAAGCAGCGTCACATCGCGCCGGGCGACGCCACCGACAAGCAGATGGCCGACGTCGCCACGCTCGCCGACGAATTCTCGTTCGGTGAAATCCGCGTGTCGCACGAGCAGAACCTGATTCTCGCGAACGTGAAGAAGCGCGACCTGTACACCGTGTGGGAACGCGCGAAGGCGCTCGGTTTCGCGACCGCGAACATCGGCCTTCTGACCGACATCATCGCGTGCCCGGGCGGCGACTTCTGCTCGCTCGCGAACGCGAAGTCGATCCCGATTGCGCTCGCGATTCAAGACCGTTTCAACGATCTCGACTACGTGCACGATCTCGGCGACCTGTCGCTGAACATTTCAGGCTGCATCAACGCGTGCGGTCATCACCACGTCGGCAACATCGGCATTCTGGGCGTCGATAAGGACGGCTCGGAGTGGTATCAGGTGACGCTCGGCGGCGAGCAAAGCTCGGGCGCGACCGGCGCGCATCTCGGCAAGGTGATCGGCCCGTCGTTCTCGGCCGAAGAGATGCCCGATGTGATCTCGCAAGTGATCGACACGTTCGTCGACAACCGCATCGAAGGCGAGCGCTTCATCGAGACGTTCGGCCGCATCGGCATGGCGCCGTTCAAGGAGCGCGTGTACGCATCGCGCCAGGCTCACGCTTAAGGATTTCAAATGACGTTGATCATCAAGAACCGCGCCGTCGTCGAAGACCATTTCACCGTCGTGCGTGCCGCCGAAGACGGCGCGTTGCCCGCTGTCGATGCGCTGCCCGCCGGCAAGGTCATCGTGCCGTTCGCGCTGTGGAAGGAGCACAAGTCGGCAATCGTCGCATCGCGCCCGAAGGAAGACATCGGCGTCTGGCTCGCGCCGGATGATGAACCCGCCGATCTCGCGCCGGACTTCGGCCAGCTTTCCGTGATCGCGGTCGACTTCCCGGTGTTCCGCGATGGCCGCGGCTTCTCCATCGGCCGTCTGCTGCGCGAGCGTTATCAGTGGACGGGCGAGCTGCGCGCGATCGGCGACGTGCTGCGCGACCAGGTGCTGTTCCATTCGCGTTGCGGCTTCGACGCATTCGCGGTGCGCGCGGACAAGGACATCAACGACGCGCTGAACGCGTTCAACGAGTTCACCGAGCTGTACCAGGGCGCGACCGACAATCTCGAACCGCTGTTCCGCCGTCGCGCGGCACTCGTGGCAGCGCTTGGAGCCTGATGCATGACGCCAGAATTGCAAGCCAAGGTTGAACGCCTCGATGCGCTGCTCGATTCCATCGCAGCACGCCACGAACGCGTCAAGCTAGCCAGCAGCCTCGCCGCCGAAGACATGGTGCTCACGCACGCCATTCTGTCGCGCGGTGTGAAGATTGGCATCTTCTCGCTGAACACGGGCCGCCTGCATGCGGAAACGCTCGGCATGCTCGACACCGTGAAGGCACGCTACGGCCACGACATCGAGCAGTTCCATCCGCAGCAGGACGCGGTCGACACCTACGTGCGCGATCATGGCCTGAACGCGTTTTACGAAAGCATTGATCTGCGCAAGGGCTGCTGCCATATCCGCAAGGTCGAGCCGCTCAATCGCGCGCTGTCGGATGTGTCCGCGTGGGTGACGGGCCAGCGTCGCGAGCAGTCGGTGACGCGCGCCGAGCTGCACGAGGAAGAGCGCGACGAGCCGCGCAACATCGCCAAGTTCAATCCGCTCGCGGACTGGACCGAAACCGATGT
>Ga0207426_1002857_pt1 | contig 10264 bp, 9 predicted proteins | sample AraplaMF_Cvi_mMS_FD_184265 | JGI IMG/M metagenome (GOLD analysis project Ga0207426, IMG submission 184265) | Arabidopsis root microbial communities from the University of North Carolina, USA - plate scrape MF_Cvi_mMS (SPAdes) (version 2) | ecosystem: Host-associated > Plants > Roots > Endosphere ...
TGGATGATTTATATTGATTGATAATTTCTACATCATATGATTAAAGAAACTAAACACGCTGAAAAAGCAGTGATTGAAGAACGTCCTGTTTTCGCAAAGGATAACTATAAATTTATGATAGCAGGCCTGGTGATCACTGTGATCGGCTTCCTGCTGATGACAGGTGGTTACAACAACGATGCTACCAAATTTAAACCTGAAGAGGTATATAGCTTTCAGCGTATCACGCTGGCACCTATCGTGATCCTGCTGGGTCTGGCGGTAGAAGTGTTTGCGATCATGCGCAGACCTAAGCAATAAGATCTACAACTTTTTATAATTCAGGCGATGATACAACTTCATCGCTTTTTTTTTATTTAAACGGATAAATCAGCTAATTCCATGAGCATTCTGGATGCCATTATTATTGCCATCATTGAAGGATTAACCGAGTTCTTACCTATTTCGTCTACTGGGCATATGGTCATTACCAGTGCTATCCTGGGTATTGGAGACGATGACTTCACTAAATTGTTTGAGATTGTAATACAACTGGGGGCCATATTAGCTGTCGTTGTTTTGTACTGGAAGAAATTCTTTGTGTTCGACAAGAACCGTATTCCGTTTTATATTAAACTGATATTAGCTACTATTCCGGCCCTGATCCTGGGTTTCCTGTTCCATCATAAGATCAAGGAACTAATGGGTTCTCCAATGGTCGTAGCAGCCAGCCTGTTCCTGGGAGGTATCGTATTACTGTTTGTGGACAACTGGTTTACGAATCCAACCATTGATAAAGATGAAAAGGTGAGCAATTTCAGGGCTATCCGCATCGGTTTCTTCCAGTGCCTGGCGTTGATTCCTGGTGTGAGCCGCAGTGCTGCTTCCATCATTGGTGGTATGCAACAAAAGCTGACCCGCAATGCGGCGGCTGAGTTTTCATTTTTCCTGGCCGTACCTACTATGTTCGCAGCTACCTGCTACGATCTGTATAAAAGCAAAGATGCCCTGGCAAGCAATACCGGCAACTTCCAGCTGCTGGCTATTGGATTTGTGATTGCATTTGTTGTAGCATTAATTGCTATTAAGTTCTTTATCGGCGTATTGAAGAAATACGGTTTCCGTGTTTGGGGTGTATACCGTATCCTGGTGGGAGGAGCTATCCTTGCTGCTATGTTTATGGGTTATAACCTGACTGTCGGTTAATGTTATTTATCGGGCAGTTATGGCTGCCCGATAAAAAATTCTGTAAGCCCAACCCGATCTTATCCCCGGGTGTTTATAAATTTATGAAAAAGTTTTTTTTACCCCTCTTGTGTTGTTTCGCAGCAATGAATGCATCTGCCCAACGCAATTTTGTTCCGGGTACCATCGCATTACCACAACATGATTCCCTGAAAGGGTTTATTGACTACCGGAACTGGACGAGCAGTCCTAAAGAGATCCGTTTTAAGAGCACTGAAAATGGAGCAATTACCACTTACACTCCTGGACAGATCAGCGGTTTTACAATGCAGTCGGATGGCGAGGTTGTATATGTTACAAAGCATGTATTGCTGGATGTAACGCCCTACATCGTTTCTTCCACGCAAATTGTGACACAGCCACAGTCTGAGTTGATGGATTCCACCGTGTTCATTCAGCAGCTGGTATCAGGATTGTATAACCTGTATACCTACACTGATAGTCATCAGCGGATACATTTTATGTACGACGCCGCCGGTAAGGAGGTGCAGGAGCTGAAATACATCAGGACAATGGTGCCCAGCCCTGATGGAAGTAAGATCTATGAGAATAGAGAATATCAGGAACAATTAGCCGCATTGTTTAAGGATGAAGCCAAAATTGCCAGACAGGCAAAAAATGTTGACTACCGTGATGAAAACCTGATTGCTTTATTTGTCGCTTATCAGCAGGCAAAAGCACCGGGTACTGAATTGCTTGTAAAAACAAAAAAGAAACATCCCGTATACTTTGGTATTGTAGCCGGACCCGCATTTAACAGCTTTAACTGGAAGGGAGGAGAGGAGTATAAGCTGCATGGTAAATACAGCTCTTCTGTAGGTGCTGTAGCTGGTGTGTTTGTAGATATTCCGCTGGGTGGTGCTACCAGGCAGTGGTCTGTTTACAATGAGCTGCTTTATAAATCCTATTCCACACATGCTGACATGGATATGAATGCTTTACTGAAAGGAGATGTCACAACTTTTAAGTTCTCCTATTTACAGTTAAACGTAATGGCCCAGTATACGTATACCAAGGGATTTATAAAGCCATTTGTGCATGCAGGCATTGGCGCTGCAGCGATCATTCAGACAAAGAAGAATGATTATTACGATATCAGCAGACCTGAACATTATGAGGCCTATGATTCTCCCCGTAAGCTGGAACAAATGATAGTAGCAGGTATTGGTGTAAAAGCGGACCGTTTCCAGCTGGAAGTAAGAGGTTCAACCAGTACAGGGTGGATAGATATTACAAGTGCATCGATGCCGGTCAATTCATTACAGATCCTTGCCGGTGTAAGGTTCTGATAAATAAAAAAGCTTCTGCTACGGCAGAAGCTTTTTTATTTTACCCCTTTACTGCCAGTAGCAGTTCCAGGTCTGTATATTTTAGTTTGAACTTTTCACTCAGGTGATAATTCGTCAACGCCCCTTTGTACAGATAGATGCCATTCCGCACGCCTCTCTTTATCCATACCAGGTTCTCAAAGCCACCATCATCTGCGGCTTCCAGCAATAATGGCATCAGTACATTACTGATCGCTTCAGATGCTGTGCGTGCAAATCCTGATGGGATATTCGGCACGCAATAGTGTACCACATCATACTTCTTAAACACCGGATTCTCATGGCTTGTGATCTCTGAGGTTTCAAAACAACCTCCTCTGTCTATGCTTACATCCACGATCACAGACCCTGCTTTCATGTTGCTCACCATTGATTCTGTGACCACGATTGGGGTGCGTCCTGCCTGTGAAGACAAGGCTCCTACAGCCACATCTGCATTCTTCAGTTGTTCAGCAAGTACCTTGGGTTGGATAACAGATGTAAATACACGAACACCAATGTTGTTCTGCAGGCGTTTCAGTTTATAGATGTTATTATCGAATACTTTTACGGAAGAACCTAAGGCCATCGCGGTACGGGCGGCAAATTCGCCCACAATGCCGGCTCCGATGATCACGACCTTGGTAGGAGGGATCCCTGTGACACCACCAAGCAGAATGCCCTTTCCCTTGTTGCTGTTGCTGAGGTACTGGCTGGCGAGCAGCATAACTGCGCCACCGGCTATTTCGCTCATGGCTCTTACAATCGGGTAGGTACCTGCATCATCTTTCAGGTTCTCGAACGAGAGCAGGGTAATCCGCTTCTCCATCATCTTCTGTACCTGCTCTACTTTGAGAGCGGCCAGGTGGATGGGAGAGATCACTATCTGGTGAGGATGCAGCAGCTCTATTTCCTCATCGTTAAGTGGGGCTGATTTTACAATGATCTCCGCTTTGAATACTTCTTTCTTATCGTATAATATTTCGGCGCCGGCTTCTGAAAAATCTGTATCATAAAAATGAGAGCCATCGCCTGCTTTATGTTCTACCACGATATGATGACCATTACTGGCCAGTATACTTACCGCATCCGGTGTCAGGGCTATGCGGTTTTCCTGGAAGGACGTTTCTTTTGGAATACCTATGAATAAACGGGAATTTTTCTGCGGAATATCCAACGTTTCTTCCAGCGGTGAATATGTAAAGCCAGCACTCACAACAGGTTTTTGCCTTTGCTCCATATAGTTGTCAAAATTGATCCGGGTGAATTTTTCCTTGTAATCAAAGATACATTATTTGTTCAAAGCAAATGAATTGCTTACTCTGCCCGCAGCTGTCTCCGCTGATCAGGCAGCACCGTCAATTGCAATCGAATGGTGTCTGCCGGTAACAGATTCTCTATGATATCCGGCCATTCCACAAAGCAGATCGCCCCATCCTGATAGAGGGTATCCTCCACACCTGCGCCTATCGCCTCTTCCTCGTCTCGCAGCCGGTACAGATCCAGGTGATAGATATTACGTGTTGCACCCTCGTTTGTACGATATGTGTACTGGTTGATAATGGAGAAGGTCGGGCTGGCAGTTGTATCCTCCACGCCTTTAGCAGCACACAACGCCTTTACAAAAGTAGTTTTGCCGGCTCCCATAGCACCCTCAAGGGTAAAAATCTGTTGTGCTCCATACTGTGTCCAGAAACTTTGGGCTACCTTGGGCAGCTCCTCAATAGTAAAGGTCCATTCCATGTCGTAAATGTAATTAATATAACCGTAATCTATTGGTTGATACCGCGTTGCATTAATAAAAGACTTACAGAAATAATTGATTTTCTGTTACTTTCATATTGGCGTGCCACTCCGTTGCATTAATATTTTATTCACATAAATCGGGGGTGGATACCTTTGTAACGTTAATCAGTCACTAATGGAAACGATCAGTTGTAAAGTTAAAGGAATGAACTGTACCAGTTGTGCTTTGACGGTATCCAAATATCTTCAGCATAAGGGTATGCAGGACGTGAATGTAAGTTTTGCCACAGAGGAATTAAGTTTTACCCTGCCTGAAGGAGTGGAAGTAAATCCTAAAGACATCCTTTCGGGGATCGATCAGTTGGGATACCAGGTAGTATTGCCTGACCAACCTCAGCCCAAAGCTGCTTTCCTGCGTTCATTGACCTTTAAGTTTATCTTCTGCGCCGTTTTTACAGCGCCATTGTTATTACATATGTGGGTGCACTGGGCATGGTTGCATGATCCTATGGTACAGCTTTGTCTTGCAACGCCTGTATTTCTGGTAGGTATGTGGCATTTTGGCCGGAGTGCCATCCGCTCTCTTGCCAATGGGATGGCGAACATGGATGTGCTGATTGCCCTGGGAGCCATTGCTGCTTATGGCTATAGCCTCACAGGTACGATCCTGCACCTGGGGCCTGATTACATGTTTTACGAAACGGCAGCGGCCATCATCACCCTCGTATTCCTGGGCAACCTGCTGGAAGAACGTTCTGTAAAACAAACAACGACTGCAATTACTGCGCTCGCAAAAATGCAGGTCACTACCGCCCGCCGGATTGAAGAACACGGTGATCATGAACATATTCATGTCGTAGATAACCAGGCCCTGCGTACCGGTGATAAAGTGCTTGTAAATACTGGTGACATGATCCCTATGGATGGCACCATCTTCTGGGGGAGTGGTCTCATCAATGAATCCATGATCACGGGCGAAAGTACACCTGTGCGTAAAGGCGAAAAAGATAAAGCTATCGGTGGTACGATCCTGGAAGAAGGGAGTATCAAGATGTTCATCACCGCTACCGGAAAAGATACTGTGCTCTCTTATATCATTGATCTCGTAAAACAGGCTCAGGGCAATAAACCGCCCATGCAGAAACTGGCCGATAAGATCAGCGCCATCTTCGTTCCATTGGTATTGGGAATTGCGGTGCTGACTTTCTTAGGCTGGGCCATCTTTGGAAATATTACTGTCGGTGCTGCCATTATGAGAAGTATTGCTGTACTGGTGATCGCCTGTCCATGTGCAATGGGCCTTGCTACGCCAGCCGCTGTAATGGTGGGATTGGGCAGGGCTGCTAAGAATGGTATTCTCATTAAAGGCGCACAAACACTGGAGGCCTTTAAGGATATTAAATATGTAGTGCTGGACAAAACAGGTACCCTCACTACCGGTAAACTGCAACTTGGCAATTACCATTTTGAAGGCATGACCGAAAAGGAATTTGCCCGTACAGTATATAGCCTGGAGAAATTTTCCTCTCACCCTATTGCCCGCTCTTTGGTAAGTATCTGGAAAAAAGAAGGAGAAGTGAAGCTGACACAGATACGTGAAATAAAGGGTCGTGGTATGCAGGCAAAAGATGCTGCCGGCGATGAATGGCAGCTGGGTTCTTTTGAGATGGCGAAACATACTACTGCCGATGATAGCCATAACCTCTACCTGTTGAAGAACGGGCAGCTGGCAGGCTGGATAGACCTGATCGATGAAGTAAGACCCGATGCTGCGCAAATGGTGTCCATGCTGCAAAGCAGGGGTATTACCCCAGTATTGCTGAGTGGGGATACGGAACGTAAATGTCGTGAGCTGGCTGCATTGACAGGTATCAAAGAAGTGTTTTCCAGCCAGACACCTGAACAGAAATTACAGCAAATAGATCGGCTTATGCAGGAGGCACCTGTAGCTATGGTGGGTGATGGTATCAACGATGCGCCGGCACTGGCCAGGGCTACGATTGGGATTTCGCTGAGTGATGCTACGCATATTGCCATGCAGAGTGCCAATGTGATCTTATTGAATAGTAAATTATCCTCCCTGCCATTGGCTTTAGGCCTCGGCAAACATACTTTCCTGACTATACAGCAAAACCTTTTCTGGGCATTCCTGTACAATGTGATCGCTATTCCATTTGCCGCCTTTGGGGTACTCAGCCCTATATCCGGCGCTGGTGTGATGGCACTTTCTGATATCGTGCTGGCCGCGAATTCTGTGCGCCTGCGGTACAAGAGAGTAATATAGTTACATTTACAGTGTGACCACTCCTACAGAAATACTGAAAAAATACTGGGGCTATGCGCAGTTTCGTCCTTTGCAGGAAGACATTATTCAGTCTGTCAGCAAAGGGCAGGATACCCTGGCGCTGATGCCCACCGGTGGCGGAAAGTCCATCTGCTTCCAGGTGCCCGCTTTGATGAAAGAAGGGCTCTGCCTGGTGGTCACTCCGCTCATTGCATTGATGAAGGACCAGGTGGCAAATCTGCGTAACCGGAATATACCTGCAGCGGCTATATATGCAGGGATGTATTATCAGGATGTGGAGAAACTCCTGGAAGAGGCGAGACGTGGGGCCTATAAATTCCTCTATGTATCTCCGGAGCGATTGCAGAGCCGCCGGTTCCTGGAATATTGTGATGGATTGCCGGTAAGCCTGCTGGCGATAGATGAGGCGCACTGTATTTCACAATGGGGTTACGATTTCCGGCCAGCATACCTGGAGATTGCGGAGATCAGAAACCAGTTCCCCGATGTGCCGGTACTGGCACTCACTGCATCGGCTACCCCAAAAGTTCAACAGGATATTTGTGAGAAACTACACATGCGCAAGCCGGCTATCTTTAGCAAGAGCTTTGTGCGCAGCAATCTCTCTTACACCGTCATAGAAGAGAGTGATAAGCAACCTAAATTATTACACATCTTACAGCGGGTACCCGGTAGTGCGATCGTTTATTGCCGCAACCGGAAAGGTACCCGTGAGCTGGCGGATATGCTGGAGCAGCATGGAATTTCTGCCAGTTATTACCATGCCGGTTTAACAGGAGAGGAAAGGACTGCCCGGCAGGAATTATGGATCCAGGGCAGAATCCGGGTGATGGTATGTACCAATGCATTTGGGATGGGGATCGATAAACCGGATGTAAGAGTGGTGATCCATGCCGATGCACCTGAGAGCCTGGAGGCTTATTACCAGGAAGCTGGCAGGGGAGGGAGGGATGAGCAGAAAGCCTATGGGGTATTGCTGTACCACTCCTCAGAGCTGGATAGAATGAAGGAGATGGTGAAGTTGCAATTTCCCGGTCTGGATCAGGTAAGAGGTATTTATCAGGCGTTAGTGAATTACCTGCAGGTGCCGGTAGGCGGGGGAGAAGGAGTGTATTTTGATTTTGATATTAACGACTTCGTACAGAAATTCGAGCTGAATATAACAGTGGCATATAGCGCCCTGCGCATACTGGAGCAGGAAGGTATTTTGCAGCTGAGCGAGAGTGTGTTTATGCCATCAATGGTGGAGTTTATTGTGAACAGGCAAACCCTGTTTGCCTTTGATGCAGCACAACCTGCATTGTCTCCGCTGGTACAAACACTATTACGTACCTATGAAGGGATCTTTGATACTCCTGTTCCGGTGTATGAAAGGCAACTGATGCGCATACTGCGGTTAAAAGAGCCAGCGGTGATACAGGGCTTACAACAGCTGCATCAGCGGGGTATAATCAGGTATAAACAACGTAAGTCGGTACCACAGCTGTCATTTGTAGAGCAACGGGTATCCACACAGCATTTGCGGATAGATACTGAAAGGGTAAAGACCAGAATGAAAGCATACCAGGACAGGTTGGATGCTATGCTGGATTATGTGCAAAATAAAAAGCAGTGTCGTACGCAGGTATTAGTAGCGTATTTTGGAGAGAAGGATGCGCAGCCTTGTGGTATTTGTGATGTGTGTATTGCACAGAAGAAAAAGCCCGTGGATTTTAAGGCGATTTCTGACTTGTTATTAGCGGAGCTAACTAATACTCCGGTTGAATGGGAAGTAGTCCTGAATAAGCTGCAGGATGTGAATGAAGCGGAATTACTGGAGGTGACGCAGTTCCTGATCAATGAAGAAATAATAATAAGAGATGAAGGAGGAAATCTTCGCATTAAATAATAAAGCCGGCCGCATGGCCGCGCAAAAAAAACGCTTTTACCGAAGGTAAAAGCGTTTTTTTTCGCTATTTAAGTGCAATGACTTTCTTTGCATGACTACTCTCAAACGCTGCCTCAATAATCTTTATCACATTCACCGCATCTTCCGCTTTCACAGGATTCTCCCCTTTTCCATTCAATGCATCATAGATCCCGTCATAATACTCCAGGTAATCTCCCTTCGGCGAAGGCAAATACTCCCTTACCACTTTGCCATCCCGCTCAGTATGCAGCAATCCCCACTCATGAATGCCTTCCACACCCCATCCCGGAGCCCCAGGCATCAATCCCTGCTGTAACATGGTTTCCTGCGTATCCGCTTTCGTCTTAATAAAAGATCCTTTACGCCCATGAAACTGGTAAGAAGGGATTGGTTCTCTGGTAATATAACTACACTTCAATCTCACACGGAGATTTTCATAGAAATATACAAGCTCAAAATAGTCATCTACCTGTGAGTCTTTTCTGATCGTTCTGATATCCGCCCAGATAGCATCCGGCATACCGAACAGGAGCAGTGACTGGTCTACCAGGTGTGAACCCAGGTCATACAAGCCCCCGGTGCCCGGCAGTTTTTCTTCCTTGTGTTTTTTATAACTCAGTTCTTCGCGATAGCGGTCATAATGAATTTCTGCTTCCAGTACTTCACCCAGATCTCCACTGCTCAACACCTGTTTTACAATCTTAAAATCACTATCAAAGCGTCTGTTATGATACACGCTCAGCAGCAATCCTTTGGAAGCTGCCAGTGCTGCCAGCTCCTGTCCTTCGGCTGCATGCACGGTGAAAGGCTTTTCAACGATCACATTTTTACCTGCTTCCAGCGCAGCTTTAGCATATTCATAATGCGTATAGTTAGGGGTATTGACCACGATCAGATCTAATTCGGGATCTTTGATCATATCAGCTACACTGGTGTATACTTTCACGTCAGGATAACGCTGTCTTGCGAGGTTCTTACTCCTTTCCACTACAGCATAGAAGGTAAACCCCGGATGTGTGTGAATAAACGGTGCATGAAAGATATGTCCTGACATACCATAGGAACAGATCCCTGCTTTGATGATTTTCTCCATATCCGTAGTTTTTGATTTATAAGCAGCTACAATATAAAAAAGGGCTGTAAATGATTACAGCCCTTTTTTTAATTTTTTATGAAAAAAGCGGTTAGAGGTCTTCTTCTCTTTCCAGCATCAGTATCGCACTCTGCGGTACAATAAAGTACTTTTCGCCCTGGTAAGAAACTTCTGTAGAACCATTGAGCAGGAAGATGGCCAGATCGCCTTCCTTTGCCTGCAAAGGAATATATTTCACCTTCTCTTCTTCTCCTTTCCATGCATCATCATCTTCAGAAGGCAATGGAATGGCATATCCGGGGCCTGTTTTGATCACATATCCCGATTGTACCTTTTCCTTTTCCTGCATTCCGGGAGGCAGATAAAGCCCACTTTCTGTGCGTTCATTAGGGGTAAGGGGTTTTACCAATACCCTGTCGCCTACAACAATCAGCTTTTTCAATTTATTATCTATTGTCAGGTGTGTTGCCATGAACTATACAATACAAAATGTATGCAGCAGGCATAGCTCGTGCCAAGATGACATACACTAGAGGGCTGATAAAGGGAATGTTTCCCCGGCCCTGATGCCTTTTTCAGTTTGTTGCAGTACCACGCATTCCACTGCCGGATCATGCTCCAGGTACAGCACATACTGTTGTTCCAGGGCCTCAGTCAGGTAAGCTTTCTTTTCCTGAAGT
>Ga0207426_1002858_pt1 | contig 10263 bp, 9 predicted proteins | sample AraplaMF_Cvi_mMS_FD_184265 | JGI IMG/M metagenome (GOLD analysis project Ga0207426, IMG submission 184265) | Arabidopsis root microbial communities from the University of North Carolina, USA - plate scrape MF_Cvi_mMS (SPAdes) (version 2) | ecosystem: Host-associated > Plants > Roots > Endosphere ...
CCGGCGTTGGTCGGCGCGGCGCTGGCTGGCACCCTTTGCCGTGGTGCTGGCGCTGCTCTCGGCCTTCCTGACCTTCCTGGTCCTGACCGGCCTGACCACGATCGACCCGACGCCGGCGGTGGTCCGCTCGATCTACCTGATCAACGCGGCCACGATCCTGCTGCTGGTCGGAATCATCATTCGCGAGCTCTGGCAGCTAATCCTGGCGCGGCGGCGGGGCAGGGCCGCGGCGCGGCTCCATGTCCAGATCGTCAGCCTGTTCTCGATCGTGGCGGTGCTGCCGGCGGTGCTGGTCGCCGTGGTCGCCAACGTCACCATCGAACGCGGCCTCGACCGGTTGTTCTCCGGCCCGACCAAGGAGGTGATCCAGAATTCGCTGACGATCGCGCGGGCCTATATGCAGGACCATGCGCAGCTGATCCGCGGCGACATTATCGGCATGGCCAACGACATCGCGCATGCCCGGCCGCTCTACGACCAGGATCGCCGCTCGTTCCGGGAGATGCTGAGCGCCAGCGCCGCGTCCCGCAACCTGCCGGGCGCGATGATCATCGACAAGAACACCAACATCCTGGAATCCGCCGACACCGGGATGCGGCTCGCCTATTCTCCGCCCGCGTCCGACTTCCTCAGCAACGTCAACGAATCCGAGCCCGAGATCGCGATCCTCCCCGATGCGAGCTTCGTCGCCGCGGTGATCCGGCTGCGCGCCTTCAGCGACACCTTCCTCTACGTCGCCCGTCCGCTCGATCCGAACGTCGTCAATCAGCTCAAGCAGACCGAGGTCAGCGTCGCCGAATACGCCCAGATCGAGTCGCGCCGGCTCGGCATCCAGGTGGCCTTCGCGCTGATGTTCGCCGTGATCGCGCTGACCATCCTGATGGCCTCGGTGCTGATCGGCCTCAACTTCGCCAATTCGCTGGTCTCGCCGATCCGGCGGCTGATGAACGCGGCCCACACGGTCTCGACCGGCGACCTCCATGTCCAGGTGCCCGTGCACCAGTCGGAGGGCGATCTCGCCCAGCTGGGTGAGACCTTCAACAAGATGACGCAGGAGTTGCGCAGCCAGCGCGATGAGCTCGTCAACGCCAGCGACCTGATCGACAGCCGCCGCCGCTTCATCGAAGCGGTACTGTCCTCCGCAAGCGCCGGCATCATCGGCGTCGATGCATCAGGCAGCGTCGGCATTTTGAACCGCTCGGCCGAGAAGCTGATCGGGCACTCCGAGGCGGAGACGCTCGGTCATCCGCTCTCCGACGTGCTGCCGGAACTCGACGAGACGATGGCGGCGGCGCGGGAAGGGAGCCAGCGTCTGGTGCAGGGCCAGATCACGATCACCCGCGACGGCACCGAGCGCAATCTCTCGGTCCGCGTCAGCGCCGAGAAGAACCAGCCGCACGACAGCTACATCATCACGCTCGACGACATCACCGAGCTGGTCTCGGCGCAGCGCACCTCCGCCTGGGGCGACGTGGCGCGCCGCATCGCCCACGAGATCAAGAACCCGCTGACGCCGATCCAGCTTTCGGCCGAGCGTATTCGCCGCAAGTTCGGCAAGGACATCACCGAGGCCAAGGACAAGCAGATCTTCGAGCAGTGCACCGACACCATCGTGCGCCAGGTCGACGACATCCGCCGCATGGTCGACGAGTTCTCGCGCTTTGCACGGATGCCGAAACCGGTGATGGAGGGCGAGGACGTCGCCGACGCGGTGCGGCAGGCGGTGTTCCTGATGAAGGTCGCCCATCCCGAGATCGATATCGAGGCCGAGTTCAAGGACGATCCGCTCCGTGCCCAGTTCGACCGGCGGCTGATCTCGCAGGCGGTCACCAACATCGTCAAGAACGCCACCGAGGCGATCGAGCAGGTGCCCGTGGAGGAACTCGGCAAAGGCCGTATCGACGTCGTGGTGTCGCGCCAGGGCGAGGACGTGCTGATCGACGTCATCGACAACGGCATCGGCCTGCCAAAGGTCGCGCGCTCGCGGCTGCTCGAACCCTATGTGACGACGCGCGCCAAGGGCACCGGTCTCGGCCTTGCCATCGTCGGCCGCGTGCTGGAAGACCATGGCGGACGCATCGAGCTGAAGGATGCTTCCGACTTCCGCGCGGGCCAGCGCGGCGCCTGGATGCGGATGCGCTTTGCGATCTCCGGCCAACCCGCGAAGTCCGAGGGAGCCGAGCAGGCCCCGGCGGGAGCCAAACAGGCCCCGGCGGGAGCTGAACAGGCCCCGGCGGTCGCGGTCAAGGACGCGCCCGGCGCGCAGGCCGGCGCTCCTGTCAAGGCCTTAACGCAGGAAACGAAGGACTTGGCGCAGGAAACAAATAAGCCGGCGGCCGAAACCAAAGAGGCCGCCGAAAAGACCAATGATTCAACGAAAATCGAAGCCTCAACAGGCAGCTGACCAGACAGGCGCGACACATGGCTAGTGAAATTCTGATTGTCGATGACGAAGCCGATATTCGCGATCTCGTTGCGGGCATTCTCGAGGACGAGGGTTTTGTGACGCGGACCGCACGCGACAGCGACTCCGCGCTGGCTGAAATCAGCAACCGCAGGCCGCATCTGGTGTTCCTCGACATCTGGCTGCAGGGCTCGAAGCTCGACGGCTTGCAGTTGCTGGAGCAGGTCAAGAAGGACAATGCCGACCTGCCGGTCGTGATGATCTCCGGCCACGGCAACATCGAGACCGCGGTCGCCGCGATCAAGCGCGGCGCCTACGACTTCATCGAAAAGCCGTTCAAGGCCGACCGGCTGATCCTGGTCGCGACCAGAGCGCTGGAGAACTCGCGGCTCAAGCGGGAGGTGAAGGAGCTGAAGCAGCTCGCGCCGAGCGCAAGCCAGCTGGTCGGCCGTTCGCCGAGCATGAACCAGCTGCGCCAGACCATCGAGCGCGCGGCCAAGGCCAACAGCCGCATCCTGATCGTCGGTCCCGCCGGCGCCGGCAAGGAATTGACGGCGCGCACGCTGCATACGGCCTCGGGCCGGGCCGACGGTCCCTTCGTCGTCATCAACGCAGCCGCGATCACGCCCGACCGCATGGAGCACGAGCTGTTCGGCGTGGAGCAGTCCAACGGCGAGCAGGCGCGCAAGGCCGGCGCGCTCGAGGAAGCCCATGGCGGCACGCTGTTCATCGACGAGATCGCGGACATGCCGCGCGAGACCCAGAACAAGATCCTGCGCGTGCTGGTGGAGCAGTCGTTCCAGCGCGTCGGCGGCACCGCCAAGATGCAGGTCGACGTCCGCATCATCTCCTCGACCGCGCGCAATCTCGAAGAGGAAATCGCGGCCGGCCATTTCCGCGAGGATCTCTATCATCGGCTGTCGGTGGTGCCGATCCGCGTGCCGGCACTGTCGGAGCGGCGCGAGGACATCCCGGAATTGATCGACTATTTCATGGAGCAGATCTCGGCCGGCAGCGGCCTGCCCAAGCGGCAGATCGGGCAAGACGCGATGGCGGTGCTGCAGTCGCATGTCTGGCCGGGCAATGTGCGCCAGCTCCGCAACAACGTTGAGAGAGTCATGATTCTCGCCGCCGGTGGACCGGAGGTCATCATCACGGCCGACATGTTGCCGCAGGACGTCGGCTCCATGGTGCCGGCGATGCCGACCAGCAACAATGGCGAGCACATCATGGGCCTGCCGCTGCGCGAGGCCCGCGAAGTGTTCGAACGCGACTATTTGATTGCCCAGATCAGCCGTTTTTCAGGAAATATCTCTCGCACGGCGGAGTTCGTTGGCATGGAACGGTCGGCGCTGCATCGAAAGTTGAAAGCGCTCGGTGTCGGCTGATCCGTCTTCGTGCCACGCGGGGCACCGGTTCGCGGCGGGAAAACGCCATCAAAACAAGATCCTAACGCCGTGACGTCACCTGATGAACAAAGCGAGAAAAATGATCGATTTCCGTAGTTTTTCGGGGCAATAGGGCGCCCGCTGCCGCGTCAAGCGGCTTGCCTAATAAGTCCACCTGTCCTCTAATCGCACAGCTGTTCCTTCCGAGGGGGATCTCATGAGGAACGGCAACCGGGAGAGGCCCCGAATGTCACAAAGAGGGCCGCAACCGGCGCAATAAAAAGAAACTCAAAGCGAGAAAAAAACAATGGCGGCAGACCGCGCACAAAACCTGCAGGACACCTTCCTCAACCACGTTCGTAAAACCAAGACGCCACTGACGATCTTTCTGGTCAACGGAGTGAAGCTCCAGGGCATCGTGACCTGGTTCGACAATTTCTGTTTGCTGCTCCGGCGCGACGGTCATTCGCAGCTCGTCTACAAGCATGCGATCTCGACCATCATGCCGGGTGCGCCGATCCAGTTGTTCGAAGGCGGTGAGGATCAGCCGGCTTGAGAGTGATCTGATTGGAACCCCGGAATTTCGACGGGGATGCCGACCGTCCGCGGTCGGCAGGGGCAAAGCAGACGGGGCGGGTGCTTGTCATCGGCCCCTATTTGCGGGTGCGCGCAGGCGGTGCCGACGCGCAATCGGAGAGTCACATCCAGCGCAACGCCGAGGCCCGGCTCGATGAAGCCGCCGGCCTCGCGCGCGCGATCGATCTCGTCATTGCCGATGCGATCATCGCGCCGATCAGCCAGATCCGCCCCGCGACCTATATCGGCAAGGGCAAGGTCGAAGAGATCGCCGCGCTGGCCAAGAGCCTCGATGTCGAGCTCGTGGTGATGGATTGCGCGCTGGCACCGATCCAGCAGCGCAATCTCGAGAAGGAATTGCAGGCCAAGGTGCTCGACCGCACCGGGCTCATCCTGGAGATCTTCGGCCGCCGTGCCAAGACCAAGGAAGGCTCGCTCCAGGTCGAGCTCGCGCATCTCAACTACCAGCGCTCGCGGCTGGTGCGCTCATGGACCCATCTGGAGCGCCAGCGCGGCGGCTTCGGCTTCATGGGCGGTCCCGGCGAAACCCAGATCGAAGCGGACCGACGCCTGATCCAGGAGCGCATCTCCAAGCTCGAAGGCGAGCTCAAGAAAGTACAGGCGACGCGGCGGCTGCATCGTGCCGGCCGCCAGCGCGTGCCCTATCGCGTCGTCGCGCTGGTCGGCTACACCAATGCCGGCAAGTCGACGCTGTTCAACCGCCTGACGCGTGCCGACGTGCAGGCGGCGGATATGCTTTTCGCGACACTCGATCCGACCTTGCGCGCCCTCAACCTGCCGCATGGCGGCAAGGCGATGCTGTCGGACACCGTCGGCTTCATCTCCAACCTGCCGACCCAGCTCGTCGCCGCCTTCCGGGCCACGCTGGAGGAGGTGCTCGAAGCCGACGTCATCCTGCATGTGCGCGACATCTCCCATGAAGATGCCGAGGCCCAGCAGAGCGACGTCGACGCCGTGCTGCGCCAGCTCGGCATCAACCCTGATGACTCAGGCCGCATCATTGAGGTCTGGAACAAGATCGACCGCTATGGTCCCGAGCAGCGTGAAGAGCTCCTGAACATCGCTGCGCGCCGGCCGGAGGATCATCCGGCGATGCTGGTCTCGGCCGTGTCAGGCGAGGGCGTCGACGCATTGCTCGCCGCGATCGAGGAGCGGCTCGCCGCCAAGCGCCACACGCTCGATCTCTCGATCGATGCCGCCGACGGCGCCGGCATCAGCTGGCTGCATCGCAATGCCGAGGTGCTGGCGAAGGAGCTGCATGACGGCCGCTTCGACATGACCGTGCGGGTGGACGAGACCAAGCGGGATATCGTGGTGAACCGGTTCGACGCGGTGCCGCACGTGGCTTAGACGTAACTGAGTTGAATCGACTGCATCCCCAAGTACGCTGTCGTCCCGGACAAGCGCAGCGCAGATCCGGGACCCATAACCCCCGGGGCGTGGTTTGGTGGGTGGTATCAGCAACGTCGCAACTCTGATAGATCACGCGGTATGGGTCCCTGCGTTCGCAGGGACGACAGCGGAGTCAGAGGCTTGCCGCCGCTTGCTGCCTCAGCTTGCGGTCTTCGCCTCATTCCACAGCGCGTCCATCTCCGTCAGTGACGCCTGCTCCAGCGTCCGGCCCTGCGTCTGCAGCGCCCGCTCAATGAACGCAAAGCGCCGCTCGAACTTCGCGTTGGTCGCGCGGAGTGCGGCTTCCGGATCCGCGTCGACATGACGGGCGAGGTTGACGAGCGCGAACATCAGGTCGCCGGTCTCCTCCGTCAACTCCTGCTTGTCGTTGCGGTCGAGCGCGGCCTCGATCTCGTCGGCTTCCTCGCGGATTTTTGCCAGCACCGCGCGCGGATCGTTCCAGTCGAAGCCGACGGTGGAGGCCTTACGCTGCAGCTCCATGGCCCGCGTCAGCGCAGGCTGACCGGCCTTCACGCCTGACAGCAGCGATTTGTGCGCCGGCGTTTCCTCCGGCGGCCGGCGCGCGGCGCGCTCGGCTTTCTCCTCCGCCTTGATGCGGTCCCAGACTTCCTTGACGTGATGCGAGGCGAGATTGCCGTCCTTGTCGGCGAAGACGTGGGGATGGCGTCGGATCATTTTCCGCGTGATGGCTTCGACGACATCGCCGAACGCGAAAGCGTTCTGCTCGGACGCCATCTGAGCGTGGAACACCACCTGGAGCAGGAGGTCGCCGAGCTCGTCCTTGAGATCATCGAGATCGCCGCGGTCGATGGCGTCGACCACCTCATAGGCTTCCTCGATCGTGTAGGGCGCAATCGTCGCGAAATCCTGCTCGAGGTCCCAGGGGCAGCCGGTCACCGGCGTGCGCAGCGCCGCCATGATCTCGATCAGGCGGGAAATGTCGCGGGAAGGGGTCATTGTGGGGCGCTCTCCTGGCTCCAAAACGTTATGCCAAAAGCGGCCCGCCGTTCCCAGCGCGGCGGGCCGGAACGGGCCGATTTCCACCGATTGGCGAGCCGCGTCCGCAGTGCTAAAGCGCGGGCCATGAGCAACACGTTCCCATCACAAACCGCGCTGGTACTGTTCTCCGGCGGCCAGGATTCCACCACCTGCCTCGCCTGGGCGCTCGACCGCTTTGCGCGCGTGGAGACGCTGGGGTTCGACTACGGCCAACGCCACGCGGTGGAGCTCGACTGCCGCGATCGGCTGCTCGAAGGGATCAAGGGGCTGCGCGCGGATTGGGCCGCAAAGCTCGGCGAGAGCCATACGCTGTCGATCCCGACGCTGGCGGCGGTCTCGGAGACCGCGTTGACCCGCGACGTCGCGATCGCGATGGGCGCCGACGGGTTGCCGAACACGTTCGTGCCCGGTCGCAATCTGGTGTTCCTCACCTTTGCGGCAGCGCTGGCCTACCGGCGCGGCATCACCCACATCGTCGGCGGCATGTGCGAGACCGACTATTCCGGCTATCCCGATTGCCGCGACGACACCATCCGCGCCATGCAGGCCGCGCTCTCGCTGGGAATGGCGTGCAAGTTCGAGCTGCACACGCCCTTGATGTGGATCGACAAGGCCGCGACGTGGCAGCTGGCGCATGACCTCGGCGGCGAGGGGCTGGTCGACCTCATCCGCGAGCAGTCCCACACCTGCTATCTCGGCGAACGCGGCGCGCAGCACGATTGGGGCTATGGCTGCGGCGAGTGCCCGGCCTGCAGCCTGCGGGCGAAGGGGTGGCGGGAGTATGCGGCGCGCTAGTCGCCCCAGCCACTACGTGCCACGAGCTCAACCCGCTCCGGCTCGCTGAGCCTCAAAGCCAAACTTGCAAGAGCCGGCTGTTGCTTTTCAATCGCAGCGATCGCGATCATGGCGGCGCTGGTGTCGTGGTCGACTACCTCCGGAAGTTGGCGAATGACCAGACGAAACAGCCGCTGCCACGCCCTACGGTAGACTTCCTCAAGAAAGCGAGGCAGCGGATCGCGGCCCTCGCGCCTAGCCAGCTCGATCATTGCGATCAGGGTGCAGGTGTTGGCCGCGGATATTCCGGAGTTCTCGTAGATGCGCACGAGGTGCGGGACCGTAGCGTAGGAGGCATCCCCTACATCGCCCTGGTGATACAACTCATTCCACAGCTCTTGCCACGCCGCGACCGTGTGGTGTCCCCGCTCAAGGCCGTCCAAGGCCGGGCGCGGGTCGTAGGGGACGCGATAAGCTCCAAGCAGAGTGACCCAGCGAGGGTCGTTCAGCTCCATCTAGGGAAAATCCTCCGGCCTGAGCTCGATCGGCTTGCCATGCGGCGTCCTGTCCGCTGCGTGGTCCCAGGCATCGCGATAGCGATGCAGCGTCTCCATTGACGCAACACCCTTGCGTGCGACCAGGCCTTCCAGCGTCGCCAGCCAGTGCAAGTAATAGGTTTCGCCTGTATCAGGGTCGCCAGCGGCCTGCGCGCGCTTGATCTCGGCGGCGAGGGCTGCGGCCCATTCGGGCCAGGTGAAGACGCCGCGGTCGTGCAGCGTCAACGCCATCGCAAACGCGTGCGCTTCCCACGGCGCGCGGAACACCGGACCGTCGTCGTCGCGCGGGATGCTCGGAATGGCCGCCGTCGCGACCGCCGCTGCCGCACTGCTCATGACGCCGGATCCAGATAGGGCTCGAAGGCGTCGATCGAGACCTTCAGGGTAGGATCGCCGTCCTCGCCCCAGAGATCGCGGCCCTCGAACACGACCGTGTAGAGCCATTGCGGATGTTCGCCGCGCTCCATTGCCGCCGTGTCCGGAAACACGTGGCAGCCATGGTTCAGCTCGACCACGCCGACATGGCCGCGGACATAGCGCGGCAGCCGCGTGTGTGTGGTCGGATGAATGTTCTTCGCGCGCACGCGGTCGCCGATGTTGAACTTTGCGGGCGCGGGCGCCGTGCGGGCGAACTTGCCGCGCACCATCACGCGCTCGACCTGGCCGAGATCGAACTTGCCGTGCTTGAGCGACTTGGCCGGCTGCATCGCATGGCCGGCCTTGACTTCCTCCCTCGAAAGGTAACCCTTCTCGATCAGCATCTCCTCGAGACCGAGAAACCATTTCTTGTAATAGGAGCTCGAGAGGTAAACCTCCGGCGGCAGCGTCTCGCGATAGAAGCGCGAGGTATCGATGTTGAAGGCGCCGGCCGCGCCCATCGCGCGGACCATCGCCAGCACACGCTCTTCCCAATGCGCGTGAAACATCGGCTCGTTCGGCTCCGGCTCGACCTTGCCGAAGCCGTCCATGCCGCCCATGTCGTGCACGCCGTTCATGAGGGTGTTCCCGGCTCTTTGGGAAAGCCGGTGCCGATCATGGAATCGCGGGTGACGAGCTCGGCGAGCTGCTCCTCGCTCCAGCCCCCGGTTCCTGCGGGGCGCATCGGCAGCACCAGGAAGCGCGTCTCGGCGGTGGAATCCCACACCCGGATCTCCACGTCCTTTGGCAGGGCCACGTCGAAATCGGCGAGCACGCCGCGCGGGTCCTTCACTGCGCGCGAGCGGTAGGGCGCGGCCTTGTACCAGACCGGCGGCAGCCCCAGCATTTCCCAGGGGTAGCAGGAGCACAGCGTGCACACGACCATGTTGTGGCGCGCGGGCGTGTTCTCGACCACGACGAGATGGTCGCCGACGCGGCTGACATGGCCGAGCGTGCCGATGGCCTTGGAGCCATCCTCCAGCAGCGCCTGCTTGAACGCCGGATCGGTCCAGGCCTTGGCGACGACGCGGGCGCCGTTATGCGGGCCGATTTTGGTCTCGTAGGCCTGGATGATGGCATCGAGCGCGGCCGGCTCGACATAGCCTTTTTCGGTCAGGATCGTCTCAAGTGCGCGTACGCGCAGCTCGGTCTCCGACAGCTCGGAATGGTCGTGATCGTGGTGGTGATGGTGGTCGTGATCATGGCTCATGGTGGCGAAGATTAAGCGCAGTGACCTCGGCCTGTCGAGTATGCGGCGCGGCGCAACCGGGTCCCATATTCGTGAGGCCGGATGTGGGCTAGCATCGCTGGAAAGCGGAGGGAGATTTTGGTGACGGACTACGTGAAGATCGAAAAGGGCCTCGGGCCCGAGGGCCGGATTGCGGTGGTGCGGTTCGATCGGGGCGACGGTATCAATGCCCTGTCGCCGGAGGCGTTGCGGCAGCTGACAGCGGCGGCGCGCAGCTTCGAGGACGATTCCGCCACGTCTGTCGTGGTGCTGGGCGGCAGCACCAGCGCGTTCAGCGCCGGCTTCGACCTCAAGGACGCCGAAGGGCGCTCGCGTAGGGAGATGGATCTCGGCGCGCTGCGGCGGCATCTCAAGCTCGGGCCGCGTCTGACGCACGCCTGGCAGGAGATGGAGCAGATCACGATCGCGGCGATCGAGGGCTTTTGCGTCGGCGGCGGCGTCGCGCTGGCCGTCGCGCTCGACTTC
>Ga0207426_1002859_pt1 | contig 10262 bp, 6 predicted proteins | sample AraplaMF_Cvi_mMS_FD_184265 | JGI IMG/M metagenome (GOLD analysis project Ga0207426, IMG submission 184265) | Arabidopsis root microbial communities from the University of North Carolina, USA - plate scrape MF_Cvi_mMS (SPAdes) (version 2) | ecosystem: Host-associated > Plants > Roots > Endosphere ...
GAGGACGGTACGTCCGTCGACCGCTGGACCCTGGAGTCGGGACCCGGCGGGGTGCGGGTCCGGGTCCTGACCTACGGCGGAATCATCCAGACGGTGGAGGCCCCGGACCGGGACGGGGCGCGGGGGCAGCTGGCACTGGGCTTCGCCGACCTCGGCTCGTATGTCACGCACGGCGGGTCGCACTTCGGCGCGCTGGTCGGGCGGTATGCGAACCGGATCGCCGGGGCGTCGTTCCGACTCGACGGCCGGACCTGGGAACTGACGCCGAACAACGGGCCGCACAGCCTGCACGGCGGGCCGCGGAACTTCTCCCGGGTGGTGTGGGAGGCCCGGCCGGTCGACGGCGGTGTGCGGCTGCACCGGGTCTCTCCGGACGGTGAGGAGGGCTTCCCGGGTGCCCTGGACGTCAGCGTGACCTACACCCTCTCCCCCGGCGGCGCGCTGCGCATCGTCTCCCGGGCACGGACCGACGCGCCGACCGTCGTCAACCTCACCAACCACACGTACCTCAATCTGGGCGGGGACGGCAGCGGCAGCGCCACCGGGCACCAGCTGCGGCTGGCGGCGTCCCGGTACACACCGTGCGACACCGGCGGCATTCCGGTGCCCGGCGCACCGGCCGAAGTCGCCGGCACCCGCTTCGACTTCCGGACGGCGCGCGCGGTGGGCGGCGCCTTCGACCACAACTTCGCGCTGGACGGCGGGGTGTGCCACGCACCGCGCACCGTCGCGGAGTTGTACGACCCGCGCTCCGGCCGCGCCCTGGCCCTGGCCACCACCGAGCCCGGTCTCCAGCTCTACACCGCCGGTCATCTCGACGGCACCCTGACCGGCACCTCGGGCGTCCCCTACGGCCCGGCGGCCGGACTGGCCCTGGAAACCCAGCACTTCCCGGACTCCCCGAACCGCCCGGACTACCCCAGCACGGTGCTGCGGCCCGGCGAGACCTATCGGTCGGAGACCGTGTACGGCTTCTCGGTGCGGCCGCGGACTGCGGGGAACCCTTAAGGGCACGGCTGCGCCAAGGTCATCCTGTGCGGCGACGCCACGGAGGGGGCCGGGGCGGAACGATGGCACCGATCGGTTGTCCGGTCCGTTTCGTTTCCGTTCACTGCTGCCCCGGGAGACCTCTCACCATGGCCCGCCTGCGTACCTCTCTACTCGTGCTGTCCTGTGCCGCGTCGGTCGTGCTGATGACCGGCTGCTCGCTGACGGGGTTCGGCCCGGACAAGGAGGCGGAGCGTACGTACACCGTGCCCGGCAAGGTCACCGCGCTGTCGGCGACGACGCACGGCGGGAACATCGAGGTCGTCCCGGTCGACGCCGGCGGCCAGGTCAAGGTGACGGAGAAGTATGTCTACAACGAGCGGAAGCCGAGCCCCTCGCACGAGGTCAAGGACGGCCGGCTGACGCTGGAGGCCGAGGACTGCGGCATGGGACGCCGGTGCGAGGTGGCCTACCGGGTGCTGCTGCCGCGCGATGCCTCGGTCGATCTGCGGACCAGTGGCGGGGACATCACCGTCCGCGGTGCCACCGGCGGCATCGCCGCGGAGACCAGCGGCGGCGACATCACCGTCAAGGACTCCACGGCCCGCACCGCGAAGGCGCGGACCAGCGGCGGCGATGTGGATCTCGCGCTGTCCTCGGCGCCCGACGAGATATCGGGCCGCACCAGCGGAGGCAATGTCACCATCCGGCTGCCGAAGGGCTCCTACGCCGTGGAGGCCACGACCAGCGGCGGCAACAGAAAGGTCTCCGTCCCGACGGACGAGGGCTCCGCGCACAAGGTCACGGCACGGACGAGCGGCGGTGATGTGTCGGTGGTGCCGTCATGAGGGGACGGTCGCGATGAGGGTCCGGACGGGCGCGTGCCGGGACCGGTGGGGGCGTCCCTGGGGAGGAGCGCCCCCGCCTCCGGCCCCGTCAGCCGACGGTGACCTCCGCCGTCAGCCTGCGGTCGTCGACGCTGCGCGCCGCCTCGACGAGATAGACGCCCTTGACCCGCTGCCAGTCACCGCCCTCCGCGTCCCAGACCGCGAACGCCCGGTCCGGCAGCGGGATTTCGGCCTCAGTGCTCTCCCCGGGGCCGGCCTCGACGACGGCGAAGCCGGCCAGCCAGCGCGCCGGGCGCTCCGGAGCGTCGGGGGCGGCGTCCTCGGTGGGCGCCAGATAGATCTGGACGACCTCGCGGCCGGTCCGGTCGCCCGCGTTGCGGACGCGCACCCGTACCGAATCCGGGGTGGTGTCCAGCGACTCGTACTCCCAGTCGGTGTAGCCGAGTCCGTGGCCGAAGGGGTAGGCGGGTGCGACGGCGGACCGCTGCCAGGCGCGGTAGCCGACGAACACGCCCTCTGCGTAGTCGAGCTGGCCGCCGGTCGGGGTGACGGTGGTGACCGGGGCGTCGTCGAGGCGGGCCGGCCAGGTGGTGGGCAGCCGGCCGCCCGGCTCATGGGCGCCGAGCAGCACGTCCGCCAGCGCCGCCCCGGCCTCCTGCCCGGGGAACCAGCTCAGCAGCACGGCGGGGACCTGTTCGCGCCACGGAAGCTCCACCGGGGAGCCGGAGTTGACGACCACCACGGTGTGCGGGTTGGCGGCGGCGACCCGGCGGACCAGTTCGTCCTGGCGGCCCGGCAGCCGCAGATCCCGGCGGTCGAAGCCCTCGGACTCGGTCTCCTCGGTGGTGGCGACGACGACGATCGCCACCTCGGCGTCGGCCGCGGCACGGACCGCCTCGGTGATCTCCGTGTCCGCATCGGCCTGCGGCGCCCGGTGGCCGAGCAGGAAGTGCAGCGCGGCCGGCGCCTCCCCGGAGCCGCCCGGGCGGTCCGGCACGTACCGCAGCGTGACATCGACCCGCTCGTCCGCCGTCAGCTGCGCCGTCACCCGCCGCTCGACGGGGTTGAGGAACGACTCGAAGGGGTCGCCGCCCTCCGGTGCGCAGTGGCCGTCGAAGAGCACCGCGCCGCCGACGGTCAGCCGCAGCGCACCGGTGCCGGAGACCGCGAGAGTGTGGCCGCCGGTGTGCCGCGGGGTGAAGCTGCCGGTCAGTTCGACGGCGCTCAGATTCTGCCGGGTGACGCCCTCGGGGAAGCGGCCCATCACCTGCACCTTGCCGTCGCGCTGCGCGGTCTCGGCGAGCAGCCGGCCGTCCGCGGCCAGGTAGCGGGCGCGCAGCGTGAAGCCCTCGCGGGCGTGCGGGACGCGGGAGCGCGGATCGGCACCGGCCGCGAAGGTGAGCTCGACGTCGTCGGGCAGCGCGGCGCGCAGCCCCTCCAGCGGGGAGACGACCGCGTCGGGAAAGACGGTCGCGGACCCGCCGCCGAGCACCCGGGCCTCGCGCGCGGCCGCCCCGATGACGGCGATCCTGCGGACCGCGGCGGCATCGAGCGGCAGCGCCCGCCGCGCACCGGCCACCGGCTCGTTACGCAGCAGGACACACCCCCGCCGGGCGACCTCGCGGGCCACCGCCCGGCCGTCGATCCCCCGCGGGATACCGGCCGGGTCGACCGCGGCCGGCACCCCGTCCAGACAGCCCGTACGGGCGGCGAGCAGCAGCACCCGGCGCACCGCGTCGTCCACCTCCGACTCGGCCACCTCACCACCGCGGACGGCACCGGCGAGCCGCTCGCCGTAGACCGTACGGGGCCCCGGCATCGCCACGTCCAGGCCGCCGCGCAGGGCGCGCACGGTGTCACGGGCGGCCGTCCAGTCGGAGACATTGCAGCCGTCGAAACCCCATGCGCCGCGGAGCACGTCCTGGACCAGAGCCCGGTGTTCGGTCATCGTCGAGCCGTTGACCTGGTTGTAGGCGGTCATCACGCCCCAGGGGCGGGCGTTTTCGACGATGTGCTCGAAGGGCGCGAGATAGAGCTCGCGCAGCGGGCGGGGAGCGATGCGGTTGTCGACGGTGAGCCGGTCGGTCTCGGCGTCGTTGCCCACGAAGTGCTTGACGGTCGCGCCGACGCCGCCCTCCTGCACCCCACGGACATATCCGGCCCCGATCTCGCCGGTGAGCAGCGGGTCTTCCGCATAGCACTCGAAGTGCCGGCCGCCCAGCGGTGAGCGGTGCAGATTGACGGTCGGTGCCAGCAGGACGTGCACGCCCTTGCGGCGGGCTTCCTGGGCGAGCAGGTGACCGGTCCGGCGGGCCAGCTCGGGGTCCCAGGTGGCGGCCAGCGCGGTGGGGCTGGGCAGCATCACCGAGGGGTCCTCGGGGCTCCACTCCTGACCCCGCACCCCGACCGGCCCGTCCGACATCACCAGCGACCGGAGCCCGATCGCGGGCACGGCCGGCAGCGTCCACATGTCCTGGCCGGACAGCAGCCGGGCCTTGGTGTCGAGGTCGAGCGCGGCGAGGGCCCGCTCGACGGCCGCGGCGTGCTCGTGCGCGCGGTCCCGGGCATGATGGTGGGCGGCGTCAGCGGCGGGGCCGTGAGAATGGTGGTCGGTCATGCGGCTCTCCGGTGTTCCCTGAATGGACGTGCGGACCCCCCGTCCGGATTCTTACCGGCCCACCTGTCAACCGGTAGGCACCGTTACTTTTCCGTTACATCAGTCGTACGGGATCTCCACGGGAGGGTTACGCTCGGCCGGTGACTGCACGAAACCAGGAAGGACGCCGCGGCGGCGGCCCGGGCGCGCGGCGCGCCGGCGGCGGGCGCGAGACCCAGCGCGCGGAGCGGCGCGCGGCCATCCTGGAGGCCGCCATGGAGCTGATCGCCGAGCGCGGCTACCGCCGCACCTCGCTCGCCGCCGTCGCCGAACGCGCCGGACTGACCCAGCAGGGCCTGCTGCACCACTTCCCCACCAAGGAACTGCTGCTGGTGGGGGTGCTGGAGACGCGCGACCGCTGGGATCTGGCCTCGGCGGCCGCGGCGGCCGGCACCCGGCACACCGACACCCTCGCCCAGCTCGTCGACTACAACGCCACCCGCCCCGGCCTCGTCCAGACCTACACGGTGCTGGCCGCCGACAGCGTCACCGAGGACCACCCCGCGCGCGCATTCTTCGAGAGCCGTTTCCGCGTCGTCCGGGCCGCGATGGCCGAGGTGCTGCGGACCGAATGCGGCGACACGCTGCCCGGCGGTCTGACCCCGGAGCGGGCGGCGCCGCTGCTGGCCGCCGTGATGGACGGGCTCCAGTTGCAGTGGCTGCTGGACCCGGAAGAGGTGGAGATGCCGGCGGCCTTCCGGGACTTCCTGGCGCTCCTCGGGTGCGGGCAGGGGCGGGCCGGCGGGACCGGGGAGGGGCCGGGCGAAGAACCCGGCGAGGAGCCGGGCGAGGGGTCCGGGGAGGAGCCGCGCGAGGGGTCGGGCGACGGGCCCGGCGAGGGCTGATACCGGAGCCTCCGCAGACGTCGTAGACCCCTCCCGAGCCCGCAGACCTCGTGGACCCCGCCGAGCCCACAGACCCCGCGGGCCCCGCCGAGCCCGCAGCCCCCGTGGGCCCGGGTGCGGCTACCGGGCAGGCGCGAGGCAGGAGATCGTCATCCTGTCCGGGCTGTAGGTGAGGTCCGCGAGCAGCTCGCCGTCGGCGCACACGTCCTTGGAGGTGTCGAGCCGGCGGGTCACCTTGTACTCCGCGTCGGCCGAACCGCAGTCGACGATCTCCAGATCCTGGTCCTCCCAGTCGCCTTCGTTGCGGACACAGTCACCGACCGCGAGGGTGGGCGCCTGCCCGATACCGGCACCCTCGACGAACGCGCCGAGCACGAACAGGGTGGGAATCGCCAGCACCACCAGCGCCATCGGCACCAGGAACAGCAGCGCCACCGGCCGGCGCAGCAGCGACCGGCCCGGGTCGAGCGAGGGGCCGAACCCGCCTACGGGGGCGGCCAGTTTGCGGAAGCGGCTCCTGGGTCCGAGGTTCATCAGCAGGGTGACCGGGGTGACCACCACGGACAGCGGGCTCCACCAGCCCTGCCAGAGCGTCTTCGCGGACATCTCCCGGTAGGTGGCCAGCCCGCAGGAGCGGCAGAACGTTCCGCTGCGGCTCAGGAAGCGCATCAGGAGGAAGAGGCCCTGGTGCCCGCGCACAGTGGCCTGCACGGCGGGCCGGGCCCCGCAGAGCCGGCAGCCCGGGTCGGCGGCGTACGGCTGCGGGTGCGGCTGCGGGTGCAGGGGCTGCTGACGGTCGTACGGATACGGGGCCGCCGGCTGCCCCGGCTGCGGGTCGTACGGGCCGACGGGCGCCTGCGAGTGGGCACCCGCGGGCCGTTGCGGGTGGGGCCCCATGGGCGGTGGCCCGTACGGCTGGGCATATGGGTGCGGGCCGTGCGGCGGTGGCGGAGTGGCCACAGAGTCCCCCTGAGTCTCATGGAATGCGCCGGACGCGGCGGCGGACCGGACCGGACGGGACCAGGAACCCTATCCACGGTCATCCGACGCGCACCGGGCCGGGTCGAGGGCCCAAGTCAGGGGGCAGGAACCGGACAGCGGGGAGGCCGGCACCTCTACCGCCCCCACGCCCACACCGCTTTACTCGCCCCCATGAGACGCATACGTACCAGGATGGGCGCGCTCGGTGTCGCGCTGATGGCCGCCGTCCCGCTGGCCCTGACGGCTCCGGCCGCCGCGGCGCCGGCGGCGGACAGCGCGGACAGCACGGTGGAGGAGGGGCGGCTGACACAGGCGGCGCCGCAGGAGATCCTGCGGCGCAGTGGATTCGATGTGTGGGAGCGGGAGTTCGCGAGCGGGCTGGCGCGGGTGACGAGCTACCCGGAGGCCCGGCGCTATGTCGCGGACGAGGGGCGGGCGCTGTGGCGGCGGGCCGTGGACCGGGCACAGGGCCGCGGGCCCGACGGCGGCGATCTGAGCCGGGACGACGACCGGCCGCTGTATTGGGCGCGGCTCGGGATGACGAAGGAACTACGGCAGTGGCGGCCGGAGTTCGGGCTGTCCGAGGGCCGGCGCGACGCCCTGCTGGGGTCGCTGGAGCGGGGTTCGCGCGGGCAGGACTCGATCGCGCTGCCCGCCGGGGAGAAGGTGCTGCGGGTGGTGGTGACCGGCTTCGACCCGTTCCAGCTGGACGCCGATGCCCGGCGGAGCAATCCGTCGGGGGCGGCGGCGCTCGCGCTGGACGGGACGACGGTGCGGACCGCCTCCGGGAAGCCCGCCCGCATCGAGACCGCGGTCTTCCCCGTACGGTGGGCCGACTTCGCCGCGGGCACGCTGGAGCGCACCCTGCTGCCGCACTTCCGGAGCGGACCACGGCAGGCCGATCTGTTCACGACGGTCAGTCAGGGGCGGCCCGGCCGGTTCGATGTCGAGCGGACCAACGGGGCCTGGCGGGGCGGCTATCCGGACAATGCGCGGGACTCGCGTACGGAGCTGGTGCCGATCCCGGCGGGGGTGCCGACCGTGCGGCCGCAGCCGCAGTGGACGACCACCAGCCTGCCGTACGCGCGGATCGTGGCGGCCGGCACCGGACCGTACCCGGTGGTCGACCACACCGCCGTCACCGAGATCCCGGCGGGCGGTGGCGCACCCGTCGACCGGCCGGACGGCCCGACCCCGGGCTCCACGGCGCGTGCCGGGGGCGGCGGGGACTATCTCTCCAATGAGATCGCCTATCGGGCGACGCTGCTGAGGGACGCGGTGCGACCGGCGATCCCGGGCGGGCATCTGCACACACCGGTGCTGGAGTTCGGCCCGGACAACACGGACCCGGCGAACGGCCGGATCACCGACCCCGTCTTCGTACGGAACCGGACCGCGATCACCGGGCAGGTGCGGGCGGTCGTGACGGTGGCGGCGTCGGAGGCGGCGGCAGCACAGGACCGGAAGTAGCCGGACCCAGGTCCCCTTGGGCGGGCGGTCCGGCGGCGGGAGAGGCCACCGGATCGCCCGGACCACCCCGATCGGCCCGGCCCGCCCGGCATCATGGGCGAATGATCATTGCTGCCGCACAATTCCTCCCGGTACCGGGCGATATCGAGGCCAATGCCGCCCGGATGGCCGGGCTCCTCACCCAGGCCGCCGGGCGCGGCGCGGGGCTGGTGGTCTTCCCCGAACTCGCGCTGACGCACTACGACCTGGCGCTGATAGCCGCCGACCCGCAGGGCATGACGGTCACGGCGGACGATTCCCGGCTGGCACCCGTACGGGAGGCCTGCCGGGCGACCGGGACCGCGGCGGTCGTGAACGCGGCGGGCCGCGCCTCCGGCGGCGGCTCCCGTCCGGCCATCTCCTCATTCGTCATCGGCCCGGACGGCGCCCTGGTCACCCGCTACGACAAGGTCCATCTGTACGGGGACGAGAACTCCGTGTTCGCGCCGGGCACCGCCGAGGGCCGCTGCACCCTGGGCGGTATCCGGTTCGCGCTCGCCACCTGCTTCGACAACAGCGTCCCCGAGGTGGCGGCGCGGGCCGCGGCGGACGGCTGCCGGGTGTCGCTCGCCAGCTCCTTCCACGGCTCGGCGGAGCGCGTGGCGCGGTATGCGCAGCAGGCGCGGGACCACGGGCTGCAGGTGCTGCTCGCCAACGGCATGGGGACCGGCGGCTCCGCTTCGGGGTGCGGACTCAGCGGCGCCTGGCTGCCGTCGGGCGAGCGGGTGGCGGCGGCCGCCGAGTGGACCGGGCCGGTGCCGGGGGACGGTGCGGAGCTGGTGTTCACCGATGTCCGCGACCGGATCACGCTGATGGCGGACCCGGCCGTGGCCGCGATCCCCGTCGAGGAGTGCGGTGAGCCGCTGGTGGACGTACGGACCGCGGCGCCCGCGCTGCTCGTGGCCGAGGACCGGAACGACCCGCTCGGCGCCTTCGCCCTTCTGCGGGAGAGCGTGCTCCAACGGCTGCTGGCGGCGCAGGAATCGCTGCCGGACGGGCTGCGGTTGCAGTTCGTCGAGGGCTACCGGCCGCCGGGGCTCCAGCGCCGCTACTTCGAGGAGTACGCGGACGAACTGCGCGCCGCCCACCCCGGCTGGGACGCCGGCCGGCTCCACCGGGCCGCCAGCCGCTATGTGTCGCCGCCCGGGATCGCACCGCACAGCGCCGGTGGTGCGGTGGACCTCACCCTCGTCACCGCCGACGGTGAACCCGTCGACATGGGGACGCCGGTCAACGCCTCCCCCGAGGAGAGCGACGGCGCCTGCTACACGGCCGCGCCGGATCTGGCGCCCGTCGCCCGCGCCCACCGCCGGGTGCTGAACGCCGCGCTGACCGACGCCGGTCTGGTCAACTACCCGACCGAGTGGTGGCACTGGTCCTACGGCGACCGCTACTGGGCGCTGGCGACCGGCGCGGACCACGCGCTGTACGGGCTCAAGGAGCCGGCCGGGCGGTGAGGTGATCGCCGGTTGCGGTCCGTCCCTCCGCACGGCCGAACGCCCGGGCCGCGCAGACCGCATCGGCCACCCAGGCCACGTCCGCGGCGCCGGGACGGCCGGGCCGTGCCGGGCCAATGCCGTGCGGTGCCGCCCCCGGCCTCAGCCCTCCGGCTGTTCCGGCGCCAGTACCTCCAGCTCCGCCCGGGTCGGGTAGGACGGCTGGGCGCCCGGCTTGGTGACGGCGGCGGCGCCGACCCGTACGGCGAAGCGCGCCGCCCCGGGCAGCGTGTCGCCGCGGGCCAGGCGGGTGGCGAGGGCGCCGGTGAAGGCGTCGCCGGCACCGGTGGTGTCCACGGCCTTGACGCGTACGCCCGGGACGTTCTCGGCTCCGGAGGCATCCAGGACCAGCGCGCCGTCGCCGCCGAGGGTCACCACGACGGAGCGGGCGCCCCGGTCGCGCAGTGCCTGCGCCCACTGGGAGGGGGTGCCGTCGGTCAGCCCGGAGAGCTGCCGCGCCTCGTGCTCGTTGACCACCAACGGATCGGCCACCGACAGGAGTTCGGGGGCCAGATCCGCCGTGGGGGCCGGGGAGGGGTTGAGCACGACGCGGGTACCGGCCTGCTCGGCGGCCGCGGCGGCGGCCCGTACGGACTCCATGGGGATCTCCAGCTGGAGGGAGACCACCGCGGAGGCGGCGATGGTGTCCTTCGCGGCGGCCACGTCCTGCGGGGTGAGCGCGGCGTTGGCGCCCGGCGAGACCACGATGCTGTTGTCACCGTCCGGGTCGACGATGATCATCGCGGTGCCGGTGCGGGCCGTCTCGTCCACGATGACCGGGGTGACATCGGTGCCCGCGGCGCGCTGGGCACCGAGCAGCAGCTCCCCGTACGCATCGCCGCCGACCCGCGCCAGCAGCGCGGTGCGCCCGCCGATCCGGGCGGCGGCGGCCGCCTGGTTGGCGCCCTTGCCGCCGGCCGATTCGACCAGGTCCGTGCCG
>Ga0207426_1002860_pt1 | contig 10262 bp, 9 predicted proteins | sample AraplaMF_Cvi_mMS_FD_184265 | JGI IMG/M metagenome (GOLD analysis project Ga0207426, IMG submission 184265) | Arabidopsis root microbial communities from the University of North Carolina, USA - plate scrape MF_Cvi_mMS (SPAdes) (version 2) | ecosystem: Host-associated > Plants > Roots > Endosphere ...
GCGGGCATCTCTGTCCTTCGAGGGGCAGGGTGGGAGTGCTGGAGCAACCATAGGCGCACGGGTTCAAAGACCCCTACGCGGAGTCACCGCCAGCACAGCCAACCTTCAAGTAATGGTAAATTGTTAGCCTCAGTAACTAGATACGGTAAGGAAAGCCACCCCCCGGAGCCCGTGCGAGGAAGGATCAGCTCCTGTCTGTCGACCACCTCAATGAACTCCTGCTGATCTGCTCGCTCGTACTGCTCATCGCGGTCGCCGCGGTACGGCTCTCCTCGCGCAGCGGGCTCCCCAGCCTGCTCATCTACCTGGGGATAGGTGTCGCCATAGGGCAGGACGGGCCCGGTGGCGTCATCTTCGACAACGCCGAGCTGACCCAACTCCTGGGCTATACCGCGCTGGTCGTGATCCTCGCCGAGGGCGGCCTGGGCACCAAGTGGAAAGAAATCAAACCGGCGCTGCCCCGGGCGGCAGCGCTCTCGACGGTCGGCGTCGCGGTGAGCGTGGGGGTCACCGCGGCCGGAGCGCACTATCTGGCCGGGCTCGACTGGCGCCAGGCGCTGCTGATCGGCGCCGTGGTCTCCTCCACGGACGCCGCGGCCGTCTTCTCCGTGCTGCGCAGTGTGCCGCTGCCGGCCCGCCTGACCGGCGTACTGGAAGCCGAATCCGGCTTCAACGACGCCCCGGTGGTCATCCTCGTCGTCGCCTTCTCCGCCGCGGGGCCGGTCGAGCACTGGTACACCCTGCTCGGCGAGATCGCCCTGGAGCTGGCGATCGGCGCCGCCATCGGTCTGGCCATCGGCTGGCTCGGCGCGTACGCCATGCGGCATGTGGCGCTGCCCGCGTCCGGTCTGTACCCGATCGCCGTCATGGCCATCGCGGTCTCCGCCTACGCGGCCGGCGCCCTGGCGCACGGCTCCGGCTTCCTCGCCGTCTACCTGGCCGCGGTGATCCTCGGCAACGCCAAACTCCCGCACGCCCCGGCCACCCGCGGCTTCGCCGAGGGCCTCGGCTGGCTCGGCCAGATCGGCATGTTCGTCCTGCTGGGCCTGCTGGTGACCCCGCACAACCTGCTCGACGACATCGTCCCGGCGCTGGTGATCGGCATGATCCTGACGCTGGTGGCCCGGCCGACCTCGGTGTTCGTGGCGCTGATGCCGTTCCGGGTGCCGTGGGCGGAGAAAACCCTGCTGTCGTGGGCCGGGCTGCGCGGTGCGGTGCCGATCGTGCTGGCCACCATCCCGATGGTGAGCGATGTGCCCGGCAGCGAACGGGTCTTCAACATCGTCTTCGTGCTGGTCGTGGTCTACACCCTCATCCAGGGGCCGACGCTGCCCTGGCTGGCCCGGCGGCTGCGGCTGGGCGACGGTGAGGAGGCCGCCGACCTGGGCATCGAATCGGCGCCCCTGGAGCGGCTGCGCGGCCATCTGCTGTCCACGTCCATCGGCCCGGCGTCCCGTATGCACGGCGTCGAGGTCGGCGAGCTCCGGATGCCCGCGGGCGCCGCGGTCACCCTCATCGTCCGGGACGGCTCCAGCTTCGTGCCGTCGCCCTCCACGGTGCTGCGGCGCGGCGACGAGCTGCTCGTGGTCGCCACCGACCCGGTCCGGGACGCGGCGGAGCGGCGACTCCAGGCGGTCTCCCAGGGCGGCAAGCTGGCCGGCTGGCTGGGGACCGGCGGCCCCACGGGACGGTCACGCCACCGCCACCGCTGAGGCCCATCCGCCCCCTGGACGGGAATGTGCTGCATCTCTCCACGGATCCCAAGGGATTCCGCGTGAAGCCCTGGCTTATCCCAGGGCTTCACGCCCCGCGGCCTGTAGTATGAAGAGGCACATCGACGAACCAACTCTGCCTGATGCAGAGCTGGCGCGACCGCTCGGCGGCCGCGGTCCCCCTGCCTTACGCAGCCACCTCTCCGGTGCGGACCACGCGGTATCACTCGGTCCTGCGCGAGAGGACAGCTCTCGGCGCGTTCCCGTGACGACCTCGCGGGTGGCGCGCTACCAGGCGGCAGAAAGGCCCGGCCGTGGCATCCGCGGTCAAGGACTCCCGTTCCGGATACGGACCACTGCTCCGCACCCCTGGTGCATGGACATTCCTGCTGCCCGGCTTCCTGGCCCGGCAGCCCTTCGCCATGCTGACGATCGGCATCGTGCTGCTCGTCCAGTCCACCACCGGCTCGTACGGCACCGCGGGCGCGGTGTCCGCCACGACCGGTGTCGCGATGGCCCTGTTCGCCCCGCAGAGCGGCAAGCTCGCCGACCGCTTCGGGCAGCGCGCGGTGCTGATCCCCGGCGTCCTGGCGCATGTCGCCGGCGTCGTGGCGCTGATCATCCTCGCCCTGGCCCACGCCCCCCTGTGGGCGCTGCTCGCGGTGGCGGTCCCCACGGGCGCCTCGACGCCGCAGGTCGGCCCGATGGTGCGGGCCCGCTGGGCCGCCCGGCTCGGCGGCAGTCCGCTGATGCCGACGGCCGCCGCCTTCGAGTCGGTGACGGACGAGTTCACCTTCGTGGTCGGCCCGGTGCTGGCGACCGCGCTGTGCACCGGTGTCCACCCGGCGGCCGGGCTGGTCGCCGAGGCCGTACTGACCCTGGCCGGCGGGCTGCTGTTCGCCGCGCAGCGGCGCAGCCAGCCGGCGGTGCACCGGTCGCAGGCCGGTGACCGGCCGCGCGTCTCGGCCCTTTCGGTGCCCGGCGTACGCGTCCTGATCGTGGCGTTCCTCGGCATCGGCGCCGTCTTCGGCGGGATGCAGGTCTCGCTGACGGCCTTCACCCAGCACATCGGGCAGCCCGGCATCAACGGCGTGCTCTACGGGATCTTCGCGGGCGGCAACATGCTCGCCGGTATCGCCTGCGGCGCGATCGCCTGGAAGGTCGGCCCGCGGCGCCGGCTGCTGGTCGCCTACGGGCTGCTGGCGCTGGCCACCACCCCGCTGTGGACGGTCACCGCGGTGCCGCTGCTGGGCGCCGTCGGCCTGGTCGTCGGCCTGTGCATCGCCCCGGCCCTGATCACCGGCTACACCCTCGTGGAGTCGCTGGTGCCGGCCGCCGCCCGCACCGAGGCCTTCACCTGGCTGACCGGCGCGGTCGCGCTGGGCCAGGCGGCCGCGGCCACCTCGTCCGGCCAGCTGGCGGACCGCTTCGGCCCGAGTACGGGCTTCCTGGTGCCGCTGGCAGGTACGGCGCTGGCCCTGACGGTGCTGCTGGCGCTCCGCGCCCACCTGCTGCCGCGCTCCTCGACCGTGGCCGCCGGCGCCCCGGCGGACGGCGCCGAGGCCCCGGTCACGGCCGTTTCCGAGGACCGCGAACGGGAGCTGGCGCGCGCCTGACCCGGCGTGGAGTCGGTCACCGTCCGCCGGTCACGGTGGACTGGCGGGCGGGAATACTGCAATATGGAGCGTCGTTAGCACTCATCGAGTGAGAGTGCCAGGAGGAAGACAAGTGCCGACCTACCAGTACCAGTGCACCGAGTGCGGCGAGGGCCTCGAGGCGGTGCAGAAGTTCACCGACGACGCGCTCACGGAGTGCCCGGCCTGCAACGGACGCCTCAAGAAGGTGTTCTCCGCGGTCGGCATCGTCTTCAAGGGCTCCGGCTTCTACCGCAACGACAGCCGCGGCTCGTCGTCCAGCAGCAGCCCCGCCAAGAGCGCCTCCACGTCGGGCACGACGTCCTCCTCGGACTCGTCGAGCTCCTCGTCCGGCAGCTCCGACAGCAAGTCCTCCGCCCCGGCCGCCGCTTCGTCCACCGGCAGCAGCTCGGGCACCAGCTCCGCCGCCTGACTTCGCACGTGCCCGGACCCCGCCGTCACCGACGGCGGGGTCCGTCGTCTTACGGGTTTCTTTCGTTCCCGCCACCCGCCTTCCCCCGCCGCCGCGCCCCGATAGTGTGATCGGCATGGCTGACGCGGAGATTGGCGTTATCGGCGGATCGGGTTTCTACTCCTTCCTCGACGACGTGACCGAGATCACGGTGGACACCCCGTACGGGCGCCCGAGCGATTCGCTGTTCCTGGGAGAGGTCGCCGGCCGCCAGGTCGCGTTCCTGCCCCGGCACGGCCGCGACCACCACCTCCCGCCGCACCGCATCAACTACCGCGCCAATCTGTGGGCCCTGCGCTCGCTCGGCGTGCGCCAGGTCCTCGGCCCGTGCGCGGTCGGCGGACTGCGCCCCGAGTACGGCCCCGGCACACTGCTGGTCCCCGATCAGCTCGTCGACCGCACCAAGGCCCGCACCCAGACCTACTTCGACGGCGAGCCGCTCCCCGACGGCAGCGTCCCCAACGTCGTCCATCTGACCTTCGCCGACCCGTACTGCCCCACGGGGCGGCAGGCCGCCCTCTCGGCGGCCCGCGGCCGGGACTGGGAACCGGTCGACGGCGGCACCCTCGTCGTCATCGAGGGCCCCCGCTTCTCGACCCGCGCCGAATCGCGCTGGCATGCCGCACAGGGCTGGTCGGTGGTCGGCATGACCGGCCACCCCGAAGCCGTCCTGGCCCGCGAACTGAGCCTCTGCTACACCTCGTTGACCCTGGTCACCGACCTGGACGCGGGCACCGAGACCGGTGAGGGCGTCTCCCACGACGAGGTCTTCCGGGTGTTCGCCGAGAACGTCGGCCGGCTGCGCGAGGTCCTCTTCGACGCGGTCGCCGCACTGCCCGACAACTCCGCCCGCGACTGCCTGTGCACCGGCGCCCACGCCGGCTGGGATCTGGGCATCGAGCTGCCGTAACGCCCCGGGGCGTGCTCGGCCTCCCCCTCCCGGGTGGCCGGGTTGTCCACAGGAGCGGGGCCGTCCACAGCCCGGAGCGGGCGGGCGAGCCTTCCGGCACGGTGGTGATCAGCGGTTCACCCGACCCCTCACCCCCTGGCGGTGCCCATGCTCCGGACCACGCCCGCTCCCCCTTCCCCGGCCCTCCCCGATCCCCTCTCCCCGCCGCTACCCGCTCCCCCGCCGTGTGACGTGCCGCACTTCGCACCGGTCCGGGCGGGCGGCGGCGGACACCGGTGGGGACGGCCCGCGCGGCAGCGCTTACTGGCCGCCGGCCTGGCGCTGACCGCCGCAGCACTGGCCGGCGGGGCGTCGTACGGTGCCGTACGAGACGCTCCGGCCCCCGACTGTCCGTCGGCGGCGGCCCCGGGCGGGCGGTGACCGTGCTCCAAGATCAAGTGGCCGCCGCGCCCACCCCACGCGAGACTGCTGCGCATGGCGGGGCACCCGCCGCGCGCCAATGGGGGCGCGCCCACCGCACCGGTACCGCGGCTTCCGTCCCTACGGCCCGCACGCTCGGCTCCCTTCTCCGGAACCTCCGATTCCGTGCCGACGCACCGGCCGCTGGATGGTTCATGTCACACGACTGGACACCTCCGCCCCGCCCTGCCGTAAGTTGCGGTGCTGATTGTTGGTGCACCGTCCGTAGTGAGCATGGAAAGAGGCTGTCAGGTGAGCGAGAGCAAGGGCGTCCTTCAGGGATTCAAGGAATTCCTGATGCGCGGCAACGTCATCGAACTCGCGGTCGCGGTCGTCGTCGGTGCGGCCTTCACCAACATCGTCAACGCGGTGGTGAAGGGCATCATCAACCCCATCGTGGGTGCGCTCGGCTCGCAGAACCTCGATCACTACCAGGCCTGCCTGACCGCCACCTGCGCCAAGGACCCGAAGACGGGCGCCTTCACCGACGGGATCTACATCCTCTGGGGCTCGGTGCTCAGCGCCGCCCTGACGTTCCTGATCACCGCCGCGGTCGTCTACTTCCTCATGATCCTTCCGATCAACAAGTGGAAGGAACGCCAGGCGGCCCGTCAGGCACTGGAGGCGGCCCCCGCCGACCCCACCGAGATCCAGCTGCTCACCGAAATCCGCGATGCACTGCTCGCCCAGCGCACCGTCGCACCGTCCGCGCCCGCATCCACCTCGGGCACGATCGGCATCCAGAAGACCCGCGAGTAGCAGACGCCGCCCACGGCCGTCGGCCCACGCCGCCCCTCACCTCACTCAGAGGTGGTGGGGCGGCTTCTCGTCGAGGAAACGGGCCAGGTCGGCCGCGCTGTCGCCCCCGGCCGGGCGCTCGCCCCAGCCACGGTCGGTGTCGTCCGAGGACTGCTGGCTCAGCGGGTCGTCGAAGATCAGCTTTGCGGCGGGGCGAGGGGGCGCGGGGCGGACGGCAGCCGCCTGCTCGGCGTCGGAACTCTCGTGGGGCGCGGGCGTCGGCTCGAGTTCGGGGGTGGGGCTCACGTGTCCAGGGTACGGGCGGGGCGGGCGCGGGCAGGGGTCGGCTCGGATCGGGCCAGGGGGCTTGGACCGGGCGGCTGGGCGCTGGGACCAGACCCCGTGCGGCTTGGTGCCGGGGCCGCTGGGCAAGAGTGGGGGCCGTGCCGTCCCGCGTGACGGCACGGGCTGCTGGTCAGGGGTGATGGAGCGCCCGGGCGCGGGCCGCGTCGAGGGGCCCGTCCTCAGGGATCTGGAGGTAGTGGTTCACCTGCCACGCCTGGGTGGTGCGGGCCTGCCGATTGGTGGTCTCCACCCACGGCGGATAGACGCGAAACGCCCGCTTTCCGCCAGAGCCGCCCCGGGAAACGATGCCGCGCTCACACAGCACCTCGCGCGGAAAGACGAAGTGCCCGAAGTTATCGCCTTCGCGAGTGCTGATGACGAAAAGATCTACCGGATCCGCGGCGTCGAACGGCTGAATCGGCCCGCCAGGGGTCCGCTTCCACACCGTGACGAACTGACCGACCTTTGTCGGGGTGGTCTTGGCGACCCGGAACCGGACGGCGGAGCCGTCGAGAGTGAATTCATGTGCCGCGTACTCAGCACTCTCCGCTTCGGGAACCGGCCGTGAGCAAGTGAATCCGCAGGGGTCGTAAACCCGTTTCTTCGCCGCGAGGAGCTCGGCATGCAGGGATTCCCCCTCCGGCCAGGGCTCGGGAACTACGGACCGGCACTCCGAGGATTCTTCGGGCATTGTCACCATTCCTCCATCGTGTCATTGCCGCCCGCCGGACATTCCGGCGGGACGGGGCATCGCTGCCGACGGCGGACGGTGGGCCCGGCCGGGGGCGCCCCATCAGTGCGGCCATCAAACGAAACGACCTCCAAGAGGAGGTCGCACGTGAGGAGTTCGGCCGGCTTCAACGGAGCACCGCCGAAAGATCGGCTCGACGGGCGAACGACGCCTCATGAGCGGATGGTGAGCCGAACATGAGCCAGGTGGCCAATTCTCGTGGTGTGCCGATCGCAGCGGCAATCCGTGTGTGCTGCGTAACCGGCAGCACTTCCGTTCCGACTGGTTCGGAACTCATGCACACCCCGACGGGTGCCGACTTCCCGGGACGGCCTCATCCGGAGTCGTGAACGGAATCGCAGAACACAATCCGCACTTCAGGCTGAAGGCAAGGGAAGCAGAAATGAACGGACGAGTACGCAACGTTCTCCCGTCGTCCAGCAGGGGCCGACGGGCAAAGGCGGCCGCGGTGGGAGCAATGGCGCTCGCGGCGTCGCTGTGCCTGACCATCACGCCGGCGCAGGCGGACGGAGGCGGCGGCGGCACCACCGGCGGGGGACTCGTGGGTTCGGGGGAGGTGCCCAGCCTGGAGCCCGGTCCCGACCCGCTGGCCGACCCCCAGAAGCGCGCCGAGTTCCTCTCGAACTGCGGCGAGAAGTGCACCGTTACCAGCGGCGAGTTCGTCAGCGACCCGGTCGAGGGTACGCCGGAGCGGGTCGGGGAGTTCCACGACACCTGCGCCGCCACCGGCTCCTTCACCTACAAGGAAGAGGAGACCGAGGGCAACGGCCTCGTCGTCAGCATGGGTCTGAAGGTTCCCGCCGTCATGGGCGTCGAGGTCCTGCCGAAGATCGACTACTCCCAGATCCACACCCAGACCACGGGCATCACCGACACGGTCAATCAGGACCAGACCTACACCATCTACTGGCTGGACAAGGTTCCGATCACCCAGACCCTGAAGGGCACTTGGTCGTACGAAGGGGACTCCGTGAAGGCCATCCCGGCGCGCGAGTTCACGGATGTCGAGGCCGACGTGACGTACACCGCGTACCGGAAGCAGTCCCGCCCGATGACCGAAGAGGAGAAGGTCTCCCGCTGCGGCAACGCCAGCCCCTCCTGAGGCTGCCGGCACACAGCCCACCGTCCGCCTCTCCCCTCCCGAGGCGGGCGGCACGGGCTTCCGGCCCGGTGTGAACGACGAGTTCTGCCACCGGTGACCGGGAGGCCGCACGTTCTCTGGCCGCCTCCCCGGCCGCCCAAGTGAAAGTCCCAGGCCAGTGGCCTGGGACTTTCGCAATGGGGCGGGTGGACGGCGCGTCCCACTGTCCGTCGGAGAGCGAGGACAAGTCGGGGCCGGACGGGAACTAAGGGAACTACGGGAACCATTCGACCGACGCAGCGGACTTCTCAGGTGAGCCAGGCCGTCGGCCGCGACTGCCGGTCCTGGTTCGGTCGGGACCGTCGGAGCATCCGCGGCTTCCGCGGACGCCGCACCAACCAAGGAGACAAAGCCGATGCCGTTACGCGTGCAGATCCTCATGTACGACGGGGTGGAGGAGCAGGACTTCATCGGGCCGCGTGACGTGCTCGGTCACGCCGAGCGTGCGGGCGGCCGGATACACACGACACTGGTGCGGCCCTCGGCTCCTGGCAAGGTGACCTGCTTCTTCGGCACCGAAGTCACGGTGCCGGCCGCATGGGAGCCCACCGACACCGATCTTCTGATCGTGCCGGGCGGCGGCGACCAGCTGATCCACGATCCGGATGTCCTGCGGAACCTCGTACGGGCACAGCAGGCCGGAGTCACCGTCGCCGGTGTCTGCACAGGAGTCATGGTGCTGTCCGCGGCAGGCCTGACCAGCGGCCGCCCGTGCACGACACACCACCTCGCGAAGGCCGAGCTGGCCGCCCAGGGAGGCAAGGTGATCGACGCCCGAGTCGTCGACGACGGGAACCTGGTGACCGCTGGCGGTGTCACCAGCGGAATCGATCTGGCGCTCTGGATGATCACCCGCGAGTGCGGAGCCTCCCTCGCCACCGGCGTCGAGTCCGTCATGGAGTACGAGCAGCGCGGTGCCGTCTGGCGAAGCTCTGATCACCCTCACAGGGGAGCGTCTGCGCTGAACTCGGCGTAGCGCAGCGGCAGTCCGCGGGCCACCACCGATGTGCGCAAAGGTTCGCCGGCCGGGCTCCGGCCTCGGCTGCACCGCGCGGTACCGTCCCGCGCATCGCCCGCCCCGGGACTGAGCTGAGCGAACGGCCCCTGTCTCAGCGGCCCTTGTCATGGGTGGGTATCGGGTGCGGGCGATGTCCGTCATGGGGCCGGGTCGGCGGCCCCTGTGACGCGCCGCTACGCCTGAGGGGCCACCTGCGATCGCTGCCGGGCAGGGGGTGGCGGGGGTGCGCGTACTCATGACGAGCCATGGGTCAGCGACCTTTCCGGTGGGGGCGGGGGTGTGGTTGAGGGAAGGGGCCCGGGCCGGATGCTTGAGGCCGGCGCTTCACCCGTGCTCCACGCTAGGCGCGGATGAGGCGAATGGCCCGTTTGGTGACCTGAGTGGGTGAGGGCGCGCTCCCCAGAGCCCCGCACCCGCGCCGCGTCCGGAGCACCTGCCCTGCCCCACCGAGCCCCCGACCACCGCGTGCCCAAGGCCCCAGGCTCCCCCCGCGCCACGCTCCCCAAGCGCCGCGCCCCCAAGGACTGGGCCCCCGACGCACCCCCGGCCCGCCAGATCCCCCGCCGGCTTTCCCCCAAGAGCCGTACTCCCCGAAAGGCCCCCGCGCCCCAGGCCACACGCCCCCGAAGAGTTCCGCTGGGGCCCCCGCCCCCGTGAACCGACTCCCCCGAGAGGGTCACGCCCCCCGCGAGCCCCCTGAAGGGCCTCCGCCTCCTGACGTCCCCCTTGGCGTCAGGCCGCGTTGCGCGGAGACCGCAGGCCGCCGCCCGCTTGCCGCGATGGCGCGGTCAGTGGGCGGCGGACGGGACGCCCAGGGCCTCGTGCCACCACACGTCGCGGCCCGGTTTCCAGGAGACCGGGCGGGAGCAGCGGTTCACCACCAGGACGGTTCGGTCCATGGCACCGTCCGCGGCCGCGCTGCGGGCCAGGGCGTGGTCGAGCAGGGGCTTCACCGGCCGTACGGCGCCGTCCCAGAACGCTGCGTCGGCCGTGATCAGTACCCGGGCCGAGGACTCGCGGGTCCGCGCGACCAGTTCGGGCACCGTCAGGGAGACCGGCAGCGTGGCGCGTATCGCGTCCAG
>Ga0207426_1002863_pt1 | contig 10255 bp, 7 predicted proteins | sample AraplaMF_Cvi_mMS_FD_184265 | JGI IMG/M metagenome (GOLD analysis project Ga0207426, IMG submission 184265) | Arabidopsis root microbial communities from the University of North Carolina, USA - plate scrape MF_Cvi_mMS (SPAdes) (version 2) | ecosystem: Host-associated > Plants > Roots > Endosphere ...
TCCTGCTCGGACAGCGCGCCCAGTGCGTAGGCGCCGGTCAGTGTGTGCAGATCGACGGTGCTCATGCCGACACCCCCAGGCAGTCGCGGAGCCGGATGAGTCCGTCCCGCAGTCGTGTCTTGACCGTGCCCAGCGCGGCGCCCAACAGGTCGGCGGTCTCCCGGTAGGTGTAGCCGCGGTAATAGGCGAGCGTCACCGACTCCCGTTGCAGGTCGGTGAGTTGCTGGAGGCAGCGGCGCACCTGTTCCCGCTCCAGCCGCCGCTCGACCTGTTCGCTGACCTCGTCGAAGGGCGCGGTGTAGGCGCCCATACCGGCCCGGTGGTCGCGGTCGGCCGCCGCCTGGACGGAGCGCACCCGGTCCACCGCGCGGCGGTGCGCCAGGGTCATGATCCAGGCCATGGCGCTGCCCTGCCGTGCGTCGAAGCGGGCCGCGGACCGCCACACCTCGATCAGCACCTCCTGGGCGACCTCCTCGGACTGCGCCGGATCCCGTACCACCCGGCGCACCAGGCCCAGTACGGAGCCGGCCACCGCCGTGTAGAGCTGCTCGAACGCGTACTGGTCGCCGCGGGAGACGCGGGTCAGCAGGGATTCCAGGGCACCGGTATGCGGTGCGGGGGATCGGTCGCCGCGGGCTGCGACGGGCATGGACACCTCCGGACGTGACGTGGTCACGAGTGATTCGGCGCCGGGCGACACCCGGATTGGTCGGGAGAGGATTCTTGCGGACTGCCGCCAAGGAACCGCACCCGGGGCGGCGGCCACCACCCGCCCCCGGATTGCCGCGCGTCGGATGCCGCCTCCCGGCCCGGGACTGCGGAAAGATCGCCGCGGGGGCATCGGGCGGCGAGAGGACCGGGCGTGCAGGACGCGGATGCCGTCATCGTGGGCGCGGGAGCGGCCGGGCTGTCGCTCGCCCACCGGCTGTGCGCACCGGCGGCCGGTGGCCGGCCGCTGCGGGTGGTGCTGGTCGACGCACCACGGGGGCCGCTCACCCCGCCGGAGCGGACGTGGTGTTACTGGGAGGCGCCGGGCGGCGCGTTCGACCAGGCCCTGACCGCGTCGTGGGAACGGCTGCGGGTGCACGGGCCCGGCGGCGAGGCGACGGCGGGGCGGCCCGAGCCCTTCCGGTACAAGATGCTGCGGTCGCGTGACTTCGAGGCCCTGGTGGCCGCCCGGCTCGCCGGGCAAGAGGCCGTGGTCCGGGCCGAGGCGACGGTGGAGTCCGTACGGGACGTCACCGGCGGGGCCGAGGTGCGGGGGCGCGACGCGGCCGGGCGGCCGGTGACCTTCCGGGCCCGGTGGGCCTTCGACTCCCGGCCGGCCGGCCGGCTCCCGCCGGCGCGAACCACGCTCCAGCAGCACTTCCGGGGCTGGTTCGTCCGCACCCGGCGTCCGGCGTTCGACCCCACCACCGCGGATCTGATGGACTTCCGTACCCCACAGCCCTGCCACGGTCTGTCCTTCGGGTATGTGCTGCCGCTCAACGACTGTGCGGCGCTGGTGGAGTACACGGAGTTCTCCCGCCGGACCATGGCCACCGCCGACTACGAGCGGGCTCTGCGCCACTACACCGGGCAGGTACTGCGGCTGGGTGCCTTCCGTGTCACGGGCGTCGAGCAGGGCGCGATCCCGATGACCGACGGCCGCTTCCCGCGCCGGGCGGGCCGGGCGGTGTTCCGTATCGGGACGGCGGGCGGCGCCACCCGTCCGTCGACCGGGTACACCTTCGCTTCCGTGCAGCGGCAGACGGCGCAGATCGCGGCCGCGCTGCTGGCCGGCCGCCCTCCGGTGCCCCCTCCCCCGCACACCTCCTGGCACCGGGCCATGGACGCCGTGCTGCTGCGGGCGCTGGACAGCGGCCGGGTGGACGGCGCCGAGTTCTTCACCGGGCTGTTCCGCGAGGTGCCGATGGAGCGGCTGCTGCGGTTTCTCGACGGCCGCTCGCGGCTTTGGGAGGACGTCAGCATCGGCCTGCGCACCCCGGTGCTGCCCATGCTCCGCACCGTCGCCGAACTCCCGCTGCTGCCCCGCCGCACCACCGTGCGGTGATCCCGCTGCCCGCCGAACGGCGCGTCGGCGCCCGCGCTTGCCCCCGTACCGGAGGAGAGACATCCATGGCCCTGCTGCACGACGGCGAACTGACCGCCGCCTTCGACCATGCGTCCCGCAGCTATGACCGGCTGGTCGCGGCGAATCCCGGCTACCACGGCCAACTACGCCGCTCCGCACGGCGGTTGGGGCTGCCCGACGCGGGACGTGGACTGCGGGTGCTGGATCTGGGATGCGGCACCGGCGCCTCGACGGCGGCACTGCTCGCCGTCGCCCCGTATGCCGAGATCACCGCCGTCGACGCCTCGGCCGGGATGCTGGCGCGGGCCGCCGGCAAGCCCTGGCCGCCCGGGGTCTCCTTCGTGCACGCACCGGTGGAACGCCTGGCCGACGCCGGGGTGGCCGGTGGCTTCGACGCCGTCTTCGCCGCGTACCTCTTCCGCAATGTCACGGACCCGGACGCGGTCCTCGGGGCGGTACGGGAGGCACTGGTGCCGGGCGGGCGGCTGGCCGTGCATGAGTACACGCTGACCGGCGGAGCGGTGCCCCGCGCCGTGTGGACGGCGGTGTGCACCGGCATCCTGCGGCCGGCCGGGCGGCTCGCGGGGGACGCCGGTCTGTATCGCCATCTGTGGCGCAGCGTCCTCGCGTTCGACACCGCAGCGGAGTTCACCGGGCGGCTGCGCCGGGCGGGCTTCGGGCAGGTGCGGGCCCTGCCGCTGCCCGGCTGGCAGACCGGCATCACACACACCTTCGTCGCCGCGACGGCCGGGGCCCGCGAGGAGGGGGCGTGACACCTCGACAGGACGGCGGCGGGGCCGCGCGGCGCGGGCGTGACCGGCGGGCCCGGACGGTGCCGGGGCCGCCGGGGCAGGACCGGGCGGCGGACGGCGGTCCGGAGGTGGCGGTGATCGGCGGCGGGATCGCGGGCCTCGCCGCCGCGACCGCGCTGGCCGAGCGCGGGGTGCGGGTGACGCTGTACGAGCGTGCCGGGGTCCTCGGCGGACGGCTGGCGGGCTGGCCGGTGCGGCTCGCCGACGGCTCGGCGGCAACCATGAGCCGCGGCTTCCACGCGTTCTTTCCCCAGTACTACAACCTGCGGGGGCTGTTGCGCCGGGTCGACCCGGCTCTGGGGATGCTCAGACGGCTGCCGGACTATCCGCTGCACCACCGGTCGGGCCTGCGCGACAGCTTCGCCCGGGTGCCCCGGACACCGCCCTGGAGCGCACTGGGCTTTGTGGCGCTCAGCCCCAGCTTCACCTGGCGGGACCTGGTACGGATGCGCCCCGGCGCCGCGCTGCCGCTGCTGGACGTACGGGTGCCGCAGATCTATCAGCGGCTGGACCGGGTCAGCGCCGCGGACTTCCTCGCCCGTATCCGGTTTCCCGAGGCCGCGCGCCATCTGGCGTTCGAGGTGTTCTCCCGGAGCTTCTTCGCGGATCCGCGGGAACTGTCGGCCGCGGAGCTGGTGTTGATGTTCCACATCTACTTCCTCGGCTCCAGTGAGGGGCTGCTGTTCGATGTGCCCGGTGAGCCGTTTCCGCAGGCGCTGTGGCAGCCCCTCGGCCGGTATCTGGAAGGGCACGGCGTGCAGTTGCGTACGGGTACGCAGGTGACGCGGGTCGCGCCCGTAAAGGGGGGTGGTGGGGTGCGGGTCGCCGACGGGGAGGGAGCGGAACGCCGGTTCGACGCGGTGGTGCTGGCGCTGGACCCGGGCGGGCTGCGCCGGCTGGTCGCCGCCTCCCCCGAGGTGGCGGACGCCGCCTGGCGGGCGCGGATCGGGCGGCTGCGGACCGCGCCGCCGTTTCTGGTGTCGCGGCTGTGGCTGGAGCGGCGGGTGGCCGCCGACCGGCCCGGTTTCCTGGGCACCAGCGGTTTCGGCTCCCTGGACAATGTCAGCGTGCTGGAGCGCTGGGAAGGCGAGGCGGCCCGGTGGTCCGCCCGTACCGGCGGCTCGGTGCTCGAACTGCACGCCTACGCCGTCGCCCCGGGAGCCGACCGGGAACGTGCACAGCGCCGTCTGGTGGAGCAGTTGCACGCCGTCTACCCGGAGACCCGCGGCGTCCGGATCATCGACCGCCGTCATGAATGGCGCGCGGACTGCCCGCTGTTCCCGGTGGGCGGCTTCCACGACCGGCCCACCGTGCACACCCCCGACCCCCGGGTGGTGGTCGCGGGCGACACGGTGCGGACCGGGTTCCCGGTGGCGCTGATGGAGCGGGCCGCGACGACCGGATTCCTCGCGGCGAACGCGCTGTTGGCACGCTGGGGCCTGCGTGGCCAGACCCTGTGGACCGTGCCGGACCGGGGACGGTCGGCGGCCCTGCGGTGGGCGGCCCGGCGGGCCGGGCGGTGACGGGGCGCGCTACGGGCCGGGCGGCGCCGTCCCATCGTCAGCCCGGGTGGCGGCCGCTGGTGCGCAGCTGCCAGCGGCGTTCGGCGTAGGCCAGATCGTCCCGCCACAGCCGGCCCGCGGCGGCCCGCATCAGCGGACGCAGGGCGGGTGCGGCCGCGCGGGCCAGGGCGAAGCCGGGGCGCCGGGAAGTGGCGACGATCGCCTCGATGACCGCGGTGCGCGGGCGACCCAGCTCGTCCGGGCCCAGGGGCGTGGCATGGGTCTCCACCACGGATCCCTGCCCTTCGCCCTCCAGGATGCGCATCACCACCGTACGGGGTGCGGGGGCGGTGAACAGCGCGGTGACCGGCACCACCGCGCGTCCGGCGACCTTGAAGGAGACCTGGACGGTGAGGCCGTCGGGCCGTTCCACGCCGTGCTCAGTGGGGGTGTCGAGCACGGTGAGGTCGACGAAGGAGTAGGGGTGGAACCAGGCACCGTGCCAGGGGTCGAGGCGGTTGGCGACCACGTCCTCGGGTTCGCAGCGGCCGGTGCCGGTGTAGACGGCGGCGACGGCGCCCGCCGGGCGCGGCCGGTCGGGCGGCTCGGGCTGCGGCAGCGGGCGTTCGCCGCCCGCCTCGTCGAGCCGTACCCAGGCCAGCAGTCCGTCGTCATGGGCGGGGAACGGCTCCCAGCCGGCGAACGGGGCGCCGTCCAGGGCGAGTCCGTGCCACCGGCAGCGGAGGATCCCGCAGCGTACGGGCCCTTGCGCGAGGGGCGCGCCGAGGTGCGGGCAGGCGCCTGGGCCGGCGATCAGGCGGCCGCCGGCGTCCCGCCAGGCGACCACCTCGACCCCGGCGACGGTGCGGCCGAAGGCTCGGTGCGCGCCGATGTCGCGGGCCGCGCCGAGGACGAACCAGTTGCCGGACGGGCGGGCGAGGGCGGCCTTGACGGCGTCGGCGATGCGCGCGGGTTTGGCGTCGCGCCAGGTGGGGTGCTGCTGTTCCCACAGCTCGGGCCGGCGGCGCAGCCGGAGCGGGAGGCGCGGGGCCCGGCGGGCCTCCTGGGTCATGGGGTTTCCTCCTGCGCGTAGTGCGGCACCCGGCCGGGCCGCATCTCGGGCGGCCGGGTGGTGACACGGGTGGCGGCGAGTCTGGCGAGACCGCCGAGGGCGGTGGCCGCGCGGCGTCGGCGGGAGACCACGGCGCGGCGGTGCAGCACGGCGTATCCGTCGTCGCGCACGGCGTCGAGGATGCCGCCGTAGAGGATGAACGCGGTGCGGATACAGGGGCGGGCGACCGGGTCGAGCAGGGCGAGGCCGGGTTGCGCCTCGCGGTAGACACCGCGGGTGAGTGCGGCGGCCGCCTGAAGGGCCGCGGTGATCCGCGGGTCCGGGCGGCCGGTGTCCCGGCTCCACCGGAGCAGTGCGCGGTCGACGCCGTGTGCCGCGAGCAGGTCGGCGGGGAGGTAGACGCGGCCGCGGTCGAGGTCCTCGCCGACATCGCGCAGGAAGTTGGTGAGCTGGAAGGCGATGCCGAGGGCCGCGGCGTGCGGCGCGGCTTCCTCCTGCGGTACGACGGTGCCGAGCACCGGCAGCATCTGGAGCCCCATCACCGCGGCGGAGCCGTGCATATAGCGCCGCAGATCGGCGTAGGTCGGATAGTCCGTCACCGTCAGGTCGCTGCGCATCGAGGCCATGAAGTCCGCGAAGTGGCGGTGGTCGATGCCGTACACCGCCGCGGTGTGCGCCACCGCGCGTACCACCGGTTCGCTGCTTCCGCCGCCCCGCAGACCGTCGTCCAGGCAGCGGTGGAGGGCGTCGAGCGCCTGGGCGCGGGCCTCGGGGGTGTGGCCGGTGGCGGGGTCGTCGACGATGTCGTCGGCCCAGCGGGCGAAGCCGTAGAGGGCGTGTACGGCCGGGCGGCGGGCCGCGGGCAGCAGCCGGGTGGCGAGGAAGTAGGTCTTGCCGTGCCGGGCGTTGAGCCGGCGGCAGTGGGCGTAGGCCTCACGGAGGCCGGGGTCGGTGACGCCTGCGGCGTCCAGTTCGCGTGCGGTCATGCCGGGATGCCTCTCGTGGCGGGGCGGGACGAACCGGCGGTGGGACGTGGGGGCCGCAGGCCGGTGATCCGGGCCGCGGCGAGCTTGCCGGAGATCAGGACGGTGGGGACGCCGACCCCCGGGGTGGTGCCACAGCCCGCCAGTACGGCGTTGGCCGTGCCGCGTACGAGGTTGCGGGGGCGGAAGGGGCCGGTCTGCGCGAAGGTGTGGGCGGCGGAGAACGGCGTTCCGGCGGCGAGCCCCTGGGCCGTCCAGTCGGCCGGGGTGACCATGCGGTACTCCTCGATGGCGGTGTCGATGCCGGTGAGTCCCCGGCGTTCGAGGACGGCGAGCAGGCTGTCGCGGTAGCGGGGGGCGAGGTCGCGCCACTCCCCGGCGCCGGGGCCGGTATCGGTGTTGGGGCAGGGCGCCAGGATGTAGTGCAGGTGCCGCCCCGGCGGGGCGAGTTGCGGGTCGGTGGCGGTGGGGCGGGTGAGCAGCAGCGAGGGGTCGCTCATCAGCCGGCCGGTGCGGGTGAGTTCGTCGAAGGTCCGCTCCCAGGCGGCGCCGAAGGAGAGCGTGTGGTGCGCCAGCCGCGGCCAGGTCCGGTCGGTGCCGGCGTGCAGGATGACCGCGGACGGCGCGTGGCGGAGCCGGACCGGGCGGCGGGGGCGGCGGCCGAGCAGCCGGTGGACGACCGGCAGATCGGGGGTGAGGACCACCGCGTCGCAGGGGATGCGCTCCTGTGCGGTGACCACCGCCGTGATCCGGTCGCCCGTGCGTTCCAGCCGGGTGACGGGGTGTCCGTAGCGGAACGCGGCACCGGCGTCGGCGGCCGCGTCCGCCATGGCCCGGGGCAGGGCGTACATCCCGCCGCGGGGGAAGTACACCCCGGCGACGGTGTCCATGTAGGCGATGACGGCGTAGGCGGCCAGGGCGCGCGCGGGCGGTACCCCGGCATACAGCGCCTGGAAGGAGAAGACCCTGCGCAGCCGCTCGTCGGGCAGGAAGCGGCCGATGTGGTCGTCGAGCCGGCCGAAGCCGCCGAGTGCGGCGAGGCGGGCCAGGTCCGGGTGCAGCAGCTGGAGGGGTGAGTCGAAGTTGGTGTCGATGAAGCGGTGGCGCTGGACGTCGTACAGCTGCTGGAGCCAGCGGCGCAGCCGGCGGTAGCCGTCGGCGGCCCGCGGACCGGCGAACCGTGCGACCTCGGCCGCCATGGCCTCCGCGTCCGTGTGGACGTCCAGTTCGCTGCCGTCGGCGAACCGGGCGCGGTACGCGGGGTGCAGGGCACGTAGCTCCATCCGGTCGGTGAGGCGCTCGCCGACCGCGGCGAACGCCTCGTCGATGAGGTCCGGCATGGTCAGCACGGTCGGCCCGGTGTCGAAGTGGTAGCCACGGCTTTCGATCCGGCCGGCCCGGCCGCCGGGCAGCGCCGCCCGCTCGACGACCGTCACCCGCCGTCCGGCGCCGAGCAGATGCAGCGCGGCGGCCAGTCCGGAGAGCCCGGCGCCGACCACCACCACATGGTCGGTGGGGCCTTTGACGGTTCTCATACGGTGCCCCTTTCGGCCGCCCGGGCGGGAACGGGTGCGGATGCGCCGCCGGTTCGTGCTGCCGGGCGCGGGTGGCCGGTGGCGATGCGGAGACCGGCGACGGAGGCGAAGAGGCCGCGCAGCCGGGCGGCCGCGACGGGTTCCGGGGCGGCCTCGTCCAGATGACGGATGCTGCGGGCCACCAGCCGGTGGATGCGCCGTTCGACGAGGCCGGGGGCGCCGGTGGCGACGAGGACGGCGCGCACCCGCTCCAGGTCCGCGGCGTCCAGCCCGCTGTCACCGACACAGCGGTCGAGGAGCGCGAGGGCGGCCCGGTCCCGGCGCTGCACGGCGCGGGCCCGGCCGACCGCGAGCAGATAGGTGTGCTTGCCTTCCCGGATGTCGCCGCCGGACGGTTTGCCGGTCCGCTCCTGGTCCCCGAACACCCCCATCAGGTCGTCCTGGAACTGGAAGGCCACCCCGGCACAGCGGCCGGCGGCACTCAGCGCGCGGGTGGTGGGCTCATCGGCTCCGGCCAGCGCCGCGCCGAGGGCCAGCGGCCGCTCCACCGAGTACCGCGCGCTCTTGAGGTACGCGGTGCGGACGGCCAGCGCGACGGAGCGGGAGCCGGTGATCTGGCCGTAGAGGTCGAGGTACTGGCCGGCCACCATTTCCATCCGCATCGCCCGCCAGAGGTGCCGCACCCGCGGCCCGGCCGCCGCGCCGAGTGCGATCCCGGCGACCGTGTCATCCGCCCAGGCGAGGGCGAGATCGCCGGTGAGTACGGCGGCGGCGGTGCCGAACCGCCCGGCCGCTTCCGCGGTGTCCGGCGTCGCGTACTGGCCGGCGAACGCGGCATGGACCGCGGGCCGGCCGCGGCGCAGCGGTGACCGGTCCATGGCGTCGTCGTGGATGAGCGCACACGTCTGGAGGAGTTCGACGGCGGCGGCCACCCGGAGCGCCGTCTCCACGTCACGGGCGCCCGGCCGGTCCTGGCAGGACCGCAGCCCCCACCACAGGAACTGGGAGCGGGTGCGCTTGCCGCCGTCCAGGGTGAAGCGGGCGACCCGGGCGGCGACATCCTGGGCGAAGGTGCGCTCGATCCCGGCCGCCCGCGCGACCTGCTCATCGAGGAGGCCGGCGAGCATCCGTCCCACGGCGGCGGGCACATCCGCGTCGACGGTGTCCGGTCCGAGTCCGGCTGAGCCGGTGTCAGCACGGTGCGGTACGGCCGTCCCGGGGCGTGGACCGGGCGGCGGCGGGCCGGTCTCGCGCGGCGTGCGGGGCGCGGTGGCCCCGGTACGACGGCGCATCGTGGTTCCTCTCGGCACGTCGGTCGGCGGAGGTCGGCGGCGGGCCGCGCACCGGTTCCGGGAGCGCGCCGCCGGGTGCGACGGGGTGGGGCACGGTGGCCGTGCGCGGCCCGGTCAGCTGGTCAGGCGGACCGGAAGACGAGGGCGGCGTTCTGGCCGCCGAAGCCGAACGACGTGCTGGCGGCGGCGGACAGGGGCGTACGGCGAGGCGCCTTGGCCACGATGTCCAGGTCGATATCGAGGTCGGGGTCCTCGTGATTGGCGGTGGGCGGGATGGTGTCCTGTTGGAGGCTCATGACCGTGACGGCCGCCTCGATGGCGCCCGCCGCTCCGATGGCGTGGCCGAGCGCGCCCTTGAGGGAGGTGACGGCGGGCGGCTCGGGGAAGACAGCGCGCAGCGCCCTGGCTTCGGCCAGGTCGTTCAGGCGGGTGCCGGTGCCGTGCGCATTGACGTGATCGATGTCCCGGGGCGCCAGACCGGCGTCGGCCAGGGCCGCGGTCAGGGCCGCCACGGCGCCCCGCCCCTCGGGGTCCGGAGCCGCGTAGTGGTAGGCGTCGCAGCTCGCCCCGTAGCCGACCAGCTGCGCCCGCGCTCGCGCACCGCGGGCGGCGGCGTGCTCCGGGTGTTCCAGCACCAGCACCGCGGCGCCTTCGGAGAGGACGAAGCCGTCGCGTGCGGCGTCGAAGGGGCGGCAGGCTCCCGCGGGGTCGTCCGTACGCCGCGACAGGGCGCCCATCCGGTGGAAGCAGGCTGCGGGGATGGGGTGGCGGGCGGATTCCGCGCCGCCGGCCAGCACCAGGTCGCAGGTCCCGGCGCGCAGCAGGTCACGGGCGATGCCGAGGGCGCTGCTGCCGGACGCGCAGGCGGTGGAGACGGCGAAGTTGGGCCCGGTGGCCGTCAGGTCGAGGGCGATCTCGGCGGCTGCCATGTTGGGCACGCTGCGGGTGATGGCGAGGGGCGAGATGTCCAGCGGGCGGCCGGCCG
>Ga0207426_1002865_pt1 | contig 10232 bp, 9 predicted proteins | sample AraplaMF_Cvi_mMS_FD_184265 | JGI IMG/M metagenome (GOLD analysis project Ga0207426, IMG submission 184265) | Arabidopsis root microbial communities from the University of North Carolina, USA - plate scrape MF_Cvi_mMS (SPAdes) (version 2) | ecosystem: Host-associated > Plants > Roots > Endosphere ...
GGCCAGTACGACGATCTCGATGGTGCCGCCTGGCGCGCCATCGCCGACGACGAGCCGCCGCAGGAAGCCCCGCTCAAGCGCTAGCGCCTCAGGGTGAAGGTGAGCACGGCTGCGGCCGCAAGGGCCACGCCCACGCCGAACACGCACGCGTGCCATCCGCAAGCGTCGAACAGGCGCCCGAGCACGGCCGTGCCGACCAGCCCTCCGCAGAAATAGCACGCAAGGTAGGTCCCGCTTGCGATGCCGCGGCTGTCGGCAGCCGCTTGTCCGACGAAGCCTGTCGCGGCGGCCTGCGCGAAGAATGTGCCGACACCGACGAGAACCATGCCGGCGAGGACTTCGCCCAGATGCGGCATCAGCATCAAGGGCAGGCCAAGCCCTGCAATTGCGAGCGCGCCCCAAATCGTCGGACGCGTTCCAAGCCGCGATGCCACCCGGCCGGCCAGGAGCGTCGTCACGATCGACGGCAGAAAGACGAAATAAACGAGGCCCACATCCATCATGCCGAGCGACAGCGGCGGGCGGACCAAAACGAAATTGACGAAGGTGAAGGTGCCGATGAAGGCGAACAGGATGCAAAAGCCGATGCCGAAGGCGGCGCGCAACCGCGGATTGCGCCAATGCGCGATCTCTGCGGCAAGCGGCGAAACCGCCGGCATCATCGTGTGCATCGGCTTCACGCGTCGGATGGTGAAATAGACCAGCACCGCACCGGTCAGATTGAGCGCCGCGAACAGATAGAAGTTCCAGGCGAGGCCGAGCCCGTCGACCATTGCAGCGGAGATCAGCCGTCCCACGAGATTGCTCGCGACATTGCCGGTGATGTAGGCGGCAAAGGCGCCGCCCGCATCCATGGTGCTGCGCTGCTCGCCGAGATAGGCAAGGGTGAGCGCGAAGGCGGACGCCATGCACAGGCCCTGCGCAACGCGCAATGCCGTGAAGACTGCAAGGTTCGGCGCCGAGGCGAGCAGGCTCGTCGGGATCGCCAGCAGCGCCAGGCTGAGCAGGATGCCGGTCCGCCGGTTGATGTGCGGGCTGAAAAGGCCGACGACGAGGCTGGCTGTGGCCATCCCGAAGGTGCTGGCGTTGACGGCAAAGCTCATCTCTGCCGGCGTCACGCCGTAGTGCCGCGTCAGCGCGGGCAGGATCGCCTGCGTCGCGAAGAGGTCGACGACGGTCAGGAATGCGGTGAGCCCGATCACGAGCGCGCGCAACGCAAGGCCCGGCGAGTGCGGCGCCATCGCTGTCGCGGCCCCTGTTGTCGGCGCAGAGAGATCGGTCATGCAATGATTGTCCTGTGGGGATGTGGCGCCCGGCATGGGGTGTCCGGACGCCATCCGGCAGCGAGTGCGCCGGGGGCTGGGCGGGCTCGTCACATGTGATGGTCGTTGGGATCCCTGCGGACGTCGCCGACATAGAGAATGACGGTGTCCTTGCCTAGGTTCTTCCACCAATGCGCGGTGCCGTGGACTTCGGAACGGATGTCGCCGGCCCTGTGCACGATCGGATCGGCGCAATTGGAGGCGTATTCGACGATCTCGCCCTGCTGCACGAAGATCAAGGCAGGACGGTCATCGTGGCTGTGCCAGGGCACGATACCGCCGGGCTCGATGGTCAGCTTGCGGAAGCGCAGCTCGCGCCCCTCGATATGGGCGGGCTGCTTGCCGAGGTCGATCGCCCCGAGCGTGACGTCGGTAACGCCGACGGGCTTGTAGTCGACCATCGGCTGGGCGTTGGGCTTGATCTTGCCGGCCGGGCATTCGCCGGCAGCGACCGGCTGTGCCGAGAGCGTGAGCGCGCCGGCGAGGGCAAGGCTTGGCCAGATCAGACGCGACAAGGCATGGCTCTTTGACATGAGTAAGTCTCCTGTATTGGCCGCAACCCCGCTGGTCGCCGGCTATGACGGGAGCTTCAGCGAGATCGCGTCCATCCTGAAATGCCGGCTTGCTCTCGATCCGATAGCGCTGCGCTATGTTGATGCGCGGCGGCTATCGATCCGATTGGGCAACGGCATTTCCGCTTTCGCGGCATTCGGCGTCCGATGGCGAGGCGCCCGATTGCGGGCGTTCACGTCAATCGGAGCAGCCCCCATGCCGAAATTGTCCAAGACCCTGATCGCCACCGCCGCATTTGTCGTCATCGCCACATCCGCCTTCTCGGAGGCCGCCTGGGACTTCAAGGCCGGCATGGCCTATGTCTATGGTGGGCTCGGCAAGATGTCTGCGATGGCCATGGCCCCCGCCGAGAAGAACCACGAGGCCATGATGAAGGGCGCCAAGAAGGTGCCGGACAACACCGTCTTCTTCATGGACAACGGATCGCTGTACTACACCTCGGGACGGCTCGATCCGACCGGCAATTTCTACGTGAACTGACCCGGTCCCGGCATCGCGGCCGCCCCCTTGCGGGCGGCCGAACCCGGAAACTAATATTGCCCAGGACATGCCGGAGCAGAAGATGACAGCTCTCTCGCCTGCCGACGCCGAACAGCTCAGGCTTGCCTTCCAGCGCTGCAGCGATATGGACGGCACGCTGAACGAACAGCTCCGCGCCTATGCCGATGCCAGCCGTGCCGTGTTGCCGGCCTACGGCGAGGCCGTCGATCGCCTTGTGGCGAGATTGGGCGGGAATGGCGGTGGCGAGTCCGCGCCGCGCCCGGGCGATGCGATGCCGCCGTTCATGCTGCCGGACGAAGCCGGGCGTCTCGTCGCGCTGCCCTCGCTGCTGGAGCGCGGTCCGCTCGCCGTGATGTTCTTCCGCGGCCATTGGTGTCCCTATTGCCGGCTCAACGTCCGCGCCGTGGTCCAGGCGATCGATCGCATCAGGGCCATGGGGGCGCAGATCGTCGCAGTGATGCCAGAGACGCGGGAATATACCGGGCGACTCAAGGCTGAGTCCGGCGCGCCGTTTCCGATCCTGACCGATCTCGACAACGGCTATGCGCTTTCGCTCAATCTCGCGATCTGGCTCGGCGCCGAGATCCAGAGCCTGTTGTCCCACCAGGACATGGCGAAATTCCACGGCAATGACGGCTGGGTGCTGCCGATCCCGGCCGTATTCGTGGTCGGTCGCGACGGCATCGTGACAGCTCGCTTCGTCGATCCCGATTTCCGCAAGCGCATGGAGATCGATGACCTGCTCGCGGCATTGGAAAGTGCGGGCAGAGAGAACTGAGGCATGGAATTTTGATGGCGCAACATGTTCTTTCCCTCACCCTTGTGGGAGAAGGTGGCTCGCCGCGTAGCGGCGAGACGGGTGAGGGGGTTCTCTCCGCGCATGCATTTCTTGCATTTGAACTCGCTGAAACAACCCCTCATCCGGCGCTTTGCGCCACCTTTTCCCACAAGCGGAGAAGGAAGAAGCGCGCCGTCATTCGCTCCGCTACCCCGCAATCCCGCGCCAGTCGGCGCCGCGCAGCATGCGCATCACGGCGTTGGCCACCGCCGTGCGTTGGCGGCCGGCCACCCCGTATAGGCTGACGGTGCGGCGGGCATCGAGGCCGGCGACGGCGGCGCGCTTCAGCTTGTCCGGCAGAGGCGATGTGTGCGGCACCATGGCGACGCCGATGTCGGCCTCGACCAGCTCGATCAGATCGCGCTCGCTCGAAATTTCGTGGCCATGCTCGATGCCGTGCTCGCGCAGGGCTAACGAGATGCGGCGCGCGTGCTCGCAATATGTCCGGTTCAGCAATTGCTCCGAGCGCAAGTCCTCCAGTTCGATCGTGCTGCGGCCGGCCAGCCGATGCGCCTCGCCGACGACGAGTTCGAAGTTCTCGGTGAACAACGGCCAGACGTCGAGCCGGTCCCAGGCCTCGTCGATCTCGGCGGCGATGCCGAGCTCGGCCTCGCCCTTCTTGAGGAAATCGGCGACCTCCCGGCTGGTTCCGCGCAGGAAGCGCAACTCGAGCCGGTTGAACTGCCGCCTGATCTCGTTGAGATGCGGAATGAGCAATGCCAGATCGATCGAATGTGTCAGCGCGATACGAAGCGCGCCGACCTCACCGCTCTTGAACGAGGAGGCGAGCGAGCGCGCGCCGGCGGCAGCGTCGAAACACTGCTTCAGGAGCGGATGCATGCGCTGACCGAGCTCGGTGAGTTGCGCTGCCGGCCGCTCGCGGCGAAACAGGTCGCCGCCGAGCTCGGCCTCGAGCTGCTTGATCGCGCGCGTCAGCGAGGGTTGTGTGACGTTGCACTCCTCGGCCGCGCGCGTGAAATTGAGCAATTGCGCCACCGCGAGGAAATAGCGGACCTGGTGCATTTCCATGGAACGGCTCCCGGCAAGATAGGGCGATCCTATCGGAACGAGCCGGCCAATGACATCCCACCCGCAATAGCGCGCGCCTATGGATTCGGAAGCCAGCCGGTATTTCCGTTGAGGCCGCCGGTCCTCCAGGGTCGGCGCAAGCTGGAAGTCCAGCCATTGCCAACGAGGACCAGGTCATGAACATTCCGCTGAAGCCGCAGACATCTCAGCCCGCACGCGCGCTGGCCGGCAAGGTGGCGCTGGTCACGGGCTCGACCAGCGGTATCGGCCTCGGCATTGCACGTGCACTGGCAGCCGCCGGCGCCGACATTGTGTTGAACGGCCTTGGCATTGCCGCCGAGATTGGCCGGACTCGGGAGCAGATTGCTGCCGAGTTCAGCGTCAAGGCGAGCTACTCTCCGGCCGACATGACGAGGCCAAAGTCGATTGCCGACATGATCGCGGCGACCGTCGCCCAGGCCGGCCGGCTCGACATCCTCATCAACAATGCCGGCATCCAGCATGTCGCGCCGCTCGAGCAGTTTCCGGTCGAGAAATGGGACCAGATCCTCGCCATCAATTTGACCTCGGCCTTCCACACGACGCGGCTCGCGCTGCCGGCGATGCGCCAGAACCGTTTTGGCCGGATCATCAACATCGCCTCCGCACACGGTCTGGTCGGCTCGCCGTTCAAGGCGGCCTACGTCGCCGCCAAGCACGGCATCGTCGGCCTGACGAAAGTCACGGCGCTGGAGACTGCGGAGGACGGCATCACCTGCAATGCGGTCTGTCCCGGCTATGTCTCTACGCCGCTGGTCGAAGGGCAGATCGACGGGCAAGCCAAGGCGCACGGCATTTCGCGCGATCAGGTGATCCGCGACGTGCTGCTCGCGCAGCAGCCGAACAAGCGCTTTGCCACGGTCGAAGAGCTGGGTACGCTGGCCGTGTTTCTGTCGACGGATGCTGCCGCTTCGATCACCGGGGCAGCGCTGCCGGTCGACGGCGGCTGGACTGCGCATTAACATGGGCCGGCGCAACAACAAGCCGTCGCCCACTGCGAACGTGCGGGTAATGCAGGCTGATCAGGAGCGAACCATGAGCGGTACGCAGGACAACACGCGAAGCAAGGCCACGGATCTGCCGGGGCAGGTCGTCCTCGTGCTTCAGGGGGGCGGCGCGCTCGGCTCGTACCAGGTCGGCGTCTACCAGGCCCTGCACGAAGCCGGCATCGAGCCGGACTGGATCATTGGCACCTCGATCGGAGCGATCAATGCGAGCCTCATTGCGGGCAACGCGCCGGAGAACCGCCTCGCGCGCTTGAGGGAGTTCTGGAAACGGATGGAGCAGAAGCCGGTCTGGGACTGGCGCGCCGCATTTCCCGGCTTCAACGAGAAGCTGGCCTATTGGTCGGCCGTGACGCACGGCATTCCCGGTTTTTTCCGTCCCAATCCGCTGGCGCACGCCGGGGATTCATATCCGCTGGGCGCCGATCACGCCGGCTTCTATTCGACCGCTCCGCTTGAGAAGACGCTGAGCGAGCTGGTCGATTTCGATCTGGCCAATCGCTGCGCGCCGCGCCTGACGGTCGGTGCGGCTCATGTCGGGACCAGCCAAATGCGCTATTTCGACAGCCGCGACGGCGTGCTGACGGTGAAACATGTCATGGCCTCCGGTGCATTGCCGCCGGCTTTTCCGGCGGTGCGTATTGACGGCGAGCTCTATTGGGACGGCGGCATCCTCTCGAACACGCCGACGGAAGCGGTGTTCGACGACAATCCGCGCAGGGATTCGCTGATCTTCTCCGTACATCTGTGGAATCCCGTCGGCGCCGAGCCAGCCACGATGGCGGAGGTGCTCAACAGGCACAAGGACGTGATGTATTCCAGCCGGATCGCGAGCCAGATCGCGCGCCAGCAGCAGACCCATCGGTTGCGCCATGTCATCAACCAGCTCGCTGCACGTTTGCCCGAGAGCGAGCGCGGCGATGCCGCGGTGAGGGAGCTGACCAGCTACGGCTGTCCGACCCGCATGCACGTGGTGCGGCTGCTGGCGCCGCAGCTCGATCGCGAGACTCATACCAAGGACATCGACTTCAGCCCGTCGGGGATCACGCGGCGCTGGCACGCCGGTTATGCTCACACGAAGTCCGTGCTCGCGCGCAAGCCCTGGATTGGCGAGTTCGACCCGCTATCGGGTGTCGTGCTGCACGAGCATATGGACGAGATGCCGATTGCGGCGGAGTAGTGGCTTCTGCGGAGATTGTTTTGTTGCGGTGACGATGTCGGAAGAGTGCAGCCTGGGCTATTGTCGCGGCGTCGTGGTCGCGAGGCTTGCCGTTGGTCGTCGAGAAGGATCTTGAAGCGACCCTCGATCGGGTCCGCGCCAACGCTGCGGGATCGGTGGCCGGCGTGTTCGGCCCTGACACGCTGACGTGGCGGATCGACAGGGAGGCCGTCATCTTTCTCGGTGCCGGACGGGCGCTGCTGCTGCAATTGGCGCATCCCTGGGTCGCTACTGCCATTGCCAAGCATTCGAAAACCCTTGCCAATCCGATCGGCCGCTTCCATCGCACCTTCGACATCGTCTTTGCCATGGTGTTCGGTTCGCTCGACCGGGCGCTGCTGTCATCGCGCCAGCTGCATCGGCGTCACAGCATGATCGTCGGAGAGATGCCGGAGACTGTGGGCCCCTTCGCGGCGGGTTCGCGCTACTGCGCCAACGACGTCCCTTCGTTGCGCTGGGTTCACGCGACGCTGGTGGAGTCCGCGCTGATGGCGCACGATCTGGTGCTGCCGCCGCTCTCGGTGGAGGATCGCGAGCGTTACTGGGCCGAGAGCCGGCTGTTCGGCGCCCTGTTCGGATTGACGTCGGAAGCTCTGCCGGCGGACTGGGCGGGCTTTACGGCCTACACTGGCGTGATGGCGCAATCGGAGACGCTGACCGTCAGCCCGGCAGCACGCGAGATCGCAACGCAAATATTTACGGGCGCGCGCCCGTGGTTGCGGCCGCCGCGATGGTATCGCGCGCTTACGGCCAGGATGTTGCCGGAGCGCCTGCGCGTCGGATTCGGGTTTGAGCTCGATGAACGCGACGTCGCATCTGCCGATCATGCGCTGAGGTGGATCAGGCGCGTCTATCCGAGATTGCCTCACCGGCTGCGCTATGTCGGACCCTATCAGGAGGCACAGGCGCGCCTGCGGGGCGCGCCGCAGCCGGACTGGATGACCCGCTGCCTCAACCGTGCCTGGATCGGACGGCCGCAGATGGACGTGCGCGGAAAGGGCTGAAGGTCATTTCTCGTGTCACGGACAAGCCACGACGCGCAAAGTCCGTTGCTTCGCTGCGCCGCTGCGCTCGCAATGACAGCGTACAGGCGCCGTCGCGGCCTCACACCGAAGCTAGTTTTCTGTACAGCGCGCTGTAGCTCCCGGCCGAGATGTTCCACGAGAACGATCGTCCCATGGCGCTGCGGCGCATGGTGTCGAGCTGATCCTGTGCCATGAAAGCCGAGAAAGCCCGGCGGACGCCGCCGAGGAAGGATTCGCGCGATGGCTTCGAAAACAGGAAGCCGGTCTCGCCGTCGGTGATGGTCTCGGCGAGGCCGCCGGTCTGGTGGCCGATCGGCAGCGAGCCGAAGCGCTGGGCGTACATCTGGCTCAGCCCGCACGGCTCGAAGCGCGACGGCATCAGGGTGAAGTCGCTGCCGGCGAAGATCCGTCGCGCCTGGGCGTCGTTGAAGCCGATGACCACGCCGATGGCGTCGGGGCGGCGGCGATGCGCGTCGATCAAGGCCTGCTCGAGCGCCGGCTCGCCGGAGCCGGTGACCACGATCTGACCGCCGGCATCGACGATCTCGTCGGCCGCGGACAGCACGAGGTCGATGCCCTTCTGGTGCACGAGGCGCGCGACGATGCCGAACATCGGGCCGCGCGACACCGCCAAGCCGAACTGCTTGCGGACGTAATCCGCATTGGCCCTCTTGCCGACCCAGTCGCCGGCGCCGAACTGCTGGGCAAGCTGGGCGCAGGAACGCGGGTCCCAGCTCTCGTCGATGCCGTTGAGGATACCGGTGAGCTCGGACGCGTCCGAGCGCAGGCGGAGCAGGCCCTCCAGTCCGCAGCCGAACTCGGTCGTGGTGATCTCGCGCGCATAGGTGCCGCTGACGGTGGTGAGGTGCGAGGCGTAGACGAGGCCGGCCTTGAGGAAGGAGAGCTGGTCGTAGAACTCGACGCCATCGATGTGGAAGGAGCTCTCGGGTATGCCAATTCGCCGCAGCGAGTCCCTCGGGAAGAGGCCCTGATAGGCGAGGTTATGGATGGTCAGGATCGAGGGGACTTTGGCGCCGCGCCAGGCGAGATAGGCCGGCACGAGCGAGGCCTGCCAGTCGTTGGCATGAACCAGGTCCGCTGCCCAATTCTTGTCCAGCTTGCCCATGGCAAGCTCAGCGGCCGCCGAGGCAAAGCGCGCGAAGCGGATGTCGTTGTCCGGCCAGTCGCGCCCGGACTCGTCGCCATAGGGGTTGCCGGGCCGGTCGTAGAGCTGTGAGCACAACAGCACATAGACCGGAAGGCCGTCCTTGGTCGCGGCCCGTCCGAGCGAGCAGGCCGGCATCTCCGCGAAGGCGGGGCAGCGGCCGACGATCTGGATATGCGTGAGCTGCTCGATGATGTCGCGATAGCCGGGCAGCATGATCCGGATATCGGCAAAGGGGCGAAGGGCGCGGGGCAGGGCCGCGGAAACAGCACCGAGTCCGCCGACGCGGACGAAGTCGTCCATCTCAGTGGTAACGAACAAGACCCTCAAGAACAGCTGCCCTCTGTCGATCCCGTTTGTTGCTATGCAAGAACGGGTCCAGTTGTCCTGGAATTTCTCAGCCCACCCGCACGGTGCGTCGGTTCGGTAAACACTTTCCTACTCGGCCGCCGCCCCTTAGGGTCTTCGCATCAACGACAGAAAACCTTCGAGAGTTCCTAAGAGCCCCAAGGACGTGAGCAGGCATGCCGCTAGCAGATAAGCATGAGGGGACGACGACAAAAGCCTTCGCGGGGCTGCGTGTCCTGGATTTTTCGACCACCATCGCCGGTCCTCACTGCGCCCGGATGCTTGCCGACATGGGCGCCGAGGTCATCAAGATCGAGACCGACGGCGGGGAGACGATGCGGACCCGGCCGCCGCTGCGCAAGGGATGCAGCACCGCGTTCGGGCAGCTCAATGTCGGCAAGAAGAGCGTGGTGCTCGACCTCAAGTCCGAAGACGGCAAGGAGGCGGTGCGCCGGCTGGTCGCGACCGCCGACATCCTGGTGGAGAATTTTCGCCCCGGCGTGATGAGCCGGTTGCGCCTCGACTACGACAGCATGCGTCAGGTCAACCCGAGGCTGATCTATTGCTCGATCTCGGGTTACGGCCAGACCGGCCCCTCGGCCGAGCTGCCGGCCTATGCCCCGGTGATCCATGCCGCCTCCGGCTACGACATGGCGCATCTGGCCTACCAGCCCGGCCGTAGCCGCCCCGATTATTGCGGCATCTATCACGCCGACGTCGTCACCGGCACCTATGGCTTCGGCGCGATCGCGTCCGCGCTCTATCAGCGCAGCGTGACCGGCCTGGGCCAGCACATCGACGTCTCCATGCTCGAATCGATGCTGTCGCTGACGCTGACCGAATTGCAGGGCGCGCAATTCGCCGTGAAGCCGCCGCCGCGCCCGATGTTCGGCCCGACCGAGACGGCAAGCGGCTACGTCATGATCACGGTCGCCAGCGAGAAGACGTTCCAAGCCCTGATGCAGGTGATCGGCCGCCCCGAATGGATCTCCGATCCGCGCTTTGCCGCCTACGCCGCGCGTCGCGACAATTGGGCGGAGGTGATGGACGGCGTCGAAACCTGGTCGCGGCAGCTCACGACCGATGCCTGTCTGGTCGCGCTCGGCGCGGCCGGCGTGCCGGCCTCGGCCTATCGCACCGTGTCGGAGGCGCTGGCCGATCCGCAGCTC
>Ga0207426_1002867_pt1 | contig 10229 bp, 8 predicted proteins | sample AraplaMF_Cvi_mMS_FD_184265 | JGI IMG/M metagenome (GOLD analysis project Ga0207426, IMG submission 184265) | Arabidopsis root microbial communities from the University of North Carolina, USA - plate scrape MF_Cvi_mMS (SPAdes) (version 2) | ecosystem: Host-associated > Plants > Roots > Endosphere ...
GGTCATGCCGGTCTCGATGGCCTGGAAGCCGGACTTGGCGAGTTCGGCGGCGGTGGGCTGTTCGGCGGCGAGTTTGTAGGCGGTGCCGGAGAGGGTGGAGCTGATCTCCTCCAGGTAGACCGGCAGGATCTCGTCGCCGAGGCCCAGGGCGCCGCGCAGTTCGATGAAGAAGTCCAGCGCGTCCAGGGGGAGTTCGTGCTCTTCGCGGTGGCGGGTGATGCTGTCGGCGTCGACCTGCCAGTGGTCCAGTGCCTGTCTGCGGGCGGCGAAGCGGTAGGCGGTGGCGCCGTCGTCGCTGTGGACGACGTAGTGGCCGTCCTGCGGGAGGCGCTGGGGGGCGAGCAGCCGCTCATGGGAGAACTCGGCCAGGCCCTTGCGGATCAGCAGGCGGTTGGCGCGGGCCCAGTGGCCGGGGGTGAGGTGGGCGACGGCGTCGCGGGCGGGGAGGTGCGGGGTGCCGTCGGAGGGGGCGGTCATCGGTGGTCTCCTCGGGTGGCCAGGAACTGGTCGCGGGTGCAGGTGCTGAGGCAGGCGTCTTTGGAGGGGAGGGAGACGGTCCGCAGGATCTCGAAGCCGACGGCTTTGTTGAGGGCGTGGACGGCGGTGTTGCGGGCGTCGGGCTCGACCACGACCCGGCGGGTGTCCGGGTCGGCGAAGAGCATCTCCATGACGGTGGTGAGCACGGCGAGGGTGAAGCCGCGGACGGGGGTGTCGGTGGGGGCCGCCAGGAAGTGCATGCCGACGTCGCCGGGCTCGGCGGCGTGGACGCCGACCAGTTCGCGGTGGGCGGGGTCGTAGCGCTCCATGAGGAAGGCCGGGGTGCCGTTGTGGAGGCCGAGGAAGGCGTCGTGGAAGGGGTCGGCGGCTATGCGCGCGAACTCCTTCTCGACGGCGGGGAGGTCGCAGTCCTGCATCAGCCAGAAGACGGCTTTGGGGTCGGTGACCCAGCGGTGCAGCAGCGCGGCATCGGCGGACGGGTCCACCGGGCGCAGGGCGAACTCCCCGAGCGCGGGGTCGGTACGGGCGAACAGCGGGGGCCTCATGCGGGGATCTCCATGGGGTGGTGCGGGCCGGCCGGGGCGGCGAACTCCTGGAAGGCGATGGCCTTTTCGACCTGGTAGTACTCGCGGCCGAGCAGCTCGCGGATGATGCAGGCGTTGCGGTACGCGGCCATGCCGAGGTCGGGGGTCACAAAACCGTGGGTGTGCAGCTCGGCGTTCTGCACGTAGATGCCCTGGCCCGTGGTGTCGATGCTGTAGTTGCGTGCGACGTCGTAGCGGCCGGCGTCGTCCCAGGCGATGCGGTCGTGGACGGGGGCGAGGAAGTCCGGTACGCGGTAGCGGTAGCCGGTGGCGAGGATCAGGCCCTGGGTGTCGAGGGTGAAGTCGGTGCCCTGCTCCTCCTGGCGCAGGCCGAGGGTGTAGGTGCCGCTGGCCTCGTCGTAACCGGCGTGGTTCAGGGCGGTGTTGGTGAGCAGGCGGGTGGGGACCGGGCCTGCCAGGTTCTTCTGGTAGAGCAGATCGAAGATGTCGTTGATCAGCTCGGAGTCGATGCCCTTGTAGAGGTTCTTGTGCGAGGCGTTGAGCCGGTCGCGGGTGGCCTGGGGGAGGGCGTGGAAGTAGTCCACGTACTCCGGTGAGGTCATCTCCAGCGTGAGCTTGGTGTATTCGAGGGGGAAGAAGCGCGGGGAGCGGGTGGCCCAGGTCAGGTGGTAGCCGTGGCTGTCGATGTCCTGGAGGAGGTCGAAGTAGATCTCGGCGGCGCTCTGGCCGCTGCCGATGAGGGTGATGCTCTCCTTGGCCTGGAGGGCGGGCTTGGCCGCCAGGTAGTCGGCGTTGTGCAGCAGGTCGCCGCCCAGGCCCTGGCAGGCGTCGGGGACGTAGGGCGGGGTGCCGGTGCCCAGGACGAGCTTGCGGGCGCGGTGGGTGGTGCGCTCGCCGGTGGGGAGGTGCTCGGCGTGGACGACGTAGAGCCGTGCGGCGCTGTCGTACTCGACGAGGGCGACGCGGTGGGCGAAGCGGATGCTGTCGAGCTTGCCGGCGGCCCAGCGGCAGTAGTCGTTGAACTCGGCGCGCAGCGGATAGAAGTTCTCGCGGATGTAGAACGGGTACAGCCGCCCCGATTCCTTGAGGTAGTTCAGGAACGAGAAGGGCGAGGTGGGGTCCGCGAGGGTGACCAGGTCGGCCAGGAACGGCACCTGGAGGTGGCTGCTGTCCAGCATCATGCCGGGGTGCCAGTCGAAGGACGGCTTGTCGTCCAGGAACAGGCCGTCGAGTCCGTCGATCGGTTCGGTCAGACAGGCCAGGCCCAGGTTGAACGGGCCGAGGCCGATGGCGATGAAGTCATAAGGGGCGGACACGAGGACTCCGATGGGGGAGGTCTGCGAGGGAGAGGCGGGGGAGGGGTCAGCGCGCGCTGAGCGCCGGGCGGGGCTGCTCGGCGAGGTAGGCGCCGGCGTGCTCGGCGATCAGATCGAGGACGGCGGCGATGTCCTCGAGCGTGGTCTCCGGGTTGAGCAGGGTGAACTTGAGGTGGTGGCGGCCGTCGACGACGGTGCCGGCGACGATCGCGTCACCGGAGGCGAACAGGGCGTCCCGGGCGTGCAGATTGACCCGGTCGCAGAGCTCGGGGTCCTGGTCGGTGGTGGGGACGTAGCGGAAGACCAGGGTGCTCAGCTGCGGTGCGACGACGACGGAGAACCGGGGGTCGTCGTGGAGCAGTTTCCAGGCCTCGGCGGCGCGGTCGATGACGTCGTCGAAGAGCTCTCCGACGGCGCCGGCGCCCATGATGCGCAGGGTGAGCCAGAGCTTGAGGGCGTCGAAGCGGCGGGTGGTCTGGATCGACTTGTCGACCTGGTTGGGGACGCGGCGCTCGGCCATGCGGCGCGGGTTGAGGTAGTCCGCGTGGTAGGTGACGTGCCGCAGGGTGGCGCGGTCGCGGACCAGCACGGCGCTGGAACTGACCGGCTGGAAGAAGGACTTGTGGTAGTCGACGGTCACCGAGTCGGCGCGTTCGATGCCGGTCAGCAGGGCACGGCGGCGCGAGACCAGCAGGCCGCAGCCGTAGGCGGCGTCGACATGCATCCAGGCGCCGTACCGGTCGCACAGCTCGGCGATCTCGGGGAGCGGGTCGATGGAGCCGAAGTCGGTGGTGCCGGCGGTGGCGACGACCGCCATGGGTATCAGCCCGTCGCGGTGGCAGCGCGCCAGTTCGTCGGCCAGGTCGGCGGTGCGCATCCGCTTGTTCTCGTCGCTGGGGACGGAGATGACGGCCTCCGCGCCCATGCCGAGCAGGGTGGCGGACTTGCGGATGCTGAAGTGGCTGCACTCGGAGGTGAGGATCCGCAGCCGGGGCAGGACGTCCGCGAGGCGGCTCGGCGGAGGGGTGTCGAGCTCGGGGGAGGCGACGCCCGCACCGGTCAGGGCGCGGCGGCAGGCCTCGTCGCGGGCGAGCAGCAGGGCCTGGAGGTTGGACTGGCTGCCGCCGCTGGTGAAGATCCCGTCGGCCGCTTCTCCCAGGCCGATGCGCTCGGCCGTCCAGTCGATGAGCCGGCGCTCGATGAGGGTGCCGCCGGCGCTCTGGTCCCAGGTGTCCAGGGAGGAGTTGACGGCGGAGAGCACGGCCTCGCCGACGAGGGCGGGGATCACCACGGGGCAGTTGAGGTGTGCGAGGTAGCGCGGGTGGTGGAAGTAGACGGCGTCGCGGAGGTAGACCTCTTCGAGTTCGTCGAGCGCGGCGGCCGCGTCGTGCAGCGGTACGTCGAGGTCGATGCCGGAGACGGCGGGGGCGAGGCCGTCGACGGTGATGCCGGTGAAGGGGCGGTCGGTGCCGGCGATTTTGGCGCCGATCCGGGCGACGCTCTCGGAGACCGCGGTGCGGTAGTCCTGGGCGGTCTTCTCGTTGAGCAGGTACGTCCGGCTGTCGGCCGGGTCCTCGGCGGGGCGCGCGAGGAGATCCATGAAGGTGTCCTCCCTGGTGCGGACTTGACCACGTCCAGCGCATGCTGAGATGCGCGCAGGGGCAGGGAGACCCACCCGTGCGGCGTGGTTAGGTAAGGCTAACCTAATTACGCCTCGGGTGGGGTGCGGGGTGCCGCGGAGCGGCCGCCCGGGGGTTCAGTTGTGGTGGTCGTCCAGGGTCCGCAGGACCAGACCGGTGGCGGGCTTGGGCCCGAAGGACGTGGACTTCCGCGGCATCGTCACGCCGTGCTCCGCGAGTTGACGGACCGTCTCCTCCGAGGTGGCGCGCATCAGGACCGCGGTGCCGCCGTGCCGGGCGGCCTGTTCGACGGCGGCACCGGTGTGATGCAGATATCCGATGTCCGACGGGTGGTCGGGGATGTGCCAGACCTCGTCCAGCAGGACGGAGTGCAGCACCGTGGCGTCCAGCCGCCGCCAGGCCTCGGGCCGGTCGCGGCGGATCGTACGGTCCAGCAGCGCGGGGTCGGGGCGGTCCAGGAGGTGGAAGGAGTCCGGTCCGCCGGCGAGCACGAAGGCGGTACCGGGCGTCTCCTCCAGGGTCTCCAGGGCGGCGGACAGCTCGCCCGGCAGGGTGCGGGCCCGGAACGCGCCGGCGAGATCCGCGAGCGCCTTGGCGGGCGGCAGATGCGGCAGCACCCGGTGGATCGCGCGGACCTGCAGCGGATAGCGGGCGGTGTCCACCAGCAGCACCAGGCCGAAGGCCCAGGGCGAGGCGGCGGTGGCGCCGGGCTGCTGCTCGTACAGCCGCTGGTAGGTCGCCCAGCGGTGGTGGCCGTCGGCGATCAGTGCCTGCCGGCCGGCGAGGTCCTCGTCGACGGCGGCGAGATCGGCCGGGTCGGTGACCGCCCACAGGCGGTGTGCGAAGCCGTCCTCGGTGGTGGTGGCCAGCAGCGGCTCGCCCTCCACCGTGCGCTCGATGACGGCGGCGGCGCCGGTCGCGGTGCCCTGGCTGCGGTAGGAGAGCAGCAGCGGCTCGAAGTTGGCGGCCGCCGCGCGCATCAGGGCCGCCCGGTCCTCGACCACCTCGGGGATGACGCCCTCGTGCGGCAGCACCGGCCCGTCCAGTCCCAGCGCCCCGATCAGCCCGCGCTGCAACACGGTGCCGGAGCGCTGCTCGTAGACGTACAGCGCGGGCTCGGCGTCCTGCCGCAGCACGCCCTCGGACCGCCAGCGGCGCAGGGTGTCGGCGGCCTGGCGGTGGCGGGTGGTGGGGTCCGCGGCGTGCGGCAGGATCAGCCGGACGATGTTGTACGGGTCGGCGGTCTCCAGATGGCGTACGCCGTCCGGCCGCACCACCACGTCGTACGGCGGGGACGTCACAGCGGTCAGGCTGCTGACCCGCTCGCGGTCGTAACGCAGCCCGCGGAACGGGAGGAGGCGGAGGCCGTCGGTACTGGTCATTGAAGAATGCTATGCCGCCGGGCCGATGAGGGAAGATCGGGGGACGGCCCGTGGGTGGCTGGAAATATCGGGATGCACGAGGCGGAGAAGCGGTGTACCGGTCGGCGCGGCGAGCGCGCGCCCGGCGCGCGGCGGACCCCTTCGTGCGAGGTGTGGGAGCGAGGAGCGAGACGGCATGAACGAGCAGGTTCGCAGGCGGCCCGACGGGTGCCCGCGCCCGCTGAACGAGGCGTACGACACGGCGCTGCTGGATCTGGACGGGGTCGTCTACGCCGGCGGGCAGGCCCTCGCCCATGCCGTGGAGTCGCTCACCCGTGCGCGGGACGGCGGGATGCACCTCGCCTATGTGACCAACAACGCCGCCCGCACCCCGCAGGCCGTTGCCGACCAGTTGTCCGGTTTCGGGCTGCCGACCGGTCCGGACGATGTGATCACCTCGGCGCAGGCGGTGGCCCGGCTGATCTCCGAGCAGGTGCCGGCGGGCGCGCGGGTGCTGGCCGTCGGGGGCGAGGGGCTGTGGGTGGCGCTGCGTGAGCGCGGGCTCGAACCCGTCGGCTCCGCGGACGACGACCCGGCCGCCGTGGTGCAGGGCTTCGATCCCGCGCTCGACTGGGAGCGGCTGGCCGAGGCCGCGTACGCGGTGCAGCGCGGGGTGCCGTGGTTCGCGTCCAACACCGATCTGACGATCCCCAAGGAGCGGGGGATCGCCCCCGGCAACGGGGCGTTGGTGGAGGTGGTCCGCCTCGCCGCGGGCGGATCGCCGCAGGTGGCGGGCAAGCCGCAGCCGCCGATGCACCGGGAGACGGTGCTGCGCACCGGTGCCCGGCGGCCGCTGGTGATCGGCGACCGGCTCGACACCGACATCGAGGGTGCCTACAACGGCGAGGTCGACTCGCTGCTGGTGCTCACCGGCGTCACCACCCCGGCGGAGCTGCTGGCCGCCCCGCCGCGGCACCGTCCCGCGTACGTGGCCGCGGACCTGCGCGGACTGCTGGCACCGCAGCCGGAGGTGACCGGGGACGACGGCGGCTTCCGGTGCGGCGGCTGGCGGGCCGAGGCGGCCGGCGACGCGCTGGCCGTGACCGGCGAGGGGACGCCGCTGGACGGGCTGCGGGCGCTGTGCGCGGCCGCCTGGACCGCTGCCGGGGACGGCAGTTGCGGGGCGGACGCGGGGAAGGCGCTGGAGCGGATCGGGGTCTGAGAGGCGGACGGGGGCCGGGGCCGCGGCCTGCGGGGTGAGGCGGCGCAGGGGCACGGCCGCGGGGCGGCCCGGTGCGGGGGGTGCCGGGCCGCCGGTGCGGGGTGCCTGAGGCCGGGCCATGATGCCGGGCCGGGCCGCCGGTGCCCGGCTCAGCCCGCGTCGGCGGCCGTCGCGGCGGCGGTCAGCTCCGCGAGCAGGTCCTCCTCGCTGGCGCCCCGGCGCCAGTAGCCGGTGAACTTCACGGCCCTGCGGTCGATGCCGCGCTCGCGGACCAGGTGCCTGCGCACCGCCTTGACGGTCCCCGCCTCGCCCGCGACCCAGGCGTACGGCGTGCCCTCGGGCAGTTCGGCGGCGCGCAGCGCGTCGAGCACCGGCTCGCCGGCCACGGCGGTGGCCTCGTCCCGGACGAGCCAGCGGATGCCGGCGTCGGCGAAGGTCGGCAGGGGCTGCCGGTCGTCCTCGTGCGCGATCTCGATCCAGACCTCGGCCCGGGTGCCGGGGGAGAGCCACGACAGGATGCCGGCGATCGCGGGCAGCGCCGTCTCGTCGCCGGTGAGCAGGATCCAGTCGGTGCCGGCCGGCGGGCGGAAGTCGACGCCGCCGTTGTCCTCGACGGCCGGGGCGAGGACGGTCAGCCGGTCGCCGGGCCGGGCGAAGGCGGCCCAGCGGGAGGCGGGGCCGCCCGCCGTGGCGGCGGCGTCGGGACCGGCGCCGTGCAGCGCGAAGTCGACGTCGAACTCGGCGGGTTCGTGGCGCTGTTCGCGGATCGTGTACGAGCGCATCACCGCCCGCTCGGCCGGGTCCTGCGCCCGCCAGGCGGTGTACCAGCCGTCGCCGGTGTCGTGGAAGACCGGCCGGTCCTGGTGGGGTTGCGGGAGGAAGAGCTTGAAGCGCTGGTCACGACCGCCGGAGGTCAGGTCGGCGAGCCGCTCGCCGCCGAAGGTGATCCGCACGACGGACGGGCTCATCCGTTGGGACCGGACGACGTGCACATCGAAGAAGCGGAACGGTGCGGTGGCGGGGGCGGCGGTCGTGGTCATGCGGGGGAACCTCCCGGGAGGATGCTGGGGGCGTGCGGCGGTGGGGTGCGGTGGCTTCCACGGGGCGGGGCGGCCGGTGGCCGCGCGGGCGTCCGGGGCGGGGCGCGGCGGCAGGGGGCGCTGCCGCCGGCCGGGGCGGGCCGGACCGGTCGTGTCACGACCGGTCGGTGCCCGCCGCCGAAGCCGCCACGGACAGGCGTCACTTGACCTTCTTCGCGCCCTCGATCGCCTTGGCGAGCGACTCGATCAGCGGTGCGGCGCCCGCGTAGGAGAAGCGCGGCTCGCTCGACCAGGGGGTGATCTGGCCGGCCTTGACGGCGGGCAGCTTGGCCCAGGAGGGCTTGGCGGCCAGCTCCTTGGGCTGGAGGGTGGCGGTCCGGTTGTCCAGCAGGAGGACATCGGCCCGGTACTTGTCGGCGTTCTCCCAGCTCAGGCTCTCGAAGTAGCCGCCCTTGTCCAGGTGGTCGGGAACGATCAGGTCGACGCCGAGGGACTTGTAGTACATGAGGTCGGCGTTGATGCCGGGGTTGGAGGCGTAGAAGAGGTCGGGGCTGCCGGAGCAGGCGAGCACCTTGACCGGGTGGGCCTTGGCGGCCTCGCGCAGCGCCGCGGAGGCCTTCTCGAAGCGGGCCTTGGCGTCGGTGACCTTCTTGGCCTTCAGGTCGGCGCCGAGCGACTCGGCCAGCTCGGCGTAGCGCTCGATGATCTTGATGAGCGGGGTGCGGGAGGAGGTGAGGGCGACGGACTCGGCCAGCTTGGCGATCTTGTCCTTGCTGTCGTCCGGCACGAACCACAGCGCGCCCGGCTCGTACATGTTGGTGACCAGCAGGTCGGGCCGCAGCGCCGCGTACTTCTCGACGTTGAACTGGTTGTAGGCGTTGCCGATGATGGTGACCTTGTCGACGTCCAGGTCGCCGGCCTGCGGGTCGGGCTTGCCGTTCTTGAGCTTGGTGGGGCCGAAGACGCCGACGATCCGGTCGTCGATCCCGAAGTCGTGCAGTGCCGCGGCGGTGCCGGTGAAGGCGACGATGCGCTGCGGGGTGTTCTTGAGGGCGACCTTGTGCTTTCGGTCGTCGGTGAACGACCACGGGCCCGTCTTGGCATCGCTGTTGGCGCCTCCCGGGCCCTTCTCCCCGCCGCACGCGGCGAGCAGGGCGCCGATGCCGAGGGCACCACCCGCGGCCAGGATGCCGCGGCGGGACGGGGTGAGGCTACGGGAGGTGCTCATGATGGCGGTGCTTCTCTCTGGGAGGGGCCGAGGAAGAAAGTGTGAGGGTAGGCTAACCTAACCTTCGTGTTGGTTGACAGTCCCCCCGAAGCAACAACGGCCCCGGCCCCCGTGCACCCGCGGCGGCGCCATCTCCTGCGCTCCGTGGGGCTGGTGGCCGCCGTTGCCGTCCTCGCGGTCATCGCCGTCCTGGGCATCGCCGTCGGCGCGAAACAGATCCCCCTCGACCAGGTGTGGCACGGGGTGTTCCACTACTCCGGATCCGACACCGACGTGGTCATCCGCGACGTCCGCTTCCCGCGCACCCTGCTGGGCCTGATCGTCGGTGCCGCGCTCGGCCTGGCCGGCACCGTCATGCAGGCGCTCACCCGGAACCCCCTGGCGGACCCGGGAGTTCTCGGCATCAACGCCGGTGCCTCGGCCGCGGTCGTCTCCGCCATCAGCTTCCTCGGCGTCACCTCGCTGACCGGCTATGTGTGGTTCGCGTTCGCCGGCGCCGCGGTGGTCTCCGTGGCGGTGTACGTCCTCGGCGGCACGCGCGGCGCCACGCCCGTACGGCTCGCCCTCGCCGGCACCGCGCTGACCGCCGTCCTGGTCGGCTACATCAACGCCGTGAACCTGCTGGACACCGCCACCCTCGACAAGATGCGCTTTTGGACCGTGGGTTCGCTGGCCACGGCCACCCTGCCGACGGTCACCGGGATCGCGCCGTTCCTGGCGGTGGGTGGCGTCCTCGCGCTGCTGATCGCCCGGCCGCTGAACGCCCTCGCGCTCGGCGACGACCAGGCGCGGGCGCTGGGTGCCCGGCTGACCCGCACCCGGGTGCTGGCGATGGTCGCGGTCACCCTGCTGTGCGGCGGGGCGACCGCCGCCTGCGGCCCGATCGTGTACGTGGGCCTGATGGTTCCGCATGCCGTACGGGCCATCACCGGGCCCGACATGCGCTGGATCCTGCCGTACTCCGCGGTGCTCTCGCCGGTCCTGCTGCTCGGCGCCGACATCCTGGGCAGGGTGGTCGCCCGGCCCGGTGAGCTGCAGGTCGGCATCGTCACGGCCGTCGTCGGCGGCCCGGTCTTCATCTATCTCGTACGGCGTCGGAGGATGGCCCAGCTGTGAGCGCGACCGTGAAGCCCGGCAAGGGCAAGGGCATCGAGGAAAAGGCGGGGGCGGCCGGGGCCGGGCGCGGCCCGCGGACCGGGGCGGGCCGGCGGGTCACCGTGGTGCGGGCCCCGGGCGGGCGCTCGGTACGGCTCGACGTGCCCGCCGTGGTGGCCGGGTTGGTGCTGCTGGCCGTCGCGCTGGCCGCCGGTGTCGCACTGATCGGCTCCGGCGACTACCCCATGACCCCGTCCGAAGTGATCGCCACCCTGGCCGGCGGC
>Ga0207426_1002869_pt1 | contig 10224 bp, 7 predicted proteins | sample AraplaMF_Cvi_mMS_FD_184265 | JGI IMG/M metagenome (GOLD analysis project Ga0207426, IMG submission 184265) | Arabidopsis root microbial communities from the University of North Carolina, USA - plate scrape MF_Cvi_mMS (SPAdes) (version 2) | ecosystem: Host-associated > Plants > Roots > Endosphere ...
TCAATGATCGCCAGTGCAGAAGCAAACTCCACAAAGTGCGCATCATTCCGCTGACCATTATCTCCCGGGTCATTTTTATAGGGCTTACCACTGTGATCATCGCCTATATAATAAAGCGCATTCACAGAGTTATTACCAGTTACATTGTCTTTATAGTAGTATAAAGCAGCCTTGGTCTTAGCAATAAAATCAGATTTCTGGATCGGGCTATCCGCTTCTTTTTCAATATTGAAATAAGGCATGGCAGTCAGTGCCCCAATCTTTGCATCCTGCAGGAAACCCTTGCCATCAATGTTCCGGTTATTCATGGCATCCCGGATGTTCTTCAGGATCGTAGGGAAACCAGCAGCACCCGTGCCACCAAAGATGGAACTGATGATGAAGACCCTGTCTTCCGCATTGAAATTGGATGCGAACTCCCTGAACTCCTCCGAGTCTTTGAACTGGTTCAATACCACACTACCGATATTCGGATTCCCCACGAAACCAATATCCATTTCAATATCCAGCAGGTCTATCTGCTCATGACGCTTATTGATAGACTGACCAGAGAAGAGAATATCTGTCAGCGCCTTATTAGCCGTATCCAGTTGATTGAAATCGATATAATCACGGAACCTTTGCCCCGCTACCTGTTGAAGGCTAAACGAAAAACTACCAGACATTCTGTTTTCAGAACTGACCAGCTTGTTGAGCGTAACGATCTTTGTATTAAAGAATCCATTCCCCAAACCAGCATGATCCACGATAGACTGATAGTTACCCAGCAATCGCTCCGTCCTTTTCAGGTCTTCATTAGATTTATGCGGATCAATAATGATAGGTACGATCTCAAATTCCTGTTTTGAATTTGCACGTACACCGGCAGCGAGTAGCATCGTCAGTGATTTTAACACCCTCGAACCAGTTCCACCTATTGCGAATATGAACAAACGAGCCATGTGATGATTTTAAGGTTTCCAGAAAGTAGTGTGTCTGCAATTCGTGCTGGCCTTTCTGATGAAAGGAATAGAAGTGATCAGCAGGAAAAGGATGAAACTCCAGATAGCGTTGGACAATCCAAAGCCGAGACAATCTGCAGTCGTGGGATGCAGGTCTTTACAATAATCCCCTGCATTCATCTCATTAAACGAAATAGAAAACGCAGCAATGAAATTGATCAATACAATCACTAATGCAAACAACCACCAGTGATGCTTTTTATTCCAGCGCGCGCTATCAATAATATGATATTGTAAGGCATACACAAAGGCTGTCACGCCAACCATGATCCAGCCAATATATAAATACCATGGAGTGTTGATATAATCCGTACAGGTCACATCAAATCCTCTCAGCATATCTCCCATATCGGTTGAATAAAGAGGTATCAGTCCGAACCATTCGTATAAACTTGCGAAAAGATCCTTCATAGAAGCTATTTTTTAATCTGAATATTAATTTTGCTGATCGTGTTAGGTGTATTTGGAGGATAGAAGGCATCACATACACCATCCACGAGGTATTTAAATCCGAATGTGCGTTGCTTTTCCGCATTGTCAGTTGCAATGCCGGCATCATCCTGAGAGCTCAGTGTATCTACCCAGGAAGGCGATTTACCGATCACACTCACTTCAAGGTTATCATCTGTTAACTGGTCAGTACTGATATGCAGGAGATGCGTGAACCCTTTCAACGCAGGGTTATTCTTATCCTGGATCAGTTCTGCCCGCAGGCGGTAATGTTTATTACTCAGCACATAATTTGCCGGATCCAGGAAATAACGCTCATCCTGTAGCCCCTTTGAAAAATCCACGGCTACATCAAAACCAAATACACCTTCTGATGTGGCGGAGGCATTGGTGATAATTCCCTGGGGCAGGCTTTTCGCATCAAAATGACCGGTCTGTGGTTTGTACATGATCTTGAAAGCAGGCGTTTGCACCTCTTTGATCCGCTGCAGGACCAGCTTATGCACATAGCCGCCTTTGATATTGTCAACAATCTTCTTTTGCAGGATGGCCTGAACCTGAGCTGTGCTACCAATGATCCAGATATAATAAGGTCTTTTGGCAGTCAGCTGAATGGGCTTATCTGTCTTATCGTAATATACACCATCAAAGTTCGATTCCAGGTGCACAACAACAGTAGCCAGGTCAAAAGCATGTAATTTTTCGGCGAAGTCGATCTTGATACCCACACTCTGGTTATTCAGATAGTCTTTGGCATCTGCCTTATTCCCCGGACTGAACACGAAGTCAGATATCAGGATAGCAGCATTCTTGTCATCCACAGTTTTTAACACCGTATTCAGGATACTTTTGAGATCGGATACACTACGATCGCCACCTCTGAGTTGAAAAGTAGCCGGCTCAAGCTTTTCGATGAAATCCTGGATCTCAGGACTGAGTGCATTCTTCTTCTGGTAAGGGATGGATTTGTTGATGTAGTGAAGGTTCAGACTATCGCAGATCCCGCTGATCCTGATATCACCTAAGAGGTTATAAATAGCCGTTTCAAAATTGGTCACTCCTTTTACATAGCCATCCATGCTGGCGGAGTTCTCCAGGAATACATTCACATTGAAAGCCCCTATCTGCGCTGGAGCGGCATCCCCCTGACGGATCTCAACAGCAGATAACTTTTTGCTATCCAGGAACTTCCTTAAGTAAGCAGTCAGCTTCTCATGGTCGATCTTGCCATCAGCATCTTTGAAGGTCTTAAAGGCCCTGTCATTAGAACTGGCAGCCAGCTCTGCAAGGGCTTCATATTCCTTCTTGTCAATTTGTTGATCGCTTTTGGCATCTTCGAGTACCTTTTGCTTAAATTCATCAAACTCTGATTTGCACCCAACAAATAGCAGTAGTGCCAGCAAACAAAGACGTTTCATTCAGTAATATTTATATGCGTTTGAGTATAGCCCCTACGAAGGTTTCGTTTGATAGTGGGTGATGCGAGGACTAGCTGTGTGTGAAGGATCAATACAGGTATTGGTCAGGTAATTGCTCTTATCGACTGAGTAAACGTATTGTCCGGGTATGTGTACGTATGCTTGGGTACTACATCAGCTGCAGGAACATTCATTCCTTTTATCCATTCAACAATCTTTCATTGTTAATCTTTCCGGCTTAGCCTTCAGATTGAACATCACGCGGTGTCTTCAAATAAACAATATCGGAAAATTTTTTAGGCCCAATCCGGACACTTATGCAGGGCTACATCTAAAATATATCTCGCTCAGCTATTTCATTCTTCCGGGATAGTGATAAACCGTTTTTCTATACGCCAGTTCTAAAGTTACAAGCTCCTGCGGTTTATGCCAAAATTGTTGAACGGTTTTTTGAAAAAATAAGGGGGAAAATTATTGTGTAACAGCTCACATTTTATTTTTAAAAGGTATTTATAGTGTTGAATTTAATTACTCCTGCTCAACATATGTAGAGTGCTTAAAAAATAGCCTGCTTTAACTTAGCGGCTATAATTAACAGCTACATAATGAGACATTTATTCATAGTATTGATCCTTCTCTGTACAGGATCTCAGGCATTTGCACAATCCAAAGTCAGCAATAATAACCCGAAAGCCTTGTTCGACCCTACACCCTTTGCGTTCTCACATGCTACCAGTGCGCAGGGCAGGGGTAAGTACGTATTCATATCAGGGCAGAGTGGGGGAGAGGATCTGCAGCATACACTTTCAAACGATTTCAGGACACAGGTGCGTTTTGCGTTGAAGAACCTGGCCACTGTGCTGGATGGGTATCATTTAAATGTAGGCGATGTGTTGAAGATCACGGTGCTGGTGGTAGACCATAATCAGGAGAAATTGAAGATCTGGACGGAGGAGATGCAGCAGGCATGGAAGGGCCATAGTTTTCCGGCAAGTACATTAATCCCTGTACCCAGATTGGCCCTGGATGGGATGCAGATAGAGGTAGATGCGGTAGCATTTCAAGCTGAACTGAATTAAGCAGGTTGCCGTGGTAAACACATTTTCTTTCATCAGAAATGACCATACACTTAATTGCGAATGAGAAAATAATCCCAAATCTTTGAAATGTGAAAGATTTCCTTATCTTAGTATAAGCACGTTAGATCAAATTCATAGAATTTTCATTTTCACTGGGGACACTAACCAAAATCAACAGACCGTTTAAGATTCCAAAACAAGATTGTCACTAAATCTGCCTTATTTATGAAAATAACCATGGGTACCTAGTAAGTACTACCTAGTATATATTGTGTTATTGTGAACTTCCATCCGGTTGCAGGCGCCACCGGCGTGTAATAGTATTGTCTCAAAAGCCATTCACCTCAAAATTAATCTTTTCACACATGAAGAGCAGTATCGTATTGTCTTTTATCAGGTATGCTTTATGTTTTTTGTTTTTGTACACCAGCTTCAATAAGCTGATGGCGTTTGATTATTATTTGTATGACCTGAAAAGGTCGCCTTTGTTAGGTAATTATGCAATGTTCATTGCAATCCTGATACCTACAGTAGAGTTGCTGGTAGCGGGGCTTTTGCTCTTAGAAAAAACTATGAAAGGAGGATTATTAGGTTCGCTCGTCCTCATGATTGTATTCACTATTTATGTGGGTTATGTGTTGTTATATGCATCTTACAGGCCATGTACATGTGGGGGGATTATTCGTAATCTGACATGGCCACAGCATTTTGTATTTAATATCTGCTTTTTATTGCTCTCCATTCTGGGCCTGTATTTACAGCGCAGGCCGATAGCTTCTTATTTTCACACGGGGGTCGCCGAAAAACCATCAGAGTAGGCACTATTATCCATCATTAATTGATTTTCTTATGAAGAAGAAAAAGTTACTGATTGCACTGTTTTTGATTTTAAGTGCTGCTGGCGCAGCAAAGGCAACCAAGGCAAGGGATTTCCTTGGGTACATCTATGTCAACGGCGCCTGGATGCAAATCTATGTTCCTTTTGATTGTCCATTTACTGGCTGGGGCTGTACCTACTCGTATATTGGTATCAGTTACCAGGTTTATTACCAGGCAGGAATAAATTTCTATCCACTCAAGCCGTAAATGCAAGAGATCCAGGAACTGATTAACGATGTTCCTGGATCATTCATCTTTCATTAGTATCCGGGATTTTGCACCAGGTTAGGTGCACGACGAATATCATTAATCGGTATAGGCCATAACTGCCGGTAAGCATTCCAGGGATATCCACCTTTGGAAGGAGTTACAATTGACATAACTGAATCGATAGTACCCGTTCGTTTCAGGTCAAACCATCGGTGACCTTGTTCTGTAAACAACTCAGTTTGTCTTTCCTTCAGAATAACCTTTAACATTCCCTTTGCATCTAAGGCTCCTTCGGGGAATGCAGCTAATCCTGCTCTTTGTCTGATCTTATTCAGATCGGCAAGTGCTGCAGATAAATGGCCCAGCTGTACTTCACACTCAGCACGTATCAGATAGATCTCCCCTAACCTTATCATCATTGAATACTCTTTAAGATCATCACCACTACTCACTTTGTACTTATATGGGTAATAATAAGTCACCGTAGGGGAAACGCTTTTATCTGTATAAGAACTAATCCAGTGTTTTCGCCTTTGATCCCCCACATCAAAAGCCTTTAGTAAATAGGAACTGATCGCTTGCTGAATCCTATACTTCGGTGGCTGGGTAATAATGAATTCATTTCCTTCAGTAGTATTAATGCTACTAACATTTGGCGTACCGGCGCTTAGCTGCCAGATGGCTTCTTTGCTATTCTTTAAAAACACCTGATCAAGTGGTACCAGGTCATACACCTCATTCATTGCAATGATGGTATTGGCCTGAAATTCGGCATTTTCATAATCACCCTTATAAAGATAAGCTCTGGCTAATAAGGCAAATGCAGCTGCTTTGTTAGGTCGGTTACGTTCGTTACTAAGGCTTTTACTATCGGGTCCAACATAATTATCATGCAAATCTATTACTGCTGTTTTAAGATCGGAGATAATTTGATCATATACCTTAGATTGGATAGTCCTGGATAGAAGTGCATTCACCTTGGCATCAGTTGTAGTTGGTAAAGCAATATCTCCAAACAAATTTGTCAGATAAAAGAACCAGTAGGCCCTTATAAAAAGTGCTTCTCCCATTAATTGTCTTCTGATACCTGAATCCAGCTTCTCAGAGCCCGCACATCCCCAAAATACGTCATTAGCATTCCGAATGTATAAATAACAAGTACTCCATAAACTATCCACATATATACTTCCGGATGAAATATTATTCCAATAAAATCCCTCAGTATTCGACTCCCAGGCAAGCTCCAGTTCATCACTACACAATCCTGTATAGCGGGCAAGCTTAGCAGGTGAGGCATTCTTATCAAACATACCACCATAAATATTGTATAAGGCCATCATAGCGGTCCTATTGTCCTGATAGATTTTCGATGCTTCAATTTTGGAATCAGGGGCATCAACATTAGTGAAATTATTACACCCCATCATCCATAAAAAACCAAATATTATCAAACATCGCATTGTGCGATCCCTCATTATTGCTTAATTTATTGTTATAAACTAATCCTAATCCCTGCAGCAATCATCCGTTGCAGTGGCATACGATAGTGGCTATGGAAACTCTGTGTTTGAGGATCCAAACCTTTATAGTGAGTCCATGTAGCAAAATTTTGCGAGTTCAGGAATAAACTCGCCGATTTTATTTTCACACGGGTACTCCATGACAGAGGCAGATTCCAATATATGGATACATTCTTTAGTCTTATGTATGATGCATTGACAATGCTCGCATCACTCTGATTGTATTGTGTTGCAGCATCCTCTGCGTATTTTTTACTCGCAGCATATCTTTGCACACTCGCTTCATCTCCAGGCTGCTTCCATCTACGGTCATTAGACAAAGGTTGATTACCGACTGATGAACCAAAAGCCCCAGGCATCAGGTCCAGATTCGGAACGTAATAAGCAGTTTGCTTCACTAACTGAAAAAATATTTCTAATGAAAACCCTTTGTAAGTAAACCGATTCCCCCATCCGGCAAAGAACTTAGGTCCAATGACTTTGGTCGTTCTATCCAGCTTATCTACCTTACCATCGTCATTTATATCCTTAAATTCTGCGATACCGGTAGCAGGATTAATGCCTTTGAACCCATAAACAAACCGAACATTAAGCGGCTGGCCCACTTCATAGATAGAGGAATAAATAGACGATGCAATATTAGGATAGGCGACCAGTTTATTATATGGAACAGTGAAATTTAAAGAATGCATCCATCGAAATTTCTTCATTTGAATTTGTTGTATCTCCAGCTCCAATTCCAGTCCACGGTTTTGAACGACGGCCGGCAAATTCTCAGTCGTATACTTATATCCGGTGATAGCAGGTAATTCATATTTTATTAACTGGTTTCTTGTATGATTTTGGTAATAATTTGCAGAAATGGTATACTTCTCATCGAAACAAAGTTCAAAACCCACTGAGGATTTAATTAAAATCTCCCACCTGTATAAATAATTGATCAGCTGTGCACGTTCAAGCCCAGGAACGCCACCATAACCAGTAGAAACACTGTATGTATCATAAAACTGGTAATTTGACAACTGATCATTACCCGTCTTTCCAGTATTTGCATACACCTTTCCCAAACTAAGATGGGGGATATTAAATGCCGGAGTATTTGAGAAGATCCATGCAATCGCTGCACTCCCAAAAAACTCACTCCGCCTTGCCGCGCTAAATCTGCTACTTCCGTCATTTCTTCCTGTAAAATTTAAAATAATCAAATCATTATAGTTGTACCCTACTCGGGCATACACACCCTTATAACGATATACATTTTCATCAGTATTAAAACTCTTATTAACTGCCATCGAAATATTTTCAACAAGCGCATCACTTTCAAAATTAGTTCCGTCAAACAAATTCTGATGCTGCTTACTCTGTTGCAATGTAATACCCGCCAGTAAATCAATTGTATGTTGATCACCCAAATTCAGTGAGTAATTTGCTTGTGGCTCAACGATCCAGGACTGGATTGCATTCAAGCCTTCATGATGTTCCCTTGCGGCAGCGTTTGAGCTATTGACAGGCGACATTGAACTCGTCGGAATGACTAAGCGTTCATTTAGCTGTATATAGTTATAACCTAGATTGGTGCTGAGCATAAACCTGGGCAGTAACTTGTATGTCAGTCTGCAACTCCCCAGGAAATGATTAAAATCCGCCTGATAACGCTGTTTGAAAAGACCATGAGGATTATCAAAAGTATTATTCTCCCAGTTCAAATCGCCGGATGACGTATACAATGAAGGTGCATTTGGTGCCAATAATATCTTCGGTGTTACATCGCTAATCGGAAGTTGATTGTCATTATTCACATAATGTAAACCAATGTCCACAGTCATTTTCTTGTTATCCGAAACATGCATTACCGTCATATCTGCAGATAAGGTAGTGCTGGCAAAATTGTGTGAAAACACGGCTGTTTCTCTTCTATAACCACCACCAATACTAAACCGTGTTTGCTGATTTCCTCCACTTAAACTTCCATTGGCATCTAATACACTTGAATGTCCTCCCAGCAATACTTTCTGCCAGTCAGTATAGCTGGTAGTATCCCATTTTCCGTTAAGGTCATAATCAGTTGTACCCACATCCAGTGTATCATTCCGCAATGCCTCATGTCTCATAGCCAGATATTGTTGTGTATTCATCAGTTTCAGCCTACGGGTAATATCCCCCTGCCCGGAATAGACAGCCATACTTAAATGTGTTTTACCAGCAGCAGGTCTTTTAGTTTTAACCAGCATAATACCATTCGCTCCTCTGCTGCCATAAATTGCAGATGCATCAGCATCTTTTAAAATGTAAGTACTTTCAATATTCTCTGGTCGTGGTAATGGCATAGAACTTATGTCACCTGCAGCATTCCGCAACTGACTCATTGTAGACATCGCCAGCGGCACGCCATCAACAATAACTAAAGGAGCATTTCCATTTGCGATACTATTGACGCCTTCAACATTGAGTCCTACAAAAGATCCAGCGAATCCTGACTCAGGACTAACAATAACGCCGGCAAACCTTCCATCCATTGCTAACAGAGGATCAGATACTGGTTGCCCTTGAATATCACGCGCCTTTATACCGCTTACCTTTCCTGGATTAAGCCTATCGGAAGTGACATAATAGCCCTTGGTAACGGTATCTAATTGTTGAACCATGGGGAACAAAGTAAATCTGAGAACATTATCATCACTACGGCCAGCATTCCCGGCTACAAGCTTATTTTCATTCCCTGCGATGCCTGTATCTGAAACAGGGCCGGCATTGATGATTGTATGACTATCTGCATTCCCGGCTTCATTCATTCCTGCATTGAATTCTTCAGTACCTCGTTCCCTACTGCCAGCGTTCCTGGCTATATCATTACCAGGATTGATCACATCATATCCAGCTGTATCACATGAAAAATCCCTGGTCTTAAACCCCATGTACTTAATAGTAAACGAATCGCGCTTAGAAACATTTGTCAACTGAAATTTCCCGTCACTGCGCGAAACAAATTTTTCTCTACGTCCTTTAATAAAAATGTTCGCACCTGAAAGTGGTGCATTCCCACTATCAACAACTATACCCCGTAAGTCATACATACCCACACTATTCACCGTCCGGCTACTAACATTTTCCTGTGGTAATGGCTTGTATCCGATATGTACAGAATTTCCATTGACAGTGATGATATAAAGCTCCTCCTTACAAATTTCTTTTAATACATCCATAAATGGCTTCCGGTAGCAACGGTAAGATATAGGCCCGATGGACTGTTTAATACCAGGATCAACAGTGATACTAATTGGCGTTTGAGAACCTATGATCATTATTACTTCATTCAGGTTCTTCCCATGTATATCCAGGTCGACCACTTGCGCATGTAATTGATTACAAAAAATGATAAAACAATAAACAATTAGAACTTTTTTCATAAAGCAGGAATAATAGTTTTAAGTCATAAAAAAATCCCTCACCCACTAACCAGCACAATACAGAATTGCAAATGGTTAATTGTCGATGAGGGATTGAGGAAAACATAATGGGAAAGACCGTCTACTCTACGGTAATGACATTGTTACGCAGAACCAAATTTACCTTGGCAGATTTTGAGATCTCTCTCAGCATGCTTGGAAGCGACATATTTTTCTGGTAAACTGCATTCACTAGTGACAGATTTTCTATCCGCCTGGAA
>Ga0207426_1002871_pt1 | contig 10224 bp, 10 predicted proteins | sample AraplaMF_Cvi_mMS_FD_184265 | JGI IMG/M metagenome (GOLD analysis project Ga0207426, IMG submission 184265) | Arabidopsis root microbial communities from the University of North Carolina, USA - plate scrape MF_Cvi_mMS (SPAdes) (version 2) | ecosystem: Host-associated > Plants > Roots > Endosphere...
TTCGCCCCGCTCGCGCCGTTGCGCTTCACGCTCGGGCCGCTCGCGTGCGCGGATTGCGCTTGGGCGGCGTCGGTTTCCGGGTTCTGGAATTTGGTCATGGCGCAGGTCTCTCGTCGATCACGATGCGTGTCGTGCGTCGCTCGCAGGCGCCGCGGCGAGCGTTGCCGCACGAGCGTGCGAAGGTTGCGAAGCGTGCGAATCGTGTGAAGAGGCCAGCGAGCGCAGGCGATCGATCGGGTGCATGACGTGTCTCCGTTGTTCTGGTCGTGCGCGCCGCTACGTTTTTTGGGTCGTCGCACGCATATGCCGTTCAGGCTGTGGTCGGATTGTAGTTCTGCCGCTTCGAACTATTCAATATGTGATCGTCATGCTCACATAATGGGACCATAACTGACAGCCGACAGCGACCCGAAAACAAAAAAGCCCTGATAAATCAGGGCTTTGCATTGTTTAGTTTCGCAAACTAAATTTCACTGCGGCAGCTCCGCCGCACCCATCCGCCGCGCGATGACGCGTGAACGCTGCGACAGATACGGCGCGTTGCGATGATCGTCGAAATACTTGGGCCGCGGCAGCATCACGGCGAGCCGCGCGCTTTGCCAGGCGGTCAGATTCGCCGCCGATGTCTTGTAGTAATACTGCGCTGCCGCTTGCGCACCGTAGACACCGTTGCCCCACTCAACCGAATTCAGATAGATCTCGAAGATGCGTTCCTTGTCCATCCAGAACTCGAGCATCCACGTGATCACGAGCTCCTGCGCCTTGCGAACGTAGCTCTTCTCGCGCGACAGAAAGAGATTGCGCGCGAGCTGCTGCGAAATGGTCGAACCGCCCGCGACGATCTTCCCGCGCGCCTTGTTCTTCTCCCAGGCCTGAAGAATGGCGTCGGTTTCGTAGCCGTTGTTGTTGACGAAGTTGGCGTCTTCCGACGCGATGATCGCGCGCTTCAGGTTGCGCGAAATCTGGTCGTACGGCACCCATGCGCGCTGCAGCGACACGCCGGGATGCGTCTTCGCGAGCGTCCACGCATCGGCACGCATGAAGGCCGTCGGGCCCGGATTCACGACCGTCCAGATGCCGATCTGCGCGAAAAAGTAGAGCTGCGTCGCGATGAATGCGATGCCGAGTACCGACACGCCGTACATGATCCATCGTGCCGGGCCGAGCCGCACCGCTTTGTGCGCACGTGGCGCGCGCGTCCCGATCGGCGCGGTGGTCATCAGCCTTTGGCGGCCAGCATCTGGCGCAATTCGCGCAGCACGGCGCCGCCGTCCGGGCGCACGCCACGCCAGATGAAGAACGATTCAGCCGCCTGCTCGACCAGCATGCCGAGACCATCCGATGCGCGCGCGCCGAGCTTCGACGCGTGCCGCATGAAAACGGTCGGTTGCGCGCCGTACATCATGTCGTAGGCAAGCGTGCCCGCGCCGAATGCGCTGTCGTCGCAATCGGGTAACGCGGCGTCGAGGCTGCCCGCCGTCGCGTTGACGATGACGTCGTAGCGGCCCGCTTCCGCGCTGTCTGCGCCGCCGCCCGAGAAGCGCACGCCGCATTCGGCGGCGTTCGGCGCGAACTGGTCGACGAGCCGATGCGCCTTCGCCGCCGTGCGATTGACGATGGTGAGCGCCGCCGGCGCGCGATCGAAGATCGGCAGCACGACGCCGCGCGCCGCGCCGCCCGCGCCGAGCAGCAAAATGCGCGCGCCTTTGAGACTTACGCTGAGATTCACCTCGATGTCGCGCACGAGGCCGATGCCGTCGGTGTTGTCGCCCCGCACGCCATCTGACCCGAAGGACAGCGTGTTCACCGCGCCCGCCGCCGCCGCGCGCGGGGACAGCGCATCCGCGAGCGCGTGCGCTTCGAGCTTGAACGGCACCGTGACGTTCATGCCGCGCCCGCCCGACGCGACGAACTTCTTCACTTCATGCTCGAAGCCATTGAGCGGCCCGAGAATGCGCCCGTACTCGATGGGCTCGCCGGTCTGCTCGGCGAACTTCGCGTGAATCCACGGCGATTTGCTGTGCTCGATCGGATTGCCGATCACCGCGTATCGGTCTTTCATGGCGTCGGCTCCTGCGCGTTGTCCGGCGCTTGCGGTTGTGGCTGCTCCGCCGAGGCTTCCGCCTGCGCTTCCGCCTCGCTTTCCGCCGAGAGATCTTCGGTCTCGATGATGTCCTCGTCGGCTTCGTCTTCCTCGACCGGCGCGCTCGCGGACGGCGCATCGATGACGTGCAGCAGACGGCAGGACGCTTCGACGGTCAGTTCATCGATCGACACGACTTCCAGCATCACGCGCGTGCCGCGCGCATGCACGCCGAGGCCCGGCACGTGCAGGATCAGCGGAATTTCTTCGAGCCGGACGAGATCGTCCTTGATGACCGACGCCGGAACCTGCTTCCTGTTCTCCTGCTTCAGCCAGCGCAGGCACCAGAAGTACTCCATGCGGCGCTGATGATCGGCATATGCGGTGTACGTGTCGTCGAATCCCTGCACGACGGCGAAGAGATCCGCGTCCTTCGGCTTGAACGGCGCGGCCAGCTTGGCCGTCACGCCATGCTGCACGCATGCGAGCAGTTGCCATTGATTGACGAGATCGACGTAGCGGCGCAGCGGCGACGTGCTCCACGCATATTGCGCGACGCCCAGCCCTTCGTGCGGCGCGGGCGTCGTCTGCATGCGCGTGCGCTTCGGGCCCGGACCGCCGAAACCGCGCTGCGAGCGGTAGATGCCCGGCACGCCGTGATCGTCGAGGAATGCGCCCCACGACGAATTCGCGAGGATCGCGAGTTCCGCGACGATCAGATCGAGCGGCGAACCACGACGGCGAGGTGTGATCGTGATGTGCTCGCCATCGACATAAAAGTTGAAGTCGTTGTTGCGCTGCACTTCGCGCTTGAGGCCGTAGCTCGCGCGCGCCTGCTGACGCTTTTCGAAGAGCGCCTGCGCGAGCGGCCACAACACCGCGATGTCGTCCTTGTGCGCGTAATCGCCCGTGCCTGCGGCGAGGCTTTCCTCGGTGACGAACGCGTCGAGATGGTTGTGACGCAGGTTGCTCTTCACGAACACGCGCTCGGCGCGGGTTTCCGTCGCGACGATGTCCTGCGTCTCGCGGTTCACGATGATGTACAGCGACAGCGCCGGGCGCAGCCCGCCTTCGCCGAGCGTGAACAAGTCGACGACGTTGTCCGGCAGCATCGTGATCTTGTCCCCGGGCATGTAGACCGTGGACAGACGTCCGCGCGCGATCGCATCGATCGTGTCGCCGCGCGCGATGCCGAGCGCCGGCGCCGCGATGTGAATGCCCACGCGTACGCGTCCATCGGAGAGATGCTGGACGGAGAAGGCGTCATCGATTTCGGTCGTGGTGACGTCGTCGATGGAGAAGGCCTCGACATCCGCTTCGGGCAAGTCCTCGGGCAACGGGCCCGGCTGCACCGACGGAAAGCCTGTGCCATGCGGGAAGTATTCCGACAGAAAGCGCGCTTCATGCAACGCGCGCGGCGACGCGATGCCGCCGCATTCGAGCATCAGCCGCGCCTGAGAAATGCCGCGCGCAGCCGCCGCCGCTTCGAGCGCCTTGTACTCGATGGAATTCTTGTCGGGCTTGGTGAGCAGGCCGAGCGCCTTGTCTTTCAGTGCGTCGGGCAGCTTGCCCGCCTTCAGGTCGTCTTCGTAACCTTGCTGCACGAGCGCCTGCTGACGCTTGCGCTCGAGCGACGCGAGCGCCATCTGCAGTTGTTCCTGCGGCGCGCGCTGATACTGGCCGCGCCCCTTGCGCCGGAAATAGACCGGCGCGCCGTGCATGCGCAGGACGAGCGCCGCGCGTTCCGTGGGACCGAATTTGTCGCCGAAGTAATCCGCGCCGAGTGCGGCGAACGGAAATTCTTCGTCGGGCGCACATTCCCAAAGGAAGTCGAGATCGATCTCCTGCGCGATGGCGTCGGCTTCCTGCATCAGGTCGCCGGCCGCGGGTTTGTCGAACTCGATCAGCACGTCTTTCGCGCGCACCTTGGCGCGCCGCCCGCCCGGCAGCTCGACCTGGAACGCGTCGCCCTGTTTGGACAACACCGATCCGGCCTTGAAACTACCCGATTCCTCGAAGAAAACGTTCACTCAATACTCTCGTAAAACGGTGGACCGGGCCGCGTCGTTTGCGCCGGTAGGTGAATTATTGTGACGCCGCTGTCACGCCGCCGCCGGCGCGACGAGCGGTGGCGGCGCCTGATCGCAAAACGCGATGACATCGGCGAGATAGGCCGGAAAGTCGCTGATCGCGTGATCGCCGCCCTGAATCAGCGTGGTTCGCACGCCGGGATAGTGGTCGAGCATCGTGCGGTAGTCGAGCACTTCGTCGCCCGTCGCCGCGATCAGATAGTAGCGCTCGGGCCGCGTGATCGAATCGATCGCGAGCGCGCGCAATTCGTCGAGATGGCGCGGCAATACGGTGATGCTGCCGTCGCCGTGCCACAACGGCTGTTCGCCGAGATAGCGGCTCAGATCGCGATCGGGCATCACGGCGGGATTGAGCAGCACGGCACGCCAGCCGTGCTTTTGCGCAAGATACGTCGCGTAATAGCCGCCGAGCGAACTGCCGACGACGGTCACGTCGGCCATCTTCTCGCCCACGGCGAGCGATTCCGCCAGCGCGACGGCGTCGAACGGCGACACCGGCAGCGTCGGGCACCGCCATTCGCCGAGCCGCCCGAGTTCCGCGAGACGCGCCTGCATCACGCGCGCCTTGAACGATTGGGGAGACGAGCGAAAGCCGTGCAGATAGAGAATCACGCGTGTCCTCCCGCGCCGCGCGCCGAGAGCGCGTCGAGCAGTTTCTGATGGACGCCGCCGAAGCCGCCGTTGCTCATCACGAGCACGTGGTCGCCGGGGCGCGCGGCGGCCGTCACCGCCTTCACCAAAGGTTCGATCTCGTTGAACGCCCGCGCCTTGTCGCCGAGCGGAGACAGCGCCTCGGCGAGATCCCAGCCGAGCTTGTCGCGGCCTTCGCGCGCGCCGTAGCCGAACACCAGATCCGCGCTCGCGAGGCTCGCGGGCAATTGCGCTTTCATGGTGCCGAGCTTCATTGTGTTGGAGCGCGGCTCCAGCACGGCGAGGATGCGCGCATCGCCGATTCGTGTCCTCAATCCCGCGACCGTGGTTTCGATCGCGGTCGGATGATGCGCGAAGTCGTCGTAGACGGTGACGCCGTCCACGCTGCCCTTCACTTCCATGCGCCGCTTGACGTTGCGGAAGCTCGCAAGCGCCTTGACCGAGTGCGCCGCCGGCACGCCGACCGAGCGCGCTGCCGCGATCGCCGCGAGCGCGTTCATGCGGTTGTGCTCGCCCTGCACCTGCCAGTCGACGATGCCCTGACGCTCGCCCTCCCAGTACACGGCGAACCGCTCGTCGACGGGTGCGCCCTTTTCGGCGGGCAGCGCCTGCCAGCCGCCTTCGACGCCGAAGCGCTCGACGCCGGACCAGCAGCCGCGCGTGAGCACGCGCTCGAGCGCGGCCTCGCGCCCGTTCGTGAGGATGCGGCCGACGCCGGGCACCGTGCGGACGAGATGATGGAATTGCGTTTCGATGGCGGCGAGATCGGGAAAGATATCGGCGTGATCGAATTCGAGGTTGTTGAGCACCGCCGTGCGCGGGCGATAGTGGACGAACTTCGAGCGCTTGTCGAAAAACGCGGTGTCGTATTCGTCGGCTTCGATGACGAAGAAGCTCGAATCGGTCAGACGCGCCGAGATGCCAAAGTTGAGCGGCACGCCGCCGATGAGAAAGCCGGGGTTCATGCCCGCGTCTTCGAGCAGCCACGCGAGCATGGAGCTCGTCGTCGTCTTGCCGTGCGTGCCCGCGACGGCGAGCACCCATTTGCCGTTCAGCACGTGCTCGCCGAGCCACTGCGGGCCGGACGTGTACGGCAGGCCGCGATCGAGAATGGCCTCCATCAGCGGATTGCCGCGCGTCACTACGTTACCGATGACGAACAGATCCGGTTCGAGCGCGAGTTGCTCGACGCCGTAACCTTCGATCAACTCGATGCCCTGCGCTTCGAGCTGCGTGCTCATCGGCGGGTAGACGCCCGCGTCGCAGCCGGTGACCTTGTGGCCCGCCTCGCGCGCCAGAACCGCGAGTCCGCCCATGAAGGTACCGCAGATGCCGAGGATGTGGATGTGCATAAACCGTGTCGCGCCGCGCGGGCGATTGAGATGCAAAAAAACAGGAACGGCGCCGTACGTGTGAATCCGGGGGCAAACCCGTGCAGAAAGGCGCCTGAAGGCGCATATTGTAACCGAGCACGCCAGGCGCTCTTTCGCTGGCGCACGTGTCTCGCACGGTGTCCGCAAAAGGGCCGTTTTAGCTTATCTAGTATCATTCCGGCATGGTTCGCAAATCACATTTCGATCCGCAGCGCGTACGCGAGGAAATCGCGATTGCCGCCGCAAGAATGATCGCCGAAGACGGCCTCGACTACTCCACCGCCAAGCGCAAGGCCGCGCGGCAGGTCGTCGGCGAGGCGAAGATCGGCGGGGAATTTCTGCCCGATAACGATCAGATCGAAGAGGAAATCCGCGAATATCAGGCGATTTTCCAAAGCGACAGTCAACCGCTCGTGCTGCGGCGCATGCGCGAAGTCGCGCTCGAATGGATGGAACGCCTGAAGCCCTTCGATCCGTATCTGACGGGCGCGGTGCTCAACGGCACGGCGGGCGAGCATTCGGATGTCCATCTGCAATGCTTTTGCGACAATCCGAAAGAAGTCGCGATCTATCTGCTGAATGCGAACGTGCAATACGACGTCTCGGAGACGCGGCACTTCGCCGGGCGCGGCTATGTCGAGACGCTGAGTTTTCTGCATCGGGTGCGCAATGAGGAGCCGATCGGCGTTCACATCGCGCTTTACGGCGCCGATGATCTCCGCGGCGCCGTGCGCGCGGACGGTCGCGGTCGCCTCGCCCGCGCGAACTCGGCGGCCGTGCGCACACTGCTCGATCACCCCGATGTCCCGCCGCTGGAAATCGGCGGCTGATCTTTCTTCTGGACACTCATGAAAAGCACACGCATTCTGGCGGCCCTCGTGGTCGCGGTCGCCGCGACCGTCGGCGGCTTTTACGCGGGTCACATGTTCACCGGCGGCGATACCGTCGCCGCGCCCCAGCCGAACGGCAACGCCGTCGACCAGCTATGGAAGGCGACGCCGCCGGGTGCGTCGGGCACCGCCGCGCCGCTCGCCTCGTTCAAGGGCAAGCCGGTCGTCGTCAATTTCTGGGCGTCCTGGTGCGGACCCTGCGTGAAGGAAATGCCAACACTGTCCGCCCTGCAGCGCGACTATGCGAAGAAAGGGGTCACGTTCATCGGACTTGGCGTCGATAGCGAAAAGAATGTCAACGATTTCCTTCAGAAGGTTCCCGTTGGCTACCCTGTGTATGTCACCGGCTTCGGCGGCGCGGATCTTGCGCGTAGCTTCGGCAACAGCGCGGGTGGCTTGCCGTTCACCGTCGTGATCGACGCCAAGGGACAGGTCCGCTCGACAAAATTGGGCGAAGTCGACGTTGCAGAGTTGAAGCACACGCTCGACAGCCTGTAAAAATTCGCCGTTCGTAAGCAGCGCCTTGCGCTAAGTAAGCTGCGAGTTAAGGTACAGTACCGCGATATTGCATGAAATTCGGCATATCGCGCAGCACGGAGCGGTAATTTGTCCCATAGTTTCGAAGTGGTCTGCACGGTAAAACTAGACAAAATTCTCTAAACGGCGCTAAAGTGCGCCGAATTCCGCACAACCCGAAGCGACTATGACAACTCTGCCGGTGCCACGTGGCCACCTCGCTGCCGTGTCCGACATCTGTGAAAACGATGACGGCTTCGGCGGCGCATCCGCAGTCCTCATGCGCAGCCGGTTCGGGCGCGCGCTTCAAAGCGACCACGCCGGCGCGTTCGACACGCACGCCGTCGGTGTGCCGACCGATTCCGCCGCCGGCGTGCGCAACGTGCGCGTGCGCGTCGGCCTGCCGGCCGCGCCAACGCGCGGCTGAGCAGTCAGAACACCCACAAATCAAGTCAAGCACCGGGCAACCCCGGTCTCCAAGTATTGAAAGGGGATTTTTCGATGGACCTTCGTAAACTGAAAACGCTGATCGACCTCGTCTCGGAATCCGGCATCTCGGAACTGGAAGTGACGGAAGGCGAAGGCAAGGTTCGCATCGTCAAGAACGCCGCGCCCGTTTACATGCAGGCGCCGCAACAGTACGCGCCGCAGGTGCAGGCGCCGGCCGCGCCGCAATTCGCCGGCGCGGGCGAAGCAGGCGCGCCGGCCGCAGCAGCGCCAGCCGCAGCCGCGCCGCAAGGTCATATCGTGACCTCGCCGATGGTCGGCTCGTTCTACCGCGCGCCGTCGCCGGGCGCGGACCCGTTCATTCAGGTCGGCGATACGGTGAAGGAAGGCCAGACGCTCTGCATCATCGAAGCGATGAAGCTCTTGAACGAAATTGAATCGGATAAGGCCGGCGTCGTGAAGGAAATCCTCGTCGAAAACGGACAGGCGGTCGAATACGGCCAGCCGCTCTTCGTGATCGGCGACTAAAGGCGCATCGGGCCAGGCGGCGGATGCGAATTGCATCGGCCCCCCGGCTTACCGCGCCGGCGCTTAAGCGACATCGATCCGTCGAGAAGCGCTTCGCCGATTGGATCCCCGAGGGCCGCTCGCGCGAGCCCGTTGATGAGCCGACCCACTATGTTTGAAAAAATTCTCATTGCGAACCGCGGCGAAATCGCGCTTCGCATCCAGCGCGCGTGCCGCGAGCTGGGCGTCAAGACAGTCGTCGTCTACTCGGAGGCCGACAAGGAAGCGAAGTACGTCAAGCTGGCCGACGAAGCCGTGTGCATCGGGCCAGCGCCTTCCAATCTCTCCTATCTGAATATGCCGGCGCTCATCAGCGCGGCTGAAGTCACCGACGCCGAAGCCATCCACCCCGGCTACGGCTTTCTCTCCGAAAACGCCGATTTCGCCGAGCGCGTCGAGCAATCGGGCTTCACATTCATCGGTCCGCGTCCCGAGACCATCCGCCTGATGGGTGACAAGGTCACCGCGAAGCAAACGATGATCAAGACCGGCGTGCCGTGCGTGCCGGGTTCCGAAGGCGCGTTGCCGGACGATCCGCGCGAGATCGTGAAGATTGCGCGCACGATCGGCTACCCTGTCATCATCAAGGCGGCGGGCGGCGGCGGCGGGCGCGGGATGCGCGTGGTGCACACAGAAGCGGCGCTCGTCAACGCGGTCAACATGACGCGCGAGGAAGCGGGCCGCGCCTTCGGCAACCCGCAGGTCTACATGGAGAAGTTCCTCGAGAACCCGCGGCACATCGAGATTCAGGTGCTGTCGGATTCCTTCCGTAACTCGATCTGGCTCGGCGAGCGTGATTGCTCGATGCAGCGCCGTCACCAGAAGGTGATCGAGGAGGCGCCGGCGCCGGGCATCGCGCGGCGTCTGATCGAGCGCATCGGCGACCGCTGCTCCGACGCCTGCAAGAAGATGGGCTATCTCGGCGCTGGCACCTTCGAGTTCCTTTACGAGAACAACGAGTTCTACTTCATCGAGATGAACACGCGCGTTCAGGTCGAGCACCCGGTGACGGAACTCATCACGGGCGTCGATATCGTGCAGGAACAGATCCGCATCGCCGCGGGCGAAAAGCTGTCGATCCGCCAGAAGGACATTCAGTTCCGCGGCCACGCGATCGAATGCCGCATCAACGCGGAAGATCCGTTCAAGTTCACGCCGTCGCCGGGACGCATCACGTCGTGGCATACGCCGGGCGGCCCGGGCATCCGCGTCGATTCGCACGCGTACGCCAACTACTTCGTTCCGCCGAACTACGATTCGATGATCGGCAAGCTGATCGCGTACGGCGCGACGCGCGAGCAGGCGATCAACCGCATGCGCATCGCGCTGTCGGAAATGGTCGTGGAGGGCATCTCGACCAACATCCCGCTGCATCGCGAGCTGATGATCGACGCCAAGTTCGTCGAAGGCGGCACGAGCATCCACTATCTCGAGAACAAGCTGGCCGCGCGTCAGGCGGCAGTCGCCGAAGAGTCCTGAGAGACACGAGCATGAGTTACCGGGAATTGATCGCCGAGCTGGATCGCGAGCACGCGGAAGCGCTGTCCGACGCGCTGCTTGAAGTCGGCGCGCTGTCGGTGTCCGTCGAGGATGCCGACGCCGACACG
>Ga0207426_1002874_pt1 | contig 10206 bp, 6 predicted proteins | sample AraplaMF_Cvi_mMS_FD_184265 | JGI IMG/M metagenome (GOLD analysis project Ga0207426, IMG submission 184265) | Arabidopsis root microbial communities from the University of North Carolina, USA - plate scrape MF_Cvi_mMS (SPAdes) (version 2) | ecosystem: Host-associated > Plants > Roots > Endosphere ...
ATGCTTTCCACGCTGCTTTATACTTATCTTCTACCGGCCAGTGAATTAAGTATAGATCTAAATATTCTAAGCCAAGCTTTTGTAAGCTTGTTTCGTAAGCAGCCAGCGTCTCTTCATAGCCTAAATCTGCGTTCCAAACTTTTGATGTAACAAAAATGTCTTCGCGTGAAAGACCTGCTTCTTTCAGACCTTGGCGAATTCCTTCTCCTACACCTTCTTCATTTCCATAAATAGCTGCCGTATCAATGCTGCGATAGCCTTTGACGATAGCTGTTTTCACCGCGTTCACTAATTCAGGCCCTTCTTCTACTTTAAATACACCTAGTCCAAGCCAAGGCATTTTGACTCCGTTGTGAAGTGTGACTGTATCTTGCAAATGATTACTCATTATAAAAAACCCCCTGCTAATTTCTTTACATTTGTTATTATGAAACAGAAAAAAAGAAAAAGATAGAACCCACTTTAAAGTAAGTTAGGCACTTCAAAGTTCTAAGGTAACTTTTTAGTAACCTTCTATCCCACTTAAAAATCACTAAAAAAAGAATCCTCCGCAGAGAATTCTTTTTTGTTTTTATTTAACGTTTATATTGACTGCTGAACTTGTATTTCCAGCGGCATCTTTTGCCGTCACAGCCAGCTTTACGCCTGGTTTTTGTTTTGGGATAGTTACTTTAAACTGTCCTTTGCCATCTGCTTTGCCCGATGCGATCAGCTTTGTACCGCTTTTAATCGTAATCACGGCATTTGCTTCTGTTTTTCCAGAGATAAAGGTGGACAAAGACGTAACGGCATTCACTGCCGGAGGTGCCGGCGGGGTTGTGTCTTGCACTTTTACAATTTTATACGGGCTGTATCCTACTTTATTTTGCAGCACGGCCGTTACTTCTGTTCCTGCTTTTTGAGCAGGAATTTTTACGCTGAACTTGCCGTTTCCATCAATTTTACCGCTCGCAATAATCTTTCCGCCTGCTTTAATATAAATAGACGCATTTTTTTCTCCTGTTCCCGTTACGGCTGTACTTTTTTCAGTAAGCGTATTAACGGTTGGAAGCGCTGGTTTTGTCTGCGCGGCACTGACCATTACAAACGTGTTGGAGCTGTAGTTATTGGCTGCATCTTTTGCAATAACAGCTAATTTTGTAGAAGCAGGCTGCTTTGGAATGGTGATGCTGAACGTTCCATCCGATTTTGCATTTCCTTTGCCAATTACTTTTTTGTCAATTTTCACATGCACTTCTGCGCCCGCTTCTGTGCTTCCCTTTACGACTGTATCTTGATTGCTTACAGCGTTTACTTTTGGTGTAACGGGTGCTGTTTTATCCTGCACGGTTACGGTTACAACTGGACTTACGCCCGCTGTGTTTCCAGCCGTTACAGACAGTTTGCTTCCTGCTTTTTGTTTTGCAATCGAGATGCTGTATGTTCCTTTGGCATCCGCTTTACCAGCTGCAAGCTGAAGACTTCCGTTTTTAATGATAACGGTCGCATTTGCTTCTGCTGTACCCGTAACAGCTGTACTTCGATCACTCACTTCATTAACTGTCGGTTTTACCGGAGCTTTTTGCTTTGCTGTAACGATTACAGTCGATGCAGAGCTGTTATTTCCTGCTGCATCTTTTGCTTGTACGCTTAGCTTTGTATTCGCTTTTTGCAGAGAAATGGCAACAGAAAACGCTCCGTTTGCACCTGCTTTAGCCGTTCCCACAGTTGTTGTTCCCACTTTTACAGTAACCGTCGCATTTGCTTCTGCTGTACCTGTAACTTTTGTATCTTGATCACTTACTGCGTTTACTTTTGGCGCAGCTGGCGCCGTTTTATCCTGTACGGTTACCGCAGTGACTGAACTTGTTCCACCTGCATTTTGAGCTGTTACAGACAGCGTGCTTCCTGCTTTTTGTTTCGCAATTGAGATGCTGTAATTTCCTTTAGCATCTGCATTGCCTGCTGCAAGCTGAAGACTTCCGTTTTTAACGATGACCGTCGCATTTGCTTCAGCCGTTCCTTTGATCATTGTGTCTTGATCACTTACTGCATTTACTTTTGGTGCAAGCGGTGCTTTTAACGTAGATTTAACCGTAAAAGAAGGAGCTTGACTTTCGTTTCCTGCTTTATCTTTTGCACTTACCGCTATTGTTGTCCCACCTATTTGTACTGGAATTGAAACAGTAAATGTACCGTTACCATCCGCTACTGCAGAGAACGTTGCATCGCCTGCTTTTACCGTCACGGCGGCGTTTGCTTCTGTTACGCCTGTTACGGTCGTATCTTGGTCACTTACTTCATCTACAATTGGAACAGAAGGCGGCGTTTGATCCGTTACGGTCACTACTGTGGCCGTGCTTTCATTTTCAGCTGCATCTTTAGACGTTACCGACACTTTTGTATCTGCTGGCTGCTTGGCAATCGTAATTGCAAATTTTCCACTTTCATCAGCAAGCCCTGTTCCAATTACTTCATTTTCCACTTTTGCAATAACAGAAGCATTTGGTTCTGTTACACCCGTAAGCGATGTTTGGTTGTCTCCTAGTGCATTAACTGAAGGTGCATCAGGCGCAACCATATCTTTCGGTGCTTCTTGCTCCTGCTCTTTTCGCGGATATTTTGTTGTGTAAAAACTTAAAAGAGTAGTTGTTGGATAATAAAAATCTAAAATTTCACGATAGTCTTTTCCTAGGCTTGCCATTTTTTGAGCACCGTATTGACTCATTCCAACACCGTGTCCATTTCCTTTACCATTAAAAGTTGTTGATGTGCTTGTTTCATTTGTTTCCGTTACAAGCAGGCTAAGCATCGCACGACTGTTTAACATCGATTTTAGCTTCGTCGATGTTAAATCTGTTAATTCCAAATGATGAACCACTAGTTTTTGCGAACTGTCTACATCTCCTTTAACAAGGTAGTCCACTGTAATCGCACCTTTAGTCACACGGCCTCCTGATGAAGGAGCATAAAAACTCACCTTTGGAATAGACGTAATTTTAATGGTTTTACCAGGATGCTTATTGGCTACTAACCATGACTTCAAATTATCTGTAACAGTTTTATCTTTTTCAGAAACCGTATTCCACCAAGCGCTATAGTTAGCTAAATCTTTTCCTGTTAAATCAATTTGCGTTTTTTGAATAGCTAACGTCCACGGCGTCTGCTTATCGTATGGATCTTCTTTCACCGGGAAATAAGAAAGCTGAGTTCCTCCCCAAGCATTGCTGTTTGATTCGGTTCTTCCCCCGTTGCTTGATGAGAAAACGGCGTTGATTAATTTATTGTTGTATGTGACTACTTGTCCGAATGTCTCATCTACTGCTTTGTTTGTGCTGTCGTACCACGTATAGCCACCGTATACTTGATAGCTTACCGTGTCATTGATCACTTTTCCTGCATAGCTCATTGCGTATGTTCTCGCTGCTACTGCCTGAGTTTTTAAAGCTTGCAGATTCCAAGATGTATAGACTTCATTTGGCACAACACCTTTTAAATAGTCTTCAATCGGCAGCGTATTAACAGGTCTGACGTACGTTCCTTTTTCATTTGTAAACGCAACGTCCCCTAAGTACTGTCTGCCGTTAATAGATACGGGATTTTTATAAAGAGACGGTGTAATTTCAAAGCTTGTAAAATCACCTAAGACATTGCTTCCTTGTTTTAGAGTGACACCTTGAGTTGTTGCTGCTACCGTATACTCTGTATTTGCCTTTAAGACAAAATCCGAGTTTTTAATAGTGTATAAATAAGACGGCTTAATTGTAATTGCATGATGATCTCCTAAATAGTTTACTAATTTTACAGACACAACTGGTTCTACCGTTTCAGCTTTCACGCTAGCAAGCGGCGTGAATTGAAACAGCAGTACGCTTAGTACTAAAGCAAATGCCGTTAACTTTCTCATCTTGTTCCCCCATTTTCATGTACTGTCTAACGCATTTTAATATCAATCGTTATATCGACACAGTTCTATAAAAATTAAAGCATTTTACCTAGTTTTCTTTTCTGCTCGTCCATTTTTTGTCGAAAAGATGCTTTTTTATATCATATGAACGACAAAAAAAACGTGTGACATAAATCAATTGATTTAGTCGCACGTTTTTATAGGTCTTTTCACCTTTTATTTTTTCATTTCTTCATATGCCACGATACCGTCTGCAACATGATTCATCAGCTTTGTAAGGTAAGACTGATCAGACAGGTTCCGGTCTTCTTCTGGATTCGTCATATACCCCAGTTCAACTAGCGTTACGGGTACAGTCGACCAGTTAAATCCTGAAAGATCACTGCGATAGCGAATGCCGTCTGCTTCGACAAACTGATCTTTTTTCACCTCTGTCAGAATAGCCTGAGATGCCTGCAGACTGCTTTGATAAATAGACTTTGTATACGAATTATCTTCTGCAGGAGTAAGCACAGAAAATCCTTTTACAGAAGCATTTTCAGAACCATCTGCATGTATACGTACGTGCAGATCAGCTTTTGAATTGTTCGCAAGCTCCGCTCGTTCCCGGTTGCTGATATCTACATTATCAGAACTACGAGTAAGCTTTACGGTGATGCCTTTTTCTTCGAGCAGCTGTTTTAATATCATAGAAGCTTCCAACGTTAGCTTGTATTCCGGCTTCTTGGTCACAACGCCTGATGTGCCTCCGGAAACTTTTATTTTCGTTTCTGCTGATCCCGGTCCGATTGGCTCCTTTTCTAGATTAGCCTGGGATTGATGACCAGGGTCAATGTAGACTAAAAAAGGAGGAGGATCCGCTTTTTCAGGCATGTTGTTTTTTACATTTTTCAATTCATTATCTGCTTCATGAGGCTGTACTCCTCGGAACTGTGAGATGGGCTGCTTCACTCTTTCTCCCTGCGCATGAGCTTTTGGTACAATTCCGCTAACGACGGCTTTCTCTGTTTGACCTTTCATCATAAAGAAAAATGAGAGTACTGCTACTATTGCAACAATACCTATTCCATAACTCCATACTAAGCGCTTCATCTTCGCTCACCAAACTTTCGAATAGAGTGGGATATTCCTTATGTTAAAGTACAAAATGTGTTAACGTTATTATCTCATAGAATATGGATTTTTTTGTATAAAACGTTAAAAAATAATATCGGCAATATGTTATGTATATGCAAACAAAAACAACACTACATAATGTAGTGTTGTTTTTCAAAAAAATGACGGATGGTTAAATCCGTTTTGCACCAATATAACGTGCTTTCCAGTAGCTGTTGCTAAGAGATGTAATCGTCACGCCTTTAGACGTAGAAGCTTGAAGAAACTGATTATTTCCTAAGTACACGCCTACATGTGAAGGACCTTTTTTATACGTTTGAAAGAAAACCAAATCTCCTTTTTGAAGCTTTGCTTTTGAAACGCTTGTCCCTACTCGATACATTTGTTCCGTTGTGCGCGGAAGTGTTTTTCCAGCCTTTTTGAAAATGTATTGAATAAATCCTGAGCAGTCAAAACCTTTTGTTGTTGTACCTCCCCATTTATAAGGAACACCAATTAATTTTTTACCAGTAGCAATAGCCGTGTCCTTGTATGAATATGACGCTGCTTCTACTGTTTGAGCAGGTGCAATAAACGGACTGGCTCCGCTAAATAAGACTGCCGCTGCCGTTATAGACCCAATGATGGCTTTTTTCATTTTTTTCCTCCATTATGTAACCGAACGTTACGTTTCTATGAACTTATTTTTCAATATGTTCGGTTTAATTATAATGAAAAAAGCCTCAAAAACTATTACGCTATGATTAAATAATGTTACAAAATGGTTACTGAGGTATTTTTATCTTGCGGTATATATAGAAGAGATTGAGACATACCGAAATCAACCGCTAGAAGCAACTACATACCCGAAACCTACGTTTACCATCATCACAAAAAAATCCGAACGAGTTGGATTCTCCATCAAGAATCTCCATTCATCGTTCGGATTTCCCTTCAATTAAAACACTTTTGTCCAACCTCTTTTTCTCTTACTTTTCTTTTTGCTGTTTCAAAATTAAGTCCTGTTTCGCTTTAGCATCGTGATGCTGCGCTAACTCACGTGAAAATTCTTCATTTGCTTGATCCGGAGCAATTTTTAACTCTTTTGGTGTTTGAGGCAGTGACCCTTTGTTATTATGTGATGATTTGTGATTATTTGCTCTTCCCATGTTGAGACCTCCTTGTATCAATCATTTGTTTTTTATCTTTAGTTACTATTCCCAATTTTTCAAAGCAAATTCAAACGAAAAAAGATTGAGACATAACTAAATAAATTCCATCTAAAGCCGAATAAATTGGATAAATGAGCTGGTATGGATCACTTGTTGCACGGCCGTTGATTTCCATACAAGATTTCGCTTTCCGCAGGAGTCTTTGCCTTACTCTCCAATCAACAACTAGAAGCAACTGCACAGATAAAATCTACATCAACATGAAAAAAATCCGAACGAATAATCGTTCGGATCTTTCTTCAACTACAATGCTTTTGTCCCAGACTCTTTGTTGTTACGATACTTTTTTTGTTACTTCGTTAATATAAGCTTCCTTGTCTTTATCATTAAATTGACCTTCCCACTTCGAAATGACAATCGCACCAAGTGAGTTTCCAATTACGTTTACCGCTGTACGTCCCATATCTAACAAACGGTCGATTCCAGCGATAAAAGCAAGCCCTTCTACCGGAAGTCCTACAGATCCAAGCGTTGCAAGCAGTACAACAAACGATACGCCCGGAACTCCTGCAATTCCTTTAGATGTAACCATTAAAATTAATATCAGTGAAATTTGCTGTGTGATGCTCATATCAATACCGTACATTTGCGCGATAAAAATCGCAGCAAGCGCTTGATAAAGAGTAGATCCGTCTAAGTTAAACGAATATCCCGTCGGAATAACAAAAGATGTAATGGCTTTAGGACATCCGAACTTTTCCATTTTCGCAATAATACGCGGCAATACTGTTTCTGAACTTGCAGTTGAAAATGCCAGTAGCAGCTCATCTTTTAGCACTTTTAATAAGTGGAAGATGTTAACGCCTGCCCATTTAGCTACAAGTCCTAGTACAACTAATACAAAGAAAATCATTGTGCCGTAAGCAACAATTACAAGCTTACTAAGCGGAATCAGAGACGCTAGTCCAAATTTTGATACGGTTACACCAATTAATGCAAATACGCCAAACGGTGCAAACTTCATAACTAAATTCGTTACCCAAAACATCGCTTCTGCCGTGCCTTCAAAGAATCTTAAAACCGGCTTGCCTTTTTCGCCGATTGATGCAATTCCAAGTCCAAATAGGACCGAGAAGAAAATAATTGGCAGCATATCGCCTGCAGCAATTGACTCAAATACATTCGTTGGAACGATGTGAACAAATGTTTCTACAAATCCTTTTTGCTCTGTAGCTTCTGCCGTTGATGTGTAGCTGCTGATATCTGATTTTTCAAGACCGCTGCGGTCCACACCAGTACCAGGGTGAAGCAAGTTAGCTGCTAATAAGCCTACAACAATGGCAACCGTTGTAATGATTTCAAAGTAAAGAATTGTTTTTCCGCCTAATTTACCAAGCTTCTTAATATCACCAACACCCGCAACGCCCACAATGATACTAGATATAACAATCGGCACCACGATCATTTTAATTAAATGAATGAATACGTCTCCAATTGGCTGGAGCACCTCAACTGCTTTAGGATTTCCGTAAAAAATAGCCCCTACAATAATACCTGCAATCAAACCAATTAGAATTTGTCCTGCTAATCCAAGCTTTTTGAACATATCTTTGCACCTTCCTTCTTTTTTCTAACAGCTTGAAGCTGTTTATTTGCACTTAATGTATTCAACAGATACAATTCCATTAAGAACTGTTTATTAAGTAGTTCTTTTATTCATAAGATTACATTATCACAGGCATCACAAAATCTAACAAAAACCTACTGAAACTAACAAAAAAGTTTTTAGAAAATTACAAAATGAAAACGCTGTAGTTTTTTTACTACAGCGTTTGTTTGACTTCATAATAGAGCATTTGGATAAATTTTTTTACGTTTATACGACTCGGAGTACTGCTTTTTCCCGTCCCTTTTTCTATATCTCTCATGCGCTGATGCACCATTGAAAAATCGAAAAACTTAGAAGCATAATTTTCAAATTTAGGATTAAAGAAGTCAACCATACCAAGAGAGGTCAAATGATTTAAAGACTGATAAATGGCTCTTCTTACTCGCTGCTCGGCTGCTTTCATTTCTTTTTGCAGCACGTCTTCTGAAAAAGATGAACCAAGCTTTCTCACAGTAATTTTCTCAAATATTTCTTTGAGAGACGGAAAATGCTGTTCATACATCGTGCTTTTTTCCGTTTGATGCAAGTAATTGATGATTTCAATCAAATCTTTACTTCCGCTTTCTCCTAAAATACCAAGTTCTCTTAAAAGAAACCTGCACGCTTCTGCCGGATCGCTTTCTTTTTTACCAAAAGAAGGCGTTTTTTTCTGATTTCCTACATTAAGTACGGTATTTAACGATTCTTGAATTTTCTCCATTGATTGTTGAACATGAATTCGTTCAATTACTTTTTGAATGACCATGAGCACTTCCATACGATTGAGCGGTTTTGTAATATAGTATTCAATGCCAAGCGAGTAGGCTTTTCCAATCAAATCTTTCGTTTCTACTTGTGACATCATAATAATTTTCCCTTTAAAACTACCCTTTATTTTGCGCACGGTTTCGATTCCATCTTGAATGGGCATTAACAAATCGATAAATAAAATATCGATCTGTTGCAATAGAGAAAACTGATCGTTTAACACAATCCCGTCTTCTGCTTCTCCTATAACCTCCCCTAGATCATTATCTTCAATGATTTCAGCTAACATTGAACGAAAGACTTCGTCATCATCTATAATATAAAATCGCATATTAGTCCTTATCCCCCATTAACGTAGAAATAGGTAAATCTATAGCAAATTGAACACCGGGGCTTGGAGACAGATTAATAAACTGAATATTCCCTCCCAGCTGCTCGGTCATTTGCTTAACGTAGACAAGCCCAAGACCCGTAGAAGGTGTCCCGTCCTTTGCGTATTTGGATGTAAATCCCGCTTTAAAAATGAGATGTTCATGCCTTTTTTTCACGCCGGGACCGCTGTCTCTCACATACAGTAAGATTCGGTCTTCTTCTCGGCATACGTCGATAATAATCGTCCCTTCTTTTTCAATTGCTTCAACTGCATTCGTTACTAAGTTGTTAATTAATGACAAAAATAAGTACACGTGATAGCGAGAGTGTTCTCCTAGAATCGAATATGAAAAATGAATATCTTTTGCTAACATCGCCGCATATTTTTCATTGCTGCGCATGACGATTTGAAGCAGACTTTCGATTTCCATATACTCAGAAAATTCTTCTTTTGTAATGACCTTGGACAGTCCTGCTGATATCCGCTGATTGTCTTTTTTAATATCATGTACTTCTCCTGCAATTTGTAATGCTTTTTGGCTAAACTCGTGCAGCGAAGTAAGCTGCTCTATATTCGCTTCGTGTAATTCTTCATATAAATCATACGACTTTTTCGTAATTCTCTCAGCGTCCTGCAGCGTTTTTTTCAAATGAATGGATTCCTCATATAAATTTGAAAGCACAACAAGCAGCTGATCATTTTTTTGAGAGATTTGTCGTTCTCTCAGCTGCCCTTCGTAAAGTTTGATCATGCTAAACAGACATAAAACAAAGAAACTTCGAAAGACGCCTACAATAAAAATTTGCATGAACTCCGGAAACACAATATGATGCTGAACCATTACATACATAAAAAACAATTCCATTCCGCCTGAAACCGTTTCGATGATGATGCTCCATATGCCAATAATCCACGGCTTTGAATGAAAATCGTTAATTTTAAACCAAGAAAAAGCAATTGCATAAACGAGATAATAGACCCCTGCTGAACACCTGATCTGCAACGAATGAATAAAATCAAATGATTCGTAGCTATACCAATCAAGCCACATCCGAAAACCCACTATAGCACCAGCAACTAAAATACCTGGTATAACAGGAGAAACTCTTCTTAAAAGCAGCAGTGAAAAGAAAAAAATGGGCACAGCAAAGCTAACTCTATACGTATCATGAAAAGGATAATATTTAAGCTCTCCTGCTAGCGGCACAACGACTATCATCACCAGAATGAGTAAAACATCTTTTTTTACTACCGTATCAACTTT
>Ga0207426_1002875_pt1 | contig 10204 bp, 7 predicted proteins | sample AraplaMF_Cvi_mMS_FD_184265 | JGI IMG/M metagenome (GOLD analysis project Ga0207426, IMG submission 184265) | Arabidopsis root microbial communities from the University of North Carolina, USA - plate scrape MF_Cvi_mMS (SPAdes) (version 2) | ecosystem: Host-associated > Plants > Roots > Endosphere ...
CCAGATGCTCTCAACTGCGCGCCGTTCGCCCGAAGCCTGGAACGAATTCCTCGACAGCTTTGTCGACGACGAAGAACTCATCGCTCGCGTCAAGGCAAAATCTCCGCGGTAGCAATCGGCCGGTTACTATAGATCATTAAGTGGTCAATGGAAAAGCAGCCTTTCAAATGCCAGCTGACACATCCGCAGGGCGACGCCTGGAACTATTTCACCCACGACCCGGCGCGCTCGCGGGCCTATCGCTGGGGCGAAGATGGCCTTGGCGGCATCTCGGACGACGGCCAGCGGCTCTGCTTTGCGCTCGCGCTCTGGAACGAGCGCGATCCTGAAAGAGCGTTTGTTCGGGCCCACGAAGAGCGAGTCAAATCACGGCGAGGACGTCAAGGAATACTACTTCTACCTCAACTCGACTCCTACACATTCCTACACGAAGTACCTCTACAAGTACCCCCAGTAGATCGGCCGCTTGAAGGGGTCTGAGGAGACGACGTCGATGATCTCAGAAACCTGGGCGACGTCGAGCAGGGCTGCCACGCGCGGCATGACGTTCTTGTCGGTCGAGGTGGCGGCGGCGATGATCGTGTCGTAGGCACCGGAAAGCTGGACGATCAGGGCGGCAAGGCTCGGCCAGATTGTTGGCAAGGCTTGCGTATCGTTCCTCCGCCTTCCGGCTGAGTTCGTATCATGCTGCCTGGGAAGAATGCATCGGTCGCCGTTTGGGGAAAAGGTACGCGCTACCTCCCCTTTTTATCCTTTGGACCAAGTGGCGAAACGAGAAAGCGCAGAATGCGCCTGCGGTTCGATTCCCTCAATAGTAAAAAATGCTGAGGGAGTGCATCGCTTCAATACTAGTTGGGCATTTGCGCGGATAGAAAAACCGGCGCACCAACCTTCTGTGCTGCGGCCGCTAGGCGCTTGTCTCGCGTCCACAAGCTGGTTCTTCGGTCAAGGAGTGTTGAAGTCAGCAGGTGCGCATCAGTGTAGCCAATCCCCATACAGAATATTGAGTGGCGCTCAATGACAGTCATTACCTCTGCATGAGTTGCGATCACGGCTTCCCGTTGAGCCGAGAGAAACGCGATAACGGCATCTCGTTCTCGCAGACTGCCTAGAGCCAATTCGCCAACGACAAAAGGGTGGCAGAGCAGACGGTCATCCTCGATGATTTTTTTCAGGTCGGCGTCTCCATACCGAAAATGGTCGATCCAGATTGAGGTATCTACAAGGATCACTTGGCCACTTCGCTCCGGCGGCGAGGGGCAGCCTCGGCGTTCGGCATAGAGCCGCCAAGAGCGATCAACCGCTTGCCAGATTCAACGCGCACAAGCGTCTCCAGCGCCAAACGGACAAGAGCCGCCGTTTCCTTCGTGCCTGTCAGGGATTTGGCTCGTTCCAGGAGGTTGTCGTCAAGATTTATGGTGGATCGCATTTCAATCTCCCGCGCCTTATTGCACGCATAGCACCATTTGGTGCTAAAATCGATGCCTAATAGCGACGTGGTGTTCTGATCCATGGGGGCGCGAGTTCGATTCCGCTCAAGGCCGGTCCTCTGGGGCTTTGAAATTCTCCGCTTTGCGTTGCCGGCGAAAGCTCTCCGCTAAATTTGAACATGACCCCCAGCATTTCCGCTACAATCAACACATGCCGCGAGCCAGAACTCCGCGCATGCGTATCCACGGAAAATGAGGGGGCCGAACTATGTCGAATGGTCCATCGGGCGCAAGGGCGCAAGCCGAGCCGGCGCAGCCGTCGCGGTCCGTCCTTGTCACGGAACAACGTCGCCTCGAGGAGGACAGAGAGGCGGGGGGGGCCTGGAAGAAATGGGGCCCCTACCTGAGCGAGAGGCAGTGGGGCACGGTACGCGAGGACTACAGCGAGTCGGGCGACGCCTGGAACTATTTCACCCACGACCAGGCGCGCTCGCGGGCCTATCGCTGGGGCGAAGATGGCCTTGGCGGCATCTCGGACGACGGCCAGCGGCTCTGCTTTGCGCTCGCGCTCTGGAACGAGCACGATCCGATCCTGAAAGAGCGTTTGTTCGGGCTCACGAACAGCGAGTCAAATCACGGCGAGGACGTCAAGGAATACTACTTCTACCTCGACTCGACGCCTACACATTCCTACATGAAGTATCTCTACAAGTACCCCCAGCGGGAGTTCCCCTATCGGGACCTCGTCGAGACCAGCCGGCACCGGTCGAGGGAGGAGTTCGAGTACGAACTGCTCGATACCTCTGTCTTTGACGACGACCGCTACTTCGACGTGTTCCTCGAGTATGCCAAGGAAGACCCTGAGGACATGCTGATCCAGGTGACGGTGCATAACCGGGGGCCCGAGGCCGCGCGGCTCCACGTGCTGCCGACGCTCTGGTTCCGCAACACGTGGTCGTGGGGGAAAAATGGGGCCAAGCCGCTCCTGCGGGAAGCCTGTGGGACCATCCACGCCTCGCACCCCGAGGTCGGCGACTACACGCTCGCGTGCGACGGACGTCCGGAATTTCTCTTCACCGAGAACGAGAGCAATGTTTCCCTCCTCTGGGGGCAGCCGAACCCGACGCCGTTCGTCAAGGACGCGTTCCACCGATACGTCGTTACTGGTGACACCGGGGCCATCAACCCGGAAAAGACCGGCACGAAGGCCGCGGCGCGTTACATTCTCGACGTGCCGGCGGGCGGTGCCTCGATCGTCCGGTTGCGATTGTCAGCAAGGCTGCCGGCGAGGCCGTTCGCGAAGAGCTTCGATGCGACGGTGGCCGCCCGCAAAAAGGATGCCGACGAGTTCTACCAGCGGATTACCCCCGGGTCGCTGAACGAGGACGAGCGGCGGGTCCACCGCCAGGCGCTTGCGGGGATGCTCTGGTCGAAGCAGTACTACTTCTACGACGTGGACACCTGGCTCAAGGAGCACGAGGCGCATCCTCTCGTCGGAACCTCCAGGCGGCGGATGCGCAACGCCGAATGGTTCCACATGTTCAATGGCGATATCATCTCCATGCCCGACAAGTGGGAATACCCGTGGTATGCCGCATGGGACCTCGCGTTCCACACGCTCGCGCTCGCGGTCGTCGATTTGGACTTCGCAAAAGCGCAACTCCTCCTCATGCTGCGAAGCCTGTATGTGCATCCGAATGGGCAGATCCCGGCCTACGAGTGGAACTTCAGCGACGTCAATCCGCCCGTGCATGCGTGGGCGACGCTTTTTCTCTACAGGACGGAGCAAGCCCTCGGGCGGGAGGATATCGACTTCCTGGAACGCTCGTTCCAGGGTCTCATGCTCAACTTCAACTGGTGGGTAAACCGCAAGGACCCCGACGGCCGGAACGTTTTCGCCGGCGGGTTCCTCGGCCTCGACAACATCGGTGTCTTCGACCGCAGCGCGCCGCTCCCGACCGGCGGGTCGCTCGAACAGGCCGACGGCACCGCTTGGATGGCGTTCTACTGCCAGAGCATGATCGAGATCGCTCTCATACTCGCCGACCACGATCCCGTCTACGAGGAGGCAGCGTTCAAGTTCATTGAGCACTTCATGTGGATCGCCTACGCAATGGACCGCATCGGTGAGCACAATGACGAGATGTGGGATGAGACGGATGGATTTTTCTACGACGTGCTGCGGCTGCCGGACGGATCCGCGACCCGCCTCAAGGTCCGGTCGATGGTAGGGCTGATCCCGCTTTGCGCCTCCACAATCTTCGGCCCAGACGACTTCGAACGATTTCCAAAGCTTCGCGAACTCGTCAACCTTTTCAGGGAGCGCCATCCCGACGTCGTGGCGCAGGTTGCTCCAACCGAGCACGGCTTCGTCGGCTACGCCGGGCGCCGCCTGCTCTCGCCGCTGTCCAGGAAACGCCTCGAGAGGGTGCTCGGCTATATGCTCGACGAGAGGGAGTTCCTGAGCCCGTACGGTGTCCGCTCTCTCTCCCGCTACCACCAGGACCACCCGTTCGTTCTTCATGTCGGGGGTGACGCCCACCGCGTCTCCTACCTGCCGGCCGAGTCGGACACGGGGATGTTCGGCGGGAACTCGAACTGGCGGGGCCCCGTCTGGATGCCGGTCAACGCGCTAATCGTGCGTGGGCTCCTCAATCTCTACGGTTTCTATGGCGACGACTTCACGGTCGAGTGTCCGACCGGCTCCGGTCGCCGCATGACGCTCTTCGAGGTGGCTCAGGAGATAAAGCAGCGGCTCACGAGCATTTTCCTGAGAGACGCGAACGGCCGTCGCCCGGTCTATGGAGGGACCGCGAAGTTTCAGGAGGACCCGCACTGGCGCGACCTCATCCTCTTCTACGAATATTTCAACGGGGACAACGGGGCGGGCCTCGGGGCGAGTCACCAGACCGGTTGGACGGGCGTGATCGCGCGCCTGCTCGACCTCTTCGGCCGTACCAGCGCCGCCGACATTCTGGAGGAGAAGGAGAAACGGCGGTTCGTGGACCGCCTCGTCCGGGAACGGGCGTATGGAGCTGCCTCGCGAGGCAGCGGATAGAGGAGCAGCCATTGCGGAGAGGGAACTGAGATGAACACGGGATTCCATCCCTCGCTCTTTCAGATCAACACGCGCGTCTGGCTTACCGAGCTGTCCCAAGGGCTCGGCCGGCCGGCCGCGCTTGATGACATTCCCGACACTGAGCTGGAGCGCCTTGCCGAGATGGGGTTCGACTGGATCTGGCTGCTAAGCGTCTGGCAGACCGGTCCAGCGGCACAAAGTGTATCTCGCACCAACCTAGACTGGCGCCACCAGTTTGAGGAGACATTGCCCGACCTGCGCGAGACAGACATCGCAGGATCGGGCTTCGCCATAGCCGATTACACCGTGCACTCCAGTCTGGGTGGCGATGCTGCGCTGGCGCGCCTGCGCGAACGGCTCAAGCAGCGTGGCCTGCGGCTGCTGCTAGACTTCGTGCCAAATCACATGGCGCCGGATCACCCGTGGCTCGAACAACATCCCGACTATTTCGTCCACGGCAGCGACGCCGATTTCGCAAAGGCACCGCAGAACTATTGCCGCGTGCGAACGTCGAAAGGGCCGCTGGTGCTAGCCTACGGCCGCGACCCGTATTTCGACGGCTGGCCCGACACGCTGCAGCTCAACTACGGCAATCCGAACTTGCAGCACGCGATGATCGGCGAGCTGTTGCGCATCGCCAAGCAGTGCGACGGGGTCCGCTGCGACATGGCGATGCTGGTGTTGCCGGAGGTATTCGAACGGACGTGGCACATCCACGCCGAGCCGTTCTGGCCGCAAGCGACGCAACGCGTCCGCAAACAATTCCCGGGGTTTACCTTCATGGCCGAGGTGTACTGGGACATGGAATGGACGCTGCAGCAGCAGGGCTTCGACTACGCCTACGACAAGCGGCTTTACGATCGCCTGCGGGAGCGCCACGCGCGGCCGGTGCGCGAGCATCTGTACGCGGGGCTCGACTACCAGCAGAAGCTTGCTCGGTTTTTGGAGAACCACGACGAGCCCCGGGTCGCTGCGACCTTCACGCCCGAGATGCACCAAGCCGCGGCGATTGTGACCTTCCTTTCGCCTGGACTGCGGTTCTTTCATCAGGGCCAGTTCGAGGGGCGGAAGAAGCGCATCTCGCCGCATTTGATCCGTGCGCCATTGGAGCCGGTGAGTGAGGCCTGCCAGCAGTTCTACGAAGACCTTCTGGCAGTGCTCCGGGAGCCGATCGTCCGCGACGGCCAGTGGCGTCTGCTCGACTGCGTGCCGGCCTGGGAGGGCAACTGGACGTCGGATTGCTTCATCTCCTGGGCCTGGGAGAAGAATGACGGCCAGCGGCAGATGATCGTCGTCAACTATGCTCCAAACCAGAGCCAGTGTTTTGTCCAGCTCCCGTTCCCCGACCTGGCCGGTCGAGCGGTGCGGCTCAAGGATCTGATGGGTCTCGCCAGCTATGACCGCGACGGGAGCGCCCTCGTCTCAAGGGGGCTCTATCTCGATCTGCCGCCGTGGGGCTACCACGTGTTTCAAATCACCGCGCTGCCCTGAAGCGACAGGCACGGGGTGGCGACGGACAACATGCCAGCGACAGAGCCGCGCCATCAGTCCTCTTCGTCGAGAAGCTGGCTTCGTATCTGCCCCAGTTCTTTCTTTCGCGCTTCACTGACCACAGGCATCTGCAGATCGATCCTCTCGAAGGCCCCGGAGATCACCTCCGAAACCGCCAGCCGGGCAAACCATTTGTTGTCGGCCGGAATGACGAACCAGGGAGCCCACTCCGTGCTGGTGTTTTCCAGCATATCCTCGAACGCCTTTTGGTAGTCGTCCCAGTGTTTTCGCTCTGCATAATCCGCCGGTGAAAACTTCCAGTTCTTTTCTGGCTCGTCTATCCGCGCCAGGAAGCGATTCTTCTGCTCCTTCTTGGAGACATTGAGAAAAAACTTCAAAACGATTGTGCCGTTTTGCCGAAGATATTTTTCAAAATTGTTTATTTCCTTGAACCGGCGTTGCCAGATATCTCCTTTGCGAGCGCGCGCCGGAAGCTTTTGCTTTTCAAGCAGTTCCGGGTGAACCCTGACAACCAGAACATCCTCGTAGTAGGATCGGTTGAAAATGCCGATCATGCCGCGCCCTGGCAGCGCCTTTGATGCGCGCCAAAGATAGCCATAATCTAGATCCTCCGCCGACGGCGCCTTAAAGCTTGTGACCTGGCAGCCCTGCGGATTGATCCCGGACATGACATGGCGGATCGCGCCATCCTTGCCCGCCGCGTCCATGGCCTGAAAAATGATCAATAGGGCGTAGTTATCCTGGGCATAGAGAACTTCCTGCATCGCAGACAGGCGGTCGACGTTTGCCGCCACTTTTTCGAGCGCCCCGGCCTTGTCGTCATAGCCGCCGGTAAAATCCGGGTCGAAATCCTTAAGCGAAACCGACTTTCCGGGCTCCACGGCAATGTCGCGGAAACGAAAGCGTACGCGGCCGCTGTCCCCCACAGGGATCTCACGCTTCTGGTCAAAATCCACATCCAGTTTCATCTTGTCCTCTGCCATGACATGCTCCCATTTTGGTAACCGAAGTCGACATCCTTGTTGTGTCAGCATTCACGCATTCGTGCAGCGGCGTGGACATTCCGCAATTTCCTGTTGCAAGTGCCAGCCGGCGTTGCTCCGAGGAATCACCGGCCCTCGCTGTCGGCCCGAACTGCGCCTGATGGAGCCGGCTCGGTCGACGGCGATACGCCAAACACCGCATAGGCTAACAAGGGACAAGTGTCGCCTAGAGCCCGTAAATTCCAGGTGTCCCCGACGCTGCGGCATGGGCGATGCCGACCGGCACCAGCATGGTGGTCAGCACGATCCCTGCAACAAAATCATGGAAAAGCCAGGCAGCCTTGTATTGACGAAGAAATTGAAACCCCGGCAGCCAGCGCGCCAATTGGTTTTGGGTTGCGTCAGCCACTTACCTTTTTCACCCCCCATCATTGTTGTCGACCTCGCCTTTTCGGCTACATCTGGCAGGTTCACCTCCTCGTAATATGCAAGAATATATCATATTTCGCCGGCCAACGCATTTGACCCACCGCTGTCCCAGATGCGGGCAAGCCGCCGCGCTTCTTGCGCGTTTCTGCGTCCATGTTGATGTCTAGAGCACTTGCATCGACACCTCCGATTCCGCTTGGCTCCAAGGAGACGAAGTCCGTCGACATCTTCTGGAAGTTTAAGCGGCAATCCTCGGTAACTCGCCTTTGCCGCGATCCAATTGGAAGCCAGTTGTTAGCCGGGCGGGCTCGTCCGCCATGCTTGCAGCAGGACGAAAGCGACAGCAAGCAGCGTCGGTCCAATAAACAGACCAAGGAAGCCAAAGGCGATAAAGCCACCAAAGACGCCCAGGATCGTCAGAGGCATAGGCATTCGAATGCCGCGACCGATCAGCCATGGTTTGAGAACGTTGTCGACCATACTGACCAAAACTCCCCATGCGACCATGAAGCTCCCCCATCCGACCTGGCCCTGTCCGAACAGCCACCACGCCGCACCACCCCAGATCAGCACCAGGAGGGGGGCTCCGATCTGGCTGATGGAGAGCAGTAGGCCGACGAAGCCGAGCGTGGTCGCACCAGGCACACCTGCGAGTGCCAGGCCGAGCACCAGTAGCGCTGCCTGCGCGAGAGCTGTGCCGATCACGCCATAGGAGACGCTGCGAACCGCGCCGGCCGCTGCAAGAAGGCTGGCATGCGCCGTTGCCCCGCCCAGCCGGACGACGATGCTATCCAGTTCTTCAACCAGCTTGCTCCCGTTGATACAAAACATGGTTGCCACGATCAGCGCCAGGATCATCTGGACGACGCTGTCGCCAAGCGCACGCGCCGCCGTGATTAGCCACCGCTGCAAAATCTCGGATTGGGGTGCAAGTGCAGTGGCGACGTCACCCTTCGCTTCTAGTAGACCATCCCATGCAGAAGCAAGTTTGCCACCGATCAGGGGGACGTTCTCGATCCAGCCGGGACGTTGTGGTGTTGCCGCGAAGTAGTTCTCGACGCTCTCCGTGAACGCCTTCAGTTCGTCGGTGAGGACCGGAGCCATGATCAGTGCCGGCAACACGATCACCAGAAGCGAAAGCAGGAGAAGCAGCGCTGCAGTCAGGCGAGGCCCGACACCTCGGCCGATCATCCATTGGCGCAAGGGCCAGGCGGCAATCGCCAACGTCGCCCCGAAAAGGATGGCGGCGGCAAAGGGCTTCAATATCGCGAGCACGCCGACAAGCAGGACCACGACCATCAGCAAAGTGATGCTGCGCTCAATCAGGCCGGCTGTGCCAAGCCCGAGTTGACGGTGGGTGCCGCCGGCAGGAGTCGTATCATCGGGCATCTTGGTCTCCCGTCAGAGAAACCGTCGAAGGCATGGGATCACCCATCGTCGCGGCTCCCGCGCGGATCCTGCCAATGCACTTGACCAGATCGCGACGGTCCAGGGACGATTCCGCCAGCGACAGCGCTGCGTGTGCCGGCATCAGGGTTCGCAAAAGCGCGCTACGGGATGAGATCGCAGTAACGGGATTTTCCACAGAAGAGCGACCCTACCGTTGGCTCAGGAGGTACACACTATACCAAGGTTGCCCCGAAGCATCCAGATATGATCGCTGGTGCCGGCGAGCGGCCGACCCTACGCTAGGATCGGCAAACTATAACGCGCCAGCAATAGCAGCCGCCCCTCCGATGCGCCCCGCTTCGACGTCATTGCTGGCCTGACGGCTGCAACCGTGGTGCTGCCCAAGGCGATGGCCTACGCGACGGTCGCGGGGTTGCCTGTGGCGGTTGGGCTCTACACTGCGTTAGTCCCCGCTATCGTATATGGCCTGCTCGGATCTTCGCGGGTACTGAGCGTTACCTCGACAACAACGCTCGCCGCGGCAGAAGGCTGGGCCGGCGTAGTGGTTCCCGGACGAGCGTGCGGCCACTCAGGTAAAGATCCAGCGGGCGGTGGAGGGCTTCTCCGTCATCGCGATTGGCTACTACCTCCTCGGAATTTTGAAGGTCGTGCTCGTGTCGATTCCGATTGTAGTTGGGGCCGTCGCGCTACTGATCGTGCGTGTCAAGCATGCTCTGCGAAGTGAACGTTGATTGATTAGAAACCGAAGCCCGGGCCGCTGGAGCCCGCAATGAAATCATGGGTCGAAGGTTCTGGTCCCTTCAAGACCGGCCAACGCGCTTGCGGCCCAAAATCATAACGCCGTACTCTAAATTTAGTCGTCCAACTCCTGGCAACGAGATTGGCGTTAGCGCCGGATGCTGCCCAGATTCTTTCGGTCATCAAAACTTCGTCTGACCCCATCGTCATACTCATCATGCTACGAATTCAAACACCGATTTCGGCACGGGCCGTCATCGCTAGCTGCATTCCAATGTGTCGAGATGTTGATGGATCTGGAGAAGATAAAAACCTTGATCGATTTCGTGGGGCGGTCGAATGTCACCGAACTGTCCGTCACGGAAAAAGACACGACTGTTCGCATCTTCCGCGTACGTGATCAACTGAGTGCGGAGGAAGGCACTGCTTCCCCGGCGTCAACACTGACGTCGCTCGCATCTGCAACCGCTGGCGTGGCTTTCGAGACCGTGACTGCTCCTGTTTTCGGCATCCTGCATCGCACTCCCGCTCCCGGTGAGCCGCCATTCGTTCAAATCGGCGACGTGGTCGAGGAGGGGCAGACCCTTTTCATCATCGAAGCCATGAAGGTCTTCAATCGCGTT
>Ga0207426_1002877_pt1 | contig 10199 bp, 7 predicted proteins | sample AraplaMF_Cvi_mMS_FD_184265 | JGI IMG/M metagenome (GOLD analysis project Ga0207426, IMG submission 184265) | Arabidopsis root microbial communities from the University of North Carolina, USA - plate scrape MF_Cvi_mMS (SPAdes) (version 2) | ecosystem: Host-associated > Plants > Roots > Endosphere ...
CAAGAACCGCGCGATCGAGCCGCAGGTTGTGGTGTCGCTGTCGCAGCAGCGCACGTCGCTGATCTCCGTGTTCGGCGAGGTCAATACGCCCAATCGCTTCCCCGCAGCCGCCTATGGCGCGCAGGATCGGGTTACGGACGCCATTACGCGCGCCGGTGGCATCAAGGGGCAGGGTTTTGAGACTTGGGTAATGCTGCAGCGTGGCAACAAGCGCGCCACGGTGCCGTTCGCCAATCTGATCTATGAGGCCTCGAACAACATCTACGTGCAGCCGGGCGACCGCATTTACGTCTACCGCGAGCAGCAGAAGTTCCTGGCATTCGGTGCGACCGGTACGCAGGGCGAGTTCAACTTTGACGCCTGGCGCATCAATCTGGCCGAGGCCGTTGGCAAGGCGGGCGGTCTGGTCGACAACCAGGCAGATCCTGGCTCGGTCTTCCTCTATCGGCTCGAGCCGCGCGAATTGGCCGTGCAACTGGGCGTCGACGTCAGCAAGTTCACTGGCGAACTGATCCCCGTCATCTTCAGCACCAGCTTCCGCGCTCCCGGAGGGTACTTCCTGGCGACCAACGTTCAGATGCGAAACCAGGACGTTGTCTTCGTTGCGAACGCCGAATCCGTCGATGTGAGGAAGTTCACGGCCTCTATCGACTCGATCATGAACACGGTCAACAACGGCATGATCGTGACGAACAACGGATACGCGCTCTACAATACGATCCGCTCCGGCGCGGCCGGCATCCAGTAGGATCGGGGAGGCCGGTCATACCTAGCTTCGTCGCGTCTGCTTGGGACGAGCGGTTGAGTTTACGAGTTTGAACTAGCCTGTTGGGGCGGACAGCGAGAAACGCATTCTCGCGGTCCGCTTCGGCTCACAAGCGGTCGTGCTACCTGACTGCGGTTTCCAATTCGAGACGTCAGCAAGTTGGCCTCATCGCAACTCACCGGGGCCGGTCGAGCACCTAGGCGACGCGATATTCTCGGCAGAGTTTCTGCCGCGATTGTCTACCTGGCGCTGGCCACCCCCCCATTTTTGTTCGGTTCAAGAGACGCAACCACGATTGCAGCGTGGTGCGCCATCCTGGGCATTGGCCTTATCTGTGCGCCAATCAGGCGTTTGCAGAGGAATCATCTGCTCCTGCTGGGCGGACTTTTCTTCGTGACGCTCTGCTTCGCTTTCGTCCTGCACGAGCAGCTTTCAGATCGCCCCTGGATAGCGCCTTTCAATCCCATCTGGGACAAGGCATCGGAAGTGCTCGGCAGGCACCTTGCGCCGTCGGTGTCCATCGTCAGGGGTGAGCCGTTCTTTGCGCTAGGGCTGCCTTTGGCCAACGTCCTCGCGCTCACGCTTGGGTTGATCGTCGGATCAGATACGGACCGTGCGCGACGCGGGGTCAAGGTCATGGCCTGGGCAGGCGGCGGTTATGCATTGTATGGCATTTTCGGGCTGCTGCTGGATCCCTCGCACATCCTGTGGCGCGAAAAGACCGCTTATGTCGGCAGTCTCACATCCACATTTATCAACCGGAATACGGCGGCAGCCTATTTTGGTTCGTGCGCGGTAGTGTGGCTCGTCCTGCTGATGGCGGCTGTGAGATCTCGCCTACCGCGCGGCAAGGTCGTGTGGAAGAGGGTGCCGCACAACCTTCTCGTTCACGCAGGCGGGGATGTTCTCATCCGCTTCGCGATGTTGTTCGTCTGTCTTTCGGCGATGTTCATGACGAATTCGCGCGGCGGAGTGCTCATCTCCCTTACGGTCTTGATTGTGACTTTCCTGGCCTATTTCGGTCGGGATTTGCCCCGTGGACCCGGTATTTTGGGAGTGTTCATCGGATGCGTCGTGGGCGGGCTCGTCCTGATGCAGGTCCTGGGAGGAAATATAGGTCGTCGCCTCGACCTGCAGGGGTTTAGCGATGAGGGCAGACTTTCGGTTTACCGTTCAACCCTCAAGATCATCGCCGACAACCCCTGGTTCGGGACTGGGCTTGGTACTTTTGACCGTGTCTTTCCTGCCTATCGCGGCGGCGATATTTCGATGTGGGGTGTGTGGAACGTCGCGCACAATACTCATCTCGAGTTCGCTTCAGAAATGGGAATCCCTTTGACGATCGTTGTGGGCTCGGCGTGGACGGCCGCCTTTGTCGTCTTGGCCGCAGCTGTGCGCGGCCGCCGCCGGCATATGGCCGTCCCTTTGTCGGCGTTCGGCGTCGCGCTCGTCGCATTGCTGCATTCGTCGATTGACTTTCCTCTGCAGCTTGCGGGCTATTCAATAGTCGTTTTTGCTCTTCTTGGCTTAGGGCTCTCACAGGCGGCATTGCGTCGCGAGGACCGCGGCAAAGCCAGCTTTGGCGGGATGACCAGGGCTGAGCGCGGGACAGGGACAGGTAATGGGTCACCCGTTAGCGTTAATTTTGGCTAATCACACGATCTGGACGAGATTCTAAGAATAGTTGAATAATATCAGTATGTTGATGGGTGGCCGGGCCGGACGCACATACCGCTTTTGTATTCTAGTCCCGTCCGCTATAGTGCAGTTAGCTTTTTCTTAAATACCGGCATTCTCGGTAATATTTGCCGACGAAATTGCTAGGAGATTTAAAATGACGGTGCGGTTTGCTGTTAAATTGCTCGTAGGCGCGGCACTCTTATTTTCGGCCCAAGCCGCGAGTGCCCAGGTTGGGACGCCTAATGTCACGCCGGCTCAGGTTTCGGCCTTTCAAGCCAATCCCGGGCAATTGCTTGGTCAATTTCCGGATGGTGGTCAGGGGTTGATCAGCCAGATTACCGATCTGGCAAGTGCCGATAAGAACACGGTTGCTGCGATCATCGCTCTTGCGCGAAACGCGAACGAAGATCAGCGCAAGGCGATTGCTCAAGGTCTGGCAACGGCTGCCAAGGCTTACGCAACGGGTAACGATCCTGGTTCGGCAAATCAGATCTCGCAGGAAGTGGTCGCCTCGGGCCTTCCGGAATTCCAGAAAGCTTACGCTGAGGCAGCCGGAGACACCGGCACCGCAGCGACGGGCGGCGGCGGCGGCGGCGGTGGTGGTCCGACCGCATCTGGTCCGCCCTCGGGCGGGCAGAATGGTGGTAGCGGACCGAGCGGCAATAACTTCGCTGCGAATGGTTTTAGCTTGACGGGCGGTACAGGGATTGGCGGGATCACCCCGGTTAGCCCGTTCTGACACGCGATCGTCAAGGTAACGATAACCCGCTTTCATGTAGGATCTAGTTGAGCTCGGCTATATTTAGCCGAGCCGGTTCTGCTTGGCATTTTCGAATATGAAGGCATTCGTATGGATGCGCGTTTGAAGTTCAGTGGCCAATCTGGAGCCCGGATCGAGCCGGATAGGCTTGAGGAAACAATAACGATTTCGGAGCTTGTCGAGCAATTCACCGGCTTTATCCGGCGGCAGTTTCCGATATTCATTTTCTTTCTTGCTTGCTCGCTCGCCGTGGGGGCAGTCTATCTGTTCACGACGCCCCCGATATTCACCTCGCACGCCATGATGCTGATCGATTCCAGCAAGGTGCGAATATTGCAGCAAGATGCTCCCTTGGGCGATCTTCCGATCGATGCGGGGCAAGTCGAGACCCAAGTGGAGATCCTCAAATCCGAGGGCATTGGTCTATCGGTCATCAAGGAACTCAAGCTAACAGAGGACTCGGAGTTCGTAGGTGGTGGTGGGGGAGTGATGGGGGCAGTCCGGGGATTGTTTCAGTCACCTGGAGTGCCATCGGACACTGCGCAAACGCGCGCGGCACTTGGATCTTTCCTGGCGAGGCGGACAGTCACCCGAGTTGGCCGAACCTACGTGCTCGACATCGGCTTTACCTCTCTTGACGGAAATCGAGCGGCCATGATCGCCAATGCGATGGCTGACGCCTACATCGTTGATCAACTCGAATCCAAGTACCAGGCAACTCGCAGGGCGAGCCGCTGGCTGCAGGACCGCATCAAAGAGCTGCGTCAGCAGGCTTCCGACGCTGATCGTGCCGTGCAGGACTATAAGGAGAAGAACAACATCGTCTCGGTGAGCGGTAACTCCGGGTCACGATTGCTCGGTGAGCAGCAGCTCGAAGAGCTGAACAGCCAATTGAGTACCGCGCGAGCTTCTGCCGAAGAGTCAAAAGCCAGGCTTGATCGAATTACGCAGGTCCTGAAGAAAGATGCGGCCAATGCCACTGTTGACGCGACGGTCACGGATTCGCTCAAGAGCGACGTCATCAATCGCTTGAGGAGCAATTATTTGGATCTTGCCGCCAAGGAGTCGATTTGGTCCGCCCGGTATGGTCCGAACCATTTGGCGGCAGTAAACCTGCGAACACAGATGGCCGAACTGCGTCGTTCTATCGTGGATGAACTGGGACGTATCGCTGAGGGCTATAAGAGCGATTACGAGATCGCCAAATCGCGTGTTGATGCTCTTGATCAAAACCTCAAGAACCTCATCACAAATTCGCAGACCACCAATCGCGACCGGCTAGGTTTGCGAGACTTGGAGAGCACCGCAAAGGTCTATCACACGCTCTACGACAACTTCCTCCAGCGCTACATGGAAGCGATTCAGCAGCAATCGTTCCCGATCACCGAGGCTCGCGTCATCAGCGCTGCTGCCGCACCGCAGGGCAAGAGCGGACCTCTCACGTTTACGGTTTTAGGCATTGCGGTTTTCATTGGTCTTGCTCTGAGCTTCGCTGCCGCAGTTCTGCGCGAGGCTGTGGACCAAGTCTTCCGAACAGCACGGGATGTTGAACACTCTCTGCATGTCAATTGTCTTGCGGTATTGCCAAGTCTTCGTCAGGCCGTCGTGACCGCGCCGCGGGCGATGTCGGGTTCCAAACAGAAGGTCGGCGCCTCTGCATCTAAAGGGCCATATGGAGCCCGCGACGATCTGCAGCCTTCCGACGCCGTCTCGCTGGCGCCGCGCTCATCCGTTGAAGCCGGGGCGACCTCCCCGCAGCGCAAGCTTGACAACAAACTGAAGCCCTTGGACGGCGGCAGAGAGTTCATGCGTCAGGTCGTGGATGATCCCCTGTCGGGCTTTGCCGAAGCCTTCCGCTCAATAAAGATCGCGGCGGATATCGGTGGATCCGGCGGCACCCATCGGGTTATCGGAATCACTTCGACCATACCCGGCGAGGGCAAGTCGACCGTCGCTTCCAATTTTGCCCAGTTGATCGCGCATTCGGGGCGGCGAGTTGTGCTGATCGATAGCGACCTTAGAAACCCAACGCTTTCGCGTTCGTTGATGCCGAATGTGAAAGCCGGTCTCATGGAGGTACTCAACGGCGAAGTCGATTTGAAGAGCGTGGTGAGCTCCGATGATCAGACGGGGCTGGACTTTGTGCCCACGCGGTTGAAGCCGCGCTTTGCCCACACAAACGAAATCCTGGCATCGGAGGAATTCAAGCTTCTGGTCGATGGCCTTCGTGCCACCTACGACTACGTTATCATCGATCTGCCGCCGCTTGCGCCGGTCGTCGACGTACGCGCGACAACAAAGATCGTGGATTCATATCTCTATGTCATCGAATGGGGAAAAACGCGGAAGGGCTTTGTGGAGCGGCAGCTGTCGAGCGCTCCGGAAGTCTACGATTTGCTGCTGGGCGTCGTATTGAACAAAGCCGACGTGCGCGTCATGGGGCGCTACGAGGACGGCTACGGAAGTTATAGCGGACAGTATTACGGCCACTACGGCTATTCTGGATGAATTCGGTCGGCAGGCGAACCAGCGGGTTGGTGCGCGCGTCTTTGATGCTTTGCGGAGGCGGCGCAGTTGCTTGGTCAATCCTCACATTCCCTACTTTCAGCCGCGAGAGAGCGTTGGATGTTAACGTTCAGCGGGTTCTGACCGGAGAGCGTTATAGTCCTGCGCAATTGAGCGCTCTCCGTGATGAACTGAGCGAGATCCAGGAGTTGTCGCTGCGCCCCTCGGTCCGGAGCAAGCTTGCGATTATTCGTTTGCGGCTTGTGGAAGACGACATGGCTGCCGGCCGCTACAAGCCCGATGCGGTTGGAAGCGGTGGGTTTGCAAGCTCGATCGACGCTACGCTGTCTGATTCTCCAACAAGCGCTTTTCTCTGGTTGACCAAATTCTGGCTTGCATTTCAACAATCCGGCAGCGTTGCCCCTAATTTTGATCTTCTCCGGATGTCATATTTCATGGGGCCCAACGAGGTTTGGATCGCGCTGAGACGAAATCCTCTTGTGCTGAGCTTGTTCGCGCGAATGCCAGATGACCTCGCCGACCGATCAATCGTGGAGTTTGCCGGGCTAGTCCGGTCGGGTCTGTATTCGGATGCGGCCAGCATTCTGACCGGTCCCGGGATGCCAATCGGGCAAAGGCTTTTGGATGGGCTCGCAAGGGTTGATGAAGTGGACCGTTACAGGTTTGCCAAATTACTCGAGGCGAAGGACGTGCAGGCCTTTACAATTCCTGGCGTCAAGAAGTCGGATGTTAGGGAGTAATGTCCGAAAAATCGGTATTATCGCGTAGCTGCGGATTGTACGGCCGGCGTCTGACGCACACGATGTGATGAAACGACGAGATCATGCGCTTGAGACAGCAAGCTTCGAAAAGTGTGCGGACACGCCTTTATTTCGGTTAGATGCGTAAAGATGCCAATGAAACATGCGAGATCGAGATCTCTCTTTGTCGCCAACCAGGCGCGGATTGTCGCGATCCTTTGCGCGCTTCTTGACGGTTCGGTCTGGATCGCAGCTTATCGGTTTACGGACTTCGCCGAGACAGGGGGCTCGTACTTTGCGCTCTATTATGCGGCGGCGGTACCCTGCAAATTGGCCGTTCTGCTCGTTTTCATCAAAACAGTAAGGCTCGGCAACCTCCGGCGCGTCTGGCCCTTCTATGTTCCGGTCGTGAGTGTGGTTCTGGTCTCCTTGCTCACGGGAAATTCTACCCTGGAGGGGGTGATTCAGCCGATCGGCGCGATCGTCAGTTTGCTGATGACGATTGCGATCCTAAGCGGTGAGAACGTTACGACCTATATGAAGGCATTCGGCATCTCTTGCTTCTTGGCCTGTGCGACGTTCTTGTTTCAATTGAAATTTGTCCCACTCAATACTTCACTTGGAGTCTGGGAGGCCAGTGGTCGCTATACCTTCATATTCGGCACACAGCCGAACCTCGGTGGTGAAGTTCTATTTGCCGGATTTGTTGCGTCTTGCATCGCGCGGACGAAGACGATGCTTTTGGCGGGACTGTTCGTCCTTTACTTCATCTCGCTGAACTACATGGAATCCAGGGCTGCACTTCTTGCCCTTCTGTTGGCATTTTCCATGTGCATGTACGTCGATAAGATCAAGGATTTCACGTTGGGGACGAAAGCCCAGATAGTCGGAGCGATCTTGCTGCTCTTGCTTGGATTTTTCACTCTGAACCATGATCGCATTGCGGACATCTTCCTCTTGAACGACGAATATCGCGGTGCAGGCAGCGGTTTCGTCGGGCGCGAGGATCGCTGGCAGGCCGCTTGGCAGACCTTTGTCACATACCCCGTGTTTGGCGCGGGCTTCAATTACTTCGGGCGAGAGGTCATAACGCCCCATAGTATGTGGTTAGGCCTGCTCGGTATGATGGGCTTCATGTCCGTATTTGTCGTTATTGCGATGTTCAAGAACGGAGCCAGGATCTACCGGATCAACACAAGGATCTTTTTCATGTTGCTATCCGCGGTCCCAATGACGTTCTTCAACGATCGGGTTCTGAATCTGAATCCATATCCCTTTCTATTTTATGTGATCCTGTTTTTGCCCAACGACGCTTTGACGGCTGCGGTCGACGCGCCTATGCGGCGTATCCGCGCCGGTGCAGCCATTCGATTCGGTCGACATGGCCTTCGGGCTTAATCGCATAGAGAGTGTTTCGAGTAGCCCTCTGGAAGTCAGTTGTGAAAAAACATCGAGATCCCTCCAAGCCCGATCCCAAGCGAGGTAAGCGCGACGCAGGCAGGACCGGATTGAGGTCCTTCTCGTTTTTCGTTGGCGCCGGCAAATGTCTGAGCCGCTCGTCGTTGACCGCGTTTCTAGGGTTGTTCTTCCTGTCTGCAGGTTTCATGCACGCCGAGGAGGCATTACCCGATGTGCCACCTCACGCGGCCGCCGTGGGCTATAAGGTTCGCACATTCGCCGCCGCTTTCACGGCCCAGGAAGTCGATGTTGCCAATACGGCGCGGCAAGGCTTCAAATGGTATCCCTATCGGTTTTTTGGCTCTATTCCAAAGCTCGACAGCTTGGTGCTGAATCAGGATGGCAGCATAACCTTGCTAGGAGACGTTACCGGTCCTAATGGCGAGATTGCGTCCGCGGTCGATGTGAGCGGGCCCGAGAAGTTCCGCGGCACCGCATTTGGAGGCGGCGGCTATTTCGAAGCTACGTTCCGCTTTGATCCGCGCGATGTCGTGAGAACGGAATTCCGTGGGTGGCCGTCCTGGTGGGCGATGGCAATCGAGCACATGGCCAAACTGGATACTCGCCAATGGCCGGGACAACCCCAAGGCTATGAGCGCTTCATCGAAGCCGACTTTTTCGAGTACGACCTTTCAGACTACGTCAAAAGCGGGCGTCTGAACTACTATGGCGGAGCGTTGCGCGACTGGTTCGGTCGTGAAGAAAAGCTGGAGCCGATGCCAGCCTGGTCGAGGCTGTTCATTCGGGAGGTGCCCGCCGACACCGACTTCACCCAATATCATCGTTACGGATTCCTTTGGGTTCCTGCAACTTCTGAGAGTGTCGGATATGCCGAGTACTATTTTGACGGCCGAAGAATCGGAGCCCGTCTGGCGTGGAAGGAATACGTCGATGAGGGACCGCCCCCAAAGCCCCCCCGAATGTTCAGCATCATAGATCGCAACCATCTCGTTCTCATTCTCGGTACTGGCCCTGGCCAGCCAATGACGGTCAAGTCGGTAAACGTGTGGCAGACGTCGGGAGCCGAAAACTGGACGCGCTAGTTCATACTGCTGGTCGACTTCGGCGGTTAAGATCCCGGTCGATGTCCAGCATGAGAAACCATAAAGTCGTTTGGAGCGCGGATCTGCTGATAATGGCCACGCATCGGAGTTAACTTGCTGGTATATATAGACGTATGTTGTGGCTGCTCCAACGTGCATTGGGGCGGCAGTGCATGGACCAAGGCGGTGGGCAGCTTCGGCAATCCGCGCCGGCGATGATTCTGGCGATTGAATATTCTTGGTAGCTTTATGTCACTCTGGACGTTGCGCGCACGGAAATTGTTAGCTGGATTACAGGGTGCGGATTATCGCAATTCCTTGTCGAAAGGGATTGCCCCGTCGGTAGAGCACGAGGAAGCTCTTTCCCAGTGCCGCTTCGACTCGATCGTGGATATTGGAGCGAACAAAGGGCAATTTGCCGTGTTTGCGCGGCATACCTTTCCGACGGCGCAGATCATCAGTTTCGAACCGCTCGACAATCCGGCAAAGCTCTTTCAATCGATCTTCGAATCCGACCCGAAGACTCGGCTCGTTCGGGCCGCGATAGGCACTGAACGCGGCACTCTGTCGATCAACGTGGCGGCAAAGGACGATTCATCGTCCCCACTCGGTGTGAGCGATCTTCAGGCCCAGACCTTTGGAACGCGCATCGTAGATATCGTCGAAGTTCCATGTGGGCCGCTGTCCGATTATCTGCAGGAATCCGACCTTGGTGTCAGCAATCTACTGAAAATAGATACTCAGGGCTTTGAGTTGCACGTTCTACGTGGTGCCGAGAACCTGCTCGACAGGTTTTCTATGATCTACTGTGAGTTATCGTTTGTAGAGCTATACACCGGTCAAGCTCTCGCATCGGAGGTTATTTCCTTTCTTCACGAACGAGCCTTCAACGTCGCTGGTGTCTACAATATTTCAAGCGGACCGAAAGGGCAGCAGCTTCAGGCAGACGTTCTGTTCGTCCGAGAAGGAGCCGACGATCGGCCGGCACGCCAATGATAATCATTGTGGGTCCTCTTCCGCCCCCGGTGCACGGCGCGGCACTCATCACGCAAAGGGTGACTGATCGATTGGCTGCCCATGGATTTCGTCTGCTGACTTGCAGCACAGCGCCAGGAAAGACGACTGCTCGATGGCAGTATCATCTAAGCAGGATCTCTGCCTATCTGCACTGTTGGAGTTCTATTCTGAGATCTCGCGTTGATCGCGAACGATCGAGCGCGGTGTAC
>Ga0207426_1002886_pt1 | contig 10168 bp, 9 predicted proteins | sample AraplaMF_Cvi_mMS_FD_184265 | JGI IMG/M metagenome (GOLD analysis project Ga0207426, IMG submission 184265) | Arabidopsis root microbial communities from the University of North Carolina, USA - plate scrape MF_Cvi_mMS (SPAdes) (version 2) | ecosystem: Host-associated > Plants > Roots > Endosphere ...
GCGGTGTCCTGCGGTCGTTCGCAGCCGAGCACATCGAGCAGGCCGAGCGTCGGCGCGCCGCGGCCCGATGTGTCGACCACGAAATCCGCTTCGATCGCGATACGAACGCCTGCGTGGTTCTCGAACTTCACCACAGGTCGTATCGTCGCTGGCACGATCTCCGTCACGCGGCTTTGCGGTTGAACTTTGACGTTGGCGATCGCAGTCACCTTGCGACGCAAGGTATGCTCGATCATCGGTCGCGAGGCACAGAGCAGCGCCGCGCCGCAATCCCGCCGGGGCAGAGCGCCGACATCCGGCCGCTCGTACTGAATGTCCTTGAAAGCATTCACGGGAATTGCGCCGGCGTCGGCAAGGTCCCGCTCGTATCCGGGGAAAATCGAATCGAGCGCCTGCAGTCCGCCCGCCAGCAAAAGATGCGGATGCCGGTCCTGAGGAACGCCGGCACGTGACATGACTGAGGCCGGCAGGGCCTCGCGTTCGAGAATGATGACTTCCTTGAACGCTGAAGAAAGTGCTCCGGCGGCGGACAATCCACCGATCCCCGCCCCGATGATGACCGCACGCTCTCCGAAATGAGAACTCATGTTCATTCCCTTGTAGTTTGCTTCACCTCCCTTCTGTGCGTGGGCTGCACTACGGAAATGTTTCTGATCACCTGATCTTTGTTTCAATTGCAACGGAGCGGCGCGATGATCAAGCATCGCGACAGAACACCGCGTTCAGTTGTGACACTCATGAGGCTCGTCGTGGTGCACCGCCCTGGGCGGCTTCCGGTCTCGCCATGTTGCCGCCGGCCCTCATTCGTGGGACTTCAAACGCAAGGACTATGGGGCAAACTGTCGGAGACTTCGGGCGCCGCAGGTCATCGCTGCTCGGCTCACCCGCCGATCGCATTCCTGGCCACCACGTCGCGATAGAACGCCGCGCTCAGCTTCGGCACCCTTGCCTGGGTCTCGAAGTCGACCCGGTAGAGGCCGAAGCGCTTGCCGTAGCCGAAGATCCACTCGAAATTGTCCATCAGGCTCCAGAGGAAATAGCCGCGGATCGGCACGCCTTCGGCGGTCGCGCGCTGCATCTGGGACAGGTAATTGCGCAGGAACATGATGCGGTCGAGGTCGTAGACCTGGCCGTCGGCAGCAATCTTGTCCTCGGAGGAAGTGCCGTTCTCGCTGATGTAGATGTTCTGGATGTTCCAGATTTTTGCGGCCAGGCGCGGCGCCCAATAGATCACTTCGGGGCCGACCCGCAACCATTCCGAATTCATGTGCGGGAACGAGGTCGGGAACGGCAGCACGTGGAAGCCGGGCGCGCGATCGGAGGCCGTGACGTAATATTGCGGCGCGTAGATGTTGAGGCCGACGAAATCGTTCGGCGTGCCGATGATCTTCAATTCCTCGGCGGTGAATTTCGGCGCATCCGCGCCGGCATAGGCCAGGAATCCGTCGGTGTACCTGCCCTCCAGCACCACGCCGAGGAAGCCGGCGTTGAGCTCGCGCGTCGCGATCTCGGCGGCGCGAATGTTTTCGGCCGTCGCGATCGCTGGCACGCAAGCAGCGATGTTCTCGGCCGCGCCGACGCGGGTGCCGGCACGGCCGGAGGCGCGGATCGCCTGCACCGCAAGCCCGTGCGCCAGCGCGACGTGATGGCGCGCCTGGTTGAGCTGCGCGGCCGGCAGCTTGAGGCCGGGCGCATCGATGCCCCAGCCGTAGCCGAAATTCACGAAGCGTCCGACCTCGTTCACGGTGAAGACATTCTTCACGCGATCGGTCAGCCGCGCGGCAACGTATGCAGCGTAATCGGCAAAAGCCTTCGAGGTGTCGCTCGACGACCAGCCGCCGACGCGATCCTGCAACGCCTGCGGCAGGTCCCAATGGTAGAGCGTCGCATAAGGCTCGATGCCGTTGGCGAGTAGCTCGTCGATGAGGCGGTCGTAGAAGTCGAGGCCCTTGGGATTGGGCTGGCCCGTCCCATCCGGAAACACCCGCGGCCAAGCGATCGAGAAACGGTACGCCTTGACGCCGATCGCCTTGATCAGCGCCACGTCTTCCCTGTAGCGATGATAATGCTCGTTGGCGCGGTCGCCGGTCGAGCCGTCCTCGATATTGCCGGGGGTGTGGCTGAAAACGTCCCAGATCGATTTGCCCCGGCCGTCCTCGTCGACCGCGCCCTCGATCTGGTAGGACGAGGTCGCCGTGCCCCATAGGAAATCCTTTGGAAACGGCGCCGGCAGGTGACGGTCGGTCGATGCGGCCTTGTCGTTCTCCGCGGCCCGGGCGCCTGCAGCTACGCCCAGCGCGGCAAGGCCCGTGAGCTTGGCAAAATGGCGCCGCGAGACATCGGCCGGCATCGCTATCTCCGCGCCTGCTCTTCCATGTCGATCTGATAGGCGGAAATCCGGTCGATCTCGAACGCGACGCTCAGTGGCGTTTCCGCATCGACGGGACTGACGCCCGGAAAAAACTTCGAGCCGATCGCGAGGTTGACGATCATATACATGGGATCGTCGAAGCCGATCGGCACCTTGATGTCGGAGACCGGATTGCGATCGATGAAATAGACCAGCCGATCCTCCTGCCACAAGACACCGTAATTGTGGAATGCCCGCGAGGCGTCGCCGACCGCGAAATCGAAGCCGCAGGACTGGATCTTCTGGGTCGAGGGGATCCGCCAATGCGTCGTCATCACGAGATCGCCCGGCCGTTCGCCGCGGCCTTCCAGCACGTCGACCTCCGGCGGCCAGCCGCCATCGTCCGCCAGCATCCAGAACGCCGGCCACACCGCATGGCCGACCGGCACTTTGGCGCGAATTTCGAAATAGCCGTGCTTCTGGGCGAACGTGCCCTGGGTCGTCAGGATGCCCGAGATGTACTCGTTGTTGAACAGCAGCGGTTTCAATTCCGGCGGGGTGCGGCTGGCGACGATCGACAGCACCCCGTCTTTCACCTTGAACGGATCGAGCCCGAGCGGCGCCGACGCGCGGCCGGCATAACGCGGGTCGACGTAGATCTGCTGCTCGCCATTGGCGCTGGTCTTGCGCTTGAAGTCGGAGCCGTCGCCGCCCCAATAGCGCGCCTCCGGCCAGGCGGCGCCGCCCGCATAATGCGGGACCCAGCGCCCGTTCGACAGCGGATGCTCGTCGAAATCCTCGCTGAAGGTCCGGCGCAGCGGCAGGAACTCCAGCGACGCCGGATCGACCGTTTCAAGCCTGCGGCACGCGATGGTGGACGGATCGGTCGTGACTTGCAGCGACATGCGCACCGGCGCGCCATCGCGTTCGTCCTGAGCGATGCCCGGCGCAGGCACGGCGCAAACACCGATCGCAACCAGAACGCCCCTCGTCCAATGCTCGATCATCATCGCACCTCGAAGAGACATGCGCGGAGGTTAGCTCACCCGTCTTCGCACCGGCAACGGCGGCATCCGACGCCGGCGGGCGATTTGAAAACCGCCTTCTCGCTTCCGCTCCGCGGCCCGGGGCGTGACGCCCCTCACCCGCGCTGCAAGGCAAGCGTCACGCCACCGAGCGTGAGCGCCATCGCGGTCCACTCGCGCCAGCCCAGCGGCTCGCCCAGAATGATCGCGGCAGAGACCACGCCGATGACGGGAACGATCAGCATGCCGGTCGAGGCCGTGGTCGGCGGCAGGCGGCGCAGCGTCTCGAACCAGGTGACGTAGCAGATCCCCATCGGCACCAGCGTCATGTAGACGAAGCAGCCGAGCCCCAGCGGGGTGATCGCGGTGACGTCCGGACGCTCGAACAGCACGCCGAGGATCAGCATCGCGGCACAGCCGAGCCCGACCTGCCAGACGACGACCACCAGCGGCGGCATCGGCAACGGCTTGCGGTTGAGCACATTGCCGAGCGCGAACAGGATGGCGCAGAGCAGCGCCAGCACGATGCCCAGCAGCTTGTCGGCGCCGAACGCGAAGCCGTTGCCGCTCAGCAGCAGCGTGACACCCGCAATACCGAGGACAAGCCCGAGGACGTCCCGCAGCGCCGGCCGCGTGTGCAGCACCGGCCAGGCGAACAGCATCGCCCAGATCGGCATGGTGTAGGCGAGCAAGGCGCCCTCGCTCACCGTCACATATTTCATCGCGACCGTGCCGAGCCCCATCCAGGCGAAGACGTTGGTGAAGGTCGCAAACAACAGCCGCGGGATCGCCTCGCGTGGCACGGCGAACGATTCCTTCCGGCTCAGCACCAGCATGCCGAGAATGACCGATGCGCACACGCCGGCAAGGCCCCGCGCGAACAGCGGCGGCCATTGCTGGAGCAGCAGCTTCATCAGCGGCCAGTTCAGCGCCCAGCCGAACGCCGTCACGCAGAGGCAGAGAGAGCCGATAGTCCTGTCGCGCCGCGCCGAATCCATGGATAGCGCTTAGCAGGCAAGCGCGGCCGGCTCCACCTCGGCAGGCGCATGCGGGCCATCACGGCCCGGGGAACCCGAAGCGCGCAGGGCCGTTCAGAGTCGGCGCCATGCGCGTCGCACCGACCGCCTTCGTCGGCCGCAAGATAAAACAGGGGAAGACCCATGCCCACACCCGAGAGTGATCACGTCTACAAGATCCTGGATCTCGTCGGATCTTCCGAAACCTCGATCGAGGACGCCATCAAGAACGCGATCAGCCGCGCGTCCAAGACCGTCCGCGAAATGAAATGGTTCGAGGTGGTACAGACGCGCGGCCACATCGAGAACGGCACTGTCGGCCACTATCAGGTGACCTTGCGCGTCGGCTTCACGCTGGAGGGCTGACGCCGGCGGCGAGCCGGCATCACTCCAGGTTTGTCGCCCGCGTACGGGCGGGATATGACTCCGCTCGGAGCCGGATGTCCGCCGATCCGCGAGTGCCGCCGTGACCGATGCCATCAAGCTCGTCCTCTTCGACATGGACAATGTGCTCTGCGCCTACGACAGGGCGACGCGTGTCGCCTATCTGGCGGAGCTCGCGGGGACCAGTCCCCAAGCCGTCCACGAGGCCATCTGGGACAGCGGATTCGAGCTGCTCGGCGATTCCGGCGCGCTCGAGCCTGCCGACTATTTGCGAGGCTTTGGTGAACGCATCGGCTATCCGCTGTCACTTGCGGAGTGGGTGGAGGCCCGGCGCCGTTCAATGCAGCCGGATCGCGCGATGCTGGACATCGCCGGCCGCTTGAGAACTACCGTCGATATCGCGGTCCTGACCAACAACACCACGCTGGTCGCCGACCATATCGACACGCTGCTGCCGGAGTTGCGCCCGCTGTTCGGCACCCGGATCTACACCTCGGCGCAATTCAAGACGGTCAAGCCGGACCCGCAATGTTATCGCCGCTGCCTCTCGGAGCTCGACATGAGGCCGCAGACCGTCCTGTTCGTCGATGATCTCGCAGCCAACGTCGCCGGCGCGCGCGAGGCGGGCCTGTTCGCCCACCACCACACATCTGTGGAGAGCTTCATGCAGGCGCTCACGGCGCACGGCCTGCTTCGCAAGTGACCTCGCTTTCGCGGCCTCAGGCGAGATGACACGCCACGAAATGGCCGCCCGCGCCTTCCCTCAGCACCGGCGCGACTTCCGCGCAGCGCGGCTGGGCGATCGGGCAGCGGGTGTGGAAGTGGCAGCCCGACGGCGGCTTCATCGGGCTCGGCACGTCGCCCTTGAGGCGGATGCGCTCGCGCTTGAGCTTGGGATTGGGCACCGGCACCGCCGACAGCAGCGCCCTTGTGTAGGGGTGCTGCGGGTTGCGGTAGAGGTCGCTGGCTTTCGCCAGTTCGACGATGCGGCCGAGATACATCACCGCGACGCGGTCGGAGATGTGCTCGACCACCGAGAGATCGTGCGCGACGAAGAGATAGGTGAGGTTCAGCTCGGCCTGGAGGTCTTCCAGGAGGTTGATGACCTGGGCCTGGATCGACACGTCGAGCGCCGAGACCGGCTCGTCGCAGACGATCAGCTTCGGCTCGACCGCGAGCGCGCGCGCGATCACGATGCGCTGGCGCTGGCCGCCGGAGAATTCATGCGGATAGCGCCGCATGTGCTCGGCCTTGAGGCCGACCTTGACCAGCAGGCTGGCGACGCGCTCTTCGCGCTCCTTGGCCGAGGATCCGAGCTTGTGGATGATCAGCGCTTCGCCGAGGATCGCGCCGACCGTCATGCGCGGATTGAGCGAGGCGAACGGGTCCTGGAACACCAGCTGCATGTTCCGCCGCATCGCGCGCAGATCGTTGCCGCTGAGCTGCCGCACGTCCTGGCCGTCGAAAGTGACATCGCCGTCGGTCGGTTCGATCAGGCGCAGCACGCAGCGCCCCGTGGTCGATTTGCCGCAGCCGGATTCGCCGACGAGACCGAGCGTCTCGCCGCGATTGACCGAGAACGACACGCCGTCGACCGCATAGACGGTGCCGACCTGGCGCGACATGAGGCCGCCGAGCACGGGAAAGTGCTTCTTCAGGTTGGAGACTTGCAGCAAGGGCTCGCTCATGCCGCGGCTCCCAGGTTCGGATCGCCGAGATGGCAGGCCATGCGATGGCCGGGTGCGATCTCGCGCAGCAGCGGCTCCTTCTCGGTGCAGACGTTCATGGCGAACTTGCAGCGCGGCGCAAAGCGGCAGCCGACCGGCGGATTGATCAGGATCGGCACCGAGCCACCGATCGCTTCGAGCCGCGTCTTGTGCTCGCTGTCGAGGTCGATGCGCGGAATCGAGCGGATCAGCCCTTGCGTATAGGGATGGCCCGGGCTGCTGAAGAGATCGTCGACCGGCGCTTCCTCGACCACCTTGCCGGCATACATCACGACGACACGTTGCGCGGTTTCGGCGACGACGCCCATGGCATGGGTGATCAGCATCACCGCCATGCCGAAGCGCTCTTTCATGTCCTGGAGCAGGTCGAGGATCTGCGCCTGGATGGTGACGTCGAGCGCCGTGGTGGGCTCGTCGGCGATGATCAGCTTCGGCTTGCAGGCGAGCGCCATCGCGATCATCACGCGCTGGCGCATGCCGCCGGAGAACTGGTGCGGATAATTGTGCACGCGGCCTTCGGCGTTGGGGATCTGCACCAGCTTCAGCATCTCGATGGTACGATCGAGCGCCTGCTTCCTGGTCACGTTCTCGTGGCGGCGCAGGCTCTCGGCGATCTGCTCGCCGATGGTGAGCACCGGGTTGAGCGAGGTCATCGGCTCCTGGAAGATGAAGCCGATCTCCTTGGCCCTGATCTCGTCGAGCTGGTTGCTCGTCAGCGGCACGAGATCGCGACCCTCGAAGATGATCTGGCCCGCCGCGATACGGCCCGGCGGCATCGCGATCAGCTTCAGGATCGACATCGCGGTGACGGTCTTGCCGCAGCCGGATTCGCCGACCACGCAGAGCGTCTCGCCCCGGTTGATGGAGATGTCGACGCCGTCGACGGCCTGGAGGATGCCGTCGTCGGTGGAGAAATGGGTTTTCAGTCCCTTGATCTCGAGCAGCGGCGCCATCAGATCACCCGTCGCGCGTCGAGCGCGTCACGCAGGCCGTCGCCGATGAAGTTGATGGCGACCACCGCGATGAAGATCGCACCGCCCGGAAACAGCGCCCAGTGCGGGCCGATGTCGAGAAAGTCCTTGGCGTCGTACAGCAGGCGGCCCCAGGTCGGCGTATCCGGCGGGAAGCCGAGGCCGAGGAAGGACAGCGTCGATTCCGCGATGATCGCGGCGGCAACGTCGATGGTGCCGGCGATGATCACCGGGCCGAGCGCATTGGGCAGGATGTGACGCACCACCTGCCGTACCGGGCTGGCGCCGAGCGCCCGGGCGGCCTCGACGAATTCCTTTTCGCGGATCGACAGGAACTGCGCGCGCACGAGCCGCGCCACCGGCATCCAGCGCAAGCCCCCGATCACGAGCACGATCAGGATGAAGATGCCGCCCTCGGGGCCGAACGCGGCCTTCAGCCCGTCGCGAAACAGATAGATCAACAGCAGCAGCAACGGCAATTGCGGCAGCGACAGGAACAGGTCGGTGAGCCACATCAGCCCGTGACCGAGCGCACCGCGCGACATGCCGGCGAGCGCGCCGATCAGCGTGCCGACGAATACCGACACCAGCATGGCAGCAAGGCCGACCGCGAGCGAGATGCGCCCGCCATAGATCATGCGCGCGAGAATGTCCTGGCCGAGATCGTCGGTGCCGAAGGGATGGGCGAGCGACGGCCCCTGCATGCCCGCCACGATGTCGATGTCATCGATCTTGACGCGCCAGATGAAGGGCCCGACCAGGACGGCGAGAATGAGGACAAGGAGCAGGAACGCGCTGACCACGGCGAGCTTGTGGCGGCTGTAGCGCCGCCACGTCTCGCGCCAGGGCGAGTAGACGCGCCGCTCAGCGGAAGGAGATGCGAGGGTCAAGCCAGCCATAAAGGATGTCCGCGATGAGATTGAACAGCACGACGAGGCACGCGAACACGAAGGTGACGGCCATCACCACCGGCGTGTCGTTGGACAGGATCGAGGAGATCAGCAGCGAGCCGATGCCGGGGATGCGGAAGATCTGCTCGGTTACGATGGCGCCGCCGAACACCGCGGGGATCTGCAACGCGATCAGCGTCACGACCGGGATCATGGCGTTGCGCATCACATGCTTGACGATGACCTTGGCTTGGCCGAGGCCTTTGGCGCGCGCCGTCGTAATGTAGTCGAGCCGGATCACATCCAGCATGGCCGAGCGCACGAAACGCGTCATCGACGCCGCCTGGAACAGGCCGAGCACCGCCACCGGCATGATCGCCTGACGGATCATCTCGAACACCCAGTGAATTCCGGTTGCCTTGACATCGGTGGTGTAGACGAACGGCAGCCAGTCCAGCGTCACCGAGAAGATCAGGATGAACAGGATGCCCGTGAAGAAGGTCGGCAGCGAGAAGCCGACGAAGGCGAGCGTGTTGGCGACCTGGTCGAACAGCGAATACGGCTTCGTCGCGGCATAGACGCCGACGGGAATCGCGATCAGCAGCGCCAGGATCTGCGCCGAGCCGATCACATAGAGCGTGGTCGGCAGGCGCTGGAGGATCAGCTTGTCAACGTCCATCCGGCTGACGAAGGAGAAGCCCCAGTCGCCGTGCAGCATCGCGTTGAGCCAGTGCACGTAGCGGAGGTAGATGGGATCGTCGAGGCCGAACTTGGCCCGAAGCGCGGCCTGCACTTCGGGCGGGACGTTCGGGTTCGTCGCCAGCTCGGAAAAAGGATCGCCTGGCGCGAGCGCCAGCACGAAGAACAGCACGGCCGAGATCCCGAGCAGGCTCGGGATCGCGATCAGCAGGCGACGCAGAACGTATTGACTCATGAGGGAAGGCCCCGTCTAGAGCTTGGGGATCATTCCTCGCGGTACCAGTCGAACAGATTGTCGGTTTCGTTGGCCCAGCCCGAAATCACCGGACGCAGATTGTTCGCGGCTGCTTCGACCTTGAGACGATGCATCACGGGGATGAACACGGTGTCCTGCCACATCAGATCGTTGGCCTTGATGTAGTACGCCGCGCGCTTGACCGGGTCCATTTCCATGTCGGCCGCCGTGATCGCCTCGTCGTACTCCTTGTTCACCCAGCGGGGGAAGTTGGTGCCCTGCCACTTGTTTTCCTTGGTCGCGACGCTGGTGGACAAATAGCGGCGCATGTGCTGCGACGGATCCGGCTGGCTCAGCGGGATCTGGAACATCTCGATGTCAGCGTAGAACTTCGGATAGGTGTCGGGATTGGCGACGTCGGACGAGAAGAACACCGAGGCCACCACCGACTTCAGCTCGACGTCGATGCCGGCCTTTTGACAGGCCTGCTTGACGATGGCCTGGGTCTTCTGGCGCGGACCGTTGATCGAGGTCTGGTACAGCAGCTTCAGCTTCTTGCCGTCCTTCTCGCGGATGCCGTCGGCGCCGGGCTTCCAGCCGGCATCATCGAGCATCTTGGCGGCCTTCTCGATGTTGAATTCCCAGCTGGTGTTCTTCGAGACGAACTTCTCGGGACCGTTGAGGAAGTTCGCGGTGGTGCGGCCGGCGCGGCCATAGATCGCCTTCTTGACGGACTCGCGATCGACCAACAGGGACAGCGCCTTGCGCACGACAGGATCCGAGAACAGCGGATGCTTGGTCTTCATCGACGAGCGCTCGCCATCGACCTCGGTGTTCGGATCGGTGAAGTTGAGCGCGATGAACTCGGTGT
>Ga0207426_1002887_pt1 | contig 10164 bp, 10 predicted proteins | sample AraplaMF_Cvi_mMS_FD_184265 | JGI IMG/M metagenome (GOLD analysis project Ga0207426, IMG submission 184265) | Arabidopsis root microbial communities from the University of North Carolina, USA - plate scrape MF_Cvi_mMS (SPAdes) (version 2) | ecosystem: Host-associated > Plants > Roots > Endosphere...
ACGGCCTCGTACATCGCGTGCTCGCAGATGCCGATGGCGCCGGTGCAGAGGTTGAACTTGCCGACGTTGACGGTGTTGAGGGCGGCGTCGAAGGCGGCGCGGCCGGTGTGCAGGATGTCGGCCTCGGTGACCGGGTAGTCCTCCAGGCGGAACTCGCTGACGTACTTCGAAGAGTCGACGACGTTCTTCACCAGGTGGTAGGCCGGGTGGCGGCTCTCGGCGGCGAAGAAGACGTAGCCGTCCGGGCCCTCGATGTCGGTGCGGCGGCCGAAGACGGAGACGAGTCCGGCGGCGTTGCCGTTGCCGATGTAGTACTTGGAGCCGGTGGCGCGGAAGCCGCCGTCACCGTCCGGCTCCAGCAGCATGTCGGTGGAGTAGATGTCGGCGCCGTGGGCCTTCTCGGAGAGGCCGAAGGCGAACACCTCGCCCTGGGAGAGGAGTTCGGCCGCGCGGGCGCGGACGGCGGCGTTGTCGCTCTGCCAGACCGGGCCGAGGCCGAGAATGGTGACCTGCCAGGCGTACCAGTAGTCGAGCCCGTAGAAGCCGAAGATCTCGTTGAGGGCGGCTATCCGGGCGGTGTCCCAGCGCTTGTCCTGGTTTCCGTCGGCGGCGGAGGCCGGGGTGAGGAAGGTCGCGAACAGCCCTTCCTTGCTGGAGAACTCCAGGAACTCCGACAGCCAGGCGCGGGAGCGGTAGTCCTCGATCAGCTGGCGCTTGCCGCGGTTCTCGAACCAGTCGACGGTGGCGCGCAGCAGCCGGCGGGTCTCGGGGTCGAAGTGCGCCGGGTCGTAGGTGCGGGGGTTGAACAGCAGCGGGTCGGCCATGGATGTTCGCCTTTCCGGCTCAGGTTGCGGATTGCGGGTGGTGGACGGGAAAGCCCGGGGCTGACGGTGACCCGAACGCGGCGGCCGGACAGGCGTGTTGCTCACCCGGGCGCCGGTCGGTTCAGTGCTCGGGTCGGAGTCGGTGGAGGGTGGCGAGTACGTCGTCCAGCCAGTCGAGGGTCATGCGCTCATAGGCGATACCGCCGCGCAGGACGACATGCTGGAGTTCCTCGCCCGCGTCGGGCGTGCCAGGCGCCTCGGGGCCGGTGAAGTCTCGCCGCTCCCCCGCCAGATAGTGCGCGAGGCGGTCGCTGTGGATCTGATGGTGCCGCTCGACCTCACGGATCAGCGCGGCGGGATCGTCGAAGGCCGCACCACGGATCTTCACCGCGAGATCGTGCCGGACGCTCTCCGGTTCGATCGGCTCGTGCAGCCACTCGGCGAGCGCCGTCCGGCCGAGAGCGGCGACGGAGTACTCCTTCTTGTCCGGCCGGGCCTGCTGCGGCACCTCGCGGACATCGATCCAGCCGTCGCTCTCCATACGCTTGAGGACGCGGTAAATCTGCTGGTGGGTGGCGGTCCAGAAGTACCCGATGGACCGCTCGAACCGCCGGGCCAGCTCATAGCCGGAGCCCGGCTTCTCCAGCAGGGAGACAAGAATCGCGTGCTCAAGCGCCATACCCCGATCCTTCTATGCAACTCGTTGCATAGACAAGAGGCGCCGCGGGGGTGAGACGCGGCTCACCCGGGGCTCCCTGGGGCGCTCAGGCATCGGCGCCCCGAGCGCGACAGCCCAGCCCGTCAGGGCTCGGCCCCCTCAGCCCGTCAGGGTCGGCGCGAGCTGCCATTCGCCGGAGTGGCCGGGTGGGAGTGCCAGGTCGCGGCGGACGGCCGCGTAGTACCCCTCGCGTGCGGTGCGCTGGCGCTGGCGCATGGCTGACCATGCTTCCGGGCTGTGCGTCCGCTCTCGCAGGAAGGCTTCCATCTCCATCACCACGACGACCCATTCCCGGGCCTTCTCCACCACGTCCGGGGTACCCAGCATCAGCAGCGCCTCCCCGGCCGGATCCCGGGCATCAGTGGCCTCGGCCAGGTGTGGCGCCGCTTCCTCGGGTGACAAGGGGTGCGGGTGGGGGTCGTTGCCGAGGTGGGCCGCGATCCGGTACGTCAGGGTGACGCTCTTCTTCAGCGCCCTGGCGAAGTCGGCGTAGGTCGTCAGCCGCCGCTCGGCCCAATGGGCCGCCTGCTCACGGCGGAAGCGGACCTGATCGCCGCGCACGCTGACGAGGTACGAGCCCAGGGCGCCGATTACTACGCCGATCAGGGCGGGGAGTTGTTGTATGAACGCCGACATGGCCACACGGTATAGCGAGGTGGCAGGCGCGACTTGATGTCGTTTCCGTCCCGCCCGCTACGAAGCCCTCCTACTCCCCCACCGCCCCATCGGCCAGCTCACGGGCGATGTCGAGGTGGCCGGCGTGACGGGCGTACTCCTGGAGGAGGTGGAAGAGGATCCAGATCAGGGTGGGGCGGTCTTCGTCGGGCGGGATTGTTCCGCCGAGGGTGGCTGCCCGGTCCTCCAGGTGGGCCGCCGCGACGATGGCGCGGGATCGGGTGCACTGCTCCTGGAAGAATTTCTTGATGTCCTCGAAGGATTCTTCGGGGCCCACGTGCCACGGTCCGGGGCGGGTCTTGACGTCGGCCCAGGGTTCTTCGATGTGTTCGCCCTCGAATCCCCATTGCAGCCATCGCAATTCCACACAGGCCAGGTGCTTGAACAGTCCCAGGGGTGACCACCCGCTGGGCACGCGGCTGGCCCTCAGCTCCGCGTCGGACATTCCCTCCAGCTTGCGCAGCACGGCGTTCCGGTAGAAATCGAGGTAACCCGTCAGCAGGTCGTAGGGGCTGGTGAGAGTCACCGGAGGCTCTTCGGCGGGTTCGATTGTGTGGACCATGGTGAGGACCTTATGGAGGCGGGGGTGGCCTGTCCAGGGTTCGGGTGGGCAGTGCCGAGGGCCCCGTGTAATGCACGGGGCCCGTCGGCGGGAGACGCCGACGGGCCGCAGGGTCAGTCGCTCAGCTCAGCACTTCAGATCGAGGACGTGGATGCTGGGAAGTATTCCCTCTATCCGGTAACAGTGGTTCTTGTCGGCCTCGTTGACGTACAGCGACGTGGAACCTCCTGACCAGTGCACCTGGACCGTGACCCCGGTGGCTTCCGCGGGGAAATACGCTTTCCAGCTGTCGCCCACCGGCCGGTAGTTGTGGCAGTAGTTCTTCTTCTCTATGCCCTCCGGGCCCTTCCACTCATAGCAGGTGTCGATGAGCGACGCCGCCTGGTGGTCGAACTGGAGATAGTTGTCCGATGCGGCAGTGGCGGTGGGTGCCGTCAGTACCGCGCCGGCCAGGGCGAGGCCCAGGGTGGCAGCACCGTATGCCAGGGAACGCTTCTTGCTTCGCATGCTGGAGTTCACCTCTCGCTTCAATGGTCCGGGCACGCCTAGCAGGTCTTGTCGGTTCTCTTCGGGCCCCAGGTGTAGCCGCTCAGCTCGTAGCAGTGGCTACTGCTCAAGTCGGTGATGTGCGGCGATACGTTGTCACCCGCTATTTGCCCGTCCACCGTCACCTCGACCTTGACGCCCTGCGCGTCATCGGGGATTTCCACCCGCCAGTCCGTGCCGATGGCCTTCCCCTTGTCGCAGGAGTCCGGGGTGGTCGAGGACGCCCAGTGGTAGCAGGTCTCGGCGATGAACCAGCCCTTGTTGCTGAAGCTGATGTATTTGCCCGAGCCCGCGGCCGCGGCGGACGGCGCTGTCATCGCGCCGCCGACGAGCGCGAGGCTCAGAGCGGCGACCCCGTAGGCCGCCGACTTCTTGATATTCCGCACAGGAAGACCCTTCGTGAGTGTGTCGCGCGTGGGAGCGGCGGCTCAGCGGCCGTTCTTGAGGGTGGCGCCGCAGGCGACCACGTCGGTGTCGGCGCGTGCCGAGGTGCTGAGCGGGATTTCGGTACGCAGTCCGGAGATCTTCGCGCCGCCGAACTCGCCGCCCTGGATGGTCACATCGGAGACGCGCTGTTCCATGTCGTGGCCCAGCTGGAGCATCCCCTTCTGCCCGGGCTTGATGGTGATCCTGATGTCACCGCTCTTCGACTCGGTGTTGGTCTCGCTGTACTGCGCGGAGGCGCCCACACCCAGCTTGTCCTTGACCAGGGTGATATCGACGCTGGCACCGACATTCCAGCCCCAGCTGAAGGTGCGGGTGCCACTGAGCGTCTGGTTTATTTCCGCGGCGCCGGGACTACAGTTCTGAATGGGACCGATGCCCATACCGGCGTTGTCCACGTCGAACCACTTGGTCACCTGCTTGGATTCCAGGGTCGTCGACGAGCAGGACACCTGGCTGTTGTTGCACTGTTCCAGTGCGCGCTTGACCTCTTCCGCGGAATTCACCTGGTAACCGTTGTCGTAGGTGACGGAGGGGCTGCCTTCCTCCACCCACTTGTCGGTGTGGCCGTTGACGTCGGGGAGGCTGGAGCCCTGTGCGGCGGATGCCGCGGGCGCCGCCAGGGCGAGCGCGGCGGCGACGGCGCCGAGGGTGAGCGCCATACGGGATACGGAGGTGGATGTGGAGATCAACGTTTCCTCGCTCTGTTCTGGGTCATCCGATGTGCAGGAAGGCATGACGGCGACGCTGCCTGCGATATCCGAGTCGTTCAGCAGCCCGTTTCCTGGAGCTTCGGCCGGTCGACGAGACCGGTGATCTCGAAGCAGTGGTTTCGGTTGGTGTCGGTCACCGCGGCGGTGTCCACCGTGGCGTAGTCGACAATGCTGGTGCTGAGGTCGACCTTCGCGCCGGTCGCTTCCTCGGGGAAGTACGCCCTCCAGGTGTCATTCACCGGCCGGACGTTGTGGCAGTAGTTCTTGCCCTCGGCGTCTCGCCACTTGTAGCAGGTATTGGCGAGAATACCGGCGTGGTTGGTGATCTGGATGTAGTTCTGGGAACCCGCGTAAGCGGCAGGCGCGGAGAGTACGGTGGAGAAGCACGCGGCCCCCACCGCGAGAAGACCGAATACAGCCCGATGGTTGATCTGCACGGTTGTTACTCCCTCTTGCACTGTCCGGTGGCGCCGGGAGAATTCGACGCCGTGCGATGAGTAAGTCATGAGAAAGCTGCCGAATCAATTGGATCCGGTTAAGACTTCGGTACCCGGAGATTCCCCTTCGGGGCAACCACGAGAAATGCCACGGGAAGACGGGAACCACGGCTTTCGACCACGAGGAACCACGGTTCGCGCCGGCAGCGGACCACAGGAGCGCCGGCCGCCCCGCGGACATACCGAAAGCCCCCCACCCGGGAGACGGTGAGGGGCTTCTGCGTGAAAGTGAGGGGCTACTGGCTCAAAGGGAGGGGTGCGGGGGCTCGCGACCGTACGGCCGCACTCAGCAGTCCGCCGGGTCGCTCCCCCCGCGGCTCCTGCCCGCCTCGGCCAGCGCCGCCGCCAGGTGTGGGCGTCCGGTGATGCCGAGCTTGCGGTAGGCGCCGGTGAGGTGGGTTTCCACGGTGCGCAGGGAAACGACGAGGAGTTCGGCGATCTGCTTGTTGCTGTAGCCCTGCGCGGCCAGGGTGCCGACGCGTTCCTCCCCTGCCGTCAGCCCCCGGATGCCCTGGCTCCCTGAGCGGGCGACGCGTCCACCGGCGAGGTGCAGCCCCTCCTCCAGTCGCGTGGCGAGCACCGTGGCACCGCATCCGACGGCGAGGTCCAGGCCCTCACGCAAGGTTCTGCGGGCGCCGCGCTTGTCGTCCCGGCGCAGCAGGGCGACGCCGAAGTCGTGGCAGGCGCGGGCGAGTTCGAGGCGTGCGGGGGTGGGTCGGAGTACGGTCACGGCCTCGGCCAGCAGGTCGAGCCCCCGGGAGCCCGCTGCGGCCAACCCCGCGGCCCGCAGTGCCACCCCGAGGGCCCGTGGGAGCCGGCAGCGCCGGGCGAGGTCCAGCTCCTGTTCGGCCAGTGCGTGGGCCGACTCGGCTTCCCCCAGGGCGAGATGGACGGGGACCGCGCGGGAGCGCCACGGGGACATCGCCGGGCTGACCGTCCCCAGCGCCTCGGAGTGGTGACCGCACTCGCGGAGCAGGGAGAGCCCGGACCGCGGCTCACCCTGGGCGATCCGCAGGGCGGCCAGGCTCATCAGGAACCGGGGCCGTTCCCAGGCCACTTCCGTCTGTCCCGCCACGGCATGGGTGACCGCGACCCGCTCGGCGGCCTCGACCCGGCCCTGGGCGAGCAGCGCGTCGATCCTGATCGTGTCCAGGGTCAGCGCGTACGGCAGCCGTCCGGTGGGGGACGCGTGGCCGGCGGCGTCCTGAGCCGCGGCGAGGGTCTCGGCGATATTGCCGCGGCGCAGCGCCAGCACGGCGCGGTAGACCGTCAGGGAGGAGACCAGCAATTCCATGCCCCGGCCGGAGATCTCCCGGGTCAGATGGCGGTTGAGCCGGTCGGCCGTGTCGAGCTCGTCGAGGTACAGCAGCGTCTGGGCGACGAAGTAGTGCAGCGGAAACAGGTCGTGGGAGAACGCCGGCAGGTTGACGGACGCCCGCTCGATGAGACCGGTGACGTACGGGGCGGGCAGGGCCGCGCGCAGGGCGTGGAAGGCGCGGATGGCGAGCAGTTGGCGTTCGCCCGCGGTGCGGTCGGCCAGCTCGTCGTCCCCGCCGGGGGACGGCGCCGGGGCCGGGCCGGTGACGGACGGCCGCTCGAACTCCATCCATGAGCGCAGCGCGCTCATCCGCAGCGCCAGCTCACGGTCGGCGGCCCCGGGGCCCGCGGTGGGCCGTTCGCTTAATGCCGCGATCTTCCGGTCCACGCTCGACAGATCCGTCCGGGACCCCCGGGAGAGGAGCAGGGAGTAGGCCAGCACCCCCAGGGCGTCGCTCCGAGCAGCCTCGTCGGTCAGCCCTTCCAGTGCGCCGGTGACGCAGGAGATGGCCAGCGCGGCATCGTAATGGCTGGCCGCGGTGCCCAGTTCCAGGAGCACCCGGGCGCGCTCGGGCTCGTCCAGCGGCTGGTGCAGCGCGGAGCGCAGATAGGTCACGGCGGTCTCGGGTGCGCCGCGGCGCAGTGCCTCGGTGGCCGCCCGGCGCAGCGCCGGCAGGGCCCAGGAGCCGTGGACCGGGCCGGCCGCCAGCAGATGGGCGGCGACCTCCTCGTCGGGGCGCCCGCTCAGACAGGACACCTGGGCCGCCCGCGCATGCCCGACGCCGAGTTCCTCGGGTGACAGCGTGGCCAGCACGGTGTCGCGGACGACGGGATGGGTGAAGCGGGGGTCGCCGTCCGCCCGCAGCAGGCCGAGCGACCGCAGCTCCTCGGCGGCGGACTGCACCACGGCCCGGCCGGTCCCGCAGTACGCGGCGAGCAGCTCCGGGGGCTTGCGGTCGCCCAGGAAGGCCAGGGCCCGCGCCAGCGCCACGACCTCGTCGGACGCCTGGCAGAGCCGGTGGGAGATCTCCCCGCCGAGGGTGGAGAGGGTGACCGTGGGGATCCGGTCCCGGAATTCCGTCGTCGGCTTCACACCACTGCGCTGGGCCTGGTGGAGCAGGGCGCGGACGAACAGCGGATGCCCGCCGGTGGCGGCGTGGCAGGCGGCCCAGAAGGCCGCGTCCGGCTCCTCGGCGCCCCAGAGCGTCCGCACCAACTGCCCCACGCCGTCCACGTCGAGCGGCTCCACGACGAGGGTGTGGCAGTTCGCGGGCCGGACGAGCTCGGCGAACAGCGGATCGAGCCGTCTGCCCTCGGCGCTGCGGGTGGTCACGGCGATCAGCACGGGGCGACTGTCCGCGCGCCCGATGAAATGGACCAGCCAGCGCAGGGACGGCTGATCGATCCACTGGAGGGCGTCCACGGCCAGGAGCAGGGGCTGCCGAAGGGCCAGCCGGGAGACCAGTGCGTCCAGTTCCCGCAGCGTCGAGGCCGTCACATTGGCGTTCTCCGGCAGCGGATCCGTGGCGGCGTCGTCGTCCAGAGCCCGGAGCGTGGCCGCCGCCGACCCTGCCGGCAGGCGTGCCCGGTCGGTGTCGGAGGCCGCCGCCAGCAGCGGCTTGAACAGCTGCCGGACGGCGCCGAAGGCGAAGGCGCGCTCCAGAGGATGGCAGCGGGCCCGCAGCACACGGAACTGCCCGTTGCGCTCCCACCAGGTGCTCAGCAGGGCCGATTTGCCGATGCCGGCCGACCCTTCGAGCTGTACGACGCGGGGACGGCCGGACAGTACCTCGGCGGCCACGGCGTCCATGGCAGCGAGTTCGCGTTCGCGCCCCACCAGCGGCCAGTCGTCACCGCACGCGTCACGGGAATGTGCGAACGTCACCAGTTGCTCAACTCTCGTCGTTCTCGTCTGGTTTTCGAGACGTTCCGATGACGACTGCGGTTGCCTGCGCCGGTCGCCCAGATGTGTGTCCGCGGCCGGTGCGTGCCCTTACCTCCCGGCGTCGCGTGCAACCATGTCGCAACCTCGCACGGAGTTAACTGGACCGGCGCCGCCGGGACGGCTCGGTGGGCACCCTCCGGGCGGGCCCGGGCGGCCCGCACCGTCCCACCGAACAACATCCGTTTCCGCTGGTCAGGAGCGGAAGGGCCAGGAGAGGACAACACATGTACCCACCAGGGACGAGGAATCTGCCGGTCAGCCGCCCCGCCACGAGGCCGGGCCGTTTCTGGAAGCCCGGCCGTTTCTGATGGCCGCCGGCGACGGGTGTGAGACGGCCGCTCCGGGCCCCGCGGCCCCGGAGGGCACGGCGCGGATCGGGCTCACCGCGGCGGCGACCGAACTGCTGCGGCTGCTGCGGAAGGAGCACGGCCCTCTGATGTTCCACCAGTCCGGCGGCTGCTGCGACGGCAGCGCCCCCATGTGCTACCCGGCGGGGGAATTCCGTACGGGATCGTCGGATGTGCTGCTGGCCCGGCTGGGCGTGGAGGGCGTGCGGGAGCCGGTGGACTTCTGGATGTCGGCCGACCAGTTCGCGCGCTGGCAGCACACCCATCTGACGGTGGACGTCGTACCGGGGCGGGGCAGCGGGTTCTCGCTGGAGGCTCCGGAGGGAGTGCGCTTTCTGATCCGCTCGCGGTTGTTCACCGAGGAGGAACGCGCGGGGCTCAGCGGCTGAAGCGGCGGGCGGCCGGGCGCCGGGAAGACGCCGGGCAGGCACAGAGTGAGGCCCCACGCACGGGGGAGAGCGTGGGGCCTCACTTGTAGAAACGGGTGAAAGGCGGTTCAGGTTCCCGCACGGTGAAGATTTCGCGAGAAAATCTTGTACGGACCGGGCGCGGTGCGCTCCGTCCCGCCCCTCAGGCCTCGCCCTGCACCAGCCGTTCCAGCATCTCCTGGAAGTCCGCGTCCGCCACCACCCGCAACCCGCCCCCGTCCGGCTCGCTCAGCGAGGTCATCACGCCCCGGCGCCACCAGAACACCCTGGGGCTGATGGCACCCGCCGCGTCCTCGTGACCGGCCGCCGCGAACTGCGCCATGGCCTGAAGCGCCGGGATGACCTGCGCGTCGTGGATACGGTGGAACGCCAGCTGGTGCCGGAAGGGCAGCGCGACCAGCGCACCGTCCGGCGTGAGCCCGGTGCCCATGAGCCGCTGCACCAGCTCGTCGAGGACCAGCACCCGGCTCGCGGTGAAGAACGAGTCGCCGAGCAGCACCTCGAACGCCGAGCCGTCGCCGCGCCGCACCGTCTCATGCCCTTCGACCGGCAGCGCCCGCAGATTGTTCATCGCCCGGATCCGCAGCTCGGCCACGTCCCCGAGATCGGTCAGCGAGTCCTCACTGAGCATCTGCACCGCCTCGGGCAGATCGAGGGCGAGCACTTCCCGCAGCCCCGGCGCCGGCGCCCGGCCGTAGCGGAAGGAGTCCGAGGCGGGCAGCGTCTCCTGGGCGACCACACGGGGGTACAGACAGGCCCGGATCTCGTCCTCGCTGAGGATCTCCAGCGGCTGCGGGCCGTCCATCGTACGGAGCACCTTGCCGACGTGATCCCGGATCAGCACGGGCCAGCTGCGCTCCCCGCGCCGGTCGCGGTGGCACACCGCGGCGAGGTTGCCGAGGCCGAACTGCCGGCCGGCGGAGTCGGTGACCACGCCCGCGTACGCGGTGACTTCGAGCCCCCGTTCCGCGAAGGCCTGCCGGACCTGTGATCTGAAGACACCGCCCTCGCGCTCGGAGAAGAAGCTGAACTCCCCGTCGCGTGCCAGGTCGCGGGAATCCCGCTTCGGTCCTCGGCGGAACAGGCCCATCTCTTCCTCCCGGCAGCGGCCACGCACAACGGCCATGAATGGGCCGATCGTAACGGGT
>Ga0207426_1002888_pt1 | contig 10163 bp, 3 predicted proteins | sample AraplaMF_Cvi_mMS_FD_184265 | JGI IMG/M metagenome (GOLD analysis project Ga0207426, IMG submission 184265) | Arabidopsis root microbial communities from the University of North Carolina, USA - plate scrape MF_Cvi_mMS (SPAdes) (version 2) | ecosystem: Host-associated > Plants > Roots > Endosphere ...
TGTAGTAAAGTGAATAGTGCCTGTAGTGTGAATATTACCAAATGGGATAGTTTTTATAATAAGATCACCCTCACCAATGGCGGCAAGATCCTTACAGAAGATAGTAAGGCTACCTGCGCAGTGAGTGGTGCTCCCTGCATCACCATCATCAATCACGGGCAGGTGGCACAGGTGAGCAGTGCACATTTTGATAACGTGGAAGTATCTACCATGGCGGCGCTGAACCCGATGGCAGCACCGCCGGATAGTAATTTGCAGATCCCGAAAGTAAAGTCAATAACCGCAACGGCTGGTGCTGCCGGAGAGGCGGTGCAGAGTGGAAAGAAAGTGCCGGAGCTGATCACGCGTGTAGACGAAGACGTAACTTTCAAAGTAAAAGACTATTTCAATCCTTCAAATGCCGACAAGGCCAAGGTAAGCTGGAAAGTGTTCAAAGGACACGGATTCTCAGATACCGGTACCCTGGTATTTGAAACCATCGGCCCTGATTTCAAAACGAATTTCGATGCGGTCGGCACCTACCGGGTAATGGCCTACGGCGCCAATGGCAAAGGCGATCCTACCTGTTCTATAGATGTCATTGTCAAAGTGAACAAGCTGAAAGAGGAATTCAATATGGACGGCTTGCTGGGCCACTTCGTAAAAGAACAATACCGGGTGAGACGCGGGATGAATGTAACCGTCAATGCCGTATACGAGATAGATCCGCCTACCGCAGAAGAGAAGCAACTGGTATCTATGCAGGTCACAGATGCCGCAGGTAATGTGATTGCTACGACAGAGGCAGGCGTAGATAAGATCACTTTCAAGGTAGATAATTCCGCTACTACTTATACCGTGACTGCCCGCATGGGCGAACAGGTCGTGACAAAGGAAATGAAGTCGGAAGCAAATGGCGTGGTCGCTGTGACCAATGACCAGAATACGACTGTGATCCGGCCCCGTACAAGCATGTCATTTAAGGTAAGTGAGATGACCTACACCACCCAGGTGGAAGACTTTGAAGCAGGACAGATCAAGTGGCAGCTGAATGGGAAACTGGTAGGCACCGGTAAGACGCTTACTCTGGATGGGAACCAGTATTTTACCAATACCGGCAGGTATGTAGTGGAAGCCTATGTATCCGTAGCGGATGCCTGGAATGCAAAGAAGAATGCCCCTAATGCCCATCAGAAAGACGACTGGCAGTTTGAAGTAGCGCACAATACCATCACGGCTATCAAAGAAGAAAACAGCCTTACAAACTGGGTAGTCGGCAAGCGGTACAATGTGGTGGCAACTACCAAAATGCCTTATGATGCGGCAAAAGATGGCCCCTTTACCTGGACACCTGCCGGAAGCAAGGGCGATAAGCTCACTGGCGTATACGCCTCCCACAAAGGAAAGGTAACCGTTACCGCCATGCTGGGTGAATCTAAGAAGGTACTGGAAGTGAATGCGGACTTTGCAAAGATCGATGCCTGGTATTTTGGAGATAAGGAGGGTAATTATAAAGCAAAGGCGGGTTGGAACGAGAACCTGAAAATGATCATTAAAAGCGAAAATGCGGCCAATGAGCAGGTTGAATTACATATCCTGGAGGCAGATAAGAATTCTGAGCCAAATTACATTCTCGGGCCTAAAAAGGGCACTTTTGGGGTAGATGGGGTGTTGAGTATTGATATCAATACCAATGACCTGAAAAGCAAGCTGAGTGAACTATGGTTTGAAGGAGATTACTATGATGTGTTTTTTGTGATGCTACCCACCCAGTCCGGCCTCCAGTTCGACGCTACTAAAAAACTGACCTGCAAGGGCAAAGAATATATCTTCCCGGCAAAGGAAAGCAATATGCGGGGAGCAGAAACGGGCAAATATGTTTACATCTCAAAGAAACCCGAAGTAGTAGATGTGAAATACTTCGAATCCGGTGGCAACCTGGCCTACAGGGTGTACAAGTATGGCGAGAAAATTGATATCAAGATCCAGACCGCGAACCTGGCCGGGAAAGAATTAACGGTGGAGTTCTGGGAGAATAAGAACAAGGAAAAAGATGAACTGATAAAGGCCAAAAAAGTTAAACCGGATAATACAGAACTCGTCACGATCAATCTCGATACGAATGAACTGAAAAGTGGCGATAAGGCAAGAAATGATGGCTACCGTGCTTTCTATCTCGTCATCAAAGCAGATGATACCAAATCATTCATGTATCCGAAAGATGTGGCGGATGAAAACGCACACAAGGCAGAGCAGATCTATTTCTTCCAGCACCTGAAACTATCCGATGCCAAAGCGGATGAATGGAATAAACTGGCAGATAAGAATGCACCTGCGGTGTTGAAGAATGAGCCGGCACAAAAGGCGACAACTACCATCGGCTGCCCTAACTGTAATGCAGAAGTGACCCTGGCGCAGCTGCAGCAGATCTTTACAAAAGCCAATGCAGACGACCTGAAAGCCATTGCTGCGAATTATACAAAGTACATGGCTGAACTGAACATGAATACCTGCTGGAATAAGGCGCATTTCTTTGCACAGGTAAAAGGTGAATCAGGCGAGTCGCTGAATATTTCAGAAGATGAGAATTTCAACTACTGGTATAAACGCCTGAACAGGTTCAAGGCATTCAGAACAGCAGAAGGAAAAATAAAAGCAAAAGAACTCGGCCGTCAGACAGAAGCCAATGTAAACGGGCTTGATGAAGAAGGGGAGAAAAAGGTCGCCAATTACGCCTACGGTCCGCAATCTGCCAAAGGCATTGAATTAGGCAATACAGAAGAAGGCGACGGCTGGCGATTCCGTGGTATGGGGCCTTTACAGCTCACCGGCAGAAGCAACTATACAACGGCCAATGCCTATACCATCAAGGAAGGCGGTGACATCATCGCGAATTCCGAATTGCTGAGAACAAATGCAAAGATCTCCCTGCTCGCATCCATGGCCTTCTGGAAGATCTATAAGATCTCGCATGTCGCCAATAAACAAAAGGACGAAAACGTGATCAGCGTGATCGTAGGTGCAGACCAGGAATTGTCTGGCGGGAAAACCGCCTACGGCGTGAAGAAGGAAGCCTTTGAAAAGAATACCTCCAAAGTATTCAAAGTGAATGAATGTAAATACGGGGATGTAGTGCCGGAGAAAGATTGTAACCGTTATAAGATCGACGTTGACAATTTCACAGTAACTTATGAATACAAGAACCTCGCATCTAAACAATACAGGTACGAAGTGATCGTGAATAAGAAATCGGTGTATACAAAGTACATCAATGCAGAAGAGATGAAGAGTACTTTCCGGGGCAACAAGGTAAATATCAGGTTGCTGCCATTCCCTGAAACAGGGCCTAACTGGGGCCGTTTCGGTACCAGGGATGCCGGTGGTGATAACTATGCTTCTCCTGAGATGGCGGCCCACTTACTGGGCTTCTTTTTCTGCCTGCCTGTAAATGGGTATACGGATACGCTCTACTACAACGATATCTCTGCAAACGATGCTCGTAATATCGGGCATAGTTCACACAGGGTAGGCGTAGATGTGGATATTCGTTATCCCGGTAGTCCGAATACAGCGGGCCAGGTCATGTGGTCACAGGCGGCAAAGTCATTTGCTTCGACTGAAGACTTTGTGGCGAAACTGGAGTTTATTTTAGAACTCGCTTCCAAATGGAGTTTCGTGAACAACTATACGTACAAGGCGGGTATCAAACACTCAAGTGGTGATTATGCAAGTGTGCACCAGGATCATTTTCATTTAGGGATTAAATTTTCAGAATAAGGTATGACGAATCCCGAATTTAAGAAACAGGGAGAATTACAGCAGCACCTGGATGACGAAGGTGGTGGCAATTACAGGTATGCGGAAAAAGATATGAATGTAGCCCTGCCGGTGATTGCAGATATCCTGAAAGCAAAAGGATACATGCCTCCGCCAAAAGAGGTGTTTGAGAAAAGACTGCATGAGATCTTTGCGGAGAGCTTTAGTCCGGGTGGTGCCTGCCGTGTGAAAGCTTATGAGAAATTTACGATGCTCTACGAAGGGAACACGATAGAAACACCCTTCCCGATGATGTCTGATGATGTCGTGGCAGCAAAGGAAAATCATTTCATCTGGCAGATCCCATTGATTGCTTCATTGGGTAGTTTTGTAGATATGGTGCATTTTAAAATAGATACAAAGTATACACAGAAACTCATTTCCAGGAATAAGTATTTCTTCAATGACAGCAAGGCAGACCTGGCCATATTACTGAATGAGGATAAGGCATTTTTGAAAGTACTGGTCACCTCATTTGGGTACACAAAAGATCAAAAGATCAATGACCTGGTGATGAATGAATACCTGGCAGGAGAGGAAGATGAACTGGAGAAAGTAGCGACTGTGATCTTCAAAAAAGATTGCAACAACCAGTTGGTGGTGAGAGACGGATTATTGAAATGGATATTGGATCATACGGATGCAAATGAACATAGACTAATCAGTGCTTTGTATAATTATGTATTCAAACTTTATGAAAGTAAAAATGATTTTACCCTGCATGAGAAACGTAAGATCGCTGCTTACATAGATAATACATTTATCCCGCTCAAGGATAAGTACGGTACACAGGGCGACTGGCCTGCGGAGGAACTGATTTTTAACCTGGAAGCCAGGGATCAGGAGATCCAGGATTATTTGAAGCAACAAAATTATTTTAACTTACCGGCCGTAAAGAATTTATATGGGCAATAAGACACTTATTATCATCGCATTTGTAATTGGCAGTGTTGGTTGCCAGTCAGGCAATACGCAGGATAAACAGGTAAGTGCGGGCGCACAGCCTGCTGCGGAGCAGGGCATCATCATTACTAATCCTGAATTGTATAAGCAGGATAGCTTGCAGCGACACCTGGATGATGAAGGCGGTGGTACCTATAGCTACACGGAAAAAGACCTGAATGTGGCACTGCCTGTCATCGCAGCATTGCTGAAAGCCGGGGGCTACCAGGCGCCTGCACAGGATGTGTTTCAAAAGAAATTGCATGAAGTGTTTGCAGAGAATTTCAGTGAAGGGAATACATGCAGGATCAAGGAGCATGCACAGTTCTCTTTGTTGTATGAAGGCCCGATCGTGGAAAATGAATATCCGTTGATGACAGAGGATGTAGCGGTGTCAATAACGAATGGTTTTATTACACATATTCCATTGATTGCAGGCCTGGGTACTTTTATAGATAAGGATCATTTCCAGGTAGACACACAGCATTCGCAGTCCCTTGTTTCCTTAAACAAGTTCCTGTTTAATGACAGTAAGGCGGACCTGGATACTTTGATACAGCAGAACGATGCATTCTTACCTGCATTGGTGCAGTACTATGGTTACACCAAAGAACCAAAACTGAATGACCTGGTGATGAAAGAATACCTGACAGGGGATGATGAACATGTGGCAGCAGTAGCAGGGATTATTTTCAGAAGGGATTGTAAAAACCAGTTGATCATAAGAGAAGGGTTATTAAATTGGGTGAAAGCGCATACTGATAAAAGTGAACACCGGATGATGGATGCTTTGTACAATTATGTGTACAAACAATTCTCGGAAACCAGTGATTACAGTCTGAATGAGAAGCGTAAAATCGCTGCTTATGTAGATAATATCTTCATTCCCCTGAAGGATAAATATGGAGAGCCGGGTTGGCCTTCTACAGAATTAATCTTTAACCTGGAAGCGAAAGATAAGGGCATCCAGGATTACCTGAAGCAGCAGCACTATTTCAATCTGCCCGAGGTGAAGAATCTATACGGAGAATAAATTCAATTTTTAAAGGCGGCCGCATGCAATATGCGGCCGCCTTTTTTATAAATAACCGTACTTTTGCCCCCTATGCGTAATTGGCTTTTATGTGGGGTATGGCTGTTTTTCAGCATTATTGCCAGGGGGCAACAAATAGTACACCTCGACAGCTCACTGAACGAACACATCTTTACCTATGCCCAGATCGAATACCTAAACGATCCGCAAGGCAACCTGACCATCCACGACGTAACGCAGCCTGCCATGCAGGCGCAATTCCGCGCCAGCCTGGAATCCACTCCACAGAACCGCCAGCTCGGCGCCGTTCGCTGGTACCGCATCCGCATCGCCCACAACCGCGAAGCAGACAAATACTACCTCCTCGAATTCTTCGACCAGACCATCGACGATATCCAGGCTTACCTGCCGGATACCACGGGGCATTTCAAATCCGAACAATTCGGGGCCAAATACCCCTTTGCCCAAAGGTGGTTCCGCCATAAGAACTTTGAAATCCCCCTCGATAATTTCCGAAATGACAGCGCGGTCTATTATTTCCGGATCCAGTCCAGCCAAACGGCCGATATCATCATCGTACTCCGTTCCATTGACCGCTTCGTAGGCTATGCCCTCTCCGAATACTTCACTTTCGGCCTCTTTTACGGTATGATCCTCATTTTCAGTTTTTACAACCTGATCATGTTCATCGCCATGCGGCAGCGCCAATACCTCTATTATGTATTATATGTGATGAGCGTGGCCCTGTACGAACTTTGTACAGATGGTATCGCCTACCAGCTCCTTTGGCCCAACTGGCCACTCTGGAACCAGCAGGCCTTCGCCTGGCCCTTGCTTACCATGAGCATATTTGCGCTTTTATTTACCAGTAGTCTGCTGCACCTGAAAGTCCGGCAGCCGTTTCTGTACCGCCTGATCCAGGTGGTGATCGCCGCCCGCTGCCTCTATTTCGGTGCCTGCCTGTTCATCAATCCCTATTGGTTCAATTATAAATTTATAGAACTCCTGCCCCTGGCTGTTGCCTTCTACACCGGCATCCATGTCTGGGCCAAAGGTTACCGGCCTGCCCGGTTCTTTGTACTGGGCTACGCCTTCCTTTTCGTCGGCTTTATGCTCAAGTTCTTCATCATGCTGGGCTATACCTGGCTGAATTTCGGGGCCATCAGTTACTACAGCCTCAGTTGCTGCTTTATATTAGAGATGTTCTTCCTCAGCTTCGCAGTAGGGGATAAGGTCCGCCTCCTGAAGCGCAAACGGGATAAAGCCCACCGCCAGATGATCCGGCAAATGACGGAAAATGCCCGCCTGAAAGATAACCTGAACAAGGAACTGGAAGCCCAGGTGAAGGCCCGAACCAGGGAGATCTCCGAACAGGCGGCGGAAATTTCCCGCATGAACGCCCTGCTCGAAGAGCACAACAAACAGCTCCAAACAGACGTGGAAGAGGTAAGCCGTGCACGCGCCCTGTCTACCTCCCTTGATTTTGAAGAGTTTAGCAAGATCTACCCGGACAAGGAAAGCTGTCTTCAATTCCTGGCCAACCTGAAATGGAGGGGCCCTTATCATTGCCGGAAATGCGGGAATGATAATTATTATCCCGGGCATCAGCCTTTCAGCCGTCGTTGTACCAAATGCAGTTACGAGGAATCGGCCACCGCTTACACTATTTACCAGAATATCCGCATTCCTATCAATAAAGCCTTCTATCTCACCTTCTTAGTTTACAGCAGCAAGGGCAAGATCTCTTCCCATAAACTGTCCGAGATCCTGGATATCCGGCAAAGTACCTGTTGGTCCTACGCCTCCCGCATCACCAAAATGATGGAGGAAAGGAAAAAAGCGCTTAAAAATGCCAATGGACAGGGCTGGAGTTTACTGGTCCTGGACGAAAAAGAAGATGGCTGACAGGTTTAAATTTCCTTTGCCAACAGGTGCACCCTGCAAAAACACCCATCCTTGCTTTAGGCAAGTAATTATTTTTAAATGGTATTAAACCGTATCACCCAATTCCCGGGAGATATAGCAAAAATTGTCATGTAATGCATCATTATCAAGCCTTTTGAACCGTATTAGCCTGCGGTACTAAACCGTATCAAATATTTACTAACTGGTTTAATTTCAATCATTTACGATAAAATTCTTTTGTTCGGTACCTCTAAATACCCTTAACTTTATCTCCGTAAAACGTTATGAAGCCAACTGATACAAGTCGTATCCTTTTTCCACAAAAATTCAAACTGACGTAACACACACATTATGAAAAAAGGGGTAACATTCCTGACAGCCTTCCTGTTAATGTTATGCTGCCAATTGTTCGCACAGGAAAACAGCAACATCAGGGGACAAGTCAAAGACAGCAAAGGAAACGCCTTACCTGGCGTCACCATTAGGGTCAAAGGCACCAACCAGGGAACCACCAGCCAGGGAGATGGCACTTTCAGTCTCTCAGTTCCCAATACCGCCACATTAGAAGTTTCTTATGTAGGCTATGCTTCCCAGGAAATCGCCGTCAACGGCCGTTCCAGTATCAACATCACCATGACTGACGGTAAAACGGATTTGGGCGAGGTAGTCGTGATTGGCTACGGTACCCAGAAAAAGCAGGACGTCACTTCTGCCATCACCTCCGTATCTACCAAAGACATTTCCAGCCGCCCGATCGTAAGCGCGGTGGAAGCCATCACCGGTAAAGCACCCGGCGTACAGGTATCCGTACCTTCCGGTCAGCCCGGCGGCGACCTCTCCGTAAAGGTCCGTGGTATCGGTAGCCCGAATGGCGGTGAACCACTCTACGTGGTAGATGGGGTACTGGCCAGCGATATCAAAACCATCGATCCGAACACTATCGAGTCTATCTCCGTTCTGAAAGACGCTTCTGCTGCCGGTATCTATGGCGCAGCCGGTTCTACGAACGGGGTGGTGATGATCACCACCAAGCAGGGTTCCAAAGGCGCTATGAAGGTAGACGCGAACGTGTACACCGGCATGCAGCAGATCGTCAAGAAACTGGACGTGCTCAATAACAACCAGTGGGTAGACCTCATGACCGATATTCATGGTTCCAAACCAAGTCTGCCTGCTTATTACAACCTGGATTCCACCAATAATAACTGGCAGGATATCATTTACCGCAAGGCGATGCAGACCGGCGCCAACGTGGGTATGTCCGGCGGTTCTGACAAGGGTACGTACTACTTCAACGTAGGTTACCTGAACCAGGATGGTATCATGGTGGGTTCAAATTTCAACCGTTATTCCGTAAAACTAAGCCTGGATCAAAAACCAAAAGAATGGCTGCGCATAGGTGGTAATGTGAGTTATAACCGCTCTTACCAGCGCTCCATTCCGCAGAACGCGTCCACCCAGAATGGTGGTGCGGTGATCGCGGCCCTCGTTACACCAGAATATATTCCTATCAAAATGCCTGCGGGCTCTCCTTACCCCGGCGTGTATGGTTACAGCAATTTCTTCTCCGGTGATAACCCATTGTCCGATATCTGGCAGTCAGAAAACAAGACTATTGCCAACAACCTGCTGGGCAATGTGTACACCGAGATTACGCTGCCATTCAATATCAAATATCGTAGTCAGTTCAACGCCATCATGGAAAACTCCCGCTACGACTGGTTCCTGAATCCGTATACCAGTTTGTATGGCATCTCTCTCACCGGTGCCGGCCGCGAAAACACGTCTGAAGTGTTCCGCTATGGCTGGGATAATACCCTGACTTACGACAAGCATATTGGCAAACATGCCCTGAATGTAGTAGTCGGTACGTCCGCACTGGAAGAAAAGATTGCTACCGGCAGCCAGTATGGAACCGGCTTTGCATCAGGTTCTGTCACCACACTGAATGGTGCTAGTACAAACTACTCCATCGGTACCGGTCGTTATAACTGGACTACGAATTCTTACTTTGGCCGTATCATGTATTCCTATGCTGACAGATACCTGCTCACTGCTACCCTGCGTGCAGACGGTTCCAGTCGTGTAGGCGTTAACAATAGATGGGGTACATTCCCTGCGGTATCCGTAGGCTGGAAAGTGAGCCAGGAGAAATTCATGGAGAACGTTACTTTCGTTCAGAACCTGAAGATCCGCGCTGGTTATGGTGCCACAGGTAACCTGCCACCATATACCATGTTGTACCCAACTTATAGTTTGCTGAGTGCAGGTTCTGCCTATTCCTGGAGCTCCGGTGCTGCCAGTCCGGGTGTGAGCCCCAGCAGCCAGATTGGTAACCCTAACCTGCGCTGGGAAAGTGCGAAGCAAACAAACATCGGTTTTGATGCAAGCTTCCTGCAATCAAGGATCACTTTCTCTGCTGACTATTACTACAAGAAAGTGGATGACATGATCTTTACACAGCAGTTACCACTCACAACTGGTGGTG